>Ga0193750_1000230_pt1 | contig 15897 bp, 14 predicted proteins | sample L1c1metaG_FD_160569 | JGI IMG/M metagenome (GOLD analysis project Ga0193750, IMG submission 160569) | Soil microbial communities from a riparian zone of the East river system, Colorado, United States - L1c1 | ecosystem: Environmental > Terrestrial > Soil > Riparian zone | place: USA: East River... | reverse complement strand
AACGCTTTCGAAAAATTTATCCCGACGCGCATTGCGAGCTCGATTTCGGGAATCCGTTGCAGCTTTTGATTGCAACCATTTTAAGCGCGCAATGTACCGATAAGCGGGTAAACATGGTTACGCCTGCGCTGTTCAAAAAATATCCCGACGCGCGGGCGTTCGCCAAGGCAAGGCCGGCTATGTTCGAAAGTGAAATTCGCTCGACCGGTTTTTTTCGAAGCAAAACCAAAAGTATCCTGGGTGCATGCCAGGCCATTATCTCAAAGCACGCGGGGAAGGTTCCTGATTCGATGGAGGAATTGTGTGCTCTCCCCGGTGTTGGGCGAAAAACGGCGAATGTCGTACTCGGGAATGCTTTTGGAAAAAACGAAGGGATCGTGGTCGACACTCACGTTATTCGTTTGTCGCAGCGCTTTAAATTAACGAAAAACAGGGATGCAGAAAAAATCGAGCGCGATTTGGTGAAAATTGTGCCGCAGCGCGATTGGACGCTGTGGAGTCACTGGCTCATCTGGCACGGGCGTCGCCGCTGTTTCGCGCGCAAGCCGGATTGCGCGAATTGTGAAGTGTTCGCGCTCTGCCCGAGCGGAAGGATTTTCCTGCGCACCGGTGAAGCAAAGAAGGCTTGAGTTCGCACGTGTTTTGCTGACGACTTGGAGTCGCTCCTCCCAGTTAGGGGTTCTCGCGCGGCTCTCACATCACCCCACATTGTAGGGCAATCGCTCCCGGTTGCCTGATTAAGAAGGGGAGGCGGGAGCGCCTACCCTACAAAATTCTGAAAACCACCGCTTTTGCTGTAGCCGTGATCGCCGGCCGCGGCTCTTCGACTTTAAATCTCTTCGGTCGGATCCATTGTGGGCTCGCGCTGCGCCGCTTTGTGGCGCACCTGGGTGAATTGCTGCTCGAGTTTCTTCAGTTCGTCATCCGATAATTTCTCCAAATCAACCAGCTGATTGCGCGCGCCCTGAACGGCGCGGATCAATTCGTCAAGCTTTAGGTGGACCGCTTTGGCGTCGCGATTCTGGGTGTTCTGAATGAGAAAAACCATGAGGAAAGTGACAATGGTGGTACCAGTGTTGATGATGAGCTGCCAGGTATCGGAGAAATGAAAGGCGGGCCCCGTCAACCCCCACACCACAATGATGAAGATGGCACTAATAAACGCCCAGGGCGATCCCAGCACCTCGGAAGACCTGCGGGCAAAGTGACGAAAGCTATCCTGCGCCCGACAAAAAAAATCCCGCTCCTGCGGTTTTTCGCTGTTATTCAATGGCATGGTTCTTCTTTTCATCGCAGCGGCAACCACGTTTGCGCGTCTTCCTAGCCGACTGAGAGTGCGGCGAACATTGATTTTCACCGCTTCTAGGGAATAATTAGCGCGCTTCTCCACATGCAACACGTCACCGCTTTTTCGCGGCCGCAAACCGTTCCGGCAGTTTCTGTCCCACGGTCGCGCCCGAACCTTTGGATCCTGAATAGCTGGCGCGACCTGATTCTGTACGTTGCCACGCCGCTGCTCATTCTGCCGGTGTTCGCGCTCGCGCAATCGCGCTGGAGCCCACAGGATATCTACCTTTTCGTCGCCGCGTTCGGCGCGATGGGGCATCATTTCCCGGGAATGATCCGAGCATACGGCGACCGCGCCTTGTTCGAGCGCTTCCGCTGGCGCTTCATCCTCGCGCCGCTCTTTCTTTTAGCGACCTGTGTCGCCTTTTACTGGTGGGACCTCAAAGGAATCATCCTGGTCGTTTTTTTCTGGGGCGTCTGGCATGGTATGATGCAGACCTACGGTTTTTGTCGCATTTACGATGCGAAAACCGGCTCGTTCGCGGCCCTTAATCGCCGGCTCGACTTCTGGCTTTGCGCGACCTGGTTTGCGGCGGCGGTCGTCTTATCGCCACAACGAATGACTGATACCCTGGACCTGTTCTATTCCAGCGGTGCACCATTCATTCAGCCGTGGATCTTGCAAGCGCTGCAACGCAGTTTGCTCTTCCTTGCAATCGCGGTCTCAATTTTATTCATCGCGAATTTCGCGTGGATGTTCACCAAGGCCAAGCGACCTAATCCGGTCAAGCTCGCGCTCTTGATTACCAGCATCAGCTTTTGGTGGTATTGCAATAACGGCGTCACTAATCTTCTCGTCGGCATCGCCCTCTTCGAGGTCTTCCACGACGTGCAATACCTCTCGCTGGTTTGGATTTACAATCGCAATCGGGTCGAAAAAGACAAAAGCATCGGCGGATTTATGCGTTTTGTTTTTCGTCGCAGCGGCTCGCTTGTCGGGCTTTATCTTGGTCTGATTTTCGCCTATGGCTCGTTAGCCTATTTCAATTCCCATCTGCAAATCGAGACGATCAAGCGCGTGCTTACCGGTGTAGTTGCTGCATCCTCGTTGCTCCATTTTTATTACGACGGTTTTATCTGGAAGGTACGCGAAAGCTCAACCCGGCAATCGCTTGGTTTAAGTGGCGGCACAACGGAAATTGCGCCGCGCGGAATTTTTCAGGGCTGGCTTTTGCACGGCGCGAAATGGGCCACGGCGTTTGTCGTCCCGCTGGGAGCGTTGTGGTTGGCACAGGTGCATAGTTCGGTGCCGGCCGTACAACGCACCGCCTGGGTAGTGGAAGATTTACCGGTAGGCGCGCGCCAACATTACGAATATGCCAAAAGCCTTCAGCATGACGGCCAGCTCGACGCCGCTGCCCGCGAATTTGATGCCGCTCTAAGCTTCGATCCGAAACATGCGAGAGCCCATTATGCCCTCGCATTGCTGCGGCAGGAACAGTCGAAATTTGAGGCTGCCGCTGAGCAATATGAAGCGGCCCTGCCGCTAGATCCGAAAAACGCGGACTTACGTTACGACTACTCTTATACCTTGGAACGTTTGGGTCGTGGTGAGGAAGCAGCCAAGCAAATTGCAGCCGCGCTCGACGTTGATCCAAATTTCCCGCGGGCACTTTACCGGCGCAGCTTTTATTTGCGGGCGCAAGGAAAATCAGACGATGCAATCTCGGATTTGCGCAAGGCGGTAGAGAAGGACCCCACTTTTATCGAAGCGCGCTTCGCGCTTGCCCAAGCTCTCCTGGCCCACGGTGATTTCGATGCAGCACGTTCCGAATTTGAGACCGTGGTCAAGCAAGCGCCGGGTCGCGCCGACGCAGTGAACGGGCTTGGACTAACCTTCCTGCGGCAAGGTCAGACTTCGCAGGCGATCGTCCAGTTCGATCACGCGCTCGAACTCAAACCAGACTTCGCTGAGGCAGCAGAAAATTTGCGCATTGCGCGCGCGAGCGAATCGCGTTTCCAATCGCGGCTCAAGCGGTGAACGGCTCGGCCAGTTCGGCCGTTCACCTTAATCTCGATGCCGCCTGGCACGAGATCCCGCACGGTTTGCCAACCATTGATGCAACGAAATGGGGACCGCACCTCCGCTTCTCCACTTCGCCGCGGGCGGTCGAGCAATTTTATCGCGAGATCGAACCGCAACTCGCGAAATTTATTCTGTATGGCTCGGGCGACTTTCATCATTTGACCGGATTGTGGCTTCGATCGACGCGCGAACCGATCACGCTCGTTTCCTTCGACAATCACCCCGATTGGGATGTCCGCCCGCCGCGCTGGTGTTGCGGCGCCTGGATTAATCGCGCTTTGGACTTGCCGCATGTCCGGCACGTTGCGATTTGGGGATGCGGAAACTTCGAGTGCTGGTGGCCGCATCAACTTTTCGGGAATCGCAAAGCGGAACGCGCCGGCACGCTGGCCGTCCACCCCTGGGCGGATAATCGACCGCTCAGCGCGCGGAAACGGCGCGGAGCGATCTTGCGCGAAAATTGGCGGGAACAATTCGAAAAATTTGCCAGTGGCCTGACGGGCTCGAGTATTTACGTGACCATCGATCTAGATTGTCTGGCGCCGGATTTTGCCTGGACCAACTGGGAAAACGGAAGGTTTGATTTCGAAGATGTTCGGTGGGGATTGGGGATTTTACGGCATTACACGCACGTTGTGGCCGGAGACATGTGCGGCGCGTACTCGGCGCCGATTTACGCGCGGCGGAAACAGCGATTGGCTTCGGAATTCGATCATCCAAAATTCGATTTCCCCTCGGCCGATACCATCCGCGCGGTTAATCGCCAGGCTTTCGAGGCGCTCTGGCCCGCACTAACTCAATGAGACAAGCACAACCCCAGCGCTAATCAAAGCCGCGCCGATGAAAAGACGCGGCGTTAATTTTTCCCGCAAAATCGCCGCCGCCAGAAGGCTGATGATCACGACACTCAATCCCTGAAATGGATAGAGATAACTGAGGTCGAAATGTTGGAGCAGCCCGAGGGTAATAAAAAACGAAACAGTCATGGCGGAGAGACCAACGGCGAAATTTTTTTTGAACCGTGCGCTGCGAAGGTCGCTTTCCATTGCATGCTTGAGGAAAAGCTGACCGAGAATGTAAAGAATCAGCGCAATGAAAATGAGGAGAGCGGAAACTGGTGTCACAACTTTTCCTCCATTCGTGCCACCGGCTTGGCCACGATGAGAACACCGAGCAGGACGAGTGCGATCCCGCACCAGCGCTGGACCGAAATATGTTCGTTGAGAAAAAGCCATGAGCTCAATGGGATCAGCACGTGAACAAAATTGGACAGTGGGTAGGCGATCGTTAAAGGAATGAAGCGCAGGACATAGAGCCAGCTAATGAAACTCGCGATGACGAACAGAATCCCGTACCAGACATTGGGTGAGGCGAGACCGGAAACACCTGTCCAGTTCACCTGTTCAGGCAGACGTGGTGCTTCCACGGCGCCGCGCTTAAGAAAAACTTCCGAGGTCGTGACAAAGAGCACGGTTAGAACAAGCTGGAACCACGGCTTGAGCAAAAGTTTCTTGGTTTTGTGAATCATCGCCAAAGATGAAGATGACGCCGCAACATAGGATCAGTGCGGGCGGGCTCGAACAATCGAGCGAATACTTTGATCAACGGATTGAGCCAGAGCGAGGTATGTTTCGCGTAAATGTCTACCGGTTGCAGTTGAAGGCGCAGACGCAACTTCGGGTCATAATCGAACGGCGCGCTGGCATAACGTCGCAACCCGTTGGCCAACGCCCAGCTCAATAGGTCGCGAAATGTGAGGTAATAAAGATTCAGCTCATACGCGACCGAGTAATCCAAACCAATGTCGTTATCGTAAAGCGTTTCGTTCCAGATCGTGCAAAAACTAAACGCGACTGCACGGGAACCTTGCCGCCAGATGAAATAACGAAATTTTCCCGGCGCAACTCGACCGGCCTCGAGAAAATATTCGCGGGTGAAAATCTCGAACTGGATCGTGCTGGTCTGAGCGACGGCGAGATAAAGGGGATAGATTTCATCAATGATCTCCTCCGCATCTGTCCAGACTTCGAGTGCAAGCGGAGGCGAGGCATCATCGGCCGCACGAAATTTTCTGCGTAAATTCTTGCGGGTCGCCCGGCTGAGATGCGTTGCCATGTATTCATCGAAGGACGCGAAATCGAGCTCGAGAGTTAGCGACGGAAATCCAGCGGCACGAGAATAACCAGAGCGGTTCAGACAGGAAAAGGCGCCGCGTATCTTCCTCGGAAAATCCTTGAACGCCACCAGGGAGATTTCCTGACCTCGCGCATATTTTTCCAGCGCCTCGGCGACCAGCGGAATTACGACTTCCACCGATTCAATCGCGCCGGTTTTTCCTTCGCCCACAAGACAGCCCGCCAGGGCCATGCGACTCCGCAAGAAACTCGGCCAAAGCCTGCGCAATTTGGCGACGACGCGCACGAGTGTTTCGTTCGCGGAGGCGACCAGGTCCTGAGTGGTTAGAACAAGCGGTTGCAAGGCGACTGGTCGATCGGCCTCATCGAACACCGCAAGGTAACGATACTCGAAGGGCCACCCCATCGTCTGTTCAAGCAACTCGTAATATTGAAAATCTTTTGGTGTGTCCGCGAAACCACGTGCCCAAATCTCCATTGGGACGTCGCGAGCATGCTCGAAGACGAAGGCGTGACCGCGCGAAAGCGGTATTTCCGCGATGCGCTCTGTTGAACGCGTGCGCGCAAGCTGCAGCGTCATGCGTAGAGCTCGGCGGCGTTGGAGAACTTCGGCAGAACCGGATCGTGTCGCGTTGGCTCCAGCAGTTTGACCACGCGGCGAAAAATCGGGTTCAACAGGGGCTGAGTATGCTTCACGTAAAGATCGAGCGGCGCGAGATCGCAACCAAGATGCAACTTCGGGTCGTAATTGAGCGGGCTGCTGCAATAGAAGGTCAGGCGATTCTCGATGGCCCAGCGCAGAATGTCGCGCAGCGTATAAAAATAAAGGTGGAGATCGAGCGCAACGGAATAGTCGAGGCCGAGATATTCGTCGTAGATTGTACCATCGTGCACCATGCAAATGCTGAAGGCGATGATGCGGCGATCGAGTCGCCAGAGGAAAAAACGCACCCGTTCCGGCATGAGCTGGCCGAGTTTTAAAAGATACTCCGTGGTTAACTTTTCGAACTTCATTGGCGAACGTTCATGCACCGCCAGGTAAAGGGGATAGACCTCGTCCAGATGCGGGGTGATATCGCTAACGATTTCAAGCTCGATTTTGGCGGCGCGCTCGGTCTTGCGAAACTTCCGCCGCAAACTCTTGCGCGTGCCATAACTCAAATGCGCGAGGTAATCGTCGAAGTCGCGAAAGTTCAGCGCCAGCCGCGTCATCGGCATGCTCGGAACGCGGGTGAAACCGTTCCGGGAAAATCCGGCGAGAGTGTCGCGGTACTTCGAGGGAAAATCCTTCAAAACGACCAGTGACGCTTTGGCGGCGCGCGCGATTTGAGGCAGACACTCATGCAGCGCTTCGGCCATCCAGATTGAATCGGCCGGAGAGAGGGCGCCGAGATGACCTTCACCGGCGGCGCAGCCGACCATCAGCACGCGCATAGTGAGAAATCGCGGAAATTTTTTACGAATAGAATCAACCAGCCGCCGTGGCCCGCCCGGAATTCCTTCCACCAGATTTTGCTGCACAAAAAAGAAAGGCTGGATGCCACGCATCTTTCCGGTCAGATCGCGCAGGATCAGGTATTGATATTCGAAATCATTGGCCAGTGTTTTCTCAATGATTTCGTAGAAGCGATGGTCTTTGCAACAGTCGTGAAAAGCGTTGGGCCAGTCCTCATATTGCCGAAGCTCAGCGGGCGAGACGACGGCAGCAGTGCCGTCCTTAAAAGAGAATGTCGTCATCTCTCACGCACGGTCCGCAACGCGCGCTCCGTCGTTTTTTTCGACGGTGTCATTTCGACGCGCGCAAGCCCGTCGCGAAAATGGAGGTCGCGCTGCGGGTACGGAATTTCAATGCCCGCTTCGTGCAACTTTCGCACAATGGCGAAGTTCAAATCGCTCCGGAACCGGCGCGGCCGATAACTCATTTCCTTGCTCCACACCACCAATTCAAGGTTGATCGAGCTTTCGCCGAACGTCTCCAAAAATACCGTTGGCTCCGGCTGGGGCAGCACGTGCGAATTTTCTCGCGCTACTTCCACCAAGGCATTTCGTACTTTCTCCAGATCGCTGCCATAGGCGACACCAACCGGAATGCGAAAACGGACACGCGGATCGCCATAAGTCCAATTTGTCACCGGCGAATCGATGAACTTCGTGTTCGGCACGATCATGGTAATGTTGTCGTTGGTCAGAATAACGGTGCTACGGGCACGAATTTGCTGCACCTGACCGGCGACACCGGCTACCTCCACCCGATCACCGATCGTGATCGGCCGTTCGGCCAGAATGACCAGGCCGCTAATGAAATTGCTGGCGATGTTTTGCAATCCGAATCCAATGCCGACGCCGACGGCACCGGCAAAAACGGTGAGCGTCCCAAGATGAATGCCGGCATTGTCCAGCACGATGAAAACTCCAACGACCAGGACGATGTTGCTGACGATTTGCGAAATAGCGTATTGCAGCGACCGATCCAGTCCGCTGTTTACCAGGAAGCGGTTAAACAGAAATGATTTGGCGCGCGCCGATACCCAGAAAACTCCGAGGAGCAGGGCAACGAGCAGGAAAATCTGAACAAGAGTGAGGGAAATGCCGGGGAGCGGCCGATTCCACGCCAATGCAACACCCGCGGCATTGACGGCGGTGACGGTGAAAAAGATGAGGGTAGCGAGACCGAAAATCGTCGGAATAATCGACGCGAAATTTTTCCCGAGCTTAAGCCGAGTGAGCAAGCGCCGGAATTGTTCGCTTTGAAAAATCTTGGCCAGGGATAGGCCAATTCCGAAAAAGATAGCGAACGCAATCAGACCCTTGGCGGTGACATAGTTACCGCCGATCCGAAATAAGGGATCGTCGAAGTATTGCACCCTCTACACTGTGATTTCAATTGCCCGACGCAACCAAAAACGTGGGCGACTGGAAGCGCCGGCTGCTGAGCCGCCGAGGTTTGCCTGCTGTTTAGCTGGGCGACTTGGAGGTCGCCTCACCCAGTCACCTATTCCTTCGGCTTCGCCCGTTCCTGGATGTATTTGATGACATCGCCGACGGTCTGCAATTTCTCGGCGTCTTCGTCGGGCACTTCCACCGAAAATTCCTCCTCGAACGCCATCACCAGCTCCACGATGTCAAGCGAGTCCGCCCCCAAATCCTCGATGAACGAAGCCTGTGGCGTTACCTGCTCCGGATTAACGCCCAGTTGTTCGACGATGATGTCCTTAACCTTCTCTTCGATTGATTTGTCGGCCATAAAATTCGGTTGTTCTGTCCGCCCGCGATAACGCGGGCTGAACAGGATGGCAAGTAAATCAATTCAAATTCTTGTCAATGAAATTTCCGGCTTTGGGACGGTATGGCGCGCTCAAGCAATCGCCGCGCGCAATGCCGTCATCCCGAGCGCAAGCGAGGGACCTCACCAATGAAATTATTGTCACGCAAAAAATTTGCGTGACTCAATCTCCGTATGAGGGGTCCTTCACTTCGTTCAGGATGACAACGGGTGGACGTTAGCCCGTGGGGTTTGGATCGCCTTTGAAATATTCGAAAACGGCTAGACGATCCTTTTTGCCCCTGGTCAACCGTTCATCGTTTCAACGCTTCAACGACTGTTACCCCTCCGGTTTACTTCTCGATCCGATGCGGTACATGAGAAAGGTGCCATCATCCGGCGAGCCCATCGATTTGATCGACCTCAAATTTCTTCCCGCGTGGGTGAAGGAAGATTGGTCCGCGACGCGCCATGCCGGATTTGAAGGAGAAGAAGAACGGACCCACTGGTCGCCCGAAGGCGTGGAGCGACGCCCTCGTCCGCCGCGTCACCGGCGTGACGACGAGAAGAATCACCGTCGGCGTGATCGAGGCGAACGAGACGAGCGCAAGCCGCTCGATCGCAAGGATCGGAAACGTTCCCGCGATTTTCCGGCGCGACGCGAAGCGCCGGCTCCCCCTGTCTTGCCGCAGCTCGACGTCCATTTTCTTCCACAAGCAGCCGCGTTTGAAAACGTCGCCGCCCAGATTAAAACCGGGACCGCGGCGTATTCTGTTTATGCGTTGGCGCGTCTGTTTTTGCAGAAGCCGGAGCGCTATCACGTCCGGGTAAAAACGAAGAACGCGAGCCCGCTTTTTCGTTTGGGCGAATCGAACGCCATCGCGACGAATCGAAACGCTCTCGAAGACTCCGCCTTTCGCGTGCTCCGGGATAATCTTTACACCACTACCGTTACTTTGAATGATCCGATCAAGGGAGATTTCAGCAGCGTTGCACGGGAGAGGACGACCGGAACTTTGCTGGGACCAACCAATCATCACGGTTACCAGCCGCAGCTGCGCCGTCTTTATGAACAGCGTTTCAGCCGGCGCATGACCTTCACTGATTTTCAACGGCAAATCGAAATCGTGAGCGATCCGGCGTTAGTCGAGCAATGGAAGGAAGAAGCGCGCAAAGTAACGACATTCACCACGCGGCAGGAGGAACCACCCCAAACTTTCAATGCCGAAACCGAAGCGGAACGGCATTTTCGGGAGAAATATCTTCCAACGTTGATTTCGGAAACGGACGAGGCAGAGATCGACGGCGTTACCAGTCGCAAGTTATCGGATCGGGGGATTGCGCGCGTGATTGAAAACGCCTGGTCAGCGGAGGTCCGCTCGCCCTCCAATATGATGCAGGAGCTGGCCGGCCGTTTCCGCGGGGCGGGCCTGCAAATCTTCCGGCATCGCAAAGGAATGCTTTTCGTCTCGCCCATTCGGTTGAAAGCGATCGATGAAACCGCGGTATCCGATTCGGTTCGTCATATTTTGGAAACACTCAAAGCTTCGCCGCGAATTAATCGCAAGGAACTCGCGGAAAAATTCATTGGACCGGATACTGAGGTGGGCGAAGCCGAGAAAACGAAACTGGCCCTCGCGTCCGATTTGCATTGGATGATTCGCGAAGGACATGTCATCGAATTCAATGACGGATCGCTTGATTTACCCAGGGCAAAGCCACCGAAAAAAGAACCTGGCGAAGTCAGCACCGATCCGCCGCCGGAGACGGTGGCAGCAGCTACAACAGAGCCCGCGGCAACTCTAACGGATGCACCGATAACTGAGCAAAGCGTTGTAGCTGCCGCCGTCACTGGCGGCAGCATTGATGTTTCCGCCGTCATCCCGAGCCGCGAAGATAATGCCAGTCCGGCTGGGACCGGGGGACCTCGCGAGCGTCCGGATGCGCGTGACCAAATGTGAGGTTCCTCGCATTCGCCCGGAATGACAAAGAAAAACTATTCCCCGACGACTTTGAGTGACGGCTCGATGCCTTCCTGCCGGACGACCCGATTCTTCTCGTCGAGCACGAGAATACGCGGCTGGTGTCTGGCTGCTTCCTCCGCCGAATAACTCCCGAAATTCATGATCGTGATGCGGTCGCCGATTTTCCCGAGATGCGCGGTCGCGCCGTTGAGTTCGATCAAACCTTTCTGCGGTTCGCCGTAAATCACGTAAGTCTCAAAGCGTTCGCCGTTGCTCAAGTTGCCAACGAGAATCTTCTCGTATTAGCGCAGCTCAACCAGATCGGACGAAACAGTGAGGCTGCCTTCGTAATGCAAACTCGCCCCGGTCACTGTGGCACGATGAATTTTCGATTTCAGAAGCGTCAATTGCATTGCGCCTAACCTCCCGCCGCTTTCGCGAAAGCCCCTAACCCGCGACGACGCCGGCCTTTTTTAAAGCCCGAAACGCGCCGTTCTTGTTGATCGTCTTGAGTCCCCGCGCCGTCACCCGGATGCGCACGAATTTTTTCAGCTCCGGCACCCAGATCCGGTGTTCGTGCAGGTTCGGATGAAATTCGCGTCGAACATTTTTTGTGACGTGGCGACCAACGCCGCCTTTTTTCTTCGCCATACCACGGCGATGGATGGTGCTACCGCGCGTGACGCGAGACCCAGTGATGCTGCAAACTTTAGACATGGCGGAAGGTAGCGATTGACGCAATCGCTTGGATTATAAAAACGGGAGCGTAAGGTGCGTTGTCGGTTTGTTTTGGTCAAGCGATTCTTAGTGCACAGGCGACCGGCCTGTGGGGCAAAGGAACCATCTCGCCTGCCGGAGTAGACGCCTTAACGGGCTCGCCTCGGCGAGCCTTGACGCATAAAATGGCCTCTTTCCGCTTAAAGACAGCCGTGTCGCCTGCAATGGATGGAATCTGGCCGCTCCAACCTTTCCACCGGGCTGAATACTTTCAGAGTTGAACAGTAGGGCCGCCCTGTGGTCAAAGATTCTTCTACCAAGCACATACAATGAGTCGAAACGGCAACCGCAAATTACGGATCGGAATCATCGGGGCGGGCGGGATCGTGAAGCGACGGCATCTGCCCGCATTCAAGCGCCGGTCCGATGTGGAAATCGTCGCGATTTCAAATTCCACTTATGAAAGCGCAGAAAAATTCTGCCAGGAGAATGTTCCAACCGCTATCCCGATCGCTAACTGGCCCGACCTCGTCGCTTTGCCAGATATCGATATCGTTTGGATTGGAACGCCCCCCTATATGCATTCCGCCGTCACCGTTTCCGCGCTTGAAGCGGGCAAACATGTGTTTTGTCAGGCCCGAATGGCGAACGATCGCGCCGAAGCGGAAGAAATGCTGGCAGCTTCGCGCCGCTTTCCCAAGCAAGTGACCATGTTGTGCCCGCCGCCCTACGGTCTGCGCGGCGATCGTGTTGTGAAAAAATTGCTCGCGGAAAATTTTCTCGGACAACTGCACACCATTCGGCTGCAAAGTTTTAACGGGAATTATTTGAACCCGAACGCGCCGGCCCACTGGCGGCAACGCATCGAAATAAGCGGGCTCAATGTCATGACGCTTGGGATTTACGTCGAAGTGCTGCAGCGCTGGTTCGGCGACATCGATGGATTGTTCGCCCGAGGAAAAATTCTGTATCCCGATCGCGAGAGTTACAACGTTATCATCCCCGACACGCTATCAGTGCTTTGCCACTTCGCGAACGGCGCGGAAGGCGTGCTCGAATTTAGTGGTATCCACGCCCATGCCACCGGCGATCGCCTGGAAGTTTACGGCTCTGCTGGGACGTTAGTTTACGATTTCACTGCCGATGTGATCAAAGCCGCTCGAGTAGGCGATCGCGCCTTGCATGAAGTGGAAGTGCCGAAGGAACTCGCCCGGGAGTGGACGGTCGAGAGTGATTTTCTGGATGCCGTGAAAACAGGCGATGACGAGCGACCCTATCCAACTTTTGAAGATGGGTTGCGTTATATGCGAGTCGTGCAAGCAGTCGCCGATTCCCGTGCCCGGAACGAGTGGATCACGATCACGCCCTGAGTTATTTGGAGCGGGAGAGAGACGATCCAAGGCGTGGCGGCCTCCAGATTCAAATAAACTGCGGTTACAAACCGCCGCTCCTTTAAGGCACGTCATTGCTCTTAAGCAAGGCGACCAAAGATCATCTCTCGCGATCGATCACCTTGCGGGCGTTACTTCCGCAGCAGATTAAAGGGGGTGGATGCGCCGGTGGAAGTTTTTACGCTCGCCGATCCACGGCCTCCTTCTGCGAGTTAACAATTCGGTGTTCCATGTGCACCCTCGGATGTTGGGAGATTGTAATTTACTTGGGTGAGTGAATCGGTCGTCGTATTGCGAAGAAGACGGCGATGAACCAAACGGCGGCCGAAGTAATTGCGAGCGCGCTCCCGTAGATCATCCAATCGGGTCGGTAATAAAGGGTGAGACGACCGTGCGTTCCCGGCGGAACCTCGACTAGAGGGCTCAAATTGCGTTCAGAAAAAACGGCAAGGTTGCGCCGATCGATTCGCGCGCGATAGCCTCGGAAGAACGGACGGGAGATTGCGATCAGGGCTGGCCGATCTCCATCGGGAGCCACAACTGATGCGCTTACCCAATTTCGCCCGGCCACGATATCCGTGATTTTTGCGATCGAGTTTTTTCCAGAGAAATTCACGGAACGAACCATTGGGATCGGCTGGCCACGGCGATGGAAAACGCGGCCTTCATCGGCCTCGGTTGCCAATTCCCATTCGGCTGCCGGTTGCGGGGTGAAATTGAACTCTCGCGCGACAATGATTCCATCGATGCCGATGCGCTCGAGCAGTCCGTTTTCACCGGCCTGATGCTGTAAGAACCATTGCGCCAGATCGGGATCGACGTCGCCGTGAATGGCGCTGGCGAATTCGCGCGCAACGCCGGCAGGACGGATTGGGCTGTAACCGTTGACGAAACGCAAGCCGGCCCACATTGAGGTGCTGCCGAGGCGGACAATTTGTCCAACCGGTCCCGGTTTCGTCTCCACTCGATAGAATGTTGCCGGTGTGGGATAAACGCTGAGATAGAGACGATGTGGATCGAGTGGCTGCGCCTTTAACAAGGATTGGGCAAGATTGTATTTGGGGACGCCGGAGTTTGGCGGAATGCAGATGTAAGTGGCGAGAAGCGCGGCAAAAACGACAGCTGCGGGAGCCCATTCGCGCAAGAAACTAAGTTGGAGCGACTCGACCATCAGCCACCCAAGGGCGAGGCCGAGAAAAATCCAGGCGAGGGGGAAGAAATGCTCGCCGCGAGTTAACAAAACACAGGCCCCGATTATGAGCATGATTACGAGCAGGAGCATGAAGAAGGCGGCGAGACGTCTTTGTTTTTGCGAAAAGAATGCGAGTGCTTCGGCGGCACAGAGTGCGAGGACGAGATGAAAGAGCGGGAGCCAGCGGAAACTCCAACGAAAAACACCGGCGGTGGGAATCATTGCAAGAATGAAGACGACGAGAAGTAAAGCCATTTCCCAACGGATTTTTTTAAGAAGGGCACGACCGTTTACAAGAAATCCAGTGAGCAGCGCAGCGGGCGGGGCGAGACCGCAGGCGAGTTCTGTCGCGCCGTGTGGCACAGACCGCGACAAAAAATTCGACCAGTTCACCGTCCACGATGGCAGGATCAAACCAGGCCATGCATTCCACGGGACGAGCCATTGCCAATGGGCGGAGGGGTGAAGGGATTCCCGCGCGGAGCCGTGGACGTAATCAAGCAATGCCAAGCAGGCCGGGGCAGCCAGCCCAAGGCCGAGCGTGACGCCAGCGAGTAGCGGACCAATTCTCGTTAGCTGCGCGAGACTGCCCGGGGGAGTCCGAGGCGGACTACCAGTGTCAACCGTCCTTACCTCGAATAGGGTGCGCAGCGCCAAACAGACGAGCACCAGTGCCAACATCAAGACCGTGTAAGGAAAACCGCCGGCGATAAGCAGATAAACGAATGGTGCGGGCCAAAGAAAACGCCAGCGTGATCTCTTTGGGTCGAGGGCCCGTTCCGCGGCCCACCACGCCCACGGCAGCCATGCAAATGCGCCGAGTGCGCCGAACCAATCGCTTGCTCCCCAGCAAATGATCCAGCCGTTCAGCGACGCGACCAATGCAACAAAGATGGATAATGGAACGGATAGTTTCCGGCCACGCGCGAGCAAAAATGCGCCGGCACTCAGGACCACCAGATGTGCCGTGGAAACAGCAGCTGCTTGTTGCGAAAACGTCAGCGGCAGTTTCCAAACGCAAACAATCAGTCCATTAATGAAAACCGAGAAAACACCGTATTGAAATTCGCCGGCGAGATTTCCGCAGACCCAGGAGAAAGGGCTAAGCAGCGGGATCTCGCCGTGGTTCCATGCCCGTGCCATATCGGCGAAGACCGGCAGGATGGAAATTTCGTAGTCGTCGTTCCAAAAAATGAGGGGATCGTGTGCAAGCAGGAGGATGCTGAAGGCGATGACGATTAGAGCGGCGATCGTCGCGCCAAACGCGCTGCGGCGCGTGAATGGTGATCGGTGATCAGTGATCAATAACTGAGACTCGCCATTCACTAAAGAACCACCGGCTGGCCCTCCGTCATGACCAGAACGTCGTGGTCGATGCCGGCTTCGCGCGCACGTGCCAGCAGCCGGGTGAGCGGTTCGTCCAACGGCTCGTAACCGAGACGGAATGTGCCGTAATGCATCGGCACTAATTTTTTTGCGCCCAATTCCAGAAAGGCCTGCACTGCTTCCTCTGGATTCATATGCACCTCACGCCCGCTTGGCGGGTCGTAGGCGCCAATCGGCAAAAGCGCGATCTCGACGTCGTGGCGTTCGCCGATTTCCTTGAAGCCGGGGAAATAGGCGCTGTCGCCGCAGTGAAAAATCGAACGATCATTCGCTTCGATAACGAAACCGCCGAAGCCGCGATGCAGATCGGCCAGAAAACGGGCGCCCCAGTGATGACAAGGGGTCAGCGAAATTTTCAGCGCATCGAGCGGCACTGTCTGCCAGTAATCGAGCTCGTGTACAATATTAAAGCCGAGGTCGTGAACGAGGCTGCCAACACCCACCGGCACGACGATCGGTTGATCGGAAGCGATTCGT
>Ga0193750_1000229_pt1 | contig 15912 bp, 10 predicted proteins | sample L1c1metaG_FD_160569 | JGI IMG/M metagenome (GOLD analysis project Ga0193750, IMG submission 160569) | Soil microbial communities from a riparian zone of the East river system, Colorado, United States - L1c1 | ecosystem: Environmental > Terrestrial > Soil > Riparian zone | place: USA: East River... | reverse complement strand
CGGCCATCGGGTTCTCGAAGAAAAAATGAAATCAGACCATCAGTTGCGCAATTTTGTTTTGCGGCGGATTACTTTTGCGCAAATGAGGCCGCCTGTCATCTCGGTGTTCATCTTGATATCGTTGAGTTTGTACCTTGCGAACGCGCAACAGGAGCCGGTGCGCGCCATTCCCTACCGGCAACCGGCGCTGGCGCCGACTCCAAAGCCAACGCCCAAAGTTTTTATCGCGCTGCCGAATTACGATGAGGAAACCGCAACTCGCCTCCAGATTTTTTTGGATAACAACGATTTCGGTCCGGGAAAGATTGACGGCAAAATGGGCGAGTTCTTTCGCAAAGCGCTCATTTCTTTCAAGCATGCGCGCTCGTTGCGCGAAACCGGGGTGGTCGATCAATGGATGCTCGATCAGGTGCCCGTGACTTTCGCGACTTACACGATCAAAGGCGACGACCTCGCTTACGTCGGCAATTTGCCAACTGCGCACGAGGAGCAAGCGAAGCTAAAGTTCCTGCCCTACACATCGCTGCTCGAATTCGTCGCTGAGCGCTATCACTCCGCCGAAACCTACATTCAAAAGCTCAATCCCGGAATGGATTGGGAGCATCTCGAAGCGGGCGACACCCTCAAAGTTCCAAATGTCCTCCCGTTCGAAATTGAAAACGTCACCGAACAAAAAATTCCGCCTTACCCGAAATTCGCCGCGCGCAAAATTTACGTCGACACCACGGAGCGTTTGCTCGAGGTCTTCGAAAACGACCAGCTGGTTTGCGTTTTCCCGATCACGCCCGGATCAACCGCGTTGCCGGCGCCAATCGGAACTTGGAAAATTCAGGGCGCAACAACCTGGCCGTGGTTTCGCTACGACGAAGGAATGCTCAACTACGGAATTCGGACGGAAAACTATTACAATCTCCCGCCGGGTCCGAACAATCTCGTCGGTGTCGTGTGGATGAGTTTGAACAAAACCGGCATCGGCATCCACGGCACCAACAACCCGGAGACGATTGGGCGCGCGGCCAGCCACGGTTGCATTCGTTTGGCAAACTGGGACGCCGCGCGCGTCAAAGACCTGGTCAGCGTCGGCAATACGGTCATCATTTTTTAGGTAGGGACAGTGCGCTGCGCTGTCCGCGGACGTCGCAGCGCGACGTCCCTACCAGATTTTCTCAAGATTTTTCGCGCGGAATCGCGACCTCAAGCGTCTAGGCTTTAGATCGACATGATGGACGCCAATGAGCGCGAAGTTTATCGAGCAGCCATTCACGGCGATCGCGAGGCATTTGAAATGATCATTCGCACCCAAAGTCGCCCGCTTTTCGCCATCGCCTACGGCATTCTCCAAAACCGCGAAGAAGCCGAGGACGCCGTCCAGGACGCTCTCGTGAAAGCTTGGAAATCACGCTGGCGGGTGCGCGATCCGGAAAAGTTCCCGGCCTGGCTTTGCATGATCGCGCGGCATCGCGCTCGTGACGTTTTTCGTAAACGCCGAATGGTCCCGCTTTCGGAACCGCCCGAAATCCCGGGATCCGAAACACCCCAGACTTCGGCATTAGATCGACATTTGGATTCAGCGCTGGCGTCGCTACCCGAGCTTCATCGCGCAGCTATCTCCCTTCGCTATTTCGAAGAGATGGATTACGCGACAATTGAAAGCCGACTCGGCCTCACGAACGGTTCCCTCCGGGGGATTCTTGGTCGCGCCCTCGCGACAATGCGCAAACAACTTAAGCCCGCCCTCGCTTCTGAACAGCCATGACCATTCACGACAACATCGATAATTATCTTGCCGCCGATTTGCACAGCGATCTTTCCGACGAGGAACAGAATGCGTTGCACGTCCATTTGGTCGAATGCGCGAGCTGCCGCCAGGCCCATCAGGAAAACAAAATCATGAACAAGGTTTTGGAAGAAAAATTCGCGAATGAAAAACCGGACGCCGCCTTCGAGCAACGAATGCTCGCCGGTTTTCGAAATCGTGTTCCGCAAAAAAACGGCAGCGTCGCAAAGTTCATTCTCGATCTTATGCGGCTGCGCGCGACGCAGGTCGCAGCGGTAGCAGCGGTCTTGCTCGCTCTCGTGCAGGTCGGACGAATGATTACGCACGAAGGCGCACTGCGGAATGAATTTGTTTCGGCTGAACTTCAGGAGCGCAGCAACGAAGCGAAAGACAAGATCGCACCGGCCAGCGGAGGCAAAGTCGCAGCTATTTCAAAAAGCGCGGCCGGGTCATCGTATGCATCGCGAAACGCTCCAGAGAATAATCGCGCCGTTGCCGATGCAACGTTAGCTCAGCCTGAAGTTCCACCGCAATTTCATGAGGAATCAGCGCCTTCCAGTTTGATGAGTTTGCCGGCACCGCGTGCGAAAAGCGCTTCGATTGATAAGAAGGAATCGGAGGCGCCGGCGAATGAGGGCCCGACTGATTCGGCGACCGCAACAGCTGTAACAGCTAATCGCAAATTGATCCGGAATGCGCAGGTTGAGCTCGAAATCGTTAGTTTCGATGACGCCGTGCAAAAGATCACAGCGTTTGCAAACGAAGATCGGGCTTACATCGCGACGACGAGCTCGCAGAAACAAGCGAATGGGAAATTGAAAGGCGAGATCGTCGTCAAGGTTCTGCCGGAAAATCTCGATCGCTTTCTGCAAAAGCTTCGTGGGCTCGGCGAATTAAAGAACCAGGCGCTCGGGACGGAAGACATCACAAAAGCTTATTTCGACACCGATTCGCGATTGAAGAACGCGCGCGTGATGGAGCAGCGCTTGATCGACATGTTGAAAAAGAAAAGCGATGACATCAACGATCTGCTTCAAGTCGAAAAAGAGCTCGGGCGCGTGCGCGAACAAATCGAGCAGATGCAAGGCGAACTAAAGTTTTGGGACTCGCAGGTGCAATTCGCGACCGTGACGATTTCGCTCGCGGAAAAAGACATGGAAGAAGCGGCGAAATATCTGTTGAAGGAACGCGCCCAACTCGCGCTCTACACGCCCGAGGTGGAGAAAGTTTACAACGATATCAAAGGGCTCGCTTCGCCGAAGGTGCAGATCACGAACGCACAGCTTGATCGCGATAACAGTGGTCGTGTCTCAGCGCGCGTGAGTTTACTGATCGCACCAGAAGAAAGCGACGGTCTCATAGCGAAAACGAAAGCAATGGGACGCGTCGAGAATTTTCAGGTGCAGACCGAGCGTGTCGCGCAAGGCGGCGAAGGAATGTCGGAGAATGCGAAAACGAAACGCGACAAAGTGGAGTTGAACATCACCATTTCGCGCGACGAGCAGGAGCAAGCGTTGCAGCAAACAAGCTTGCGCATTCGCACCTCGGCTGTGGACGAAAAGACAAAGGCGCTGCGGGATTTGGCTAACAAGCAAAGCGGGCGTGTCCGCAGCTCGACTTTCAGCCGCGACCCGGACGGGCGCGAGTTCGCGAACGTCACCTTGCGCGTCCCAATGAAGAATTACAACGCGCTCATCCAATCGCTCGACTCTTTAGGTAAAGTTGAAAATGTGAGCGTCCAGCGACAGGATCGCAGCGGCGGGCAAATCGACGAAGCGAACGCGCCGGCCGATTTGTCGATCCAGGTTTACAGCCAGGGAAACATTGTCTCGTCGGATACCGGTCTCATCGCGACTTTACGCCGAACCATTTCGCAGAGCGCGGGCGCGATTATGTGGAGCTTGCGCATGATCGGCGTGGCAATCGCGTTTTTGGCGCCGTGGATAATCGCGGTAGTCGCGGCGATTTGGATCGGGAAGAAAGTCATTCGCGCGCGGCGGTAGGGGCGCCGCGCTGCGGCGTCCGCGGACATCGCGGCGCGATGTCCCTACCTACAGAACCACCTTGCTCGCTTACCAAACGAGTCATATTTTAGTGATCAGGAGAATGTCGATGAAAACCCAGAGCGGTATCAGCCTGAACAACGCGGCGGTGGCGGCGACGCCAAAGCATCTTTTGCAATTCGCGGTCGATCAGCGTTACGACGATTACACCCCGGTCGATCATGCCGTCTGGCGATTCATCATGCGGCAGAACGTTTTTTTCCTGCGCGAGTACGCGCACAAAGTTTATTTCCAAGGGCTGCTCGATACCGGCATTTCCTTCGAACGTATCCCGCGCATTCAGGAGATGAACGATATCCTGGGCAAGATCGGTTGGGGCGCGGTTGCAGTCGACGGGTTCATTCCGCCGGCGGCGTTCATGGAATTTCAAGCTTACAAGGTGCTTGTGATCGCGTGCGACATGCGGCAGATCCACCACATCGAATACACACCGGCGCCCGACATCGTGCACGAAGCCGCCGGTCACGCGCCGATCATTGTCGATCGCGAATACTCAAATTATCTCCAGCGTTTCGGCGAAGTGGGCGCGAAGGCCATGTCGTCGAAGAAAGATTTCGAGCTCTATCAAGCGATCCGGCACTTGTCGATTTTGAAGGAGCAGCCGAACAGCGATCCGAAGGAACTCGAAGAGGCTACGAAGTTGGTCGAGCATCGACAGAAGAATCTGGGCGAACCATCGGAGATGGCGCTGCTCTCGCGCCTGCATTGGTGGACGGTTGAGTACGGACTCATTGGCACAACCGAGAATCCGAAGATTTATGGCGCCGGTTTGCTCTCGTCGATTGGCGAATCGGTTTCGTGTCTCGAGCCGGGGGTGAAAAAGATCCCCTACTCCCTCGACGCGATGAATCAGCCGTTCGACATTACAACCAAACAACCGCAGCTCTTTGTCTGCCGCGATTTCCAGCATCTCCGCGATGTGCTCGAAGAATTTGCGAGCAAGATGGCTTATCAAGTCGGCGGCTTGGAAGGGATCAATAAAGCGATCGAGTGCACAAACGTTGCGACTTGTCAGTATTCATCAGGACTCCAAGTCACCGGCGTTTTTGACGAAGTGATTGTCGATCAAAAGAATAGTGCCAGTCCGGCTCGGACACCGATTTATCTGCACGCGAATGGTCCGTGCGCGCTCGCCTTTAAAGACAAAGAACTCCCCGGTCACGGAATCGATTATCACAAGGACGGTTTCGGTTCGCCGATCGGAAATTGGAAGCCAAACGACCTCCAGGAAGGCAAAAATACCAAACTTGAATTCGACAGCGGCGTTACGGTCGAAGGAAAGATCGACAAGTTACTGGAGCGCGACGGCAAGCTGCTCTTAGTTTCGTTTTCAAATTGCACCGCGAAATATGGGGACCGCGTTTTGTTCGATCCGAGCTGGGGCAATTATGACATGGCCGTCGGTGACCGGATCACTTCCGTGTTCAACGGCGCCGCGGACAAGGACGCTTACAATCAAGTCGCGCTCGTTCCGAAAGAACGCACGATCAAGGTGCCATCAGACGCAAAACGAAAGAAACTGGAAAGCCTTTACGCACAGGTGCGTCAGATTCGCGAAACGAAAAAAGGTTACGAGCGTCTCGGTGAGATTTGGGAGACACAGCAAGCCGAACATCCCGGCGACTGGTTATTGTCGATGGAGATTTTCGAAATTCTCGACACGACAAATCAACAGCCGGAACTGAAAACGAGAATCGGAAACTTCCTCAACACCAAAAAAACACAGACCAAAGATCTGACCACGCTGATCAGCTGGGGATTTCGGCTGGTCGAATATCACAAGAAGCCGGAATACCAGGCCGCGCTCCAAGCCTCGCCGAAATAACTCGAACGTTTCGTTTGTATCATTTCGAGCCCTCCCGCGGCGGAATCCGACAAATTCGTTGTAGCCACGGCCCTGCGGGCCGTTTTCATTGACCATAACCGGCCACAGGCCGGTGGCTACACCCGCTCGTCTTTCAGATCCGCTCGTCCTTGAAGTGGCGTTTTGCCTTTGAGCGCTTTGGCGTACTCGTCCTTGCTCTTTGTCATGTCGAGCAGCAACGTGACGTTGCATCCCTTTAAGAGCGGCGCAGCCGCCATGCTGAGAACCTGCCCTGAGCGAGCGCAGCGAGTCGAACGGGAGACATCTCTCACTGTTTCCGCAGGCAATCGTTCGCCACGGCCAGAGAACGTTTAGAGATTCCTCGACTCCGCTCGGAATGACAAACACAGTTAAACCGCTTCGTCTTTGAAGTGGCGCTTGCCTTTGAGCGCCTTGGCGTACTCATCTTTGCTTAAAATATTTTCGTCGAGCTGCATATCGACACGCAAACAGTTTTTGAACCACGTCTCGATTCGTTCGCGATCTTTCATCACTTCCTCGGTCAGATAATTCGCATCGACGTTGATGCAGATCGCGCCGACGATCCCGAATTCTTTGCGTTTGATCGGAATGGTGGTGCACTTGAATTTTCGGGCGCCGATGTTCAGCTCGTAATTCAATTTGTCTTCGTTCGCTCGTCGTTTGAGATCAATGAGCAGGTTAGTTGTGCCATCACGCAAATGCCTTCCGGTAACATTGTTCTCCAGAACGGTTAGCGAGTGCGCCGGATCGGCCAGATTGTGCAGGAGGATTTCAATTCCTGTGTTCGGGAACGATTTCCCGATTAGGCGCACGATGCGCTCGTAGTTCTCGAGAAATTCGTGCGTGTCATCGGCAATCTTCTTGCCGTCGTACTTGTCGAACAGCTGCGCGTAAACCTTCTGCTCGGTTGGTTCAAGCTGAGTGCGGACGTTATTTTGTTCGCCGATGAAAATGAGCTGGCGCGCCGCAGTGTGATCTTCGTTCTTGAGAAAATAATGCATCCCAAGCCGAAAATGGTTGAGATTGAATTCCCCAAAGTTCTCCCGCGAAATGGTGAAGGGATAAAAATCGTATTCCTCCAGGTTCCGCCCAAACTTTCGGCGGCGCTCCTTGTATTTTCCCCAGATAAAACCCGCAGCCAGGAAAAACGCGGATGCGATGATCGATGCGATCACGTTAATCCCAATCTCGCTTTGCAAGGCGCTAATCATAGCACGAACACCTTTTTGCTGCTGTAGCCACCGGCCTGCGGCCGATCCCTCTTGGGAAGATCCTGTTCCTTGGAAAACGGCTCACAGAGCCGTGGCTACAACGTGTCATCACAGGTTTCCAGCTGCATTTGACAGGGTGATATTTTCGACCGCGACATTTTGCGGACGGGACAGCGCATAGTCGACGGCGGAGGCCACTTCTTCCGCCGAAATCATTTTCTCGCGCGGCCAGTCACCGGTGACGTCGTCCCAAATCTCAGTATTCGTAGCCGCCGGATAAATGTTAATCACGCGAATCCGATGCTCGCGCAATTCCCCTCGGACCGATTGTGAAAATCCTTCCAACGCGAACTTGCTCATGCAATAAGCGCTCCAGCCCGCGAAACCGGTTTTCGCGGCGATCGAGAGAATATTCACGATGCATGAGCCCGGCCGCATTTGTCCGACGAAGCGCTGCATCAACAAAAACGGCGCGGTCACATTAACGCCGAGCGTTTGTTTCCATTCCTCCGGCGTGATCTCACGAAATGGTTTCACCACCGCGATGCCGGCATTGTTGACCAGAACATCGAGAGGATCGTCGCCGACTTGCGAAATTAAATTGGCAACGCCTTTCTCGGTGGCGAGATCGTGAATCAGTTTGACCACACCAGCGCATTGCGATTGGACGGACTTGCACGTTTCCGCAAGCGCGACCGTATCGCGACCGTGCAGGAGCAACGTCACATCCGGCGCCGCCAGCTTTTCAGCTATCGCTCGTCCAATCCCGCGGCTCGCACCGGTAATGAGGATTCGCTTCATTGAGATTCAAAACCTCGAACGTCCAACGCCCAACGTCCAACGTCGAATTCAGAGAAACAGAGTCATGCGCGGGAGGTGGATCGGCCGCTCCGTCGGCGATGCCAATTATTTGCAGCGCCGCTGCCACTTGTAACATCGAGCGCGGAATGCTCGATCCACCTTATCTGCGCTCGTGGAGCGCCGCTACAATCTTCGCAAAGTGAAGCGATTGTTCTTCGTTTCCCATAATCGCAATCGCACCAGCTGCTGGTTTACACGACTGTCGATCTTCGACCAAAGCGCGCGGACGATGTTTTCGCCGGTCGACGAAATTTTCTGAAAGTCGTCTGTCTCCAGATCAAGATGTCGATCTTGCCAGGGTTCAATCGACTCGCTCAGCGCTTTTCGGAATGCAACGAAATCGTAAAGCGTTCCGCTGCGCTCATCGTAATTCCCGCCAATGGTCGCTTCGGCCAGGTAAAGATGACCGTGACCGCGCGGGTTGTCACATTTTCCAAACAAGGTCGCGTTTTTTTCATCGGAAAACGATGGGACGTGCAATCGATGAGCAGCGCTGAAACGCGTCTGCATTCCGAGAAACATACTCCCGCCAGTCCAGGCTTCGGCGAAGAAATCTGGGCGTTCATGCAGACGAACGCGATGAATTGGAACTGACGCCGCCACTCGTTCGCGAATGTAAGCAGCCAGGCTTTCGGTTGTAATTGGTCGATCCTTCAAACCCGAAACGTCTTCGTTGAGATGGCGATGATCCAGCTCCTGGCGCAGCGAATCGACGCACGCATCGACATCCTGCTGCTGAACAATCGGACGATCGGCCTTTTCTTTTCGAAAGGTGAGACGCGCCCGGTAATTGTGCCCGTGGATCCCGGCGGCCGCGCCAAAGAGCCGTTGATTTTCCGCCGGAGTCAGGCGGGGCGACATCGTTTGTCGCGCTGCCGAAAATTCAAACCAGTAATTCGCTTCGGAGACGCCATCGAAATAAAACGTCGCGCTCCGATCGGGCGTTTCGATCAGATGGCATGCGACCAATTTTGCGTCGACGTCGGCGAAAGACGGCGCGACGTCGATGAAGAGCTGACGCGCAATATTTTCAGCTGTTGGCGGTAGCTCGTGAAAGACGGAATTGTCCTCGTTCAAAAACTTGTGGTCGAATTGATTGTCAACGACTTCGCCGGCGCGTCTTTTGATTTCACTGATGTTGATCAGCATGCCGGTGACCGGGTCGACTCTTCCGCTGAAAATAAAATAGGCGATGTAATTGCGTCCCGTGCCGTAGTGCGCTCGGGTCTCCGGACCAAATGCCGCCAGATTTTCACTGTCGGTCCAGCGTGGAACAAACAGCCGGCGCGAGGCTGAGAACTCAAGTCGTTTGCTGACCGTCAGAAGCATGATGCAGCAAACATACTACAAGGACTTTGCGTCGCCCGCTTTTCTGTTGGAGGGCGTCCGCGCTGTCGGCGCCCTAAAAATTTGGGACACGACGGCGCGTGTCCCTCCATCACTCCTTCAAGAGTGACAGAAATTCAGAGCGCGTCCGCGCGTCTTCCTTGAACGCGCCGAGGAGACAGGAGGTCTTCATGACCGAGTTCTGTTTTTCGACTCCGCGCATCATCATGCAAAGATGTTTTGCTTCCACCACTACCGCGACGCCGTTTGGCTCAAGACAATTCATCAGCGAATGTGCAATCTCGGTCGTAAGGTTTTCTTGAATCTGCAAGCGCCGCGCAAAGACGTCGACAATGCGGGCCACTTTCGAAAGACCGATCACTTTGCCGTTCGGAATGTAAGCGACATGCGCTCGCCCGATAAACGGGAGCAAGTGATGTTCGCACATCGAATAAAGCTCGATGTCTTTGACCAGAATGATCTCGCTCGCTTCCGAATCAAAGATCGCGTCGTTAACAACCTCCTCAACACTCTGGCGATAGCCTTGGGTGAGGAATTCCATTGCCCGCGCCGCGCGGGCCGGCGTTTTCACCAAACCTTGTCGCGTCGAATCTTCCCCAATCGCATCGAGCAAATCGCTGTAGATTTTCGTTAACTTGCCGAGCTGACCCGGCGGCAGCGGTTCGGTATACCGCGCCAGTCGGTCTTCGGTTTCGATTTCGGGGTCAAACGTTCGCAAGATCGACAACGTACTCAAGGAAGGGCGATTTCCAAATCGCCCCCGGGCGGTCTGGAGACCGCCGCTCCTTGTTTTAGTCTAACCAACTCAACGGATATTTTTCATCGTCGAGCGCAACGGCCGCTTCGGTCAGCTCAAGCGTGTGTTGGGTATCGAACATGACCGCAAGCTCTTCCGTCCGGGTTGCGTTCTTGCTCGCCATGATCGTTCCGGGATGCGGGCCATGTGGAATTCCGCGAGGATGCAGTGTAATCGACGCCGGCTCGATCCCGCGGCGCGAACCGAAATTGCCGCGCACGTAAAACAGAACTTCGTCCGCTTCGACGTTGTCGTGCACCCAGGGAATCTTCACCGCCTCCGGATGGGTATCGAGAAAGCGCGGCGCGAAAGTACAAACGACATAACCGCGAATCTCAAAGGTTTGATGGATCGGCGGCGGTTGATGCACCGTGCCGGTGATCGGTTCGAAATCCTGCGCGTTAAACGTAAACGGATAGACGTAGCCGTCCCAGCCGACGACATCGAACGGATGATGCGCCATTGTCACGCAGGTCCAGCGCGGGCCGTCCTTAACCAAAATTTCCGTGTCCTCTTCCTTGTCGATAGTATTCAGTTCCGTCGGGCCGTGAAAATCGCGCTCCGAATAGGGAGCGCCCATTTTGATTTGGCCCTCCTGATTCAAATAACGTTTCGGGATTCGCACCGGACCGTTTGATTCGAGAATGAGATAATCCTCCTCTTCCACCTTATCCGGCACGAGCCGGTAAGTAATGCCGCGCGGAACCACAATGTAATCTTCGGCACGGTAGCGTTGTTTTCCGAATACGGTCTCGAGCGTGCCGCCGCCTTTGAAAACGAAGATGATCTCGTCGGCCCCGCCGTTCTTATAGTACTCGAACTTGCCGTACGGTTTCTCCGGACGCGCCCGCCAGGCGGTCATGTCTTGATTGAAAAGAATCGGGATGCGACCGCTATAAAGATCGCCGCGGCGCGGAATGTTCGCGGTTTTCAAATGATGATGCCGCAGCGGGCTCTCGGCTGCTTTCTTTAGCTCTTCGCATTTCAAGAGCTTGACGTTGCGCACCCGCGTCGGCGGCCGCAGATGATACATGATGGAATAGGCTTCGTTGAATCCCTCCGTCGTGATGACGTGTTCGTAGGCGATGCCTTCGTTCTTAAATGTTGGCGCCGCGCCGTTGCGATGAAACCAAATGTGATGTTTCCGCGGAATCTGACCGAGCTTGTGATAAAACGGCATGTCGATTCTCCTTCTTTAAATTGCGCTCAACTCCTCACCCTCCCCTCTCCTCTTTTCTAAGAGGAGAGGCGAAACACGTGACGACTTGTTCATGAACGTTGTTGCCGCGCGCTCTTCGCCTCTCCCCTCGGAGGGGAGAGGATTAACGTGAGGGGTGAACTCTCCTGATCTTTCCATTTACAAATTACCTCGCCGCTCCTGCTCTTTCTCCAGCGCCTCGAAGAGCGCTTTGAAATTGCCTTTGCCGAAACTTTTGGCGCCTTTGCGTTGAATGATTTCAAAGAAGAGCGTCGGCCGATCCTCCACCGGCTTCGAGAATATCTGGAGCAAGTAACCTTCGTTATCGCGATCGACCAAAATCCCGAGCCGCTTTAGCGGGCCTAGATCTTCATCGATATGACCGACGCGATCGGGCAGCGTGTCGTAATAAGTGGAGGGAATGTTCAAAAACTCGAGGCCGCGCTTTTGCAGCTCGGTCACGGTTTTGACAATGTCGCCGGTCGCGATCGCGATGTGCTGCACGCCTTCACCGTTGTAAAACTCGAGATATTCCTCGACTTGCGATTTCTTTTTGCCTTCGGCCGGCTCGTTGATCGGGAACTTCACGAAGCCGTTCCCGTTGCTCATCACCTTGCTCATGAGCGCCGAGTATTCGGTCGAGATGTCCTTGTCGTCGAAAGTGAGGATGTTTCGGAAGCCCATCACGTCCTCGTAAAATTTCACCCACGGATTCATCTGGTTCCAACCGACATTGCCGACGCAATGATCGCAATAGAGCAAACCGGTTTCCTTCGTTTCGAATGGCGATTCCCACTCCTCGAACCCTGGCATGAACGGCCCGGTGTAATCGTCACGCTCGACGAAAACGTGCACGACCTCGCCGTAAGTATGGATCCCGCTCATCACGACTTTGCCGTGCTTGTCCTTCAACGTTTTCGGTTCCAAGTAACTTTTGCCGCCGCGCTTGGTCGTTTCCTTCCAGGCCGAAGTCGCATCTTTGACTTTCAGCGCAATCACTTTGACGCCGTCGCCATGTTTGTAGATGTGATCTGCGATTGGATTGTCGGGCCGCGTTGGCGTTGTTAGAACAAACGTCAGCTTGTTCTGTCGAATGGCGTAACTGGCACGATCTTTGACACCGGTTTCCGGGCCGCTGTAGGCGAGACTTTGGAAACCGAAAACGCTCTTGTAGAAATGCGCCGCCTGTTTGGCGTTGCCGACATAAAATTCAATGTGATCGGTGCCTTCGAGCGGCAAAAAATCTTGCTCGGCTGCCGGAGCACGTTTCTTCTTTGGAGCAGCAATTGTTGTTGCCATAAATTACCTCCGCGTTTTCTCGCGCTGAGCGCGTTCCCTAAATATAAGATCGACAATCCCCCGTCGCAAGGCTGGTAAGGCAGGTGGATCGGCCGCTCCGTCGGGCGATGTTACAAGTCAGCGGCTTCGCCGCTCATATTAGCATCGAACTCGCCACGGGACGAGTCCGTCCGACTGGCGGACAAGGGACTGCTCGATCCACCTATTTCGCGTCTTTCGGCGCGGGCGAGGCGGCGAGTTTTTCGAAACGCGGGTCGCCACGCAAAGGGTCCCATCTCGGATCGAGCCTTAGAAGCGCCGGCGTCAGGAAGTTAGTATACGGAATCTCCAAAAGATGCTGCAGCCTTGGAATCGCGCGGTCTTTCTCGCCGAACCTGGCCTCGACGGCCGCCAAATTCTCCTCATACCTGGGCCCATCCACTGCATCCTTCCCACTTGGCAGCAGCATGAACCCGCGCTCAGCTTCTTTTATCGCAGCATCCTTCTCCCCGAACACAGCACGAACTAGCGAAAGCTCTAACGCAAAAAGCGGCGTATCCGGCTCCTTCTTGGAGAGCGTTTCTAGCGGAGGCAGCATTTGTTGAGCAGTGGCTCTCGCGCCGGCAATATCGCCGGCACATTTCTGGGCGAGGAGCAGAAACAATGGATCAACGAGCCTTTCGAAGTCGGGTAGGTCGTGAGATTCAGTGAGGCGGCTCTGAATCAATCGAATGGCCTCATTGCAATGCCGCTCTAGAAACAACTGGTTCATCTTCATTAGTAAAGCATTAAACGAAGAGGTCTGTGCGTTTACGCCAGCCAGCAATTTTCCGGCTTGGTCCAGATTGCCCTCGGCCTGATAAATTGCTGCTTCGGACGCGAGCGTGCTGGGGTCATTCGGAACAATGTCCAACACTCTATCGTACGTTTTCAGCGCGGCCGGGAATTGCCGAAGATACGAGTAAGTCCCTGCGGCTTCCGCTAGCCATTGAGTCTTGCGCGGGTCGAGCGCAAGGGCTTGCTCCCAGTAGGCGATGCTTTTATCCCACTGCCCTTGTCGTCGGGCGATTAGGGCGAGAGCAGCAGGGACGTCGCTGTTGCCCGGCAAAAGCTCCCGGATGCTGCCGAACGTCGCTTTGGCAAGCTCGTAATCCCGCCGCACCCAGTATTGATAATAAGCCTGCGCTAGCAGGGTTTCGGGCGAGTTCGGTTGGAGTTTTTGCGCGGCGTTTAAGGCCCGCTCCGTCGCGTCACGGCGAGCCGCGGGGGCCGTATCTGAAAGGACGAAATACGCCTGAGCGTTCGCGCGAGAGAGTCTCGCCCAGGCCAGCGCAAAAGCCGGGTCGAGCTGCACCGCCCGGTCGTAAAAGCCGACAGCCTTCCATAAATTGTCTGGAGAGAAAGCCGCGCGCGCTTCAAAAGCCAACCCCCGGAGGTACGCGTCGTAAGCCTCTGAATTGTTTGTCGGTTTAACCGCCAAGGCTCGTTGCTCGCCGCCAGTAAGCTTGGCTTGCAACGACTCGGCGACTGCTTTGGCGACTTCGCTCTCGACCCCGAAGATGTCGACGAGCTTGCGGTCAAAGGTATCGGCCCAGAGATGCGAATCGCTGGCCGCCTGGATGAGCTGGACGTTGACGCGCACCTGATCGGCGGCTTTCTGGACGCTGCCCTCCAGGATGTTGGCCACGCCAAGCTGCTTCGCGATCTCAGAGAGATTTTCAGGCGCGCTTTTGTAATGCTGGGTGGATGTACGCGAAATCACTTTCAAATCCGCGATCTTCGCGAGCCGCGTGAGGATTTCTTCCTGAATGCCTTCGACAAAATATGCGTTGTCTGGATCGTGGCTCAGGTTTTCAAAGGGCAGCACGGCAATACTTTTTTCCGGCGCAGCCAGCATCGATCCCACGCGATAACGGGAAAACATTGCGATCCCAGCGACGATTACCGCGAGCGCGAGCAACGCTGCCGTCGCGGCCGACCAACGCATTCGCGTGCTGTGCTTCTTCAGGGCTTGGAACTTTTTTGGCAGTTGCGGATTGCCCACTTGATCCGCATGAAGGTTCACAATGGACACGCGCATCCCATGCTTCATTTCGTAGGCGCCGAGATCATGCAGGAGCGGCCGCCAATGTTCGTATTCTCCTAAATCATCGGCGACGCGTTTGGAGACAAGAATGTGCCCGGCGTCGCCGCAGGCCATCACGCGTTGCGCCATATTAAGACCGGCACCGGCAAGGTTGGCATGACCGTTCACATCGATCACGCCGCTGACCGGGCCGCTGTGAATTCCCATGCGCAGTTGGAGGCGCGCATGTTCCTTGAGCGCGCGGCTGATCTCCACCGCGCATTGCGCCGGCGCCTCCGGACTGGTGTAAAACACCAGCGCCATGCCATCGCCCGTGGGAATTTTAATCAATCGACCGGCGGCTTCGGCATTTTGAAGCTGCTCGGACGCGCGAACGACTTGAGTCAGTTCATCAATCGCCGCGCGTTGATCGTTAATCGAAAGCTTCGAGTAACCGACGGTGTCGATGAACAAGACATGAGCGATCTCAAGCTGGATCTCTTTTTTGATCTCTGCGGACATGCGAGGGAATGCCCCACGTTCTTTCACCGCCGATTATTTTGGATTTTGTCGCGAGCGTCGAGGCGAAATGCGACCGTGGTAGGGACGCTGCGCTGCGGCGTCCGCGGACATCGCAACGCGATGTCCCTACCTTTCGAACACTTCTACTTCGGCGCGAGCGAGGCGACGATTTTTTCGAAGCGCGGATCGCCGCGGAGCGCGTCCCAGTCCGGGTGCAAACGAAGCCAACCATAGTTTAATGTACTCGGCAGCTGCGCTGCCTCGGTCAGTTGCTTTAACGCGAGATCTTTCTCGCCTGTCCAGGCGTAAATGACCGCGAGATTTAGTATCAAATCGGCGCCATCGATGACGTCTTTCGAAACGGGCACCAGTTCAACTGCGCGCCTTCCTTCCCGGATGGCGTCGTCCTCGCGGCCAAGACCGGCGTCGATCAGGCCGAGGACGGTGAGCCCTTGCGCGTAATCGGGTTGACCGCGCATAGTCTTTTCAACTTCGCTGCGAGCAGCGGTGAATGCGCCGATGGCGACGGTCGCATCACCCCGAGCGCGCGCAGCCACGGCCTCAAAATAGGCGCGAGGTAACCAAGTGCTGCCTTCACTAATTCCCTCAGGAGGAATAAGGGCAAGCGCGCGCGAGACGCCCAGATTGTCGCGCTCGCACATGGCAACGTAGAACCATCGTTCGGCAATAGTTCTGGCAGCATCAGGGTCCTCGGCAACGATGGCCTCAATAGTTGCATGAGCCGGTCTTGGGTCTGCGCGTTCTGCGAGATCGATCAATGCTCGGGCCACCCTTGTGTCCTGGTCGGAAGGGACCAATTTGAGCGCCTGGTCCAGAACTGCAGCGAGGTCTCGATAGCGGCGCTGCAATTCATAAGTGAAGGACAACTGCTGGAGGAAGAAGAGGTTGCGCGGGTCCAGCTCCAGGGCGCGTTTAAGATCCGTTGTG
>Ga0193750_1000228_pt1 | contig 15923 bp, 16 predicted proteins | sample L1c1metaG_FD_160569 | JGI IMG/M metagenome (GOLD analysis project Ga0193750, IMG submission 160569) | Soil microbial communities from a riparian zone of the East river system, Colorado, United States - L1c1 | ecosystem: Environmental > Terrestrial > Soil > Riparian zone | place: USA: East River... | reverse complement strand
TGTCGTGTCAACGGCAGCGCTGGGTAGCTATGTTCGGAAAGGATAAGCGCTGAAAGCATCTAAGCGCCAAGCCTATCCCAAGATGAGATCTCCCTGAAGGGTCGTGGTAGACCACCACGTTGATAGGCTCCGGGTACAAGCACAGTAATGTGTTCAGCTCAGGAGTACTAATAACCCGTTCGGCTTGATCTTTTACTTTTCTGTTAACCCATCCCGCGCTTTGCGGGATGGCAAACAGAAGAGACAAAAGATCTCAATTAAAACGAAGCCTTAAGTTGCCTGTCACGCTGTAGCTTTAGCGAAAGCGGATAGCGTTTCCAAAAACCTGTATGTAGATGTCAGCGAATCAGAAAGGATTTTCGATTTGCGACTTGCGAGTGCCGATTGAAAATCGTGTTCTTTCGAAATTTAAGTAGGGCGATTGACCTGAATCGTCCGAAGTCTCCAGAGACTCGGCTTCGCGCTTGCGTCGCTGCGACAGCAGCGAACCGCCAGTGCGGTTCCGCACTCTGGTGACAATAGCGCAGTGGCACCACCCGTTCCCATTTCGAACACGGAAGTGAAACGCTGCAGCCCCGATGGTAGTACGGCGAAAGGCCGTGCGAGAGTAGGACGTCGCCAGAACAAAATGCCCGGTGGTTAATTCCATCGGGCATTTTGCTTTTCTGAAGACGCCTACTCGAGCACGGCACGGCGGAACGGCACCTGCCGTAAGAGAATCGGGCGGTGTGGAACCGCGAGATGGATGGACGGTCCAGCCCGCGAGGATAGCGGGCAAGCGAGTGGGAACGAGCGAGTCAATAGGACGTTGCCAGAACTAAATGCCCCTCAGCTTCTCATCGGGCATTCTGCTTTCTTTCCCATGCTGGAGAGCACACGCGCCTCGCGTGCCGGTGAACGCGCCCTCGCGTTGATGAAGTTGTATTCGTCGCGCACCGACAAACGCGAGGTCTTGATTTCGCCACCTAACTTCATTAGAACGGCGCGATGGCAGACGAAACACCACCGCCCCGCGGACGACTGTTCCGCAAACGGTTCCTCGTACTCCGCCTGTCGCGATTTGGAGCTTCATTTTATCTGTTCTTTCATTTACGTGCCGTTGGCTATTCACCGCAATCCCGGCGGTAATTTGCGACCATATTGCCCGTGCGAAAATTCGCAAGTCTGGCGGCGCGATCGGCGGCAAAGGAATTGCCACCGCAGGGCTGGTCTTGGGCTACATCGCGCTGATGCTGGGAATCATGGGCATCCCGTTACTTGTGAGCATGATTCAGTCGGATCGCGAACGCTTGCATCGCCTTGCAACCGAACGAAAGGAAATCGCTTCCGACGACGGCAAAATCAAGATCACGGTCCCGGCCATGTGGACGAAAATGCCAGAGCTTAACAACTTTGCGTCTGTGCAAGTCGGCGACAAAGGCAACCGAATGTATTTGTTTGTAATCACCGAACCGAAAGCTGGTGTCCCCGAGCTGACTCTGCAAACATATCACCAAGTCGCGCGTGATGAAACGCTCAAACACTTCAAAGCCTCAGCTAGCGAACCGGTTTCACTAACGATCGATGGTCATCCCGCCTTGCAAGATGAATTAAGCGGAACCGAAAAGGGTACCGACGTTGTTATTCTCCACACTACCGTAGACGACGGCGGCAATTTTCAAACTATCACAACGTGGACAATTAGGTCCCGCTGGAAACAACAGAACCAACTGCTTCACGAAGTCATCGCGAGTTTCCAGAGCGAAAAGTAACGCGGTCACACGATCGGTTCGCGCGCACGACATCGCATCGACGCGCCTGCCGAAATCACGTTTGGCTCGCCAGCGCGTCAATTCTCTTCCACTCTTCTGCGGTAAGTTCAACGTTTCGCGCCGCCATATTTTCATCCAGGTGCGCGAGCGACGATGTGCCTGGAATCGGCAGTATTACTGGGGATCGATGCAACAGCCATGCCAGGCCTAGCTGATAAATGGTTATGCCGTGATCCTTCGCGACTTTTTCCAAGGCGGCGCTGGTCATTCCTCTGGTGCCACCAACCGGCGCCCATGGCATGAAGCCGATCTGTTCTTTTTCGCAATATGCGAGGGTGTTATCCCATTTTCGGTCGGTGATGTTGTAGCGGTTCTGCACGGTCACGATCGGCACAATCTTGCGCGCGCGCTCAACCTGTTCGGGCGATACTTCTGACAATCCGATGTGGCGAATCTTGCCGGCGGTCTGCGCTTCCTTCAAAGCGCCTAGCGAATCTTCCATCGGCACTTTGGGATCGACACGGTGCAATTGATAGAGATCGATGCGCTCGAGCTTTAGCCGCTTCAGACTTTTGTCGACGCATTGCTTGAGATATTCACGCCGACCATCTGGCACCCATTGGTCAGGGCCGGGCCGGGTGTTGCCGCCTTTCGTGGCGATGACGAGTCCTTTCGGGTAAGGATAAAGCGATTCTGCGATCAGCAATTCATCAGTCTCGGGTCCGTACGCATCCGCCGTATCGATCAAGTTCGCGCCAAGTTCGACTGCGCGTTGCAAAACTTTGCGCGCGTTCTCGCGATCCGGCGGCCAACCCCATATCCCCTCGCCTGTCAGCCGCATGGCGCCAAATCCAAGTCGGTTGACTGGCAAATCTCCACCGATGCTGAAACCGAAATTATCGTTCGCCGATTCAGCCGCGAAGAGTGTGGCCGCTCTGCCCGTCAAAAGCGATGCTCCGCCTGCGAGCGTTGCACGAAGAAAGGCGGCTCATGGGCTCGTGACCAACTCGCTCGCTGTTTGTTTTAAAAACTTCGTCATTCATAGCGCGAAACGTAAGTTCACACGGAATCTTCCACCAACCAAGTTTGCTTCCCAGAATTGATGCGTTTGCATCCGTGCCCGCCACGCCGTAGTCGCTGGACGAATGCGGGTAATCCACGGTAAGGTGTTGGTTATGTTAACCAGCCAGAAGGTAATTGATGCGATCAACGAACAAATCGGATATGAATTCAGCGCTTCGCTTCAATATTATGCGATTGGTGCGCATTTCGCGGCGGAGGCATTGCCGCAACTCTCGCAGCATTTTTTCCGACAGGCAGAAGAAGAAAAGGGCCACGCCCTGCGGTTTATCAAATACGTCGTCGACGCCGGTGGGCGGGTGGCGATCCCGGCCATTGATGCGCCGAAATCGAAATTCAAGACTGCACGCGATGCGATCAAGCTTTCGCTCGATCAGGAAATTCACGTCACCCAGCAAATAAACGGGCTGGTGGGATTGGCGCGAAAGCAGAACGACTACATCACGATTAACTTTCTCCAGTGGTTTCTGACCGAGCAACTCGAGGAAGTTTCGTCGATGGATAATCTGCTAAAGATCATCGAGCGCGCTGGTAGCGATCTGTTACAAGCTGATGAATATCTTGCGCGCGTCGGTGTCAGAGCGATGCCGGAGCCGCCAAAACAATAAGGACCCACAGGAAGTATTTAGAGATCCCTCGACTCCGCTCAGAATGGCACCGGGGCGGACCATGACCTTCAAAGATCATTTTTCCAAACAAGCTGCCGATTACGCGAAATTCAGACCAAGTTATCCGAAGGAGTTGTTCGATTACCTAGGTAGTATCGCGCCGAGTCGCCAGTTCGCATGGGATTGTGGCACTGGGAATGGACAAGCAGCAGTTGGATTGGCATCAGTGTTCGATCGCGTCATTGCGACCGATGCGAGTCAGAAGCAGATCGCGAACGCGCAGTCATATAAGATAGTCGAGTATCGTGTCGCGCCCGCCGAGGATAGCGGCATCGGATCAGCAACCGTTGATCTGATCATAATCGCGCAGGCATTGCACTGGTTCGATCTGAACCGTTTCTATGCGGAAGCTCGGCGAGTGTTGAAACCTAACGGAGTTCTCGCTGCGTCGGCTTACAACTTGTTGCACGTCGAACCGGCGATCGATGAGGTCGTGAATCGATACTATTACGAAGTGGTCGGGCTCTTTTGGCCGCCAGAGCGCAAGCTTGTTGAACAATTCGCCGATCTACCTTTCCCGTTTCACAAGTTCGATGCGCCGAAGTTCGAAATGACAGCACAATGGAATCTCGATCATCTGCTCGGCTATCTTCACACGTGGTCTTCGACGCAGCGGTTCATTGCTGCGAAAGGCGGCAATCCGTTGGAGCAAATAATGGATGAGCTTCGCAGCGCCTGGGGAAACGCGAAACAGAGGCGGCACGTCCTTTGGCCGTTGACTTTGCGGATCGGGATCGACGCTAGTGGCGAATCGCCGGAGGAATGATGTCGAAGCGCGTTCGGCGGTCGCGCTCGGCTAATTTCTTCAGCGTTCTCTCCGCGGCGAGTCTGCGACCTGTTTCCTAATTCGATGTGAATCCTGCGTTTCTGGTCCAAAGCACTTGAATAGAATGAATCCCATGGAGTCTAATCCGCACATGAAGATAAAATCAGCACTCAGTTTATTGGTCGCCGCGAGCCTTGCGCTATGTAGCGCAGCTTTTGCCGCGGATGCGAAGACTTATGAGGTCACAGGGCCGGTCCTAGAAGTGAATGATTCTATGATCGCGGTGCAGAAGGGGAAAGACCGTTGGGAGATTAAGCGCGACGCGAACACCAAAGTCACAGGTGACGTCAAAGTTGGCGATAAAGTTCATGTCACCTACACAATGTCCGCAACAAACGTTGAAGTGAAAGCGGGCAAGGGCACTAAGAAAGAAGCGAAGGCCGCACCGACGCCATAAACCGAGAATCACTCAAATCGCCGGATGCGCTTGGCGTGTCCGGCGATTTTATTGTAGAGGCGCTCGCCGCGGCGAATGCCTGAACGGTTCGGCGTTTGACACAAACGCCGCTACAATTACCTCCGTCGCCCGCCGCCGAGGATTCCGCCAAGCAGGCCGCGAGCGATTTGCCGGCCGAGTGAGCTGCTCGCGGCGCGCATCGCGCTTTTCGCCATTGAAGTAGCAAAAGAATCATGAACAGCGCCACGTGGCCCGATTGTTGGCTGAAACGCAGCAGTCACAGTTCCCAATGCCCCCGCAAGAACAGACGATTGCGGGGGTGGAGGTGCCGACTGGTCTGATGGCAACGGCGGTGCGCCGGCGCTTTGGGTCTTCTCTCCTGCTCGCGCCTGTAATTTTTCGTAAGCTGATTCCCGATCAATAGCCTTTTCGTAGTGACCCGCGAGCACCGACGAATCGATAATTTGCTTCCGCTGCTCCGGCGTGATTGCGCCGACCTGACTGTGTGGCGGAACAATTTTTGCGCGCTCCACAACTTGCGGGCTGCCATTTTCATCCAGCATTGAAACAAGCGCTTCGCCTACCGCGAGCTCAGTGAGCACGGTCTCAACGTTTAGTTTCGGATTTTGCCGAAACGTTTCGGCGGCGGCTTTCACCGCCTTCTGATCGCGCGGGGTGAAGGCACGTAAAGCGTGTTGCACGCGATTCCCGAGCTGCCCAAGAACAACTTCTGGAATATCGAGCGGATTCTGGCTGACGAAGTAAACACCAACGCCTTTGGAACGGATCAGTCGCACCATCTGCTCAATTTTCTGTTCAACCGCCGGCTCGATGTCTGTGAACAGCAGATGCGCTTCATCAAAAAAGAATACCAGTTTTGGTTTCTCCGGATCGCCAATTTCAGGAAGATTCTCGAACAACTCCGACAGCATCCAAAGCAGAAACGTCGCGTAAACTTTCGGCGACTTTTGCATCAGCTTATCAGCAGCAAGAATGTTGACGACGCCGCGTCCATTTTGCGTCTGGATCAGATCGTCAAGATTAAGCGCAGGCTCACCGAAAAATTTGTCTGCTCCCTGCGATTCCAGCGCGAGCAGGTTGCGCTGGATCGTTCCGGCGCTGGCAGCAGAAATATTTCCATACTGTGTTTTAAATTGGTCGGCGTTGTCGGCGACGTACTGCAACATCGCGCGGAGGTCTTTGAGATCGAGGAGCAGCAAACCGTTATCGTCGGCGATTTTGAAAACCATGTTGAGCACGCCTGCCTGCGTATCGTTTAAATCGAGCAACCGGCTGAGCAGCAATGGGCCCATTTCCGAAACTGTGGCGCGCACGGGATGTCCCTGCTCACCGAACACATCCCAGAACACCACCGGGCAGGCTTCGCCGGTGAAATTGTCGATCTTAAGTTCCTTTGCCCGCTCGACCACTTTCGGATTGTTTGCGCCCGCCTGACTTAAGCCGGCGAGATCGCCTTTGACGTCGGCCATGAAAACCGCCACGCCACGGGCACTAAAATTTTCCGCGAGTGTTTGCAGCGTGACCGTTTTTCCGGTTCCCGTGGCGCCGGCAATCAAGCCGTGGCGGTTCGCCATTTTAGGCAGCAAAAAAATCGGCTCCTTGGATTGCGCGATGAGAATGGGTTCGGCCATATGACGAGGAATTATGATTGCCAACGGCCACGAGATTGTCCAGCGTAACTCAGGCATCACTGCCTGACGTGTCATGCAGGCTTCCAGCCTGCAAACGTGCGGACAAGATGTCCGCACGACGAATCAGGCAGGATGCCTGAGTTACTAATACAGATACGGTTTCGAGAGTGGAAAGGCGTTCTTGATCAATTCGACCCGCGGTTCCGCGTCCTCAGCGACCATAACTTCCACTACGTCGAAGCGGAAAAGTATGTCCGGGTTCTCCAGCATACGCAGCCAGGCGAGCGCGCCGCGTGAAATTCGCTTTTGTTTTGCACGGTCGACCGCTTCCAATGGCCGGCCAAAATCTTCACGCGTCCGCGTTTTTACTTCGACAAACACCAGCGTGTCATTGTCGCGGCACACCACGTCGATTTCGCCGCCACTACGTCCACGAAAATTGCGAAAGAGAATTTTGTAACCGCTACGCTTCAGGAATCGGCACGCCAATTTCTCGCCGCGCGCGCCGCGCCGGAGATGACCGGATTTGGACGATTTCGCCCAAGGCAAGAAGCGGTTGCGCCACTGGTTCGAAAGATCGGCGATGGATCGGGCAAGGGCCGAATTCATGAAGCTTTAAAAGATGCAGTTCTGTTCCGTAACCTTTGTGCTGGCTGAAACAATACTGCGGGAACTGCGCGCAAAAGTCACGCATGATCCGGTCGCGCGTGACCTTCGCTATAACGCTTGCCGCGGCGATGCTCAAGCTGATGCAATCGCCATCGATAATTGCCGTCTGCGGAAGTGGAAACGGAATCACAGGCAGGCCATCAATCAAGACGTGGTCTGGCGGTTCGAGTAACGCTGCAATCGCGAGGCGCATCGCACGGTGGCTCGCGCGCAGGATGTTAATTCGGTCGATCTCAACAGAATCGACAACGCCGACGGTCCATCTGATTTCGGGATTCGCAATCAGCTCGCAATAGATTTCTTCGCGTAATTCCGACGCGAGCTGTTTGGAATCGTTCAGACGACGGTGCCGAAATTTCTCGGGAAGAATCGCAGCAGCAGCAACGACCGGCCCGGCTAACGCTCCACGCCCGGCTTCATCAATTCCCGCAATACGCGAAACTCCTGTGATACGGAGCTTTTTTTCGTGGCGAAATCCGCACCGCCGGTAGGTCATCAGCAGAAGTTATCCGCAGATTGCGCAGATTTTCACAGAGTTTTTTCAGAGCGGCCTCTGCGGTCAGCGTAAATCTGTTAAATCTGTAGACGCTGTAATTCGGGTTATTCGCGAACTGCTGTCGCTTCCTTCCCCTTGCGAGTGCGGAGATAATTTAGTCTCGCGCGGCGAGCGCGGCCTTGTTTTTCCACTTCCACTTTTGCGATGCGCGGGGAATGCAGGGGAAATACCCGCTCGACGCCCTCACCGTACGAAATGCGGCGCACGGTGAACGTCTCGTTGAGCCCGCGACCCTTCCGGCCGATCACTATCCCCGCAAAGATCTGAATGCGTTCCTTATCTCCTTCCACGACGCGAGTGTGCACGCGCACGCTATCGCCAACAGAAAACACTTTGGCATCGCTTTTCTGCTGTTCCTTCTCAATCGTATCAATGATTTGATTCATAAACTCTTCGCCAGCCGCGCGGCTGCGGGCGCACACTCTCATTCGAAGGCACCCGTTTTGCAACACGAAATCGCCAACCATTTGAGCCGAACACGAAGCACCAGCTTGGGCAGGACACCTTCAGAAAGTCTGTGAAAACCAAGCGGATCTGTGGCTAATTCCCGTCCTCATTGCGCTCGTAGCTCAACTGGATAGAGCGTTGGCCTCCGAAGCCAAAGGTTGTGGGTTCGACCCCCGCCGGGCGCATCGCCTCTAAGGCAGGCGCTCCGTCTGCCGCGCTTTTGGGTCAGCAACCGAGGCGGTCGCCTTACAGGTGATTCTGGAGATTTCGCGTCCGCGAAAATTCCTAAGCCAGTGCTTCCACTCGGCTGAGCAGATCCTTCTTGCTCGTAACGCCGATAACCTGATCGCGCAGTTGGCCATTCTTGAAAAAAAGCAGCGCCGGAATCGCGCGGATGTTGTACTTGGCTGAGAGACTCTGGTTTTCGTCTACGTTTACTTTCGCAATTTTGAGTGCGCCCGCTTTTTCCCGCGCAACCTCGTCCAGCAGCGGCGCGATCATTTTGCACGGACCGCACCATTCCGCCCAAAAATCGACGATCATCGGTTTGTCGTCCTGCGTCAGTTCGCGGTCAAAGTTCGATTCGTTAAGCGTGATTACAGAATTTTCCATAGCTAAGAAAAATACGTCCAAATCTGGATAATCAAAATCAATGCGGACATAGCGAGAAGCATCCAATACAGACGCATGGAACTTTTCTCAACTGGTGCTACAGCGATCGGCGGATTTTGTGAAACGACGTTGGGCATCGCGATCAGCGGCTGAGTCTTTTTCTGAGACGAGCGCAACGGTTCGGGCGTCATGGGAATTCGCACGGTCTCCTTTTTCGGTCCTGAAGGGGTTGGAATCGGAGGAGGACGCTCTGAAGCGGATAACGGACGCGAAGCAGCTGGCGGTTTCGGCGGCGGCAAAAAGTTCGTGGAAGAAGTATTCTCCGGCGCTGACGGCGGGGGAGACGGAACAGGCGAAGTGCCGGTTTCACGAACCGGCAACTGGATCCGGACGGTCTCGTGCGGTTTCAGACTTGGCTCCGACGGGTTCGTTAGAGGCGGATGCGGCAAGTGGATGCGAACCGTCTCTTTTTTTGGTTGGTCGGGTTCGGCCATTTAGTGTTGGAGAACTTGATCAAAAATCGCCGACTTGTCACTACTCAATCTTGCATAGGAAAATGTGACTCGCGTCAGACCAGCAGATCGTAGCCGCGGCTTCCTGTGACGGTCCGCCGAATGAACTCGCCCACAGGCGCAGGCTCGGACAAAACGACGCGCGCATCGACATCCGGGGCGTCGCCTTCGCTTCGGGCAATGTGCGACTGATCAACGAGCAGTTTCAGTTCGCTGCCAATTTTCTCGCGAGCGACATCATGGGCAATGGATTGCTGCATCGCCATCGCCTCTCGATAACGTGAGTTCTTTATCTTGGCGGGGACCTGCCCCGGCATCCTGGCCGCGCGGGAACCCTCTTCCTGCGAGTATTTGAATATCCCAAGACGCTCGAACCGGCTGCGGCGAATGAAATCCAGTAATGTCTCGAATTCCGCATCGATTTCGCCGGGGAACCCGACGATGAAAGTAGTGCGCAGCGTTACGCCAGGGATTCCAGCGCGCAGTTTGTGAATTAAATCTTCAATATGCGCGCGCGATGTTTCACGTCGCATACGCCCAAGCATAGATTCGTCGATGTGCTGCAGCGGAATGTCGACGTAGCGCGCGACTTTGTCGCATTCAGCAATGGTCTCAATCAGTTCATCGCTCCAATGCGCCGGGTGCGTGTAAAGCAGGCGCACCCAAAATTCGCCTTCGATTTGTTGAATCTCACGGAGCAGCGAAACCAGCGTCGGCCCGCGAGTCGAATCCACCGGCTGCCGCGGCCCCGCTTTGGCCTCCCATAAATCCATTCCGTAGTACGTGGTGTCCTGACTGATCAAATTGATTTCGCGCACACCTTCGCCGACGAGCGCACGGATTTCCGCCAGGACCGATTCCGGTTTGCGGCTCCGATGCTTGCCGCGCATTTGTGGAATCACGCAAAAACTGCACGGATGATTGCAGCCCTCGGCAATCTTCACGTAAGCGGAATGCGCCGGAGTAAGTCTGAAACGCGGGGTGTCGTAATCGGGAATGTACGTGGGGCGTGTATCTGCAAACGTAAAATCAAAATGGTCGTTCCCAGAATGAACGGCGAACGCCGAACGCCCAACGTCCAACATCGAACCGTCTGAATTCGACGTTGAGTGTTCGGCGTTGAGCGTTGGGCGTTTTCCTAAAATTGTCTCCACAATCGCTCCAAGCTCACTGACTTGATCGAGTCCGATGAACGCGTCTACCTCAGGCAACTCGTTATGCAGGTCTCTCGCAAACCGCTGCGACATACAGCCGCTTACGATTAGTTTTTGGTCCGATCGTTTATTCAACCCGCGCTGCTGATGCGCTTCCAAGATCGCCTCGATTGATTCTTCCTTCGCCGAATCGATGAAGGCGCAGGTGTTAACCACGAGCACGTCGGCGTCCTCTGCGCGCGACGTGATTTCCATCCCGCGTTGCAAAACGCTTCCCAGCATGATCTCCGCATCGACGAGATTTTTGGCGCACCCGAGGCTGATCATCCCGATCTTCGGTTTTCTGGGCGCAGCGGTATTATTGTTCATTTCAAGCTGGAGAAATCTCAACGCCGAACGCTCAACATCCAATTGCCTACCTTCGTCGTTCAGTGTTGGGCGTTGAGCGTTCGGCGTTTGCTTTCTTACTTTAATTGACCGTCACGTCCTGGTCGTTTTGTTGCAACGCCTGTCCGTTTTTGGTGATCTTAACGGCTTCAGGATCGAGGACCCGGATCGACACGTGCTTACCGCGAAATTCAACCGGACCATCACCCGGGGAGACCCATCGTTCGAACGCTGCTTTTGCCTCGTCGCCGAGCGTCACCCTCACGTAAGTTCGTTTGAGCGGCTGGATGGCGACTCGATTTTGTTCGACGGATTCTGGTGGAGGCGAATTGGTTACCGCGCCGGCTTGCGACAATTCTTCTTTAGTGACGGGCTTCGCCTTACGCACTTCCGGCTCAGCTGGCGCTGTGGAATCAGCAGCCAAAGCCTTGCGCATTTCCGGCGGCCCCTGTGTGGGAACAGGCGACGCGGCAGGGGCATTCGTTGCGACGGCCCCGAGGTTTGGAGCTGCTGTCGGGCTCGACCCGCCTGAGGCAACCGCCGGCGTTGCAGTTGCCGACGTTTGCGCGGTCGAGTTCCCTCGCCCAGGCGCGAGCCTCTGCACATTGAGAAAAAATTTCATGCCAAGAAAACCAAGCACCAGAACCACCACCCCCACAATGAGCGGCATTGGGGAAACGCGATTGCTGCCACCGGTACCACGGGTAGCAGCCGGACGGCGCCGAACCACCGGTGCGGAGACCGGTTTCGCGCGCTCGTTCTCCTGGAGGTACGAATAGCCGTCCACGGTCACGCTCTCGGGATCCTCAAACGCATCCAGGTAAGGCGTGACGTCGACATCCAGGAATTTCCCGTAAATAAGCAGGAAACCCTTCGCGTAGGCCAGACTCGGGAATTGCGAAAAATCGTCCGCCTCAATTTCCGCCAGCCTCTGTGGGCGAATTTTGGTCATGCGCGCGGCTTCATCGAGCGTGAGCTTTCTCGCTAGACGTGCTTCCTGAAATTTTTTACCTAGCCCCTCTATTGTCATGAAAGAAAAGCCGGCTAAACGGCAGCATCGAGATCGACCAGGATCTCACGTGGTTTGGCGCCCTCGCCGGGACCCAAAATACCGCGCTGCTCCAGAATATCAACGATGCGCGCCGCTCGTGTATAACCGAGTCGCAACCTCCGTTGGAGCAGCGAAGTGGACGCACGTTTTTCCTGTCGAATGATCTCGATGCATTTTTCGACCAGCTCTTCATCTTCGGCGGTCACTTCTTCCTCCGGCGCGCTAGTGGATTGGAGCTTCTCATGCATGGCCGTATCAAACGCAGGCGGACTTTGTTTCGAAATAAATTCTACGAGCGCGTGAATCTCATTATCAGTGACCAGCACGCCCTGCGCACGGATGAGTCGTGAAGCGCTCGGCGGCAGATAAAGCATGTCGCCCTGCCCCAGCAAACGGTCCGCACCGTTTTCATCAAGAATGACGCGGCTGTCGATCTTGCTCGCGACCTGGAATGCGATGCGGCTGGGAATATTCGCTTTGATAACGCCGGTGATCACATCCGCGCGCGGTGTTTGAGTTGCGACGATCACATGCATACCAGCCGCACGTGCCATTTGCGTGATGCGCGCGATCGCGTTCTCTACATCCGCGGGCGCGGTTTGCATCAAATCTGCCAGCTCATCAACGATCACGACGACGTAAGGAATTCTGTCGGGAACTTGCTCCTCGTTTTCGCGCGGCACTTTGATTGGTGTGGCGTCCGCCTTAGCGGATCTGCGTGCCAGATCTGCTGAGGCACTGGACTCTCCAGCTTCAGCATCGAGTTCTTTTTGTGTTTTCTTCTTCGGTCGTCCATTAAACCCGACGATGTTCCGCACGCCTACGCGGGCAAACATTCTATAGCGGCGTTCCATCTCGTCGATGAGCCATCGCAACGCCAACAACACCTTTTTTGGATCGGTTACGATCGGGAATACAAGATGCGGCAACGATTGATACGCCTGCATTTCCACCATTTTTGGATCAATGATAACCAGGCGCATCTCTTCCGGCGTGAAGCGGAAGAGCATGCTGGCAATAAGCGCGTTGATACAGACGCTCTTTCCGCTGCCAGTCGTCCCAGCGACAAGCAGGTGCGGCATCTGCGCCAGGTCGGCAATGATTGTCTTGCCGTAAACGTCCTTGCCGAGCGCGAGCGGAATCTTTGCATGCTCCTTCGCTGTCTCCCAATCAGTCGATTGAAAAAGCTCGCGCAATTTCACCGTGACTTTGCGCGTATTGGCCAACTCAATTCCGACCGTGTCTTTGCCCGGAATAGGCGCGAGAATGTTGATTCGTTCGGCGCTCGTCGCTCGTGCAAGGTCGCGCTCGAGACTCACAATCTTGTCTACGCGCACGCCCTTGGCCGGATAAACTTCGTACCGCGTGATGGTTGGACCCTTCGTGATATCACCAGGTCCTACGGCGATTCCAAATTGGGCCAACGTCTCAATGAGAATTTGCTGGACCTCTTGTAGTTCAGAAGGATCGGTGGCTGTGCGCGCTTCAAGACTGTGTTCCTCAAGCAGATCCAGTCCTGGCAAGCGATAACCTTCCCAGCTTGACGTGGCGCTTGTTGAACTCGGAATGGCCTTCGCTTTTTCCTCGCTTGCGCGTAGCTCGGCAAGAGACGGTCTGCGTCGAGCCACCACCGCCTCGCTCGACGGCACCGTCGTATCAACGACCCTTGGTGCCGGCCGGTTTGCCAGTTCCTCCGGCGGCATGATCGTCGCTGCAGGTTCGGGCATGGGAACACCTTTCTTTTTAAGTTCCTTCTGTAGCGCTTCGAGCGCTCGTTGTTGCTTCTGCGTCTTCAGTTGTTCTGTGAGATCCGACTTCCGAATTCTCCGGCGCACGCGCCATTCGGCCTGCTTCGCGACGCTTCGGCGAGTAAGATTGACCATTTCGCGAACAAGATGAATCGGGCGCAAACCCGTAACCAAAATCAGCGTGGTCAGATAAACTGCGACGAGGAGAAGAACCGAACCGACCGGTCCTAGAGCGGCAGGAAGCAGGCCGCGATTTTCATCGGATAAGCGATACCCAATGAGGCCGCCCGGCCCTTGAATGTCCACCGGCACTGTCCTCCCGAGCAAATGGCTGATCCCCCAGGCTTGGTCGAGGCACGCACCGGAGATGAGAAACAAAATGATCCATGGGATTCGGGGCACGACACGGAATCGAGGATAAAACAATTTCGCCGCGCCGAATCCGAGAAGAACCGCTGCCAGTAACAGCGAAGCGAAGACGCCGATTAACTGATAGCAAAGGCCTGCCACGATCGCTCCGACCGGGCCGATAAAATTTTGTGCAGGATGATTCGCCGGTGAAACGTGACTAAACCAGAACCACGACGGTATATCATTCGGCGTATAGGAGATCAGCGCGAAAAACAGCAGCGTGCCGGCAAAAAGCAGAACGAGAGCGAACACTTCGTTCCATGCGCTGAGTCTTTCTGTGCGGCCCACCGCGGGTGATAGTAACGCCATGCAGGCGTCTTTCAATCACAACTCTTCCTCTGCCTCTTACTCTTCCTGATTCGGCGCGCCCGGCTCGCCCGCCGTAGCCTTGGCGGAGGTGGGCGGTGACGCCCTGCCAGTGCGCTTTCATCCTTGCGCATGGCGGCGGAGACTGATAACTGTGCCAGCGCATTATGGCTTCTTTCGTTCGCCGGGGCGTCGTCGCTCTTTCGTTCTGCCTCTTTCTGTTTTCTACATCTTGCGAAAAGCATCCTCTTGGACAGATGCCGGAAGTTCAGAGGGAACAACCCGATCCCGCAAAGACCTGGTCGAATGCGGCAGAACAACATTCTGAGGGACATTCGACTTCAGGCACGCCGGCTGAGGTTCCGCACGAAGCTCGTTAGGCAAAGGAGATCACATGGCTAGTCACAAATACATGAGGTCACCACCGAACCTGACCGGGATGCCACCTGGGGTCCCCTACATTATCGGGAACGAAGCAGCGGAGCGTTTCTCCTACTACGGCATGAAATCCGTCCTGACCGTTTTCATGGCGCATTACATCCTGAACCAGTCGGGTCTGCTGGCCCCGATGCAGGAGAATGAAGCGTACATGTACACGCACTATTTCGTTTTCGGCGTCTATTTCCTTCCAATTCTCGGCGCGATTTTGGCCGACGGTTGGCTCGGCAAATATTGGACGATTCTGTCGCTTTCTATCGTCTACTGCCTGGGCAACCTCACGCTTGCTTGCATGGCCACGTCATGGGGAATCGCGATTGGTCAACGCACAATGCTAGCACTCGGATTGTTCCTGATTTGTTTGGGCGCCGGCGGCATTAAACCATGTGTATCTGCGAACGTAGGCGATCAGTTCGGTGAATCGAACAGGCATCTGCTCTCGAAAATGTTTGGCTGGTTCTATTTCTCCATCAATGCCGGCTCCTTCATTTCTTCGATTCTTTGTCCGTGGCTCCTTGCGAATCCGAAGTGGGGACCCGGCTGGGCGTTCGGAATTCCCGGCATAGCGATGGTCATCGCTACTTTGTTCTTCTGGGGCGGCCGCAAAAAAATGGTCCACGTGCCCCCTGCCGGTTTGAGTTATTTGAAGGAAACATTCAGCAAGGAAGGTCTCCTTACGCTTGGCCGGATCGCGATGGTTTACGTTTTCATTTTGGTTTTCTGGGCGCTTTGGGGAATGAGCAATGGCGCTGAATGGACGTTGCAAGCCGAGAAAATGGACCTGCATTGGATGGGCATGAACTTGATCGCTGCCCAGGTGCAAACCGCAAACCCAATTCTCATTTTGATTTTCATTCCGATCGTGAACTACGTGATCTATCCAGCAATCGACAAGGTTTTCCGACTCACGCCGCTCCGCAAAATTGGGATCGGCCTTTATATCACGGCGTTGTCGTTCGTCGTGATTATTTGGATCCAGGGCCAGATCGACGCGGGACTGAAGCCGAGTATTAACTGGCAATTGCTCGCCTACGTCATCCTCACACTTGGTGAAGCGATGGTTTCGATCACCGGACTGGAATTTTCCTACACCCAGGCGCCGAATTCGATGAAGAGCTCGGTGATGGCATTGTGGCTTTTGACTGTCGCTTCAGGCGAACTTTTCGTCGGCCTCGTCAATAAATGGATCTTGCACGCGGGTGGCGCTCAAAAGGTCAGTGCGTATCAGTACTTTACCTTTTTCACCTGGTTGATGTTC
>Ga0193750_1000227_pt1 | contig 15979 bp, 12 predicted proteins | sample L1c1metaG_FD_160569 | JGI IMG/M metagenome (GOLD analysis project Ga0193750, IMG submission 160569) | Soil microbial communities from a riparian zone of the East river system, Colorado, United States - L1c1 | ecosystem: Environmental > Terrestrial > Soil > Riparian zone | place: USA: East River... | reverse complement strand
CTTCCTCGAGTCACAGAAGCAGCGGAAGCACGGGCGAATGTACAACGCGATGGAGCGAGCATTCGAGAAGGCGCTCCACGGCTACGAGCGCAGCCTTGCCTGGGTGATGAGCCACAGGCCGCTGACGCTGGTGTTCTCCGTGCTGATCCTCGTGGCGACGGGAATGCTGTACACGGTGATTCCGAAGGGGCTCTTTCCCTCGGATGACACGGGCCTGTTGTCGGGCACGACTGAGGCGGCGCAGGGGACGTCGTACGCCGAGATGGTGCGGCTGCAGACGGTCGCGATGAAGGCTCTCGCGCGCGATACGAACATCGCCGGCTACATGTCGAACGTGGGGAACACGAATCAGGGCGGGCTGAACATTGTGCTCAAGCCCGCGGGGGCGCGGCCGCCTGCGGATCAGATGGTGCGCGAGCTAACGCGGCGACTGTCGGGAATTCCGGGGCTGCAGATTTTCATTCAGAATCCGCCGAGCATTCGCATAGGCGGCCGGAGCTCGAAGAGCCTGTATCAGTTCACGCTCCAGGGACACGACCTGGCCACGCTCTACGCAAGCGCCCAGCAGCTGGCGGCAAAGCTGCGCCAGACACCGCCGCTCACGGATGTCACGACGGACCTGCAGAACAACAATCCGCAGGTGACGGTGCGCATCGATCGCGATCGCGCATCGGTGCTCGGCGTGACGCCCGCCGCGATCGAGCGCGCTCTCGCGAATGCGTACAGCGAACAGCAGACATCGACGATCTACACGAGCACGAACGAGTTCTGGGTGCTGATGCAGCTCGTGCCGAGCGCGCAGACGGACGAGAACGCACTCACGAAGCTGTACGTCACGAGCGCGACCGGCAAGCTGGTGCCGCTGTCCGATGTCGCGGAGTTCGAGCGGAGCGTGGGGCCGAGCAGTGTGGCGCACTCGGGGCAGCTCGCGAGCGTGACGGTCTCGTTCAACCTGCAGGCTGGAGGAAGCCTGGGCGGCGCGGTGACGGCGGTGAACCGGGTGGCGCGCGCGACGCTTCCGGCGAGCATCACGACGAACTTCTCCGGCACCGCGCAGGTCTTTCAGGCATCGCAGCAGGGGCTCGGGGTGCTGCTGCTCATCACGGTCTTCGTCATCTACATCATTCTCGGGATTCTGTACGAGAGCTACGTCCACCCGATCACGATCCTCACCGGGCTCCCCTTCGCGGCGTTCGGTGCTCTGCTCGCGCTGTACGTCACGAAGCAGGAGCTCGGCGTGTACGGGTACGTCGGCGTGATCATGCTCATCGGCATCGTGAAGAAGAACGCCATCATGATGATCGACTTCGCGATCGAGCACGAGCGGAAGGAGCACAGCACGCCGGCCGAGGCGATCAGCGAGGCGGCGAGCGTACGCTTCCGCCCGATCATGATGACCACGGTCGCGGCCATTGTAGGGACGCTGCCGATCGCGATCGGCGTGGGTGCGAGCGCCGCGTCGCGTCGGCCGCTCGGCATCGCGGTGGTGGGCGGGCTCGCGTTCTCGCAGATCGTCACGCTGTACGTGACTCCCGTGTTCTATACCTATCTCGACGACCTGCAGGCGTGGCTGGAGCAGCACACGAAGCGCAAGCCGCGCGTGAGCGGCGCAACAGTGGATCATGGGTTCGCGCATGGCGACTGAGAACGAAGCGAGCGCGGCGGACGCGGGAGACGCGGGAGACGCGCCGATGAAGGGCGGAAGTGTGACGACGCTCTTCATCAAGCGCCCCATCATGACCTCCCTCGTGATGATCGCGATTCTCTTTTTCGGAGTCGTGGCGTACCGCCAGCTGCCGGTGAGCGACTTGCCGAACGTCGACTTCCCGACGATCACGGTCACGGCAATCCTGCCCGGCGCGAGCCCAGCGACGATGGCGGCGACCGTGGCGACGCCGCTCGAGAAGCAGTTTTCGACGATCGCCGGCATCGACAACATGACGTCGACATCGAGTCTCGGACAGACGCAGATCGTGGTGCAGTTCTCGCTCGACCGGAACATCGATGCGGCAGCGCAGGACGTGCAGGCGGCGATCACGCAGACACAGCGGCAGCTGCCACAGGGGATTCTGCCGCCGTCGTACCAGAAGACGAATCCGGCGGACGCGCCGATTCTCACGCTCGCGCTCACCAGCACCGAGGTGCCCATCTCGGCGCTCGACGAGTACGGCGAGACGACCATCGCGCAGCGGCTCTCGATGGTGGGCGGCGTCGCGCAGGTGCTGGTGTACGGCGCGCAGAAGTACGCGGTGCGCATCCAGCTCGATCCGCGGCAGATGGCCTCGCGAAATCTCGCGCTCGAGGACGTGACGACGGCGGTCGCGAACCAAAACGTGAACCTGCCCACCGGCGTGCTCTGGGGGCCGAAGGTCGCCCTCACGGTGCAGGCCACGGGGCAGCTCGAGAACGCGGAGGCATTCCGCGACATGGTGGTCGCGTACCGCAACGGCGCGCCCGTGCATCTCGCGGATGTTGGCCGCGTGAGCGACGACGTGCAGAACAACAAGACCGCGAGCTGGTACAACGGGCAGCGCGCCATCGTGCTCGCGATCCAGCGACAGCCGGGTACGAACACCGTCAAGGTCTCGACTGCCGCCAAGGCGGCGCTCGAGCGGGTGAAGGCGGAGATTCCGCCTTCGGTGCACGTGCAGGTGCTGTTCGATCGCGCGACGACGATTCAGGAATCGGTGCACGACGTCACCTTCACGCTCGAGCTGACGCTCGTGCTGGTGGTGCTCGTGATCTTCCTCTTCCTGCGCAACCTCTCGGCGACGGTGATTCCGAGCCTCGCCCTGCCGATGTCGATCATCGGCACCTTCTCCGTGATGTACCTGCTCGACTACAGCCTCGACAACCTGTCGCTCATGGCGCTCACGCTCGCAGTGGGGTTCGTGGTCGACGACGCGATCGTGATGCTGGAGAACATCGTTCGCCACCTGGAGATGGGGAAACCGCCGCTGAAGGCGGCGATCGAGGGGTCGACTGAGGTCGCGTTCACGATCGTGTCGATGACGCTGTCGCTCGCGGCGGTGTTCATCCCGATTCTCTTCATGGGCGGCATCATCGGGAAGCTCTTCCACGAGTTCGCGGTGACGATCGGGGTCGCGATTCTCGTGTCGGGATTCGTGTCGCTGACGCTCACGCCAATGCTCGCCAGCCGCTTTCTGCGCGCGACGAAGACGGCTGCCAACCAGGGAAAGTTCTATCGGGCCACCGAGCGGATCTACGAACGGGTTCTGAACAGCTACGAGCGCAGCCTCGAATGGGTGATGCAGCGCCGCGGGGCGACGCTGATCTTCTCCGGCGTGATTCTCGTGGCGACGATCATCCTGTTCGTGGTCATGCCCAAGGGACTCTTCCCGAGCGGCGACACGGGGCAGCTGCTCGGCACGACGGAGGCCGCGCAGGGCGCCTCGTACGACGCGCTCATCCGCGCGCAGGAGGATGTGGCGCGAATCGTCACGAAGAATCCCGACGTGCTGTCGGTAACGTCATCGGTGGGCACGAGCGCGGCCGCGAACCAGGGGCAGCTCACGATCGACCTGAAGCCGCTCGCTACGCGCAAGCACAGCGCGGACGAGGTGGCGCGACAGCTCGAGCACGACGTGACCGGCGTGCCCGACATCTCGGTGTACTTCCAGAATCCGCCCGTGATCTCGATTGGCGGCCTCACATCGAAGAGCCTCTATCAGTACACGCTGCAGAGCGGAGACATCCTGGCGCTCGACAGCGCGGCGGTGCACCTCGAGGCGCGACTGCGCAAGCTACCGCAGCTCGAGAACGTGACGAGCGACCTGCTCATCGACAATCCGCAGGTGACCGTCGACATCGACCGCGGTCAGGCCGGCCAGCTCGGCGTCTCGGCGACGGAGATCGAGAACACGCTCTACGACTCGTTCGGGCAGCGACAGGTGTCGACGATCTACACGTCCACCAACGAGTACTGGGTGGTGATGGAGCTGCTCCCGGAGTTTCAGCAGGACATCCCATCGCTCGGCTCGCTCTGGGTTCGGTCGACCACGGGCACCGTGGTTCCGCTCAGCGCCGTCGCGAAGTTCAACCTCGGCAACGGCCCCGTGACCGTGAACCACGAGGGGCAGCTTCCCGCGGTGACGATCTCCTTCGACCTCGTACCGGGCGTATCGCTCGGCGGCGCAGTGAACCTGGTGGAGAACGAGGCGAAGGCCGTGCTGCCGCCGACGGTGGCGTCGAGCTTTTCCGGGCTCGCGCAGGCGTTCATGGGAACGCAACAGGGGCTCACGCTCCTGCTCGCGCTGGCGGTGTTCGTCATCTACATCATTCTGGGAGTGCTCTACGAGAGTTACGTCCACCCGATCACGATTCTGTCGGGACTGCCGTTTGCGGTATTCGGCGCGATCGTGACGCTGCTGATCTTCGGGCTCGACCTCGACGTGTACAGCCTCGTCGGCATGATCATGCTCATCGGCATCGTGAAGAAGAACGCGATCATGATGATCGACTTCGCGATCGAGGCCGAGCGGTCGGAGCACAGCACGCCGGAAGAGGCGATCGTGAAGGCGGCGAGTGTGCGTTTCCGCCCGATCATGATGACGACGATGGCGGCGCTCATGGGCGCGTTGCCGATCGCGATCGGGTGGGGCGCCGGCGCGTCGACGCGGCGCCCGCTCGGCGTAGCGGTAGTGGGCGGGCTCGCATTCTCGCAGCTGGTGACGCTCTACGTGACGCCGGTGTTCTACACGTATCTGGACGAGCTGCAGACGTGGATTCGGAGTCACGGAAGAAAGCGCCGCGAAGCCACAGATTCCGCGGTCGCGCCGCCGCCCGAGGCGGCGGGCGCCTGATCTTTGCCCGGCGGGCGGGGACTAACAAGGTGGGGTACGAAAAAAACGCGAGCTGGCACTAACAGGGTGCACTACGAAAAAAACGGATCGAACGGACACTGACGGACAAACGCTCATATGAGAAGCTATCCGTCAGTGTCCGTTTGCGTCCGTTTATTCCGTATCACCAATTGTTAGTGCCTGATCATCAATTGTTGGTGCTTGCATCGCGCACTAGCCGCGACGGCGCGCGGCGATCACTTGTGAATCGCCTTGATGCCGGGCGGATGGGGCGGGCGCGTGATTCGGTAAAGTGTCATCTTTTGTTACTCGGCGCGGATCGTGCGCTAAGTCCCGCCGAGCCAGGAGGCCACACTCGGGCGTTTGATCTAGCGGCTCGCCAAGCGTCGACATTACCGTGCTCTGTAGCGGAGGGTGGGATTACATGTTGACGTGGCGAGCTGCAATCAGACGCGCGCGAGAACATCCGGGAGCTGCCTTCAGAACAGGCGTCGCCCTGGCTCGTGGACAGTACTATCGCGCCAAGTTCCGTCTGCTCGGCCAGCGAGTGACAATCGGACGGATGTTTCAGGTGACGGGACCTCTCCGCATTCGCGGTCCCGGGACAGTCATCTTCGGCGACGAGTGCGCGGTGGTATCCTCGCGTCTCGCACCCACCACTCCGTACACGCAGAATGCCGACGCGGTCATTCGGTTCGGAAACCGCGTGCTTCTCACGGGTACGCGATTGAGCTGCGAGCGTCGGATCGACGTGGGCGACTATGCAGGATTGTCGGATGCCCGCATCATGGACACCGATTTCCACGCGCTCGAGTCACACGGGCAGCCGCGCTACAACACGCGGGGTGCGTCCAAGCCGATCACCATCGGCGCACACGCGTGGGTCGGAGCCGGCGCGATGATCCTCAAGGGAGTGCGGATCGGCGAGAACTCCGTCGTGGGTGCCGGGTCGGTGGTGGCGAACAATGTGCCTCCGAACTCCGTCGTTTTCGGCAACCCTGCGCGCGTCGTATGGCGGCTAAAAAATCATGCGCGGGATGTGGCCGTCACGCCGAATGCATTCGATTCTGCGTCGGCTCATGCCCCGGCTGATGCACGCGCGCCAGCTATTGCGAGTCTGCTTTCCAGCGAGATCACGAGTCTCGCCGCTCCATCTGACGGAGGTTGAGTCGCGGTGGACTTCGGTTGGAGCGAGGATCAGGTAAGACTGCGCGAGGGTGTGATGCACTTTGCGCGCGAAGAGCTCGATCGGGATTTCCTGACGCGCGCTCGAGCCGGCACCTTCTCTCGTGATCTCTGGCGCAAGTGCGCCGCCTTTGGAATCCAGGGACTTCCCATTCCCGAGGAGTACGGCGGAAGCAATCAGGATGCGGTAACCACTTCGCTCGCGATGGAAGCGCTCGGATGCGGCTGTCGCGACCAGGGGCTTCTCTTTTCGCTGCATGCTCAGATGTGGAGCGTCGAGATGCCGATCCTGAAGTTCGGCACCGAAGATCAGAAGCGTCGCTATCTCCCGCGTCTCTGCGATGGCAGCTGGATTGGAGCGCACGGCATGAGTGAGCCGGATTCCGGATCCGATGCGTTCGGGCTGCATGCGCGCGCGGACCGTCGCGGAAGCGGATACGTTCTCAACGGCTCGAAGACCTTCGTCACAAACGCTCCCGAAGCGGACCTCGTGCTCGCATTCGCAACTGTGGACCGGACCAAGGGGATGTGGGGAGTGACGGCGTTCCTCATCGACCGCGGCACGACGGGGCTTTCGGTCGGCAAGACTATCGAGAAGATGGGGCTCACTACATCCCCGATGGCGGAGCTGTTTCTCGATGATTGCGCGGTGCCCGCCGAGAGCATGCTCGGACGCGAGGGCCAGGGCGCGGCCATCTTCAACCACTCGATGGCCTGGGAGCGAAGCTGCATTCTGGGGAGCACGGTCGGTGCGATGGAGCGGCAGCTCGACAACTGCGTGGCCTACGTCAAGACCCGCCATCAGTTCGGAAAGCCGATCGGCAGCTTCCAGCTCGTCGCCGGGAAGATCGCGGAGATGAAAGTCCGTCTTGAGACCGCGCGCCTTCTGCTGTACCGCGCAGCCTGGGCGCATTCGCGTGGAGACAGCAACGCACTCGAGGGCGCTATCGCGAAGCTGTACATCAGCGAGGCGTCGGTGCAGTCCGCGCTCGATGCGATTCAGCTCCACGGTGGCTACGGCTACATGAAGGAGTTCGACTCCGAACGCGAGCTGCGGGATGCCATTGGCGGCAGGCTCTACTCCGGGACACCGGAAATTCTCAAGCTGATCATCGCGCGCAACCTCGGTCTCGCGTCACAGTGAGTGGCGACGACGTCGCACGGCAGGAGCACCCGTCGGCACCCCCCGCTGCGGCGTTTCTCCTCTGGCACCACTTGCGAGAGAGTGCGCGAAAGGATTCGTCGCGCCCAGCGGTGGTGTGGCGCGAAACGGTATTGACGTACCGGGATCTGGAAGTACAGAGCAATCGCGTCGCGACTCTTCTCGAGGCGAGCGGTATCGGCCGGGGGAGCCGCGTGGCGCTGTACCTGCCCAAGTCGCATCGCGCGATCGTCGCAATTCTGGGCGTGCTCAAAGCCGGTGCGGCATACGTACCCATCGATCCACACGCCCCGCCGCTGCGAGCGGCGTACATCCTTCGCGACTGTGCGGTGCGCGGGTTGATTACGACCGCCGACATGCTCGCGCAACTAAACCCGCGACTCACAGGGTTCGACTCGCTCGAGACAATTCTGTTGGCTGACGATGTCGGCGACTTACCGGCACATCCTGCGCGCGTGCAGATCAAGCGGTGGGCGGAGTTGGCGAGTATCGAGGCCGCGGAGCCCAAGGCGAACGGCTCGACCGAAAGCGACCCGGCATATCTCCTCTATACCTCGGGCTCCACCGGAAATCCGAAAGGAGTCATTCTCACCCATCGTAATGCGCTCGCATTCGTGGACTGGGGAGCGGAGACATTCGGTGTGCTGCCCGACGACCGGCTGTCGAACCATGCGCCTCTGCACTTCGACCTGTCGGTCTTCGACATATTCGTCGCGCTGCGCGCTGGCGCGACGGTGGTCATGGTCCCCGATCAGATTGCACTCTTTCCCACTGAGCTCGCGCGCTGGATCGACGACGCGCGCATCAGCATCTGGTATTCGGTGCCATCAGCGCTGACCAAACTCCTGCTGCATGGTGGTCTCGATCGGTATCACTACGAGCAGCTACGAACCGTCCTCTTCGCGGGCGAGGTGTTCCCGGTAAAATACCTGCGCGAGGTCATGACGAGGCTTCCGAGGGCCACCTTTTTCAACCTGTACGGCCCCACCGAGACCAACGTGTGCACCTACTCGCGGGTGCCTCGCCCACTTCCGTTCGAAGTCGCCGAGATCTCGATCGGCCGTGCCTGCGCGAACACGGAGGTGTTTGCACTCAATGCCGGCGATGCTTCCATTGACGCAGGAGAAACTGGTGAGCTGTACGTTCGCGGGCCCACGGTGATGGCCGGCTACTGGGCACTACCGGAAAAGACTCGCGAGGCACTTATTGCGAATCCCCTTCAAGCGGAATTTGAGACGCGCGTCTACCGCACCGGGGACATGGTCCGCCTGGAAGTGGACGGGAGCTACTCGTTCGTCGGCCGCAGAGACAACATGGTGAAGTCGCGTGGCTATCGGATCGAGCTCGGTGAGATCGAGGCTGTTCTCCTGCAACACAGCGGTGTTCGGGAGGCGGCGGTGCTAGCAGTGCCGGACGAAGAGATCGGGGTGCGGCTGAAAGCGGTGGCGGCCCTGAGCGACGACGCGGTCAGCGAGGAGGAGCTGCGGGCCTTCTGTCTCGCGCGCCTGCCGCGGTACATGATTCCCGAGACCTTCGTCCTTTCACGCGAGCTCCCGAAGACTTCCACTGGCAAGATCGATCGCCAAGCGCTCACGGGAAACGGGATCCCCACGACAAACCAGGTGATCGACTGATGACTATTGCCACGTCCCTGACCGCGTTCATCCAGGCGGAGCTCGTTGGAGAGGAGCGAGCGCTCAAGGTCGATGCGAGCACACGACTCATCGATAGTGGACTGATCGATTCGATGGGACTGATGCAGATCATCGCGTTCATAGAGGAGCAGACGGGAGTCCGCATTCCGGATGAGGAAGTGATGCCCGAGAACTTCCAGACGGTCGATAGCATGGTGCGACTGATTGCTCGATTGGAGGCGCGCCGGGCAGGAACGGGGCCCTAGGCGCGGCGACAGGCAGCGATTTTGTCGTCATTTCACCGTCCAAGCGCGCCACGACGACCGTGGCATCAGAAACACCCTCCAGTGCGATCGCGGCCACCCAGCCGCCCTGCTGATTTACTCCGAACAGTCGCCATGATCGTCGTGTCTCGCCTTCGGCGCGAAGAACCAATGCGGACCGCGCAGCGAGAGCGAGCGTGACCTCGATACGCGACGGGCGCATGGCGAGACCGCAGCCGAGCCCCTTGAGTACCGCCTCCTTGCGCACCCAGGCGAGGTAAAGGGAGGAAACGCGCTCGCGTTCGCTCAGTCCCGACCACGACGCGCACTCATCGGGAGTGAGAATGGTTCGGGCGACGGATGACAGATTGGCGAGATGCCGAACTCGCTCGACATCGACACCCACGGCGCGCGCGCGCGTCACCGCATACAGGATTCGGCCGCCCGAATGTGCGACGCTGAATTCGAGCTCGCTGGCGTTCTCGCACGGCACTAGATGGGGCTTGCCGTAAGCTCCACGGCCTATTGTCACGGTTCGTGGAGGCCGCGCGAGATAGGCGCCGAGCAGAGCTCGGAGCGTAGTACGCGCGACGCTGAACGTTCGGCGGTCGCGGTCGAGGCGAAAGCCCGCGGCGCGAACGCGCTCGCTGGAGTCGAGGGTGCCGAAGCGGCTTTGGTCGGTGCACTCGCTCGAACCAACATCGAGTTGCCAGAGGTGAACGCAGTCCAACGCCGCCGCGGGCATCGACGCCAGGCGCACACGGACGTTTTCTGAGAGGCGTCGCTCGGTCGAGGTCATCACACAAGCTATCACTGCGCTCGACGGCGCTGTCACTCGATGGCGACGACCAGCTCGAGCGCCGCGCTCGCACCCTCGGACGCGAGCGACGTGAAGAAGACTCCGGTCGCCGCCGGCACGGTGCCGCCGAAGTACTGCGTGCGCACGAGGCGGAGGGTGTCGCGCGCCGCGTCGGTGAGCCAGTAGTTGTCGCCCATCACGACGCTGGACAGGCTCGCGCCGTAGCGCGCGACCGCGGTCTTCGTACGCTCGAGCATCGCGTGCATGCTGGAGTCGGTCGCATCGAGCGCCATTCCGGCATCCGCGAAGACGACGGTCCGCGTTGCGACGAGCGCCGCATGCGCATAGTTCGGCGACGCCGGCACTTCCGGCAGATTGAAGTACTGCCTCGGCGTCGCCGGAGCGGCGGCGAGACGCGCGACCGCCTCGCATTCGATGGCCGGCGCCGAGCTCGCCGCGTAGGAGAACACGAACGATGCCTCGGCGGTGGGGAAGGCCGTCGCGATTGCCGCACGCGCCGGCGCTACCTGATCCGCGCGCTCGTAAAAGCACGAGATGCGCAGCACGTTCGCGCTGGGAATCCCCGCCTCTCTCGCCACGCGCGCGAGTCCGGCCACTGTACGGTCGCCGGCAGGCGACGCGACGCCGGCGATGAAGCCCACACCCTGCGGGTTGAGGGCGTGGCCACCCGCGGCCGTCGATTCGATCTCCACGAGCTGCGTGGTGTCGGGAAATCCGGCTGCGCCCACGAGACTGAGCACCGGCAGCGGGGCGTTCGTGTGGGCCAGTGCGCGCGCGATCGCGAGGCGGCTGCTGTCGAGAGCCGCCGCGCCAACCGCGAAGACGCGCAGTTTGACGAGGGCGGCGTTCCGGTTCCTTCGCGCGAGCTCACGCAGCGCGGCTCTGACCTGAGCGTCGAGTGATCCTGCCGTGGCTGGCGCGACGTGGAACTCGAGACTTCGTGTCTCGGCGACGCTCGCGGTGGGGAAGTCGATCGCAGCAGGCAAGCCGCGCTCCTGGGCGTACGCGAAGGTGGCAGAAAGAAGATAGATCGCAGCCGTCATTCCTGACCATCGCATGCTCGTCTCCGTGAGAAAGAGCGAATTCGTTCAGCCGAATCGGTGAGTATCGTGCGGCGACGACGCCTCGGGCAACGAGATTGCCAAACTCGGACACTACGAGGAACACGATTACCAAGGGCGAGTCGCGAGTCGAGTCCGCGGCAGCCTTCATCGAACCCGGCCATTGAATTGTGTGTTATAACAGGTATATTTCAGCCATGCCAACCAACCTGCTGGACGAGATCAAGCAGACCAAGCCCTTCGCGAGTCGGAGCGAAGAGGCGCTGCTGTCGATTCTCCGAACCGCCACCGTGCTCGAGCATGGCTCCAACGAGGTGCTGCGACCGTTCGGGATCACGAGTACGCAGTACAACGTTCTGCGCATCCTCCGTGGCGCGGGCGCCGGCGGGCTGTGCGGGAAGGAGATCGCCGAGCGGCTCATCTCGCGAGTGCCCGACGTGTCGCGGCTGCTGGACCGCATGGAGGAAGTGGGGCTGCTGGGAAAGAAACGGGATGCGAATGACCGCAGGCACCTAACCGCGCGGATCACGGCGAAGGGGCGCAAGGTGCTCGAGCAGGCAACGCCGGGGCTGGAGGAATTCGCCAGGGGACGAGTAGAGCGGCTGTCGGCGCGCTCCGTTGAGGGCCTCGTGGAGGCCCTGGCGTCCATTCGCGAAGGCGCGTGAACTTTTTCCGGGCCTCGATAGTTGTTATAACAGGTACTTTTCACATCAACACGGAACTTCCCATGCATCCCTCTATTCTCGATATGACCACCATCAGCGCAGGGCTCCTTCTCGCGCGTCTCCTGGTCGGATTGCTCATGGCCGGGCACGGCGCGCAGAAGCTGCTCGGCTGGTTCGGCGGTCCCGGCATCGCCGGTGCCGGTGCGTACTTCGAGCAGCTCGGCTTTCGTCCCGGCCGCTTCTTCGCAACGGTCGCCTCGGCGACCGAGATCCTGAGCGGCGTTCTCGTCGCGCTCGGACTGTTCGGCCCGGTCGGCCCCGCGCTCATGCTGTCGGTGATGATCGTCGCCGCGGTGAGCGTTCACTGGAAGAACGGGCTGTGGGCGCAGGGCGGTGGAATCGAGCTCTCGCTGTTTTACGGAACCGTGGCGGTCGCGCTCGCGCTGACCGGCTTCGGCCGCTACTCGCTCGACTCGCTGCTCGGGCTTCAGTCGCTCTACACGCCGGCGCTCGCCTTCGTGGCGCTCGCCGTCGGCATCTTCGGCGGCGTGGGCAATCTGCTCGCGCGTCGTCCGGTTGCCACAGCGTAAGCGCGAGAGTCGCATGGAAATCGGGATCTACACCTTTGCCGAGCGCACGCCGGATGCCCACACAGGGCATCTGGTGAGCGCGCAGCAGCGGCTCGCGGACCTGCTCGAGGAGATGGAGCTCGCGGACCAGCTCGGGCTCGATGTGTTCGGCGTCGGCGAGCACCACCGACCCGACTTTGTGGTGTCGTCGCCGGCGGTTGTTCTAGCAGCCGGCGCGGCGCGCACGAAGCGCATCCGACTCACGAGCGCCGTATCGGTGCTCAGCTCCGACGATCCGGTGCGCGTGTTTCAGGACTTCGCGACGCTCGACCTGTTGTCAATTGGGCGCGCCGAGATCATGGCGGGACGCGGATCGTTCATCGAGTCGTTCCCGCTGTTCGGCTACGATCTCGATGACTACGACGAGCTGTTCGCCGAGAAGCTCGAGCTCCTGCTGGCCGTGCGGGCGAACGAGAAAGTGGAATGGAAGGGCAAGCATCGCGCGCCCATTCACGGTCTGTCCGTATTTCCGCGCCCCGTGCAGAATCCGCTGCCAGTGTGGGTCGCAGTTGGGGGTACGCCGCAGTCCGTGGTGCGCGCGGCGTCGCTCGGACTTCCGATGGCGCTCGCGATCATCGGCGGCGAGCCCGAGCGGTTCAAGCCCATGGTCGATCTGTATCGCGAGGCGGCGCGCCGCACGGGACACGATCCGGCGACGCTTCCCGTGAGCATCAACTCGCACGGCTACATCGCCGACACGTCGCGCCAGGCGTCGGACGACGCGTATCCACCGTACTTCGATGTGATGGGGCGCATCGGCCGCGAGCGCGGCTGGTCTCCGCCGACGCGCGCCAAGTTCGAGGCGGAACGCTCGAAGCGCGGCGCGCTCTTCGTCGGCGATCCGCAGGAAGTGATCGACAAGATTCTCTGGGAGCACGAGCTGTTCGCGCACCAGCGCTTCCTGATGCAGATGAGCGTCGGCACGATGCCGCACGCGAAGATCATGCACTCGATCGAGCTGCTCGGCGACGTCGTCGCGCCGGCGGTGCGGAAGGCGCTCGGTCGCGCGAAGACGGCGCCCGAGGTCGACGCGAGAGTCGCCGCGACGAGTCAGGCTCTGTAAACCGTCACCACCGTGTCGTCGAAAGCACGAGAGCTCGCGCCGCGCGGGAGCTCGTGCGTGCTCGCGTGCTCGACGACGAGGATGCGCGAGAAGTGGCTCGCGTGCCAGCTCGCGATGACGCGATCGAGCTGGCGCGAGCCGTACGGCGGATCCGCGAACGCGATGTCATAGCTCGCGGGGCCGAGCATGGCGGCGTAGGGGATCGCGTCGCGCTTGAAGATGCGGGTCGACTCGCGCAGCCGGAACGCCGCGATGTTCGCGCGGAGCGCGTGCAGGCTGTCGGGGCGGAACTCGACGAAGTCGGCGCTCCTGGCGCCGCGCGAGATCGCCTCGATGCCGATCGCACCCGTGCCCGCGAAGAGCTCGAGCACGCGCGCATCCGCGAGATCGTCGCGCACGAGATCGAGCATCGCGGCGCGCACGTGTTCGGCCGTGGGGCGTACGCGGCGGTCCTGCGGGGACACGAGATCGCGCCCGGCGTGCTTTCCGGCTACGATTCTCACGGAGGTCTGGCGAGCTCTGCGAACATGCTAGAATCTAGCGTGCCCCATCCGATCGTCGCGTTCCGCTCGGCACGATGGATGCCGAGTCGCTCTTCAGCGCAGGCGCAGTATACCTGGCGCCTCTCAGCATCGCCATCGATACTTGCTTCCCTCGCAACCGCTGATGGACCACGCGTGACCCCTCTCGACGACGACATCACCCGTACTCCCCCCGCTCCCCCCGCCGCGACCTCGCAGCCCGGGGGCAATGGCGCACGTGGGGTGCTCACCGAAAGCACCGGGCTCTACCGTCTCCTCGTCGAGCGCGTGCGCGACTACGCCATCTTCGCGCTCGACACCACGGGTCACGTGCTGAGCTGGAACGAAGGCGCGCAGCGAGTGAAGGGCTACGCGCCGAACGAGATCATCGGGCGGCACTTTTCGATTTTCTATCCGCACGAGGAAATCGCGAGCCACAAGCCGGCGCGGGAGCTCGAGACCGCGATCAGAGAAGGCCGATTCGAGGAAGAGGGGTGGCGCATCCGCAAGGACGGGTCGCGCTTCTGGGCAAGCGTCATCATCACCACGCTTCGCGATGACGCGGGCGTGCACGTCGGATTCGCGAAGGTCACGCGCGATCTCACCGAGCGGCGCTTCGCCGAGGAGATACTCCGCGACAGCGAGCAACGGTTTCGACTGCTCGTGCAGAGCGTGAAGGACTACGCGATCTTCATGCTGGATCCTCACGGCATCGTCGCGACCTGGAACGAAGGCGCGAAGGCGATCAAGGGGTACGAGGACTACGAGATCATCGGGCGCCACTTCTCGACGTTCTACTCCGCCGAAGACGTAGCCAACGGGAAGCCGGCGTGGGAGCTGCGAGAGGCAGCAGCAAAGGGAAGGCTCGAGGACGAGGGATGGCGCTATCGCAAGGACGGCACGCAGCTGTGGGCCAACGTGGTGATCACCGCGGTTCGCAATCCGGCCGGAGAGCTGATCGGCTTCTCGAAGGTGACGCGCGATCTCACGGAGCGACGCGCCGCGCAGGAGCGCGCGATCTCCGACACTCGTCGCGTCGCGGAGGCCGAAGTGGCGAACCGCGCGAAGAGCGAGTTTCTCGCGGCGATGTCGCACGAGCTGCGCACGCCCTTGAATGCCATTGGCGGCTACGCCGAGCTGCTCGAGATGGGGATCGGGGGCTCGATCACGGAGCAGCAGCAAGGATATCTCGCGCGCATTCGCGGCAGCCAGCAGCACCTCCTCGGCATCATCAGTGACCTGCTCAACTACAGCAGGATCGAGGCGGGACAGGTGACGTACGACCTCACGGTCGTCCCGATTCAGAGTGTGATGGACACGGTGCTGCCGTTGCTCGGCCCGCAGTCGCTGGCAAAGGACATCGCGCTCACGAGCGAGGCGTGCCCGATCGATCTCGAGGCGATTGCCGATAAAACGAAGACTGAGCAGATCGTTCTGAATCTGCTCTCGAATGCCGTGAAGTTCACGCCCGATGGCGGCCGCGTCACCGTGCGCTGCGCGGGCGACGGCGATCGCGTTCGAATCAGCGTGGAGGATACGGGGCCAGGCATTCCGCTGGACAAGCACGGCGCGATCTTCGAACCGTTCGTGCAGCTCGGCCGCACGCGCACGAGCCAGCACGAGGGCACGGGCCTGGGGCTCGCGATCAGTCGCGACCTCGCTCGCGCGATGGGCGGCGACATTACCATCGACAGCACGGTCGGCGTCGGGAGCACCCTGACGCTCACGCTTCCGCGAGAGCAGTGACGGAACGAGTCGATGAGAACGAGAGCTCGCCGCAAGGTGCCCAGCGCGAGCTGAGCGAGCACATTTTCTCGGTGTCGGCCGGCATGGTCGGCGTTTGCATCACCGTCATCGGACTCTTTCGCATCGTCTCGCGCTCGCTGCACGTCGACAGCGTCGCGGACAATCTGTTGTCGATCGATGCGCTCGTGTTTCTCGCCTCGTGCTTTCTCGCGTACCTTGGGTTGCGGGCGCGAGCGTCGCAGAACCGGAGGCGCTTCGAGCGGGCCGCGGACTATCTGTTCCTGGCGGGGCTCACGATGGTCTCGATCGTCGCTGTGCTGATCGCCTACGAGGTGATCTGATCACGCCTGGAAGTTCGCGTCCGCCGGCCTGAAATCCAGCGCAAGATCCAGCGCCGGCACCGAATG
>Ga0193750_1000226_pt1 | contig 15992 bp, 15 predicted proteins | sample L1c1metaG_FD_160569 | JGI IMG/M metagenome (GOLD analysis project Ga0193750, IMG submission 160569) | Soil microbial communities from a riparian zone of the East river system, Colorado, United States - L1c1 | ecosystem: Environmental > Terrestrial > Soil > Riparian zone | place: USA: East River... | reverse complement strand
GCGAGGTGGGCACCGGGTCGGGCGCGGTGTCGAACAGCACCGTCGTGATGTCCACGCCGGAGATGCCGTCGACCAGCGCGTGGTGGGTCTTGGCGATCAGCGCAAAGCGTTCGCCGGCCATGTGCTCGACCAGCCAGATCTCCCAGAGCGGCTTGGAGCGATCCAGGCGCTGGGAGAAGAGGCGGCCGGCGAGCTGCTTGAGCGCCTTGTCGTCGGCCGGCTTGGGCAGCGCGGTGTGGCGGATGTGATAGCGCGGGTTGAAGTGCGGGTCGTCGGCCCACACCGGACGGCCCTGGCCGTATGGAACGTTCGCCAGGCGCTGGCGGTAGCGCGGCACGAGGTGCAGGCGGCTGACGACGTGGTCGACGAGCTCCTGCGGCGCCGGCGCGACGCCGTCGAAGACCATCACCGAGGCGACGTGCATGTGCGCGGTGGAGTGGTCCTCCAGGTGCAGAAAAGTCGTGTCGAGCGCCGTCAGGCGATCCGGGTTGGCCATCTCGCCCGATTGTCGCGGTTTGGGCAGCCGCCGTCAACGATCGAGTCGAGAATCGGCTTACAGGAGCCTTTCGTCGGCGGCCCCGCGACCGTCGCCGGCGTCCAAGACGAAGAGCCAGTCAGATGACCGGCTCTTCGCTGAGGAGAAAAGGAAGACGTGAGGCTTCTGTGCGTCGCGCTGAACAATACAGGGTTCCTGGCTGACTGGCCAATCGGCGGGCGGAAATCGCCGCAAATGGATCCTTCGCCGGCGACGATGATGTGTGTCCGTCGTCACAGAAGGACCCCCTCGACGGCCACTAGGCTGCGAACAATTGTTCGACTCCGCTGAGTCGCCGCCATCCATGGCGGCGATCGGGGAACCCACCGCCGGCCTGCAGTTCGGGGCCGGATGGGGCGAATCGCCCACTGGATGTGGGCGTAACGCCCGGTCGATGCGCGTCTGTCTCGCGCTGGCGGCCGGCCGTGAGCCCGACAGCTAACCCCGTAGGCGGATTACAAGGAGGTTCACATCGATGTACGTTCCCGCGCCGCCCGCGCAGCATGCCGTCGCGCTTGCTCCTGTTGACATAGCCACGGCCGCGCCCTCGCTGGCGTCGCCACCGCTCGGGCGGGCGCTGAACACGACGATTCGCGTGCGCAAGGCCAAGCTGAACGTGCTGGACGGCAGGCACGTCAGCGTCGCCGGGACGCTCAGCCCGGGCATCGCCGGGCGCACGGTGGAGCTGCAGGCCATGCGCCGCCACGGCTGGCGCACGGTCGCTCAGGCGCGCACCGCCGCCAAGGGCCGCTTCCGGCTGCGCTATCTGCCGCGCGACACCGGCAGCGAGCGCATCCGCGTGGACTTCGCCGGCGACGCCCTGGGCGTGCCGGCGCACCATCGCCTGGGACGCCTGAACGTCTATCGCCTGGCCGAGGCTTCGTGGTACGGCGGCGGCGGCGGTCTGGCCTGCGGCGGCTCGCTGACGCGCTCCACGCTCGGCGTGGCCAACAAGACGCTTCCCTGCGGCACGCTGGTGACGCTGCGCTACAACGGGCGCTCCGTTCGCGTGCCGGTCGTCGATCGCGGTCCGTATGTCGCCGGGCGCGAGTTCGACCTCACGGAGGCGACCAAGCAGGCGATCGGCTTCGGCGACACGGGAGAGGTCTGGAGCACGCGCTGAGCGAGCGCTCGGCGCACGCGATCGGCCGGGGGCCGAGCACAGGCTTTCTCGACCGATCGTGGGCGCGCGGCGGGTTGCGCGCTTTTGGGCGGGTTCGTGCAGGGCTTGGGTTTCTCGCCGAGCGTACGTTGAATCTCCTGGATGCGCGGCTCGACCAAGACATCGCGAACGCAGGTCTGGTTTGACTCGCTCGGCGACTGGAGCTGGCCCGGCCGCGCCGCCGAAGCGGTCGAAGCGCTGCCGCCAGCCTGGGTGCCGGCGCTGCCGCGTCTGGAACCGGCCATGGCGATCGCCTCGGCCCCGGCTACCGCGCCGGCTGCGCCGCGTGCGGGGCACCGTCTCAACCCGCGCTCGCTCGCGCTGGGCCTGGTCGCCAGCGCGCTGGCGGCGCTGTGCGTGGCGCTCGCGCTCAACGGCCCGCAGAGCCTCGATCCCGTGCTGGGCCTGCGCTCTTCGCAACCCGTCGCGCAAGCTCCCGCACGCCAGGCCGCCACGCCGGCGCCGTTGCCGACGCTCGTCGCCTCCAGCCACGACCGGGCGGGCAGCTCGATCGACACCGCCACCTACAGCTCCGTCGCCCTCGCCGGCACGGGCACCTTCCACGTCTACTTGCCGCCCGGCTATGCGAGCGCCACGCAGCGCTACCCGGTGCTGTACCTGCTGCACGGCAACGACCAGCCGGCCACCGCCTTCCTGGAAATGGGGCTGCAGGGTGAGCTGGACACGCTGATCGCCAGGCGCGAGATCCCACCGATGATCGCCGTGATGATCCAGGGCGGCCCCGGCGCCAACAACTGGCGCGATCACGGCGCCCACCGCTACGAGAGCTACGTCGTGGAAGTGCAAAAGCTCGTCGACCGGATGCTGCCCACCGTGGCCGCGCGCGGCGCGCGCGCGATCGCCGGCGACTCGATGGGCGGCTACGGCGCGATGAACGTCGCGCTGAGCCATCCCCAGAGCTTCGCTGTGGTGGAGAGCTGGCTGGGCTTCTTCGACGGGCTGTCCGACGAGCTGCGCACCGCGCAGCCTGTGATCGCGCGCGAGGGCCTGCAGGCGTTCGTCTACGGCGGCGTGTCCGACCACGTCGCCGACCCCGCCGAGAACGCGCCGTTCGCCGCGCAGCTGCGCGCCGCCGGCGCCAGTGCGCACGGCGCGGTGTACCTCGGCGAACACGACATGCGCACGCTGCACGCGCATCTGCCGCACATGCTTCGCTTCGCCGGCAGCGCGCTGGCGCAGGTCGTCGCCCAGACCGGCGACGGCTCGCGCGACGCCGGCGCGCCGGCCGAAGGTCCGAGCACGGCGAGCGCGACCGCGGCGCAGCGATGAGGGCGCGGCGTCGCAAGTCCGTCCACCCGCAGCTTGCCGCCTCCGTCGGCGCGGCTTCCTTCGGCGCCATCGCCTCCGGCGCGCTGGCTGGCGGAGCCGTGGCGCTGGGAGCGGTGGCGATCGGCAGGCTGGCGATCCGTCGCGCCGCGATCGCCTCGCTGAAGGTCGGCGACCTGGAGGTCGCGCGCCTGAGCGTCGGCGAGCTGCGCATCGCCGGTCGCGAGCGCGGGGCGCCGGCCAACGGCCGTGCGATGTCCGGCGGCGAGAGCGCCGGCGGCCCGTCGCAGGGCGTCTAGACAGATACCCCACCCTCCTGGCTGTCTGGCCAGTATGATCGCCGCAACGATCCGCGCCGACGATGGGGAGGCCCAGATGGCATCCGTTTCCAGCGATCTCGAGAACGCGCTACTCGCCGAGAAGGCGATCTGGGCCGACGGCCCGCCGCACGAGATGTTCAAGCAGATGCGCAGCCGCTGTCCGATCCACTGGACCCCGCGCGTCACCGACTACCCGCAGGAGAAGGGCTTCTGGTCGGTCACGACCGCCGAGGACATCCACACGGTAAGCCGCGACTGGAAGACGTACTCCTCCGCACAAGGCGTCACCGCGGTCTCCGAAGTCTTCCCGCTGGAGCTCACGCAGGCCATGTTCATCGGCATGGACCCGCCCAAGCACGATCGCCTGAAGGCGCTCTTCCAGGCCGGCTTCACGCCCAAGCGGATCGCCGCGCACGAGGACGAGATCAGGGCGATCGTCGTCGACGTGCTCGACCGCATCGAGGGCCGCGAGACGTGCGACCTCGTGCTCGACGTCGCCCAGCCGGCCGTCTCGCGCGTGATCGGGCGCTTCATGGGCATTCCCGAGGAGGACGACGCGATCTGGGCGCGGCTGATGAACTCGACGCTTTCCGGCGACGACAAAGACCTCAATCCCGAGGGCATCGACGGCGTGCTGGAAAAAGACATCCCGGAGATCTTCCAGCGCTGCGGCAAGATGATCGCCGAACGCCGCGAGCACCCCACAGAGGACCTGACGACGGTGCTCGTCAACGCCGAGATCGACGGCGAGAGGCTCGAGGAACACGAGCTGGTGATGGGCTTCTTCCTGCTCGTGGCGGCCGGCAACGACAGCACCAAGGCCACCTACACCAGCGGCATGCGCGCGCTGATGGAAGACCCCGAACAGATGCGGCTGCTGCTCGAGGACCCGTCGCTCATCTCCGGCGCGGTCGAGGAGTCGCTGCGCATGTTCCCCGCGTTCGCCCACTTCCGCCGCACGGCCACATGCGACGCCGAGCTTCACGGACAGAAGATCAAAGAGGGCGACAAGGTGGTCATGTGGTACGTCTCCTCCAACCGCGAGGAGTCGCTGTACGACGACCCCGACCGCTTCGACGTGCGGCGCAATCCCGAGCACCAGGCCTTTGGCGCCGGTGGCCGCCACTTCTGCCTGGGCACGGCGCTGGCGCGCCTGGAGCTGAAGGTCCTCTTCGAGGAGACGCTCGAGCGTTTCCCGCACATCGCCATGGACGGCAAGCCCGCCTACGTCGAATCGGGCTTTCTCAACCAGATGAAGACGCTGCCCGTGCGCCTGGGCGCGTAGGCAAAGCGGCTAGGACAGCGCCGCGAGGCGCTCGGCGAAGAAGCGCAGCGCGATCTCGCGCTGGCGCTCGCCGCAGTCGCCCGACAGCAGCTCGGCGTAGGACAGCTCGGCGCCGCGAAAGGCGCTGGCCTGCCACAGCTCGCCGTCGGGCTGCTCGCTCCACGGCGTCACGTAGAGGTAGGGCTCGGCGTGCAGCTCGTCGCCCGGCGAGGCGCCGTAGCCCGCGCGCTTGCCCTCGGCCTCCGCGCCGAGCTCGACGGAAAGGTCGAAGTGCTCGGGCCACAGCTGCACGCGCGAAGGCTCGGCCTCGTCGCCGACGCCCGCGCGCAGCTCCTCCAGCACCGAGGCGCCGAAGCCATACCACTCGCCGAGCAGCGTAGACGCCGCCGCGCCGACCGCCAGCTCGTCGCCCGCGTCCTCGCCGGCGACGCCGCCCGGCAGCAGCTGCTCGCCGAGGTGTGCGGCGGCCTGCGCCAGCGAGGCGATCGGCTCGGCGCGCTCCTGGCCGCCCTGCTGCACGACCAGCTGCTCGCCGGCCACGCGCACCTGAGCGTCGGCGCCGAAGAACGGCGTGCCGAAGCCGCCGCGAGTGAAGCGCAGGCCGATCTTGCCGTTGGCCGCCTGGCGCGCCGGCGCGATCACGCGTTCGGCGAGGCTGTGCAGAGCCTGGCGGGTGGCCACGAGCGTGGCGGGCGCCGGCTGCAAGTCGCGATAGGCCGCGAGCCAGCGATCGGCGCACCACTGCGCCAGCGACGCATCCTGCGCGACCAGCTCGCGCCAGCGCAGGTCGCCGCCGGGCACCGGCGCCAGCCGCGGCAGCGCGCCGCGGGGCTCGTCGCGCCCGACCGGATCGTCGGCGAGCCACGGCTCGGCGGCGACGGCCGGGGGAGAGGGCTCGAGCACGCGCGCGTCATAGCGCCCGCCGACACGCTCGCCGGCCTCCGCGCGCGCGTTCATGCCGGGCGGCCAGCCGATGCGACGATGCTCGGCGCGATCGTCATGGTCTGGCGATCCTAGTGTCCTGCGCGCGTGCGCAGTCGCCTGCGCGGATAGGCTCTGCTCGTGAGCGGGCCTTCACCTCGCGTTCGGTTGCGCCAAGCGGTGCTCGTCGCCGACGAGCTCGATTCCGTCGAGCGCGCGTTGCGCGAGGCGCTGCAGCTGGGCGAGCCGTTTCGCGACCCGGGCGTCGGCGAGTTCGGGCTGCGCAACGCAGTCTTCGCGCTGGGCGACTGCTTCCTGGAGATCGTCTCGCCGATCCAGCCCGGCACGGCCGCCGGGCGCTACCTGCAGCGCCATGGAGGCGACGGCGGCTACATGGCGCTGTTCGACCTCGAGGATCTCGACGGCGCACGCGCACGAGCCGAGCAGCATGGCGTCCGCGTGGTCTGGCGCATCGACCTCCCTGACATCTCCGGCACGCACCTGCACCCGGCCGACATGCACGGCGCGATCGTCTCGCTGGACCGCTCGCAGCCCTACGGAACCTGGCGCTGGGGCGGTCCCGACTGGACCGGACGCACCGGCTCCGGCGCGCCCGGGCGCCTGGCCTCGATCTCCGTGGCCGTCGGCGATCCGGCCAGCGCGGCCGCGCGCTGGGGCCACGTGCTCGGCGCGCCGCCCGCCGACCGTCCCGCGACGTCGCTGGCGCTGCACGGCGGCTCGGTCGAGTTCGCCCAGGCGTCCGACGAGTCCCAGGAAGGACTTTTTGAGATCGGCTTCGCCGGCGTTGTCGCGCTCGGCGAGCCCGGGGCCAGCGTCGAGGTCGGGGGCGTGCGCCTGCGATCGCTCGGCTGAGACGTCGGGCGATGTCGCGCGGCGCCGGCTCGCTCAGGCGCTCAGCGGCGCGAAGCGCGGCTCGCGGCGCTCGAGAAAGCTGGTGACGCCCTCGGCGAAGTCCGGCGCGCCAAACGACGCGAGCATCAGGCGGTCGGCCTCGGCGAGCGCCTCGGGCAGCGGCTGGTCCAGCGCGGCGTAGACCTGGCGCTTCATCGTCGCCATGCTCGCCGGCGAGCAGTTGACCGCAAGGTCGCGCGCGTAGGCCTGCGCTTGCTCGACGACCGTCTCGCGCGCCATCGCCGCGTTGACCAGACCCATCGCCGCCGCCTCGCGCCCGAGCACCACGCGGCCGGACAGCAGCAGGTCGAGCGCGCGCGCCGGTCCGACGAGCCGCGGCAGCATCCAGGAGATGCCGTGCTCGGCGACCAGCCCCCGCCGCGCGAAGGCCGTCGTCAGCTTGGCGTCCTCGGCGGCGAAGCGCAGGTCGCACATCAGCGCCTGCACCAGGCCGATGCCCGCGCACGGGCCGTTGATCGCCGCGACGATCGGCTTGGGCACCGTCAGCGGGTAGGTCTGCGCCGTGCGCGCTCCGTTTCGCTGGTCCTCTGACACGCCGTCCTCGCCGAGCGTCTGCAGCTCCTGCATGTCCGCGCCCGCGCAGAAGCCCCGGCCCGCACCTGTCACGACGATCACGCGCACCGCCTCATCAGCCGCGCACTCGCCGAGCGCCGCGAAGTAGTCGCGCTCGAGCTCCTGCGTCCACGCGTTCAGCCGGTCGGGGCGATTTAGCGTGATCGTCGCCACGCCGTCCGCCACGTCTTTCAGCACAACCTCGCTCATCGCCGCTCCTTTCGCCGTGTGTCCCGAGCGTACAGCCTCGGCCTCGCCGCTATGCCCCGCGCTTGCGCCGAGCGTCGAGCGCCGCTTTGGCGATCGTCAGCGGATGGTTGAGCGCCAGCGCCAGCCTGCCCGAGAGCGAGCGCGGGTCGCGCGCCAGGCCGAGCTGGCGCAGGATCGTCGCCTGGTCGAAGTACACGCGCTCGCACACCAGCTGCTCGCCCTCGAACAGGAACAGCGCCGCCATCTGGCAGCGAAACGAGCGCCCCGTCGGCGGCAGCCCGCGCAGCGGCCCCAGGTGCGTGCCCAGCAGCCAGAACTCCGCGATCACCGAGTCCTGCGCGTGGTGCAGCGCGATCAGCTCGTTGCGCTGGTCGGGAAACGCCGCGCGCGTCTCGGCGTAGTAGGCGGCGACCTGCGCCTCGCCGTCGTAGGACTCGCCCGTCGCGATCAGCTCGTAGCGCGGGTGGCCGAACGTGCGCATCGTCGTGTCGAAGTCGTGCACGTTCTCGGACTCCATGTGCTCGCGCACCAGCGCCTCGCGTCGCGCCAGCAGCGCCGGCGCCGGGGCAGCGGGCGCGGAGCCCGTCGCCTGGGCGGACGCGGGGGAGGGGCTGGCGGAGTCTGCCACGCTCGGCCGTCGTCGCGGCCGCGACCTAGGCCGCGGCGGAGGCGCCGAGGCGGTCGGCGAGGATCGCCGCGACGCGCGCGCGGTGGCGCTTGGCGCCGCCGAGCAGCGCCGCGTCCAGCTGGGCGCGCTTGTACAGCCAGTGCACGTCTGCCTCCCACGTGAAGCCGATGCCGCCGTGCGCCTGGATCGCGCTCGCGGTCACCTCGCGCCCGGCGTCAGACGCCGCGGCCTTGGCCATCGCCGCCGCCTCCGCCAGGCGCGCGGGGTCGGCGTCGGCCGTCCATGCGGCGAACGCCGCGGTCGCGCGCGCCTGCTCGGTTTCCAGCAGCATCTGCGCGCAGCGGTGCGACACGGCCTGATAGGCGCCCACCGGCACGCCGAACTGTTTGCGGTCCTTGACGTAGTCCACCGTCATGCTCAGCGCGCGGTCGCACACGCCGACGAGCTCGCTGCTGACCGACACGAGCGCGCGCCCGAGGCCGACGCAGCCGTCGGGCAGCGCATCGTTCGAGCCACTCGCGCTGACGCTCGCCGCCGAGCGCGTCGGGTCGATCGACTCGATCGCCGTCAGCTCCACGTCCTGCTGGGCGAGCGCGCGCGCCGTGCCGTCGCCTTCCACGAGCACGATCACCTGCGCGTCGGGCGCGCCGATGACCAGCTCGGCCGTGCCGTCGGTCGCCGCGCCGAGCGCGCCGACGAGCTCGCCGGAGGCAAGGCCAGGCAGCCAGCGCTCGCGCTGCTCGGCCGAGCCGCCGTGTTCGATCACCGCGGCCGCCATCACGCTGCCCAGGAACGGCACCGGCGCCAAAGAGCGTCCCAGCTCCTCGCAGAGGATCGACAGCTCGATCTGCCCTAGGCCCTGGCCGCCGTGCTCCTCGGAGATCGCGATTCCCGGCCAGCCCAGCTCGCTCAGCTCACGCCACAGCGCCTGGTCGACCGTGCGCGCCTCGGCGTGCTCGCGCACGCGCGCCGGCGTCGCGCGTTCTGAGAGCAGGTCACGCGCCGTGCGCTGGATGTCGCGCTGGTCGTCGGTGAAGCCGAAGTCCATCTAGGCCGCCACCTTCAGGCGAGGCAGCCCGAGCACGCGCTCGGCCACGATGTTCTTCAGCACCTCCGTCGTGCCGCCCTCGATCGTGTTGCCGCGCGCGCGCAGCAGCTCATAGCTCCAGCTCTCACCGACCGTCAGCGCCTCCGGTCCGACGACGTCGACGGCCAGCTGGGTCAGGCGCTGGTTGGTGTCCGACCACAGCCACTTGACCAGCGAGCCCTCCGGGCCCGGCTGGCCGTAGCGCTCGACGTCGGTCAGGCCCTTCCACGCCAGCAGGCGGATCGACTCGCAGCGCACGTGCAGCTCGGCGATCGCGTCCGCGTACAGCGGGTCGTCGAGCATCCCGCGCTCGGCGGCGATCGCGATCACGTCGTCCAGCAGCTGGCGCAGGCGGATCTGCAGCGCGAAGCCAAGGCCCGCGCGCTCGTTCATCAGCGTCGTCAGCGCGACCTTCCAGCCGTTGCCCACGCCGCCGACGACGTTGGCGTCCGGGATCCGCGCCTCCTCGATGAACAGCTCGTTGAACTCCGCCTCGCCGGTGATCTGGCGCAGCGGGCGGACCTGCACGGCGTCCTGCTCCATGTCCATCAGGAAGTAGGTGAGGCCCTTGTGCTTTGCGACCTCGCCGTCGCTGCGCGCGACCAGCATGCACCACTTGGAGTACTGCGCGCCGCTCGTCCACACCTTCTGGCCCGTCACCACCCATTCGTCGCCGTCCTTGACCGCCTTCGTCTTCAGCGACGCCAGGTCCGAGCCCGCGTCGGGCTCTGAGAAGCCCTGGCACCAGATCTCCTCGCCGGAGAGGATGGGAGACAGGTAGCGCTCCTTCTGCTCGTCGGTGCCCCACACCATCAGCGTCGGGCCGCCCAGCAGCAGGCCCAGCACGTTGGCCGCCATCGGCACGCGCGCGCGGCCAAGCTCTTCGAAGTAGATCGCCGACTCCGTAAGAGACGCGCCGCGCCCGCCGTACTCCGTCGGCCACGCCGGCGCCGCCCAGCCCGCGTCATACAGCCTGCGCTGCCAGTCGCGACGCCATGCGTACTGCGCGTCCTCGCCCTCGCCCTTGGGCGCCTCGCCCGGATGGTTCGCCGACAGCCACTCGCGCAGCTCGTCGCGAAACGCCGTCTCCTGCTCTGAGAAGGTCAGATCCATCGCTGCCTCAAGCGTATCCCAGGCGGGCTTGACGGTGACACGCCACGCTGTCTGTCGCATCGGCGCTGGCGGCGCCGGGACGCCGCCGGCCGCGCTAGATTCGATCGTCCATGTCCGCGCCCGCTTCCAGCCTGCGCGTCGCGCACTTGGACGCCGACGCCTTCTACGTCTCCATCGAGCTGACGCGCCGCCCCGAGTTGCGCGGGCTGCCCGTCGTCGTCGCCGGCTCGGGCCCGCGAGCCGTCGTCACGACCGCCAGCTACGAGGCGCGCAAGTACGGCGTCGGCTCGGCCATGCCCGCAGCCCGCGCGCGACGGCTGTGCCCTCAGGCGGTCGTCCTGCCGCCCGACTTCTCCACCTATCGCGCCGTCTCGCGCAAGGTCATGGACCTCGTGCGCGCGCACGTCGAGCGCGTCGAGGTCGTCGGCCTGGACGAGGCCTACCTCGATCTCGAGGGCCTGCACTCGCCGCGCGCCGCCATGCGCCGGCTGGTGGCTGAGATCAAGCGCGCCACGCAGCTGACCTGCTCGGTCGGCATCGGCCCGAACAAGCTCGTCGCCAAGGTCGCCTCCGACGCCGAGAAGCCCGCCGGCTTCGTCGTGCTCACACGCGAAGAGGCGTGCGCGCGCTTCGCCGCCGCGCCGCCCGGTCTGATCCCCGGCATCGGCCCCAAGACCGCCGCGCGCCTGGCCGCGCTCGGCCTGAACACGCTCGCCGCCGTCGGCGCCGCGCCCGAGCACGTGCTCGTGGAGCGCTTCGGTCCCAACCACGGGCGCGAACTGGCGCGCCGCGCGCGCTTCGAACACGACTCGACGATCGGTGCCCAGCGCAAGGTCGTCTCCGAGTCGCGCGAGCGCACATTCGACTACGACGTCCATGACTTCTCAAAGCTCGCCGAGTCGCTCGCCGCGATGACGCGCACGCTCTGCGACAGCCTCACCGCCAACGCGCGCAGCGGGCGCACGATCGGCATCAAGGTGCGCCTGGACGACTGGACGACCGTCACGCGCGCACACTCCATAGCCGAGCCGACGTGCGACTACGACACCGTCTTCGCCGTCGCGCTGCAGCTGCTGCGCGAGTACGCGCCCGCGCGGCCCGTGCGCCTGCTCGGCGTGCGCGTCGCCGGGCTGACGCACGGCGAGCGCCAGGCCGCGCCCGCCACCGTCGTGGACGACGCGCCGCAGATGGCCTTTCCGGTGTAGCAGTAGGATCGCCGCATGACCCTGATCGACGCCGGCGACATACGGCTCGACTACGAACGAAGCGGCAACCCCGACGGGCCGCCGCTGCTGCTGATCATGGGCATGAGCGGCACGGCGCTGCACTGGGGCAAGCCTTTTCTGGCCCTGCTGCGGGCTGACTTCGACGTGATCGCCTACGACCATCGCGGCGTCGGCGCGAGCACGCCGCTGGACGGCGCCGTCACGATCCGCCAGATGGCCGAAGACGCCGCCGCGCTGCTCGCCGCGCTGGAGCTGGACGACGCGCACGTCATGGGCGTCTCGATGGGCGGCATGATCGCCCAGGAGCTCGCGCTGGGCCATTCCGAGCGCGTGCGCACGCTCATCCTCGGCTGCACCTATTGCGGCGGCGAGGGCAGCGCGCTGGCCGCCGAAGCCGACCTTTCAGGCCTCGTCGCGGCGATGGGCTCGGGCGACCGCGACCGCGCGCTGCGCGCCGGCTGGGAGATCAACGTCTCGGCGAAGATGGCCGCCGACGACGACGCATACGCGGTGTTTCAGGCGATCGCCATGCGCCGCGCCGTCGCCGTGGCGGTGATCATGCAGCAGCTGCAGGCGTGCGCCGCGCACGACACCAACGCGCGCTTGGCGCAGATCGCCATGCCAACGCTCGTCGTCCACGGCAGCGAGGACCGCCTGCTGCCCGTGCAGAACGGTCGCCTGATCGCCTCGCGCATCCCCGGCGCGCGCCTGGAGATCTTCGACGGCGTCGGGCACATGTTCTTCTGGGAGCGCCCCGAGCGCTCGGCCGAGCTCGTGCGCGAGCACGTCGCCGTACTCGCCTGAGGTGGCCCGAGAGGACGCGGCACAGCCTCCGTTGACGATCGACGCCGGCGGCGTCGCGCTGGCCGGCGAGCAGGCGGGGGCGGGCGAGGCGGTCGTGCTGCTGCACGGGCTCACCGCGACGCGTCGCTACGTCGTCATGGGCTCGCGCGCCCTGCAGCGCTCCGGGCGCCGCGTCGTCACCTACGACGCCCGCGGTCACGGCGCGTCCTCGCCGGCGCCCAGCGCGCAGGACTACGGCTACGAACAACTCGCCGACGACCTCGTTGCGGTGCTCGACGCGCTGGGGCTGGCGCGCGCGGTTCTCGCCGGCGCGTCGATGGGCGCGCACACCGCCCTGCGCCTCGCGCTGACGCGCCCCGAGCGGGTCGCCGCGCTGGCGCTCATCACGCCGTCCTTTCAGGCCGACGCGCCGCGCGACGAGCGTTCGCTGGCCCGCTGGGACGCGCTCGCGCACGGGCTGCGCGAGGGTGGGGTGGAGGGCTTCGTGCGCGCATACGACCTCGACGCCGTGCCGCAGGCCTGGCGCGACACCGTGGAGAAGGTCCTGCGCCAGCGCCTCGGCGCACACGAGCACCCGCACGCCGTCGCCGACGCGCTGGAAGCGGTGCCGCGGTCGCGGCCGTTCGAGCGAATGCAGGAGCTTCGGGCGATCGCCGTGCCCACGGTCGTCGTCGCCAGCCGCGACGAGGCCGACCCGGGCCACCCGCTCGCCGTCGCGCAACGCTACGCCGAGACGATCCCCGGCGCGATGCTCGTCGTCGAGGACGCCGGGCCGCCCGCGCGCTCGCCGATCGCCTGGCAGGGTGGCCAGCTCTCGCGCGTGATCGCCGAGCTGGCCGATCGCGCCTCTGCTTGACCTCGGTCAGCCGCGCCGTCGCGCCGAGGGCGCAGCTCGCGCCGGGCCGTCGCCGCTGCGAGATACTGCGGCTGCGACCGCGCACCAGTCGACCCCCGGCCAGAAGGAGCAGGTGATGTCGCAGGAGAACGTTGAGATCGTCCGTCGAGGCTTCGACGCCTGGAACCGTGGGGACATCGAGGGGTTCCGCGAGTACATAAGCCCGGAGTGGGAATGGCATCCGGCGCGGATGTTCCCGGGCACGGACGCCGTCTACCACGGCGCAGAGGGCTTCACGCGATTCTGGAAGACCTTCAGAGCGCCGTGGGAGATCATGCACGCCGAGGCCGAGCGCATCGAGGACCTCGGCGACCGCGTGCTCGCGCTGATGACGCTCAACGCACGGCGCAAGGGAAGCGACGTCGACGTGACCAGCGAGTACGCCAACGTCTTCACCCTGCGCGATGGCCTGGTCATCTACCAGGTGGGCTTTGACGACTGGAAGTCCGCCCTCACAGCCGTGGGGCTGGCGGAGTAGGTTCCCCGGCGCTCGGCTCGAGCATACGTGATAACGTACGGACGTATGCCAGAGCTGCGCACATGGGACGGCCAGAGCTATGACCGCATCTCCGGTCCGATGGAGGCCCTCGGTCGCGAGGTGCTGGAGCGCCTGAAGCTGTGCGGCGACGAGACGGTGCTCGACGCCGGCTGCGGGTCGGGCCGCATCACGCAGGCGCTGATCGAGCGCCTGCCCGAAGGACGCGTGATCGCAGTGGACGCGTCGCAGTCGATGGTCGACGCCGCGCGCGAGCGCCTGCCCGGCGCCGACGTGCGCGTGGTCGACCTGCTGGAGCTGGAGCTGGAGGAGCCTGTCGACGCGATCCTCTCGACGGCGACCTTCCACTGGATCGCCGACCACGAGCGCCTGTTCGTGCGCCTGCGCGCCGCGCTGCGCCCCGGCGGGCGTCTGGTCGCGCAGTGCGGCGGGCAGGGCAACATCGACAAGCTGCGCGCACAGGCCAACGAGGTCCGCGCGCGCGAACCGTTCGCGCGGCACTTTCGCGACTGGCACGCGCCGTGGAACTACGCGGCGCCGGCGCAGACGCGCGAGCGGCTGCTCGGCGCGGGCTTCGCCGAGGCGCAGTGCTGGCTGGCTCCCGCGCCCAAGCAGCCCGACGAGCCGCGCGAGTTCCTCTCCACGATCGTGCTAGGCCCCCACGTGCAGCTCCTGCCGGCCGAGCTTCGCGAGCGATACATCGACGAGGTGCTGGCCGCGCTGGGCGAGCCGGTGATCGTCGACTACGTGCGCCTGAACATCGACGCTACGGCGTAGCGACGGCCACGTCGGCGCCGCGCAACAGCTCGGCGTAGCGGCCGCCGAGCTCGACGAGCTCGTCGTGCGTGCCGCGCTCGACGATCTGGCCCGCGTCCAGTACGAGGATCTGGTCGGCGTCGCGGATCGTGGACAGGCGGTGGGCGATCGCGATCGTCGTGCGCCCCCGCGAGAGCTCGTCCAGCGCCTGCTGCACGGCGCGCTCGGTCTCGTTGTCGAGCGCCGAGGTCGCCTCGTCGAGGATCAGCACGGGCGGGTTTCGCAGCACCGTGCGCGCGATCGCCATGCGCTGCTTCTCACCGCCCGAGAAGCGATAGCCGCGCTCGCCGACGGGCGTCTCATAGCCGTCGGCGAGCGAGGAGATCAGCTCGTGGATCTGTGCCACGCGCGCGGCGTCTTCGATCTCCTCGTCGCTGGCCTGCGGGCAGGCGAAGCGAAGGTTCTCGCGGATCGACGCGTGGAACAGATACGTCTCCTGCGAGACCAGGCCGACGGTCGCCGCCAGCGAGCCGAGCGTGACTTCGCGGATGTCGGTGCCGTCGATGCTCACGCAGCCTCGCTCGGGCTCGTACAGGCGCGCGACCAGGTAGGCCAGCGTCGTCTTGCCCGACCCGGTCTCGCCGACCAGAGCCGTGCGCGTGCCGGCGGGGATCTCCGCCTCGATCTGCTGCAGCGTCCACGGTGAACCCGGCGCATAGCGAAACCACACGTCCTGCAGGCGCACGTCGCCGCGCACGCCGGACAGGGCTCGCGCGCTCGGAGGCTCGACGATGTCCACGGGCAGGTCGAGGTACTCGAAGATGCGCCCGAACAGCGCCAGCGAGGTCTGGACCTCCAGGCCGACCGACAGCAGCGACTGGATCGGGAAGAGCAGGCGCGTCTGCAGCGTGGTGAAGGCGACGACGGTTCCGATCGAGATCGCGTGCCCGCCTGCGGCGATGTCCTCGCCGGCGAACCAGTAGACGAGCGCGGGCATGATCGCAAAGCTCATCTGCACCGAGGCCATGCGCCAGCGCCCCGCCATGCGCGCGCGCACCTCCAGGTCGGCCAGTTCGCCGGACTCGCCGCCGAAGCGCCTGACCAGCTCCGGCGAGCGGCCCATCGTCTTGCCGAGCAGGATGCCCGACACCGACAGCGACTCCTCGACCAGCGTCGACATGTCCGCCAGGCGACTCTGGCGCACCGACTGGATGCGCCTGCGCTCCTCGCCGACGCGTCGCGTGAGCCACGCGAAGAACGGCAGCAGCACCAGCGAGAACGCCGCCAGGCGCCAGTCCAGCAGGAACATCGCCACGACCGTCGCGGCGACCGTCGTGACGTTCTGGACGATCGACGTCGCCGTCGAGGTGACGACGCTGTCGACGCCGCCGATGTCGTTGGCGATGCGCGACTGCACCTCACCCGTGCGCGTGCGCGTGAAGAACGCCAGCGACATGCGCTGCAGATGCGCGTAGACGGCCGCGCGCAGGTCGTGCATAACGCGCTGGCCGACCTGGTTTGAGATCCACGTCTGCGCGACGCCGATGACGCTCGTCAGGATCGACAGGGCGATCATCCCGCCGACGAGCTCGGTGAGCAGCGCGGTGTCGTGACGGGGGTAGGCCGTGTTGATGATCCCGCGCAGCAAGAACGGGCTGATCACGCCGAGGCCCGCCGACAGGAAGATCAGCGCGAGCAGGCCGCCCAAGCGCGCTTTGTAGGGCGCGAACAGCCTGCGCACGCGAGCCAGCGAGACGGGCGTCGAGGGAACGTCCTCGGGGT
>Ga0193750_1000225_pt1 | contig 16027 bp, 19 predicted proteins | sample L1c1metaG_FD_160569 | JGI IMG/M metagenome (GOLD analysis project Ga0193750, IMG submission 160569) | Soil microbial communities from a riparian zone of the East river system, Colorado, United States - L1c1 | ecosystem: Environmental > Terrestrial > Soil > Riparian zone | place: USA: East River... | reverse complement strand
TTTTTCCCAAAAGCAAAAATTTTTAAAAAAACAGGGCGGGGTAAAAAATTTATTTTTAAATAATTTTCAATTTATTTTTCACGATTGATGTCATCTTTTATTTCCTGAAGTTCTTCATATAATTTTTGTTCTTTCATTTGTTTATTCATTGCTCTAGTAGTTGTCAGATAATTAAAAAATATAATTATAATCATTGTCAGAACATTGAAGCTTGTGAATTGTCTGATCATCCATTCAAGAAACATTCATTCACCTTCTTATCAGATGCCCACCCTTTTCAGGATGAATCTTGTTATGACAGGAAGCGCACACGCTCACAAGATTGCTGTTGGTCATAGCCAATTCAGGATGATCTTCAACTTCCTTGATATGATGCACAACCTTTGCTTCCCTATTCCTGCCATACTTCCTGCATTCTTGGCAAAGGAATCCATCACGGTGCAATATATATTGGCGCTTTGATCGCCATCTTTTTGATGTATAAAAGCCTTTCTTTATCATGATTAATCACCTCACACGCTGCTGCTGCATCATAATATCTTTTCATATCCGTTTGGCAATATCGGCTGCAATGTTGTATTTGTTTGCATATTCCATATATTCACCCAATCAGTACCATTATTAGTGTTTGAAGCTAATACATTGAACCTGTTGGCACGCTGTACACCACTAAGCGAATATCCATAATAATTTAGTTTTGTAAGCGCTCTAGCTGTACCAAAATCAATAATGATATTGGCATTTGGTGTAGCTGTCCACCAAAAAGGATATGTGTTTGATGTGCTGGTTTTTACCCCATTGCCTATTTGCGCCAATGCACCGCCTGTTCCTGCGTTTGATGGTGCTTCCCCTGTGTATGTTACACCTGAAAGCATTCTATTTGTTGCGCCTTCCCATGCTTCAAATTCAATCAATCTTGTGGTTACTTCCTGCCCTGCTTCTGTCGCTCCATATCCTTGAATTTTCAGATATCGCCATCCTGAAGGTGCTGCATTTGGTGTTGCAATTGCCTGATCTGAAAGCGCCCCAACCCCACCATAATTGGCAGCTCTAACCGTGTAATAATAAGTTGTTCCATTTATCGCCAAATTGTCATCATAATGAAGCCCTGTCAAAAATTCGCTTACTAAATCGCCCAAAACACCTGCCGCTGTTGAACGATAAACATTATAAGAAGTCGCATTTGCTGTTGCGCCCCAATCCACTGAAACATACCAACTTGCAGGTGTTGCTGTCACAACAGCTTTTCCTGCAATTGCGCCTGCTGTATTATATGTGATGGATTTCTGTGATTCAGTGCCTTCAGCACCAACAGCCCAATATGTGACTAAAATATTGGTTGATTGCACACCCACAATGCTTTGTGTTACTGAAAAAGGCGCTGTATATGTCTGTTGTGCGCCTGTTCCCAATTTATAATAAATAGTTGCGCCCACTTCATCTGTTGAAAGTGTGACAGTGAAAGGAATGCTGTTTTGTGTCGTGCTTGAAGGGCTGATTGTTGTTGTTGGTGTTGCGCCTATCACGATATTATAAGTTGTCGTTTTCACGGCTTCAGTATTGCCATTTTGGTCAACAGAAAAGTATTTCAAAACCTTTGTTGCATCCATATAAATGCCATCACCAACATATTTTGCCGCTGCTGTTGTTGGTGTGCCACCATCCAAAGTGTAATAAGTGTCACACATTTCATTTACATCAAGCCACACCGTTTGCGGCTCATAATATGTGTTTGTTGGATTATTTGCCAAATCTAATGGTCTTGGTGTCGTGATTGGCGCTGTTGTGTCAACTATTTTTTCAAAAACAAGATCCGTGCCGCAATATATTTTGTTCACTTGCCCTGTCCCAAGTCGCACATCTTTAATTTCAGCCACTAAAAATGCCCCCTTGAAAAGCAGGTTCATAATCAAGATCATACAAAGACATATCCAAACCTGCTGCACTTGTGCCATCCACTATGCCAATTTTTCTGTTGAAAACAATTTGCGGCAATGTTGGCAAAGATTGTGTTGGGAAGCATCTGTTGTTCCCATTTGCAGCTACTTCACAAATTATCCGCAATTTTTCTTCTTCAATCTGCGCCCTTGTTTTGCCTGTTGTCACAATTTGCTTGAATCTGTCAAGGCACACATTTTGGGGAAAAAATCTTCCCATTTGCACTGAAATATCAAACATCAAGGCATATCCCCTTCTTGAATATAGCCCCAAATTATTGAACCATTTCAAGCCATTGGTATGCCATGATCCAGACATTTCAATTTGTTTATCAATTGATGGCTGTGATGTTCCAAGATTCATGAAATAAGTTTTCCAAGGTTCAATAATTTTGTGTTCATTAAGCGGATCAATAATATTTGTACCAAATACCCTTTGTTCTGATAGCGGTGCATTAATAAGATTCGCCCATTCTGTATAATCAGCGCCAAAAGTATCCCAACATAATTGCTGATAATTGGTATTCAGATGATTCCACAAGGGCTGCAATGATCCCTGCCCAAAATTATATTGAAGCACCCCATGTGAAATTGCTTGATCATCCCAATTCCCTGAAGTTATCCCATAACATTCAGGATAATAATTTGATGTTTCAAAAAATGCAACCATTCCAAGCGTTTTTTCTTTCAAATCTTGATATGATTTCACCATTTTTATCACCTATCCTGTTATGAAATAAAGTGTGTTTGCATCTTTTGTTCCAATAGCATCATAAGCAGCTTGCGTTCCCTTCCAAAGCTTCAAGCCTGCCAAAAGTGTGCCAATTATATAATTGTCTGCTGTATCAACGTATGTTGTATCTGCAAGTCGTTCCCAATCGCCTGCTGTTGTTCCATTTGCAACAAAAGTTCTGCCACCTGCTGCATCAACAGCCATTTGCCCTGCATATCTTGGCGCTGTTATCGGCAAAGCTGTCACAATATCGGCTTTTTCTTGTAATCCTGTCAGATCCGCATCATCTGCTTTTCCATCAAGGGCTGTTTGCAGATCCGTTTGGACTGAAAGTGTTCCTGTTATTTCGCCCCAAGCACCACCGCCACCGCCTGCGCCAATTGGTTCATATTTCAGATCCGCATCCGCTTCAGTGATATATGCAGCTAAATCAGCCGTATTTGCTTTTCCTGCAAGATCCGCATCATCCGCTTTTCCTGCTAGTGCTGTATCAACTTCAGTTTTGCTGTATGTTTCTGTTTTCGCATAAACATCCGCACTATTTGCTTTTGCAGCTAGATCAGCCGTGTTTGCTTTTGCAGCTAAATCAGCAGCATCCGCTTTTCCTGTCAGGGCTGTATTTACTTCAGTTTTTGTGAAAGTTTCTGTTTTCAGATAAACATCCGCACTGTTTGCTTTTGCTGCAAGATCTGCTGCATCTGCTTTTGCTGCCAAATCAGCCGTGTTTGCTTTTCCTGTCAGGGCTGTGTCAACTTCAGTTTTGCTGTATGTCCCTGTTTTTGGATAAACATCAGCAGCATCCGCTTTTGCTGCCAAATCAGCATCATCCGCTTTTCCTGTCAGGGCTGTGTCAACTTCAGTTTTATTATAGGTTGCTGTTTTCAGATAAACATCCGCACTATTGGCTTTTGCCGCCAAATCAGCAGCATCCGCTTTTGCAGCTAAATCAGCCGTATTTGCTTTTCCTGCTAGAGCTGTATTTACTTCAGTTTTTGTGAAAGTTTCTGTTTTCAGATAAACATCAGCGCTGTTTGCTTTTGCTGCCAAATCAGCCGTGTTTGCTTTTCCTGTCAGGGCTGTGTCAACTTCAGTTTTGCTGTATGTTCCTGTTTTTGGATAAACATCAGCACTATTTGCTTTTCCTGCAAGATCTGCATCATCCGCTTTTCCTGCTAGGGCTGTATTTATTTCAGTTTGGTTGAAAGTTTCTGTTTTGGCATAAACATCAACAGCATTTGCTTTGGCAGCCAAATCTGCTGCATCTGCTTTTGCTGCCAAATCAGCCGTGTTTGCTTTTGATTCATTCAAAATTCTTCCCTGATTAGCTGATAAAGCCGCTGTTGCGGATGTGCTTATCAGATTATCTTGAACAACCGTTCCGCCACCCTGCGTGATACCTGAAGCAATCGCATCAACTTCATCTTTGGTGTATGATTCAGTTTTGTTGTATGTTTCTGTTTTGGCATAAACATCAACAGCATTTGCTTTGGCAGCCAAATCAGCCACATCCGCTTTTCCTGCAAGATCTGCATCATCCGCTTTTCCTGTCAGGGCTGTATTTATTTCAGTTTGGTTGAAAGTTTCTGTTTTGGCATAAACATCCGCACTATTTGCTTTTGCCGCAAGATCTGCCAAATCCGCTTTTCCTGCAAGATCCGCATCATCCGCTTTTCCATCCAAAACCGCCTGCAATCCTGTCACATTTGCAATGGTATGGTTGTGAATCGCATCTGCTTTTGCTGCAAGATCTGCTGCATCTGCTTTTGCTGCCAAATCAGCCGCACTTGCTTTGCCTGCAAGATCTGCATCAATTTCAGTTTTGTTGTATGTTTCTGTTTTGGCATAAACATCCGCAATATTTGCTTTTGCTGTCAGATCCGCAATATTTGCTTTTGTTTCATTTAAAATACGCCCCTGATTAGCAGATAAAGCAGCGCTGCTGCTAACACTAGAAAGATTATCTTGAACAATTGTTCCACCGCCTTCAGTGATTCCTGAAGCAATCGCATCAACTTCTGTTTTGGTGTACGTTTCTATTTTTTGATAAACATCCGCAATATTCGCTTTTGCTGTCAGATCCGCATCATCTGCTTTTCCATCAAGGGCTGTTTGCAGATCCGTTTGGGCTGAAATTGTGCCTGTTATTTCGCCCCAAGCACCGCCACCTGTTTCACCTATTGGCGCATATTTCAGATCCGCTTCACCTTCAGTGATAAAAGGAATCAGATCCGCATCATCCGCTTTTCCATCAAGGGCTGTTTGTAAATTGGTCACATCTGCAATTTCGTGTGTATGATCAACAGGTGCGCCCAATTCGCCTGTGTTTGCCTTGGTATCCAATGCATCCTGCAAGCCTGTCACATCCAAGATGGCATGATTGTGGGCTTCAGGCGGATATGCAGCAGGCTTGGCTTGAATATCAACAAAATCATGTGTGTGTATTTCAGGCGGAAAAGCAGCAGGTTTTCCAAGGATGCTGTCCCAATCCACAATTCCGCCACCGCCTTCACCTGCTCCAAGCAATTGCCATCCTGTTGTTGTCAGATCATTTGCGATAAAAGCCCTTTTATTTACACCAATATCAAAAGCCATTTGCCCAATATATTCAGGCACGGATGTTGGAATCCCATCAACTAAAATTGGTCTTTTGTCCAATTCAAAAAGCACCTGTTGCAAGGCGCTCCAATCGTTCACACTTTCAATTTCTTCAATTTCCATAATGGCTTCTCTTGAATAAAAATAAAATGGGCATGTAACCATGATCTGTGATTCATTTCGCACAATGACTTCAGCAGCATGCACACCAAATTCCACATATGCTTGAATTGATAACATTGCAGCCGCATTGCCATCAAGCGCATCCGTGATTTCAATAGATTGATAAACTGTCAAGCCTGAAGGCTTTTTGATTGCCAATTCAACAGTTTTGCCTGTCAAATCCAAAGGTGCTGCATCTTGTGTGATGGTGAAAAGCAATTCAACAGATCCAAAGTCATTTCTTGAAACAGTGAAAAGCAGGTTGCTTGGTGTGTAAAGATCTTTTTCCACATCCAAAAGGATTTCAAAGGTTTTTTGCACTTTAATTTCCACCTTTCTTTGAAGCTGCTGCGCTTTCTTTTATTTGACTGATTATTTCCGTTTTTGCTTCATGGATTTCATCTTGCAATTGCTTGTATATAAATTTATTTTGCGCTTCAATATTGTTCATTTCATTTTGCAGATTTTTCTGCTGTTTGTCGTTTTGATTATTTGCAATCCAAGTAAAAATCATTGAAAGGATGATTCCTTCAATGATTAGGCTTAAAAATAATTCAATTACTGTTAAAATTATATTTTCACTCATTTTTTCGCATTTCCCCTGATTTCATCTTTGATTTCTTCCAATTCGCAATAAAGTTCTTGTGATTGTTCTTTCAATTGTTTTGTCAAATTTGCTTTTGATAAAACAGTTGAAAAAATAAAAAAAACCACAAGCATCAAAACATTAAAATGTTCAAACTGTAAATACAACCATTCTTTCATAAATTCAGCCACCCCAAAATTGCATAAAAGATGCCTGTGAAAACATAACCAAAATAAATTAATGATAAAAGTATAAATGCATATTCTTTATCCATATTCCACCCCATGCAAAAAAGCATCCTGCCGCAATAGGATGCTTTTCCAAAGTTCTTCAATAGAAAGAGTTTATTAGACATTATTAATTATTCACATAAAATTTGAATAAAATACCGCACTTTTACTGTCACAAATCTGTCATGCTGGCGGTTTTTTTATTTCCGTCCAATTGGTAAAATCTGGAGGCCAATTTGTCAGATAATTCATTTTTTCCTCACTTGAAAAGCAGCATAAACAACAGCCAAAAACAAAAAGAAAAAGATCCCTGCCCCAACAAAAATATCATTTAAAAATTGGCAGCTTAACATTTTTCAAAAAAAGTTGATAATTCAGGCAGCCCATGCCCTTCAGTCGATGCCTTGAATCCAAGGCTGCAACAGCATTTTGTCAAAATCGCATATATTTCTGATTCTGTCAAAGTGCGCTTGAACTTCTTTTCCCCTAGTTTGATCAATAAAGCCAAAATTCCTGCCACATGCGGTGTTGCCATACTTGTGCCTGAAAGCCGTGCATATCCGCTTTTTGGATATGTAGAAAGCACTTGAACACCTGCTGCTGTCACATCTACTTCAAGATGGTTATTAGTGAAATATGCCATTTTTTTGTTTTCATCACATGCTGCCACCGTGATGCATTCGTTATATAAGGCAGGATAGCCCCTTTCAAAAGTTTCTTCATTGGCATCCCCTTCATTACCTGAAGCAACAACAACCACAATGCCTTGGCTGCAAGCTTCAAGAATAGCCGTTTCAAGATCCTTGTCATTATAAGACCCACCCAAAGACATATTTATTATCCTTACTTTTTCACCGTTTTTTCCCTTCCAATTTGTCGCATATCGGATGCCTTCAATTATGGAATAATAGCTGCCTGATCCGTGTGAATCCAAAACTTTCAGGGCAAGGATTTTGGCTTCAGGCGCAACCCCTTTGATTCTGCCATTGGCTGCAATTGTGCCTGCAACATGCGTGCCATGCCCATTGCCATCATCAAATTTATCATGCCCCCATCCTTCAGGTGTGAAATTGCGCCCGCCAATAATATTGGGCTTCAAGTCAGGATGGTTGATATCAATCCCTGTGTCACAAATAGCCACAACAATATTGCTGCCCATTTCGCCTGTTTTCCATATTTCAGGCGCTTGACATTGCCGCACACCATAAGGCACTTCAGTTGGATCTGTCTGAAGGGATTCAAGCTTGTATGGAAATAATTTTATTTTATGTTTTTCTTCTATCATTTTTTTCACTCCTTTTTATTAAACCGCTTTTGCTTCAAGTTCATGCCGTGCGCCCCATAAAAAATAATTTTGCGCCCAAGATCCCCAAGTTGAAAGGATTTCCACATCTTTCAGTTCATTCAAATTGCTGATCCAATAATCATTGCCCATATATATGCCTGTGTGCGTGATTCTTTTATCAGGTCTAGTTGAAAAGAACATTAAATCCCCAATTTGTAATTCTTCAAAAGTGACAGGCTGCCCTGTCAAGGCTTGATCTCGGCTTACCCTTGGCAGGCTTACACCAAATTTTTGATATATGCCTTTTGCCCATGCGCTGCAATCCACATAATCAGGGAAATCATTGCCGCCAAATTTATATGCTGTCACTGATTGCAGGCTGCGTGCATAATCAACCAAATCTTTTTGCGGTTCGGATGCGGATCTAATCACAATATAATCATTTAGTTGAATTTTATTAGGATCTTCAATATGTGGATTCAAGGAAATAAGATCTTTCAGGCTCATTTTGTGCTGCTTTGCAATCTGTGAAAGTGAATCGCCTGATTTCACATGATACTGGGCTGAAGCTGCTGTTGCTGCACCAAAAACAAATATTGCAGTCATTGCAATTGCTGCCATTTTTTTCACTGTTTTTGCATCTCCTTTTTATGTTAAATTCCAACATTTTTTATTATCCCAATTTACTTGAAAGATAATAAATTGTTTAGGGAAATCAGCAATTTATCCAAAACATGCCGCCTGATTCTGTAAATGCTTTTATCTTCAGAATACCCAAGGCGCTGCTTCACATCATGGATGGGCAGGCATTCAAAGTATCTATATTGGACAAAATCAAGTTCCTGCTGCTTCAATTCTTTCAAAGCCCTTTCAATGGATGTTGTTATGATTTTGTATCTTTCTATTTCTTCACGCAGATCCAAAGCCCTTTTTCCTTCTATTCTGTCAAGGGCTATATTTGCGGTTGAATCGCTTACCACATAAAAAAAAGCGCCATGATTATCAGCGCCATATTTGGTTGTTATATTTGGCAGGATATATTCAAGCTGTTCTTCACAATTTCGGATGCCCACAAGGTAGGTTTTATAAAAGCGCATATGATTTTCAAGCAGCCTTTCATGCTGCATTTTGGCTTCATGGTTCATCCTGTTCACCCTTTCTTGATATGGAATCATAGATAAACACCATGCACTTGCACTGAAGCTTCACAGCCATCCCGTGTGATTCTTGGAATCACCACCATCTTTGCTTCAAGAAGGCTGAAATCTGAAAAGATCGCAAAAAATTCATATACAAAAGGCGCAACATGTGTCATTTTTGGAATCCGCACAATCATCCTGCCATGCTCTTTTTCCAATCGTTCAATCAGATCTTCAATATCAAAATCAAGTTCTTCAATGTCAAAGCCGTATTTGTTCATTTTGCGGATCTCCTTTTTCGTTTTGTGCCTTTGTCCCCTTGGGGACATTTTTTTCCCTTGCTGCAATTCGCCTGAAGTCAAGCAGGGCAAAGGATTGCAGAAAAAAAGGCACAAAAGGACATTTTTTTTCATCAATTCTCTATTACAAATATTTATACTTTGTTCTTTTAAGTACAAATACTAATACTTTTATTTATTTCTCTTTTATAAATATATTTTGTCCTTTTGTGCCTTTTGCCCTTTTATCCCTTGGTATGAAAGGATTTAGCAAAGGACAAAACAAGGCACAATGAAAGGACAAAGGACAAAATTTCATTTCATGGGCAGATAACACCGTATTGATTTTCCATTTTTATTTGTTTTCCGCATTTCCAATTTCAGCACTTTCAGCATAGAATCTTGAAATAATCTTTTGCTGTGTTCAGTCAGCCCATTTTCTTCAGCCCAAACAATATATTCTTCATAGGATTCCTTTGATCTTTTGCCTATAAAATGGGCAGCATCAAAATCTTGCAAAAACTCGGTGCAATTATTATTCATTTCATGATATTTTTCATTAAATTCTGCAACAGCAGGTGATTCCGTGAATCCCTGATTTTCATATAATCGCATATAAGCTTCAACAATCATTTTCAGCCAATATTTCAGGGCTTCAGGTGTTGTCACTTTTTTAATAAAATTTTTATCTTTCACAGATGGCTTTGAAAAAATGGGAAGCCAATCAACCCTTCTTTTGTAGGAATCGCCCTTTTCAAAGCTTTTCAATATGTGATTGGATGTGAATATCAGTGAAAGTGTCAATTCCACTTCTCTTGATTGTTCAAAAAGATTCCTTGCAGCCACATAATCACAAGTAGAAATATTTTTGATGATTTTCATTTGTTCATGGTCTATTGCCATATCTTCCACATCATCACCCAAATTGCAAAGCTTGTTTTGAAGTGTCGTGAAATATCGTTCATCTGCCATCTGCTTGATGGACAAACCGCTGCAATTTTTTGTTCCAAGAATCCTGCGCATGATCAAAAGGAATGTTCCTTTTCCATTGCCCCCACCGCCTACCATAATAAAAAACTTTGCAAGCAGCCTTTTGAATTCCTTATCAACAATCAAAGGATGCGCCATAATTTCAAGCAGGCGCATCTTGTATTCTTCTTCACCCTTTGTCAAGTGATTGATATATTCATCCACAATTGGCACGGCTGCTGCTTCATCATCATAAGGAATATCAATTGAATATGGTGTAAATTCCTGATATTCAATAGGGATGAATCTGCCATTTCGCAAGATCCCATTTTGCAATTTGATATCAAAAGTTTGATCCGCTTCAATTATAGGCGCACGCAATTCCATCTGATTCATTACTTCTTTCACATATCTTGTTTTCATTGAACCTACTTCATCAAAAATCAGGCGCACAAGCCGTTCATCATCTTGAATATATTTATCATTTCGCCTGAAATATAACTTCCCAAGATATGAAATCACTTTGTATCTTGCCATCAAATTTTCTGCCACTTCAGGCTCATTGTTTTTAAGCACTTCAATTTGGACATCCCTTGAAATCACCTGAAATTCTTCTTCAGGCAGCGCTGTTGCAAAAACATGATTATTGACAAATCGCAAGATGCTTTGCCAATTCTCTATTTCATGGATCTTCATCCTATGGGCAAAAAGTTTATTATTTCGCCCATCGTTTTCATCCATTCCCAAAAGGGATTCCAAGCGCTTTCTTGAATAAAAAATTGCAGGCAGATCTTCACGAATGCCTTCATTTTCAATCAGCCGCAATTCACCATTTTGCTTGATGGTTGTGGCGGTTGTGTTCTTGGTATGCTTATATTCAACTTCAAATCCCAAAGGGCAGATCTTTTTGCCGCCCTTGAAGCCTGTTGGTTTTTTGAAATAAAAGTGTGCGCCCCTTGTAGTCCAAACAATTTGTGTTTTGATGTTGAAAAGGCTGATGATTTTTTCAATTTTCGGCTTCTCTAGGCTGTCAATATCAACAACAACTTCATGATCTTTTAATATCCATCCGCATGAATCAAAGGTTTCATGGGAATCTGCTATTTCAGCATTTTTTCTTGGATATTTTTCGGTGTCTATAAATTCTTTATACACAAGTTTAATTCCACCTTTCAAATCGTTTTATAACAATCTGATAATAGTGATTAATGTCAACTATTTTTTCAAAGCTTTCAAGATCTTCACAATCCTGATTATGCAGATACATATTCATAGGCGCATCCGCATATCTTACAAGCCCATTATCATGCCTTTTTTTAAACAAACAAAAGCCTTCTTTTTTGGCAGCAAAAACCCTGTTCACTTTTGTTTCAAGTAGTTCGCCTTTTTCATTGCATGTTCCTTGATATGTATTTCCTGCCTTCAGAATATATTGATATAAATGCGGCTGATCCAAATTTTCAAGCAGCGTTTGCGCAATATCTATTCCATGAATTAATTTATTCACTAGGGCAATATCAAGAATCCTTGCATTATTATTTTTGAAAAGGGCTTCTTCTTCATATCTGTTCACATCACCACCCTTGCAGATCAAAAAATCATCTTTTTTTGCCACATAATTATTCACATCTTTTTGCAGGAAAAGATCAAAATCTTTTTCTTCCAATTGAAGCAAAAAATCATCCTGCCATGTTTTATAGGCTTCAATATAGCCATCATTTTCAGGGATAAAAGCAACCCCATCAGTATTGATATTTATTATTTTGACAAAAGGCGCAATTCGCTTGCAAAGATCAAACAGGGCAATCTGTCCATAAATACAAACAGAATATGCTGCTTTTGGATTGTAAAGCATGGAATATTCATTGTTTAAATTCCCATAAACACTGTTCAAAATCAGCTTCAAAGCTTCAGAAAGAACAAAATCTTTGGCTTTTTTCGCTTTGATCCTGTCCATTAAAATTTTTCTATATTTCTTACTAGCAGCGCCCAAGATATTCAGGATCAAAATAATATTTGGATACATACTTGTCACATCAAGCAGCTTCACTTTTTCCACACGTTTCAAGGATCTGTGCGCCCCATGCAAGCCGCCAAAAGCGAATTGAATATCATTGTTGAAAGCTTTGATTGTCATGCTGCCTTTGGGCTTTTTTTGCTGCGCCTGTTCCAACCAAAATTCTTTCACTTCATTTGGCACGCAATCCAAAAGCCATTCATCAATTCTAATATTCGACCATTTGGGCAGCGGTTTTTGCAGCAGCAGATTGGCTGAAATTGTTGTTGTATTCCATTTCATTGCAGCTTCTTTTCCCAACATCCCCACAAGTGATATTTTGGGCTGAAAGTAGGATTTTACCCTTTTCAAATAAATATCAATTGTTGTGTCCACATCATAAATACAATAATTCAAGCACTGATCAAATTCATTTGGCTGCAAAGGTCTGTCAATGGAAAAAGGCACGCTTGATTCAAGAATCATGCGCCCCATATTTCCTTCAATTTTCTTCAGTGATGGGAATGAAACATCAATCTGTTGAAAACAATCCAAGCTTTTGAATTTTTTGCTTTTGACAAACCGCACATCTTCACCTTCAATGATCCGATCATTTAGCCATTTGATCTGTTGCGGTGTTTTCAAATCAAGCATGTATTGCATGATTTTGTCATCATAGTGATAGTTGTTATATCCAACCAATGTTTTGCCTTGAATGAAATCCGACAATAAAACAAAATTGTTGTGAAATACTCTTTTCAGCTTTTTATTGATATCTTTGAAAACAACAAAAGCATCATGGCTGTAAACTTCAATATCATAAAAAAGCAATTCTTCATCTTGAAGTGCTTGCATTTAATTGGTCACCCTTTTGATCTCTATTTCTACCACTTCACTTGTGTTTAGTAATAAAAAAAGATCATCAAGAATCGGATCACCAAATTTTATATTTTTAAAATTGATTTTTGTATATTCCGCATCTGATTCAAGATTAATGCTTTCAATTTTCGCTTTGAATTTCATGCTGCACCTATCCTTTAATGAATTTTCATTTGATGTTTGTACCATCCTGATTTCCGTGTGATGTGAAAGTGCATCAAATCAAGCAGGCTTTTCAATTCTTTGCTTTGAATATTGCCGCCAAAATCTGTGTCAATAATCATCAAAATTTCATCTGTCGCATTCAAAAATAATGAATCAATAGAAGGTGTTTTTTCTAAAACATATTTATAAACACCCTTTTTTTTATGTGTGGTTTCTATTTCATAACCTCGCATTCTTAATTCAGATATTCTTGAATCGTACTTCAAGGAAATCTTTGAAAGTTCGTGATTCGTCACACCGTCTGCGCCTGCTTCTTTTAACAGATTTATGATTCTTTCAGTTTGTGATGGAATTCTTTGCCGTGTTTCAAAATAGCTCATTTTTTCGCAACCTTTTTTGGTTTTGGGAATGGCTTCACTTCACAATAAATCCATTTACCCATTGCCTGCTTCACTTCAACCATGATTTCTTTGCCGATCATACTTTCAATTTCTCCAACCAATATGCCGAATTTTTCTTCAAATTTTTCATATTGTTTTTTGCGCTTTTGTGGATTGATGAACCACTCTTTTCTTGCATCCAAATAATCAGCATATTGCATTTTTGATTCATAAATATTGCCTTCAAATTCAAATTGAATGCTGATCTTTTTGCCATCATCTTCAGCATGTGTGCATGTAACGTGCAACATTTGCCCAAGCATATCTTCTTCAAATTTTGTAATCATTTTTACTTCCCATAAGCTGTTGAATCTGTCATAACAATAAACATCTTTTCTTTCACCGATATTTTGCGCCAATTCTTCAAAGGCACAATTGAAATATTCCTTGCACCATTCGTCAACTTCAGCAGCTTTTTTGGAATCAGGAACAAATTTTTTGGATGCATCATCATACTTTTGGCGGTTGAAATTGACTTCACGAATTTCCCCTTTTGAATCGTCTAAAAATGTTAAAACAGCCTTTTGATTGTTGTCTTCATATGAAACATCCACCAATTCTAGTTGTTCCAAAAGTTCTTGATTATTTGCCATTTTTATTGCTCCATTTCGTGTTGTATTTGGTTTTTAAATATATTTCTTTTTTTGTTCATATTCCTTTTTCATTCTCATAAATTCCTTTTCATTTCCGCCTGAAATATCAGGATGCAATTCTTTTGCCCATTTTCTATAAGTTTTTTTTAAATCAGCTTTATTTTTAATCCCTTCAAAAAATGAAAAAGGATAGACTGTTTTTTTCTCTTTTGGTTTTTCGGCTTTTCGCTGCGCATTTTTAGAAATATTAAATTCTTCAGCCTTATATTTCACCCAATTTGGATGATGTCCGTAAGTCTTTGCAATTGTGTACAGATCTTTAATGGTTAAATGGATTTTTTCTTCTTTGCATCTGTAAAGAATCCAAATAGATTTATATCCATTTTCCAAGGCAGCTTCCAAAACTTCTTCAAAATTATTAAAGCGCCACATCTATCAGCATTTATTTTCTAATTCATAATTGATTTTATTTTTCTGCATGAACATTTCCAAAAGCGCTGCATCTTTTTCGCCCCAAACAATATATCTATACTGTTTTATGGCTTGTGCATTTTTCCTTTGCCCCTGTGCATCTTCTATTTGCCGCCTGCGCTCTTTTTCTCGCATTACTTGATCCATTGCTTGTGCTAAATCATAAGTGCCAATATAAGCGCTTACATGTGCATTCAAGTCAGGCATCCTTTGCAGCACTTTTATATCTCTTTCTGTTTGTTCCAAAAAATCCACCATTTCTTTTTCAACAGCTTCAATGGATGTGCTTTTGTTCAGATGCTTTGGCTTGATGAAATCTTCAAAAGGCAGCAGATCCCCCAAGCTGTAAAGAGGTTTTCTATTTTCAAAGATTGCTTTTATTTTTGTTTCTTTGTGAAATCGTTCTGATTCTTCAAGGCTTTTCACCTGTTGCCGCACTGTTTCATCTGCTTCTTTTACAATTGAAAGAATTTCTTTCACCTGATCTTCAAATTCCTGATATGGTTCTAGCATCAATTTTTTGATCCTGATCCGTTCCCCATCCAATTCTTTGCAGCGTTTGTTCACGGCTGCAAGAATCTTTTTACTTGTTTTCAAAGTTTCTTCATTCACTTCATGTTCTTTCATAACATCCGCCAATTGAAGCGCCATATCTTTGATCCTTTGATATTCAGGGAATATGATGCTGCCTTGTACAATTTGGATGGATTCAAGATTCAGCATCAAATCATTATTCATTGGCTGCGCTCCTTAATAATTTCAGCCTGCAATATCCGCAACATAGAAAAGAATAATCATCCATAAATATTTCCACAATCGCTTCACTTTCATTGCATTTTTCACATAATTCATCTTCAAAATCGTAGTTATTTTGCATTGTCTTTTCCACTCTTTCTTTTGATCTTTTTTTCAGCCTTATCAATCAGCCAAAGCATATCATCAATAAATTGATTTTTTCCGTGCTGCCTTGATGCTTTCAAGGTCATGTATTTGATCCTATTTTTGATAAATTCCAAGCGTTCTGCGTCTGTCATTTTCAATAAAACCTTGCAGATTGATGCAATTCAATAAAAGGTGATTCAGGGCTGCGCCTGTGCATGAAATAAAAGGCTTTTGCCTGCTGTGTAGAAAGATGCCTTTTCCCTGATAAATATGGGCTGTATGTGCCTTTCTTTTGATCTCGCACGGCTTCAAGTTTACTTTCATCATGATTGCTTTCTAAAAAGAAATAATCATATTTTTTTTCAGGCGCATTTTTCAAAGTTGATGTGTCTGTTGCATAGATGATTTCCTGCCCTTCTGAATTTGTCCAAACATAGCCATAAACTAAAACATCATGCATGCATTCAAAAGGTGAAAAAACATAATCATCTGTAACAATATCAAAATCTGCATTAGCAATGATATTGCAATTCCATGCATTATGTACTTCATAATTCCCTATGATGCAGATCCTTGGAAATAAGGCTGCAATCTGCTGCATTGTTTTGATATTCAGATGATCTTGGTGCGTGTGTGTAATCAACAAATATTTGATGCCATATAAATGTTCCCTGATATCCTTAAAAG
>Ga0193750_1000224_pt1 | contig 16032 bp, 11 predicted proteins | sample L1c1metaG_FD_160569 | JGI IMG/M metagenome (GOLD analysis project Ga0193750, IMG submission 160569) | Soil microbial communities from a riparian zone of the East river system, Colorado, United States - L1c1 | ecosystem: Environmental > Terrestrial > Soil > Riparian zone | place: USA: East River... | reverse complement strand
TCAAGCGGGCGCAGGCCGCGGCGGCACCGAAGACTCCGCAGGTGCCGGTGGAATGAAATCCGTCTTCGTAATGGCGCGGAGAAATGGCTTCCGCGATTTTGCATTCCACTTCGACACCGAGATGATAGGCGAGGAGCAAGTCTCTTCCATTCTTTCCCTGCAATTCAGCGACAGCGAGCGCGGCAGGAAGGACGCAAACCGTCGGATGCACCAGCAACCCGTAGACGCGATCCTTAGCGACGGCAAGTTGGGTGTCGTCGAAGTCATCTACATGGATTGCCACTCCGTTGGCGAAAGCGGCGAAGCGCGGAGGAAGCTTGGCCGCCGTGCCCAGCACGGTCACGCCGCCCGCGTGAAAGTCAAAAGGTTTTACGTACTCCTGTATAAAGGCGGCAGTTTCCGCCTTCGATCCGCTGAGGGCGAGTCCCAGAGCGTCCAAAATTGACTTTTTGCCAAGTTCGAGGACGTCAGAAGGAATGTCCGAGTACTTGGTGTTAACCACAAATTCGGCAACATACTGAGTGAGCTTTGGGACCTGAGGAAAAACAGGCTGGGTGCAAGGTTGCGCCGCGTTCTCCGCTGCAGCCAGTCGCGGCTGTCCCAGGATTTCGAGACTAGCCCCGAGGGCGGTGGCGGTTCTCAGGAAATCACGTCTTCTCATGTTCTTGATTATTGAAGATCAGTGCAGCTCGTTCTTGAAAACCTGGCCGCCCTTCATGACAAACTTCACGCGCTCAAGTTCGGTGATGTCGGTCGTAGGGTCTCCTGTCACAGCGACTAGGTCGGCAAACTTGCCGGCTTCGACCGAGCCGATACGATCCTGCCATCCCATCAGCTGGGCAGCGTCCATAGTTGCCGCATGAATGGCTTGCACTGGAGTCATGCCGAACTTCACCATGTATTCGAATTCCTTCATTTGACTTCCATGGGGGAACGGCCCTGCTCCTGAGCCGAAAGCAATTTTGACTCCAGCCGCGACTGCCTTGGGGAAACTGCGCTCGGAGACGTCCGCCACGCTGTGTCCGCCGTATTTCTTCATGTCGTGCTCTCGATCCATTTGGTAATGGTAAAGAGTCGGCACAAGATAGATACCTTTCTGAATCATCAGCTTGATTTCGCTGTCGTCGAGATCCACTCCATGTTCAATAGACTCGACGCCGGCATTTATACAATTACGAAGACCTTCGCCGCCAAAAGCATGACAAGAGACTCTGTGCCCTTTCTTGTGAGCTTCATCAACGATGGCGTTCACTTCCTCCGCGGTAAAGGTTGGTGGGATGACCATCTTCCCGTCCGGAGTGAAGGAAAATTCATAAGCGGCATACAACTTGATCCAATCGGTCCCATGTGCGACTTGTTCGCGCACTGCTTCACGCGCAGCCCAGGGGGAGTCCACTACCTGCAACGCCATTGGCACTGGAACGTCGGACGAGTAGCCGTTCATGAGAAAGCCACCCGTGGTTTGAATTCCCCGGGTGGAAACCTGCATGCGCGGGCCGGGCACGATGCCGCGGTCAATCGCATTGCGCAGATCCACATCACTGTACATGGCGCCGAGGGTCTTGAGATCGCGAAGCGTGGTGAATCCCACCATTAGATCTTTCTGCGCATTGGCCAGTGCAGTCAACGTACGGTACTGGTAGGAGTCGCGCAGGATTTGTGTTTCCAAGTCTGGTCCGTTGCCGAAGACATGGGTATGAGCATCGATCAATCCAGGCAGAACGGTAGCTTGGCTGAGGTCGAGCACCTCGGCACCTTGCGGGATGTTAATTCGCTCCCCGGAACCTACCTCAACGATCCGATCACCCTTGATCAGGATGGTCTGGTTAGATACCAGCTTGTTGGACTTTCCATCAAAGAGTCTGCCGGCACGTACGAGGGTCCAATGATCCGGCGGGGGCGCTTGAGCGCGACCAAGCGCGCAAACTAAGAGGAGAAAGGCGAGATATCGTTTGAACATTGCGGTGTCCGATGCTCATCCTCAAACATTAAGACCCAGTGAAGGTTAAATGAAAGCTTATTCAGATTGGAGGGTCACCGATCCAGCCAAGTTAAAAGATTAAGATTTGTTCATACTTCGAAAGACTTTTTATCTCGCCCTCGTTACGGTTGCGATGCGACGGCAATATACTATCGGTGGAGAAAAGATGCGAATTCTGCTGGTAGAGGACGAAACCAAGGTTTCCGCCTTCGTGGCGCGGGGATTAACAGCAGAGCGGTTTGCTGTGGACGTTGCGGCGGATGGCCAGTCTGGCCTCGACTTGGCCAGGACGTATCACTACGATCTTGTGATTCTCGATCTGATGCTGCCGGAAATGGATGGCAGCCAGGTGCTTCGTCGCATTCGCAGCCAGAATGCTAATGTTCCGATATTGATTCTGACGGCCCGCGATGCGGTCTCCGATAAAATAGGAAACTTTGAGGCAGGCGCAGATGACTATCTGACGAAGCCCTTCGCTTTTGCAGAACTAGTGGTGCGGGTCAAGGCGTTGTTGCGCCGTGGGCCAGTCAGCCGAAGCAGCGTGGTTCGCGTGGGAGATTTGGAGCTGGATCGTTTGTCACAACAGGTGAAGCGTGGCGGCAAGCGCATTGATCTCACATCCAAAGAATACTCATTGCTCGAATACTTGATGTCGAACGCCGGGCGGGTGTTGTCGCGAACCATGATCATCGAACACGTTTGGGACCAGAGTTTTGACGGGATTACTAATATTGTCGACGTGTATGTGCGGCACCTGCGCAACAAAGTGGACGATGCCTACGAGCACAAACTGATCCGCACGGTTCGCGGCGTAGGGTACTCGATCAGCAACGGAGCACAATCGTGAACACTCGTTCATTGCGTTTTCGCATGACAGCATGGTATGCGGGACTGCTGGCGGGAGCTCTCCTGGTTTTCGGAATATCAGTTTATCTCGGTCTGGAACGATATCTTTATTCGAACCTGCATTCCACGCTTGCCTCGCAGTGCCGGACGATCGGAACGGAGCTATTACCGCAACTTCCCATTAAGGGCGCTCCCTGGCTTGCCACCGAAATCAACGAGGATTACACTCCGGAGGCCAACAGCCGCTTTATTCGCGTCGTAAAGGAAGGTTTAGGAGTGGTATACCTTTCGGACGCGCCAAAAAACGGCGAATTCGACCCGTCCGAAATTCCTTGGCCCTCTGGAGAAAAGGAGACTTTGCGAAGAATCCGGTTGCCTGGCGGCCTCGAACTACTCGTGGATGCTCTGCAATTCACCACGCCAGATGGCAGCCACTTCGTAGTTGAAAGTGGGGCTCCCTATCGTGAAATCGAAATTGTGCTCCACGGATTGTTGTTGACACTCGCGGTCTATGTGCCTTTCATCGTCTCTGTCGCGGTCGGCGGGGGTTATTGGCTGATGCGGCGCTCGCTTCAACCAATAGATGAAATCACGCAAAGAGCCGAAGGGATTACCTCCACCAACTTGAACGAACGACTGCCGGTAATCAGAACTGGAGATGAACTCGAGAGGTTATCCACTTCGTTGAACCGGATGATTGAGCGGCTTGATGACGCCTTCGAGCACATCAATCGCTTCTCTGCCGATGCCTCGCACGAACTGCGGACTCCCTTGACCATTCTCCAACTGGAGCTTGAGGAGATTATTCACAACCATCGGCACAACGCTTCCCTGACAGATCAGGTCGGGAGTGCTCTGGAAGAAACCCACCGCATGTCCCATATTGTCGAAAACCTGCTAGCGGTCTCGCGGTTGGACGCCGGAGAAGTGAAAATGGACAAGGCACCCCTTGATCTGGGGGAATTGGCTACATCCACGGTGGAACAGATGAAGCTCTTGGCGGACGAGAAGTCGATTACGCTGCGCAGCAATGTGGGTCGTTCGGTGTATGTCGAAGGAGATCGCTCGCGGCTGCAACAGGTCATCGTGAACCTGATCGATAATGCCATCAAGTACACGCCGGAAGGTGGGGAGGTTAACGTAAGTCTCCATAGAGGCGTGAATACGGTGGTTTTAGAAGTTTCTGATAACGGTGTGGGCATCCCTCGCCCTGCCCTTCCTCACGTATTTGAGCGCTTTTACCGGGCCGATAAGGCGCGTTCGCGTGCCTCTGGTGGAGCAGGATTGGGCTTGTCCATTGTGAAAGCGATCTGTACGGCGCATGGAGCGAAGGTCGAAATTTTTAGTCAGGAAGGGCATGGAAGCCGCCTCAACGTGGAACTACCACTACTTGATCTCCCCGAGCCTGACGAAGCCGGGCCAGCGCTCGGAAGCTCGAAGAGACTGCGGGAAAACTCCTCTGACAGCGCCTGAGAACGTGAGAGCCATTCTATAAATTTGAATGGCAAGTTGGCGTGACTTGCTGGCTTGCATGCAACTCCATCTGCTTGGGTATGGAGGATTAGCGGCCGACCATGGGCACCGATGCTCAGGCAACGAGTAAGCCTGTCGCTGGGCTCAAGCCAGGGCAGGGGGTTTCGTCGCGCCCAACCACGATGCGTTGGCAAATGATGGGGTTGGTAACGGCTACTACCATCCTTACTTATCTGGATCGCTTGAACCTCAGCATTGCCGGCAAGTACATCCAGGACGAGTTTTCCATCCCGCTGAAGACGATGGGGTGGATACTCAGCGCATTCCTTCTAAGCTACGCGCTGGCGCAGATTCCCGGCGGTTACTTGGCGGACCGGTTCGGTCCCAGAAGGGTTCTGATCGCGGCTATCTTGTGGTGGTCGGCGCTGACCGCGGCGACCGGCATCGCGCCGCGGTTACCTGTGGCCCACTGGCTAGGGATTGCGTGGTCGTTTGCGATTGTCAGATTTTTGATCGGCATCGGAGAAGCACCGAGTTCTCCGAGCTACACCAAGGTGGTCGCGAACTGGATGGGGCGGGCGCGGCGCGGCTTGGGCAGCAGTTTCACGCTGTTCGGCATTGGTCTGGGAGGCGCGCTCACTCCAATGCTGGTCACCTTTATCATGCAGCATTGGGGTTGGCGTGCCGCCTTCTACTGGTGTGGACTCTTAGGAGTCCTCGTAGTTTTAGGATGGTACTTTCTGGCTAGTGATCGCCCCGATCAGCATCCTCGCGTCAATCAGGCCGAGCTCGACTTAATTGGTCGCGACGGCTCAATTCCGCCGTCTATAAGAAGCGTGCCGTGGAAGCGAATCTTCACCCACCGCTCGATCATCGCGTTGGTTCTGGGATATTTCTGTCAGGGCTTCCCGATCTATTTCTTCCATACCTGGCTGTTTATTTATCTAGTTCGGGTACGAAATTTTTCCCTGACACAAGGAGGATTCTACGGGGCCATCCCTTACCTCGCGATAGCTTTGGCTTCGCCGCTGGGCGGTCTGTTTTCGGATTTTGCTGTGCGTAGGTTCGGGAAGCCCTTCGGACAACGATTAGCAGTGTGGGTGGGAATGTTTTGCTCGGCCATTTTGCTTTGGGAAGGAGCTCACGCCGGAAACAAAGTGACTGCCATTCTGCTTCTTGCCTTGGCGGCGGGGTCCAACATGTTCGCTTCGGTTACCTTCTGGGCGGCCAGCATTGATTTGGGTCAGGAGTATGCCGGTTCTGTGGCTGGTCTGATGAACACCTTCGGTAATCTGGGGGGATGGCTCTCTCCCATCGTCACCGCCTACATGGCTTCAAAGTGGGGTTGGACTTCCGCGTTGACTTTAGCCTCGATCATCACAGCCGCCAGTGGACTGTGCTGGCTAGGGGTGGATACTACAAAAGCTATCGGAGAAGGGACGGAGAGTGAGGCCGGATGAGTGGCATGATCTACTCCGAACGACCACTTCAAGCGGGACGGCATCGCACACCTGTAGCGATGCCGCCAGCAAGAAGAGAGATCTCAAACGCGCTGAAATGCCAACCCAGCAATGGCCTGTACTGGATCATCGATCGCCACGCGCCGAATCTCATCTAGGCATCACTGCTGTTCAACAACGAGAACCGTAAATGTCCCCGGTTTCGGGGTTGGACGGCCACCGGGGGTCGCTGGAGGCTGCAACTCCGCGGCAGAAAGAAACAGGCGCTTGGTTTTTGGGTCGAAAGCCATGGTCTTGGCGCTGGGCTGGGTTTGAATATCACCCACGGTTTCGTACTCGTCAGCGCTTTTCTGACGCACGACTGAGACTGTGCCGCCGCCATTCGAGGCAAAAATCAACTTCTTCTCCGGATCGAAGGCGACTGCATCGACTCTTTCTCCAATCGGAAGAGTCGTGATGACGTGGCCGTTGGTAGCATCCATCACTGCCAGAACCTTGCTTCTGCATCCGATAAACAATCTGGAATTGGCAGCATCGATAGCCAGTCCGGTGGGAGTTTTGCAGCCAGTAATGGGCCACTTTTGTTTGACGGACAGAGCCTGCGGATCGAAACTGACGAGCGTGGCCGATTCTTCGAGATTTACGAATCCTGTACCTTTCCCATCAACGACGGCAGCTTCAGCGCCGCCACCTAGGTCTATCTTCCCCACCACTGTCTGTTTGTCTGGGTCTATTGCGGTGATTACAGCTGCGTCTCCATGACATACCAATACTCGGTGTGTCTGACGATCGTAAAAGACGAAATCAGGATCTTCGGGAACGGATATCTTCTTTATCGTTTTGAATGTCTCTGTGTCGAAGACCGATACAGTTCCGTTTTTCCCGTTAGTAGTAAATCCGCGATGAAGATCCGGAACGATGGCAATGCCATGGACGCCGGGAGTGTCTTCAACCTTGCCCACCACCTTGCCCGAATCCGCATCAACGACGTCCACCTCCGTCCCGTGCGAAACGTAGAGCCGATTCGAGGAGCCATCAAAGACGATATAGTCAAAACCGCCATCCCCTGGCACCGGATATTTTTTGGTCACTTTGAATCCCGGCGCGTCCGCTGCTACGCACGTAGCGGTCAGCACGAAAACGATCCACAACCACACAATCATCTTCATCATGTGCCTCTCCTCATGATCAGAAATCTGCCTCGCTATTCAGCCTGTAATCCGTTCTTGCAAGGTGATCGACCGTAAATATATCTCTGCGAAGGTGAAGCGAACCTGAAGCCCATGGGGTACCCCCAAAATGCTGGGCTAGGTTCCGGGCATGATTTCTTCACCGTCGTATTCATGTCCTATCTCTAGGGTGAAGGCCTCCGTTGTTGGTACAGATCAGGATCGTTAACCTTCTAGCTAGGTCTTTGTTCTTTCCCGCTAAGACTTCTTTCGCAATCGGTCAACTGAAGGGTTCGTCCTTCCGCGAACGACAAACCAGTTCAGAAACGAAACCGCCGCTGTGATTAGGAGAACAATGAGTTCAGCACGTCCCATGTGGCTAACCAACACTAGAGCAAACAAGATCCCGAGCACCGCAAGGGCGACTCCCCCGGGCAAGTGGAAACCTTCCTTCCCCGGCTGTTTCTTGCGCAGCACCGGTAAAGCTGCACACGCTATTACGTAAGAGAAAAGACGAGAGATCGCGGACACTGTGGCGTTCCAGCGAAAAGTGCCAAGGAACGCGAGTGCCCAAAGCAGCATAGCGAACGCGATTATCGAGACATAAGGTGTTTGGTAGCGGCGGTGCACGGCAGCAAAAAAGTCCGGGAAGTCACCCTGTTCCGCAAAAGCAAAAGTAACGCGTGGGTTGGCGATCATATTGGCAGCAAGGCTTCCGAAGGTTGACAGGAGCGCGCCGAGGGAAACGATAGTGGCCAGCGCGGCCCCGCCAAGGATGTAAGCAGTGTCAGAAAGCGGTTGATGCGTCTGGGCAGAGTTGGGCAGTGTGTGCACGACCACAATCTGTATCAGGAAATAAATGACGGTTACCACGGGGAAGGCGGCCAGCAATGCCAACGGAATGTTGCGTTCCGGCCTTTTGACTTCCGAGGCGGGAATCAACGCAGACTCGAAACCGCTAAACGCATAGACCAGCAGCAAAACTGCCTCGATCCAGGTGCCCGTAGGATGAGGGTCTGCAGATTGAGGAAACAGGCCGCCATGAAGATGAATGAAAACAAATCCACACACCACTAGAATCAGCAGCGGCAGCAGTTTGGCGATGGTAAAGAAGTTGCTGACCTGCGCGCCCAGCTTGACTCCACGAATGTTGACGACCGCTAGACCACCTACCAATATCGTCAGAATTCCCAAACGAATGAGCGGCTGCTTTGCTTGAGGGAAGAATCCTGCCAGGTAATCGATGAAGATATTCGCAACCGCAGCTGCAGAGCTCACACGGGTCAACCAGAGCAGCCAGCCCGTCTGCAAACCTACAAAGCGTCCGAAGGCAACTTTGGCATAAAGATAAGGACCCCCGGCCTGCTGAAAGCGTGAGGCGACTTCCGCAACGCAGGCGGCGATTACTCCCATTCCAGCAGCAGCAATCAGGTAAGCAAAGGGACTTTGAGCGCCCAGAATTGCTGCGGCCGCCGAGGGCAATCCGAAGATGCCGGCACCGATGATGAAATTCACTACCAGCGCGATCAGACTCCATAGCCCAATTCCGCGCACCAAGTTGTGCTTTTGAGGTCCTTGTGACCCAGCGATCATGGCTGGTTCCGAAACCAATATGTATAGTGTCGTCTCAATTGCCGCCTGATTTCGCGTATCTCCGGAAGAAACTGTCAGACTTCCATTGAGGACGTGTGTCGGCATCCGCTACCGAGATCAGCAGCTTTCGCATGATTTCTTCATACATTGCAGCAGCGGGAAGAACTATTGGCTGGTTAATATCGTCAGAGGGAGCGTGGTAGTTGTTTGTAAGCCAATCCTTGAAGATCTTCTGCTCCGGTGAGCCTGGATCGAAACCAATTTCCATATTGATAGCTGGAATGCCGTGGCGAACAAAGTTGTATTGATCACTCCGTATAAACGAATTACGCAAAGGTTGTAGATCAGGAATTACGCGCACGTTGAATGACCGCGCGACTTGGCTGGCTTTATCTCCAAGATCAGATTCGGCGAGCCCCTTCACCTTGAGCACGGTCAGAGGAACAATCGGCAAGAACATGTCGACGTTAAAATCGGCAACTATAGACTTCGGATCGACGGTAGGATGGGCGGCGAAGAATTTTGATCCCAGCAATCCTTTCTCTTCCGCGGTGACAAATACCAGCAATATAGAACGGCGGAATTTTTCCCTCCGCAAGGAGGCAGCCATATCCAGCAACAGGGCGCACCCAGAGCCGTTATCCATAGCACCGTTGTAAATGCGATCTCCGTTAATTGCTTCGCCGATGCCCAGGTGGTCGATGTGAGCGGAAAGAATCACAAATTCATCTCTGAGTTTTTGGTCACTGCCCGGCAACTTGGCGACAATATTCGCGGAGGTGAGTTCCTTCTTTTGAACGTAAGCCCGGCTCTTAAAGGAAACCGGCAGCGGAAATCGTGGCAGCGGTTTCCGGTCCTTGGCCAATTTGGCTAGCTCCTGAAAGGTGTGCCCCGAACCTGCGAACAGTTGTTCTGCCCGCTCCGGGTTAAATGTCAATGCGACTTTCTGGCCGGCTAATTCGTTAAACTCTGGATCGGCAAGATCCATCTGAGGATGTGCGCGATTGAGCGACATGCGGCTCCAGGGAATGTCCATGGATGCGGGATTCGGAATCGTAATAATCCCAATCGCACCCGCGTCACGGAATATCTTCCAGCGTTCTCCCGCCCACTGATAATGAGCAGCGAGGGCGGTGGGGATATCCTCCGGGAAGCCGGTAAGGATGACCGCAATCTTGCCCTTCAAGTCTAGAGCCGCCAAATCGTCGTAGTTCTTCTCAGGAATCTTGAGGCCGTATCCCGCAAACACAAGGGGTGCGTCTATTTCTTCAGCCACCAGATCGACTCTTGTGTTGAAATACGCGTCGTCTCCCAGTACGAGAGGTTCAGTAGCACCATGGCGTACAAGTGTGATACTTGAATCCTTCTCCACTATTTGGCGAGAAACAAATTTTATCGGCTGGTAAAAGCCTTCTGTGCCAGCGGGCTGAGCGCCGGCTTTCGTCAACTGCTCAACCACATAAGCTTCGGCTTTGCGCAGGCCTTCGCTGCCAGTCTCGCGACCCTCCATCGAGTCGTCAGCCAACACCTTGATGTGTTCCCACCACGTTTTCCCGTCGAAATGTTTCTCCGCCGGCTGTTGCGCCCGAAGGTGCAGGGCGGATAGGACGAACAACAAAGGCATCAGCAGAAACTCCTTGTACATGACGCAACCCTCCGCTAGTCAGTAACCCAAAATTCAATTACGTGCTGATGTAAACTTTTGTACGCCAGCGGGCCAGGCAATCCTTATGAAGGACAATGTATCTCCCCAAGGACCGTATCCGCCGTCCTCGATGACGATGGCAGGACTCAGGATATTCGAATCGGTTGCGCGTCTCGCAAGCTTTTCCCGGGCGGCTGAAGAACTTCACGTGAGCCAGCCATATGTATCGAATCAAATTCATGAGTTGGAGGCCAAACTGAGGGTCACACTTTTTCGCCGTGTCGGGAGACGGGTATACCTGACGGAGGCCGGTGTTCTTCTCAGTCGTCATGCCAATGACCTGCTCCAGCGAATAGCAGCAACTGAACGGGAGACGGCCGAGTTGCGGGAGGTAATCGTTGGCCGTCTTGACATCGCAAGTGTTGTTATCGCTGCCGAGCACGTCCTGCCGCAAGCTTTGGGAGAGTTTCGCGTGCAGAATCCCGAGGTGGCATTGAATCTTCAGGTGTATAACTCGAGACAAGTCGAACAAGCAGTCGCCGACGGTCGTTTCGAGCTTGGCGTCACTCTTTCTCATTCCCCTCCCGAGGATCTGCAAGCCGAAAAGTTCGGTGTCGATGAGCTTGTAGTCGTCGTGGGTAAGCGGCATCGTCTTGCCTCTGAGCCAACAATCAAGCCGGAAGTGCTCTCAAAGGAAACTCTGTTGGTTCGCGAGCCTACCTCGGGTACGAGGTTATTTGTGGAGAGTAAATTTTCTGAATTAGGGATTCGTTTGACCCATAGTTTGGAACTCAATAACAATCAAGTGATTAAAGCCTTGGTCGAGGCCAATCTCGGCATCGCAATTCTCTCCTGGCGAACGGTGGAGGCGGAGGTATTATCGGAGCGTTTGAGTTCATCAAAAGTGGAAGGACTCGCTCTCGAGCGTCCACTCACCTTAGTGTCACGGACGCAGCCTACTCTCAGTCCACCTGCTCGCGCTTTCCGATCGATTCTTTTGGCTCATCCAGCGGAATAATGGCTCTCAATGAGGGACGGTAAGTCGGCCACACTTGCGATCAGGTGAGAGGGTGATTCTTGCAGCAAACGCTCTTTCTCATGAATCCCAGACAGGACACCGATTACGCCGAGAACACCGGCTCGATGTCCGGCTTGCAGGTCCAGTGGTGTGTCGCCTATGTTGAGCACCTGTCGCACATCATCAATTCGGGCTGCCTCCATGGCTCGGAAAATCATGAACGGAGCCGGACGCCCATCCTTCACGTCATCACTGCATACATTCGCCGCGAAGGTGCCTTCCCAACCAGCGGAACTGAGTATGCGGTCAGTCACTGATCTGTAGAACCCTGTCGTGGTGGCGCAAACAATGTTGTGTGTTTTCAGCCAAGCGAATGTGGGGCCAGCCCCCGGGATCGGCTTAACTCCGCCATTCGAAAACCTGTTTTCCAGCTCCGTTCTGAAATCCGCATAAGCTTTACGAATCCGCCCGGCGTTGCCTGCGTCCTCCTTGCCCCACTTGCCCTCGACAAATTTCTTGATTACGTCTCTCTTTGATGAACCTTTTAGTTCTCTCAATTCCGCGTCGCCGGCTGCCAAACCGTTCGCGCTCAGGGCAGCAGAAAATGAGGCAATTACTTCCCCGTTGTCTTCAATAATGGTTCCCCCAATATCAAAGATAACGAGTCGGACGGTCCGCATAATTCACACATACTACGCCAGGAAGAATAGGGAATTCGTGAGATGTGCGGCTGGTGTGAAGGAAAGTTCACAGCCTTGTTATGGGTGCCATATGCAAACGGTTATAACCGCGTTTTCGGTTATCGCATGGATAACCCTGGAGGAGGAAATGTTTGCACCGTTGCCGTTTGCGGAGAGATTTTAATTGTACTGTAACAGTCGCGTTTCATACTCGGGTTGCTGATAGCACTGGAATCCCATCTTGACGGTTGCGTTCTCAATCTCACTGAGAAGCGGAGGGGAACATGAAACCCAAAATGAGTTTTGCGTTGGGTCGGCGACAGAGGCGGAATTTTAGCAAGCCCATCGGTTCCACTTGCGGTCGGAGAGACTTGCAGACTCTCGTCAACCGCCTGAGCCCTATGCTCGTGATGGTATTTTTGATCCTCACCTTGGTCGCTATTTCTTTGCAAGCCCAGGTGACCGGACAAACCGTTCCTGGTAAAGTCCAGGCACAGCAAGGCACGGGGACCATCAGCGGGCGCGCCATGGATCCGAGCCATACGGCTTTGCAGGGCGCACGGGTGGAACTGCAACCCCTGGGACTCACAGCTGTATCGGACGATCAAGGCAATTTCAGCATTCCCGGAGTACCGTCCGGCACCTACACCCTCACCGTCTCGTACATTGGATTCTCGCAGTTCACTACGCCGGTGACGGTTACGCCGGGACGAGTGACGCAAGTAGAGGCCCTGCTCACCATCGGCTCGGTGAACGAGGAAGTCATCGTTCGCGGAGAGCGCGAACACGGCGAACTTGAAGCCCTCAACCGTGAACGCGTGGCAGACACTATTGTGGAAGTGTTGCCAGCCGAAGTAATCACCAGCCTGCCGAATACGAATGTGGCTGACGCGCTGGGCCGGTTGCCTGGGGTGTCATTGGAACGCGATGAAGGTGAAGGCAAGTATGTCCAGATTCGAGGCACCGAACCACGACTCAGTAATGTGACCATCAATGGTGTGCACGTATCCTCCCCGGAGCGCGACGTGCGCAATGTAAAGTTGGACATTATTCCCGCGGACCTGGTGGAATCAATCGAAGTAAGCAAGACACTCTCAGCCAATCAGGACGGAGACGCGATCGGCGGATCGGTCAACCTGGTCACTAGAAGCGCCGACGACGTGCCTTTTTACAGCATCACCGGGCTGGTCGGGTATACGCCCATTGTAAATGGCCGTTGGCTGACCCAGGGTGACGCGACAATCTCGAAGCGGTTCGGCGCTCAAAAGCGTCTGGGCCTGGCAATCGGTGGCAGCTATGACTTCAACGGGCGAGGCTACAACAACATCGAACCGGCTCCTGGCACTCAGGATTTTGGTTCCGGGCCTGTGCCGATCTACAGCGGCATCCATCTGCGAGAATATATATTTCGCCGGCATCGTTATGGCTTTGCCGGTACCCTCGATTATCGGCTGAAGAATGGGTCGAGCGCTTATATCCGAGGACTGTTTTCCGAGTTCAAAGATTTTGGCGATACATGGAATGTGAACGAGAGTGTCGGCGACCTGCTGACGCCAACTACGTCCGCCAACAACGGCAACGTGGTAATCCGGCACCTCAATCGCACGCCAGAGCAACGGATCTATAGCATCACCGCGGGTGAGAGACTGAACCGTGGCAAATACCTGTTTGATTATCAATTCGCGGTTTCCCGCGAACGTCAGGATGGACAGTTCCCCAGTGCTTACTTCAATGGCAGAGACGATATTGCGTTTGGAATTGATACCACGCAGCCTTCCACACCAAAGTTCCCGGTGTTGAATGGGATCAACATCAACGATCCCACGGCTTATACCTTCGCCAAGATAATAGGTGCAGTTGATCCGGTCAGAGAACTTGATCTCGAAGGTTCGGCGTCACTCGCGCGCCATTATCTGCTGGGATCGCGCTTCGGCTCTTTCGAATTCGGTGGCAAGATTCGTAATGGAGACAAAACGAACAAGACCTATGAACCAGTGTTCGTAGCGACCGGAACTCCCGCATTGCCATACACAGACGTGTTAGGAAGTGGGCCTAAAGATCCGAATTTCTATTTTGGACAATACACGCTGCCGCCGCTTTCGGATTACAACAAGATCCTGGCATTCATCGCGGCTAATCCAGGTGCTGTCACATTGGATAACGACGCCACTCGGGCACGTTCTGATCCTAACAATTACCACACCATCGAACGAATCTATGCCGGGTACGCGATGAATACGATCACGTTCGGTCGAGCTCGCATACAGACCGGCGTGCGAGTTGAAACCACGCAATCAAGATTCACTGGATATCATGTGACGTTTGACGCCAACGACGTCTATGTATCGACCACCCCTGTCAACGGGGACAATTTATATGTGAACGTGCTGCCGAGTGTGCAATTCCAGTTCGCGATTACTCCGAATACGAATTTCCGCGCCGGCTACGGAAGGGGAATTGCCCGGCCCAATTTTTCAGACCTTCCGCCCTACATCCTTGAAACCGATTCGGGGAATCCTCCTCAGGTGGCTGTAGGCAATCCCAACCTTCGACCTACCTTGGCGGACAATTTCGACTTGCTGGGGGAGCGATATTTGAAGCCGGTTGGCATCATCCAGGCCGGCGTGTTTTACAAGCGCCTCAAAGATCCTATCTTCCTGGTGCAGAGCCCAATCACATCCGGCCAGTTCGCTGGCTTTACCCAGATTCAACCGACAAACGGAACACACGCTCACATATTCGGTTTCGAAGCCGCGTACCAGCAACTGTTTACATTCTTGCCGGGCCTTCTGAATGGATTCGGCGTGTCAGCGAACTACAGCCACACCACATCGAGAGCCGCAGTTCCGGAACGATCGGTGGACCCAGCCTTGGTGCGACAAGGTCCAAATAACTGGAATCTAGGCGTGACATATGACAAACGCCGGCTCTCCGCGCGGCTCGGCCTGACGCACAATGACGCCTATATATACCAGTACAATTTTGTGGACGGCGCTGACCTCGGACCGAAAGGGCCGAATGGAGATGTCTACACCTATGCCCATACACAATTGGACGCGCAGGGGAGCTTTCGTCTCAAGTCCAGACTTAAGCTCATCGTCTCGTTACTGAACTTGAACAATGAAGTGTTCGGCTTCTATCAAGGCAGCCCGCAATATCCTACCCAGCGTGAATTCTACGGTCGGAGTTACGCAATCGGCTTGCGCTGGTCGAACTCCAGCGAGTAACTAATTCAATCGTCTCTCAAATAGCCGTTGGGCTCAGAGATCCTGAGAAGACTTCGGGGGTAGATGCACCAACTCCACAATGTCGACATCACTCTGCCAGTCCTCTTTCGTATCATTTTTTCTGCGTTGCTCGGCGGACTCGTAGGCCTGGAACGCGCGATTCGCCACAAGCCGGCTGGCTTGCGCACCAACATGTTCATCTGTGTTGGTGCTGCGGTATTTACCCTGCTCTCCGATGAACTGGCCACAAAGTATGGCATAGGGGATCACACTCGCATTGCGGCACAAATCATCCCCGGCATTGGCTTTCTGGGAGCCGGCGCAATCATGCGAGAGCGCGGAGGCGTTATTGGGCTGACCACGGCTGCGACGATGTTTGTGGTGGCGAGCATCGGGATGGCGGTGGGTGGCGGGCTTTATTGGACGGCGGCCATCACCTCCCTTTTAATCCTCATGCTTCTTATCGTCGTTGGCCAATTGGAGAGTATCTCGGGTCTAAAAATCCGCCGCATGGTTTTTCGGGTCACCACACAAAATCTCGAACCCACGATGTCCGCGGCAAACGCGGCGTTCGCCGAATCAAACGTTTCCGTCGAAAGCTTGCAGGTGCTGCGCATGGAGCAGGAATTCGTTCTGGAGTTCGAAGCCGATGTGAGTCTTCACCAGCAGAAGAAACTTTCAGCAAAAATTACTCCGCTCGGAAAAAAGTTTGAGCTCCTTTTTACTTTGGCTGGTCGTTCTACAGGAGAAGCTGGCTGACGAAAAGGCGTGGCTGCGGCGGTTCTGCCGCGAGTGACATTACACGTTGGGTTGCAGGCCTTTCCACGAAGGGCATAACAGGGGCACTCGCGATTTCACTTGGTTCCAGCTAAGAACAATGCGTTACTCTTTGCGCCGCGCAATGTTTTTAGATTCTGTTGACGGTTACACTCATAACCCA
>Ga0193750_1000223_pt1 | contig 16042 bp, 14 predicted proteins | sample L1c1metaG_FD_160569 | JGI IMG/M metagenome (GOLD analysis project Ga0193750, IMG submission 160569) | Soil microbial communities from a riparian zone of the East river system, Colorado, United States - L1c1 | ecosystem: Environmental > Terrestrial > Soil > Riparian zone | place: USA: East River... | reverse complement strand
ATAAAAGAAGCGCTCATGGCAGTGGGAGTGGAGGGAATGACTCTGAGTGAGGTCAAAGGCTTTGGTCGGCAGAAAGGTCACAGCGAAATTTATCGTGGCACCGAGTACACGGTGGATTTCCTGCCGAAAGTGAAATTCGAGATGGTGGTGCCTGACGATCGCGCACAACGCGCCGTCGAAGCAATCCTGCGCGCCGCGAGGACTGGAAAGATCGGTGATGGAAAGATTTTCGTCGCGGAAGTGGAAGAAGCGGTCCGGATCCGAACAGATGAACGTGGTGCGGAGGCGCTCTAACTATTAACCATTTCATCTTCTAGAGCCTCTCACAAATGCACGACTTTTTGTTATCGGTTTTTCTCGGTGTCGTCGAAGGGCTCACCGAATTTCTTCCTGTAAGTTCAACCGCGCATCTGCGCATTGCGGAAGCGCTGCTGAAAATCGATCTGCACGATGGTTTCTGGAAGATGTACACGATCGTCATTCAGCTCGGCGCAATTCTGGCGTTACCGGTCTATTTTCGCGAACGCATCCTGAATCTTCTTCGCACATTTCCGAAAGGCGAGCGGGGCGACCGCACCATCTTGACGCATCCATTGAGCCTCACGCTGATTGCCTTTGTTGTGACTGCGGTTCCGGCATGGGTGCTAACGAAACAGATCGGCAAGAACCTGGAAAATCTCTGGGTGATGGCCTGGGCGCTCTTCATTGGTGGAATAATCATGTGGGTGGTGGACGCCGTTTTTACGCGGCCGCGTGTCGCGCACATGGAGGAAATGAGTCTGCCGCAGGCGGTCTGGATTGGCGCAGCCCAAATTCTTTCTGCTGTTTTCCCAGGCACTTCCCGGTCGATGTCCACGATCGCCGCCGGGCAAATCGCGGGCATGTCACGCCCAGCCGCGCTGGAGTTTTCGTTTTTTCTGTCAATGCCCACAATGTTCGTGGCCACTGGGTATGATTTCGTGAAGACGGTGATGCCCTCTCGTCACGAAGTGGACCTCGTGCCACTCACAATGAATGGCCATGAATGGATCGTTCTCGCAATTGGATTTGTGGTCTCCTTTTTCGTGGCGCTGGGAGTGGTCGCCTGGTTTATGCATTGGGTGCGGGCACGAGGATTTGTCCCGTTTGCTCTTTACCGAATCGTGCTCGGGATCGGAATATTGATACTGCTGGTGCGCGGAATGATCTGATCAATTCGTCATGGAAACCGACTTTATTCTTCCCGATCTGCAGAGCGCCGTTATCTGTGAAGATGTGCGCTGCGAATTCAATGGAATGCAAACGCTCGTGGGCGTGCTCAACGTCATTCCCGCGCCTGCGCTGCCGGTAAATTGTATGCGGTTATGCATCTGGACGCGTTGGTGCAGTGGGACGGGAAAATTTCGGCAAAAATCGCGGATCGTGGGCGTTGACGAACAACAAGTAATTGCGCAGGCCGAAGTCGAGTTCGTGCTGAAAGAGATGGAAGGACACGCGACGAACGTCCATTATTTTGGCGGCGTGCAGTTCCAACAATACGGGATGCATCACGTCGAGATTTATCTCGAAGACGAATTGCGGCTGCGCTTTCCTTTGCCGGTAATTCAGATCACGCGTCCGACTGAGTAGGGGCGATCGCCCGTTTGGCTTCGCTCAGGGCAGGCTCTCAATCGCGCGGGGAATCGCATATCACGCGAGCAAGGTGGCTTGCGAGCAACCCCGCTTAAAGGTGACCTTGCGCTAAATTAAGCGCTTGCCAATCGCGTCGAATTCATTTATCACGGCGCTTTTAATGCTGAAACAATTTTTCACTGCATTGCTTTGCGGCCTTGCTGTTGCGGGACAAATGCGCGGGCAGGAAGTGGTTGTCGCTCGCGAGGAAAAGCCAAGTGTTTCCGAGGGAGCAGCGCCGGTTTCTGAGAGAACGGATTCAGAATCGGCGACCGCAACCAGAATGGACACTCAATCTCGCAAAAAGAAATCGGCTTCCACCGTGCTCACGGTAGAGCAGATGCGAATGGCGGGAGCGCTTGCTGCCGAGCGACAAAAAAACGAAGCTAGGGTCGAACAAACGAGCGCAACAGGCGGCCCCAGTCGGCAAGCCCCGAAAACTTCCGGGGGAACGCTCGCTGCTGAGAAGCAGAAAAAACAAATTCGCTTGGAACAGCCGAGCGTACCACGGGCATCCAATTCGCAGACCGGCAAATCGGAAGCCGGCGGCCCGGTTCGGCCGACGATGATCGAGTCTGGAAAGCAGGAACCAGCCGCTTCGAACCGAGAAAAAACAGAGGTTCGCGGCGGGCAAACAGGCGCGCCGCAATCGGCGAACCGGGCATTGTGGAAGAAAGAACCAATCCCTTCCAGAGCGAATAGCCCTGATGGCGACTCCGCTTCCACTCCCGCTCAATCGGCTCCTTCAGAATTACATCTTCCGAGTCGCGATCAGGAGATCACGAAAGAAAAGACAGCCAAAAGGACACGAACGGTTGCCCATTACAGCTACAAAACCCCAGAGGGCAAGAAAGAATCAGCTCCCGTCATCGCGCAGTATTATCCAAAGCGGATCGTTTACCCGTTTGCCAAGATTGATCGGCACATCGATGGCAAGCTGATGCAGGCGGCGACGATCGCCCAGGAACGCGCGCATGCGCATTCCCGCTCGATGTGCTGGCATTATGTCAAAGAGGCATTGCTCGCTTCCGGCGTTATCGATTCGCGTCCTAAGAGCGAACTCGCGAAAGACGCCGCCCAGGACCTTGTCAATAATTACGGATTCAAAAAATTACCGGTGGGAGATCCATTTGCCGCGCCGGTCGGCTCGGTGCTTGTCTACGGCGCCAACCGCGCCGCTGGTCACGTCGAGATCCGCACCAGGGAAGGTTTTGTCAGCGACTTCTATTCGAAAACGCCATCGCCCCGTCCTTTGCTCGGCGTTTACGCGAAGTTGTAATTTTCCGCCAACTTCGGAACGAACCTCAACCGACGGGATTGTTCGGCAACCTCGATCTTGTGAGTTTAGTACTGCTTCGCGTGCATGCCCAATTGTGCGAAGAGAAATGAATGCTGATCCGCAAGTTGTTTGATTCGCTCGCTCGGAGCCCTGACGCCTGTTGAAGCGTTGCAGAGTCGAAGCGGTCAACTCTAATTGTTCAACGCTTTAGCGCTTCAACGTCAAATTACGCCCATCAAAACAAGGATCAGCACGATCAATAAGATCAGACCGAGTCCGCCGCTCGGATAATAACCCCAGCCGGTACTATATGGCCAGGCAGGGAAAGCTCCGATCAGCAGAAGCACGAGGATAATCAGGAGGAGTGTTCGCATTCAAGGAGGTTATTCGGGCGAACAGCGAAATGGCAACGTTTTATTCCCATGTCATTGCGGAAGGCGTGTGCTCATGCCCAAAGCATGACGCTGCTTATTTACGCCCAATACCTGGATTTCATAAAAAGAATGGACGCAGACCAGTGTTTCGGTTGAGAAGAGCCGCCTCTTTTCCGAAAATCTCTTGCAGGCACGCACTGCCAACATATTATTCGGCAGCAGTCCCGAGTGTGTCCTAGTGGATGCATCGGGAAAATTTTTTGCCCATTTCCAATTTCGATGGCGAACACGATTTTAATCGGCGCGCAGTGGGGCGATGAGGGAAAAGGCAAAATCATCGATGTGCTCACGGCCAGGGCTGACATTGTTGTCCGCAGCCAGGGCGGCAACAATGCCGGGCACACGGTCATTCATCGCGGCGCCAAATACATCCTGCACCTTATTCCCTCGGGAATACTCCGGCGTGGAAAGATTTGTGTGATTGGCAACGGCGTAGTTGTCGATCCCCTCGCGCTCATCGGGGAAATCGACGGTCTACGCAAATTGGGAGTTAAGATTGGTAGGAATTTACTGATCAGCAATTGCGCTCACTTGGTTTTGCCTTACCACCGGCTGCTCGACGAGCAACGCGAGCTACATAAAGGCCGGGCCAGAATTGGCACGACAAAACGCGGAATCGGCCCGGCCTACGGAGACAAGGCCGCGCGCACCGGTCTACGGATGTCCGATTTGATGCAGCCGATTGTTTTTTCAAAAAAACTGCAAGCCAAGGTGCTCGAAAATAACAGAATCCTCCAGGCGCTCGGGGCAAAGCCGATCAGTTTTCGTGGAGTCAACGAAAGTTATCTCGCGGTTGGAGAAAAGTTGCGCCCATTCGTCGGGAACACGGTGGTCTATCTTCATCGTGCCCTTGAGCGCGGCAAAGAAATTCTCTTTGAAGGAGCGCAAGGCACATTTCTCGATATCGATCATGGGACGTATCCTTACGTCACTTCATCAAACACGACCGCGGGCGGCGCGTGCACAGGCACCGGCGTGCCACCGCATCGAATGGACCGAGTGGTTGGAGTAATGAAAGCTTACACGACGCGTGTAGGTGAGGGGGCGTTACCCACCGAAGATCGACAATTCACCGAAAGGCTCCATGGCTTGGGACGCGAATTTGGAGCCACCACCGGTCGCAAGCGGCGCTGCGGCTGGTTCGACGCCGTTGCAACCCATTATGCGACCATGATTAATGGCATCGACGAGCTCGCGATTACGAACCTTGACGGGTTGGACGATATCGATCCGATTCATGTCTGCGTGGCGTACCGATTGAATGGAAAACGCTTGAACGTCCCTCCATCCGACGCAGCCCAGCTCGCTGATTGTAAACCGGTTTACAAACAAGTACGCGGCTGGAACAAATCGACGCGTTCCGCGCGCAAATTTTCTCAGTTACCTCTGGCGGCACAGAATTACGTTAAATACATTTCCGAATTAACGGGCGCAAAATTGTCTATGATCAGCGTGGGTCCAGAACGCAGTGACACAATCATCCTGTAGTCATGCCCCCGACCGCGATCATTCCGCGCCATATCGCTATCATCATGGATGGCAACGGTCGCTGGGCCAAAACGCGCGGTCTCCCGCGCATCAAAGGTCACGAAGCAGGAGCCGAGGCCGTTCGTGAATGCGTGGAAGGCTGCGGCGATTTGAAAGTCGAGTATCTCACCCTTTACGCGTTCTCGGCGGAAAACTGGCAGCGTCCCAAAAGCGAAGTCTTCGCTCTGATGCGTTTGCTTGAAAAGTTTTTGAAAGAGAAGACCCCGGAATTAGTGGAGAAAAATGTTCGGCTACAGGCGATTGGCCGCTTGACCGATCTTCCACAGAGCTCGCAGAAACAACTTCACAAAACGATCGAACAAACCGCCGCTAATAACGGGCTCACTCTCATTCTGGCACTGAGCTACGGCGGGCGACTTGAGATCATCGACGGCATCAAAAGCTTGCTTCGCGCAGTTGAGCTCGGTCACATCGACAAAGGGATGATTGATGTCGAGATGTTTAGCAAACATCTTTACACCCGCTATTATCCCGATCCCGATTTGCTTATTCGCACTTCGGGAGAAATGCGCTTGTCGAATTTTCTTCTCTGGCAACTCTCGTACACCGAGATGTATGTCACGCCGAAATTGTGGCCGGACTTCACAAAGAAGGACCTCTTTGCCGCGGTCGAAGAATTTGGCCGGCGGCAACGCCGCTACGGCGCGGTCGAATAATTCTATAGTCGGGGTCAGTGACCCCGGGCGCCAATGTTACACAAATGCTTCTGTAACTGAATCGGCAAGAGATTTGCCTTTTTGTGTTAGCACGAAGTGGCCATTCGATTGTCGAAGCAATTCGAGACCAATAAATTCTTCGATTGCTTTGGATTGATCGGTCAACAAAGCGGCCGGGACTCCTTCGCACGTTCGCAAGGAAAGCGAGATCCTTTCCGCGCGTTTTATCTCTTTTGTCAGACTTTCTGTCGATCCGATCGCTGATTGTCCTGAGAGAACCTGATCGGCATAGGCACGGTAATCCGCAAGATTTTGCCAGCGCCGCATTTCGACCGTGGAAAAGGCGCTTGGGCCGATGCCGAGATAATCTTCGCCTGACCAATAGGCGCGATTGTGTCTCGATGAAAAACCGGGACGCGCGTAATTTGAGATTTCGTAATGTTCGTAACCGGTGTCTTCCAAGATCGACATCGTCGTCTCGAAAAATTCTGCATCGATGTCCGCATCCTGGCGAAACTCGCCGCGTGAGTGGCGCAGGAAAAATTCCGTGTCCTCTTCATAAGTCAGGCAGTAGGCGGAGATGTGTTCAGGTTGCAGCCGGATCGTTTTTTCCAGAGTCACTCTCCATTGCTCGATCGTCTGGCCGGGCAATCCGAACATGAGATCGACATTGATATTTGAGAATCCGGCGCCGCGCAGAATTTGAAATGATTTCTCGGCCTGTGGCGCATTGTGCTCGCGTCCGAGAAGTTTGAGCAAACCTTCGTCCCAGGATTGCACGCCGAGGCTGATGCGATTCACTCCGAGTTTACGCAAAGATGCCGCCTTCCGGGCAGAAACACTCCCCGGATTCGCTTCGACTGTCCATTCTTCCAACGCCGAGAGGTCGAGGTGCTGGCGAAAACCTCCGAGGAGGAATTCCAGTTGTGGAGTGCTCAGCGCCGTCGGCGTGCCGCCGCCGAAATAGATTGACCTGGCCATTATGGCGAAAGCGGCGCATTGCTGGTCGAGATCGCGTAGGATGGCCTCACAAAATCGCGCTGTTTCCGAACGATCGAGCGAGTCCTTGTAAAACGCGCAATATGGGCAGATGCGCGCGCAGAAGGGAATGTGAACGTAAATGTGACGAATCATAGCTACAGGTGCGCAGTTGTTATTCGCACGCTCACTCATAAGTTCGTCGTCACGTTGAAAAGTACCTTGTCGCTACGAAATATAGCCTTTGCTTTTTTTTGCGCCATCACCTCCGCGCCCGGTCAAGGGCCGCAGCCAGCTCCAACGCCGTCGATTATTTATGCGATCCACGATTCCGCCGCGATCAAGGACTACAAAACGAATCCGCCCGTCGTACGCGCGATGGTCAATCGGCTCGTTCTTACTGCGACGGGGCAACCTGATGTGGCGAAGGCATGGGCATCTCTGGTTTCTCCAAACGACAAGGTTGGAATCAAAATTTCCGCGGCCGGCGGCGAACTTTTTACAACGCACCACGACGTTGTGAATGCGATTGTCGATGGTCTAGTTGCGGCCGGACATCCGCGCGGCAGCATCATTGTTTGGGACCGTTCACTTGGTGGAATCAAGGAGGCCGGTTATCAACCGGCAGTTGATGGGTATCAATTGAAAGCAGTTTCGCCGCGCGACGGCTATGATCCTAAAGCCATCGTTTCCGCCCCGCTACTTGGAAAGCTCATTTGGGGCGATCTCGATTACCGCGCCGACAAAGTGAAAATGCCAATCCTGTCTGATACAGAGAATACGAGCAACGTCAGTCATTTTTCGCGCGTCCTTTCGACTGAAGTAACCAAGATTATCAACGTGCCTGTGATGAGCAGCAGTGAAACCAACGGGATCGCCGGCTGCCTTTATAACATGACAATCCCGAACATTGATAACTGGCGCCGCTTTGCCCAGGGCTCACGTTTTGGTGCGGAGAGCCTCGCGGAAATTTACAGCAATCCAGTTATCGCCAGGAAAGTTGTTTTCAATTTGATGGATGGCTTGATTGCGCAATATGCCGGAGGCCCCCAGTCGCAGCCGAATTACGCCGTGCATCACGCCACGCTGTATGCGAGCAAGGACCCGGTGGCCTTGGACGCCTCCGCATTGAGACGTCTGGAGCAATGGCGTGTGCGCGCGAGCTTGCCGGCCATTGGTCACACGGCAGATTACATCGACTTCGCGACTGCGCTTAGTCTCGGTAACGCGGCGCCAAACCGGATCGAGATCAGAAATATCGGACGATGAAATCGCGCCGAGGCAGGACGACATGAACGACCGATCCAGCGCCTCTACTCAGCGGCTGCAAACGGCCGTTCTGCGCCGTGTCTCGCGATCCTTCTATCTTTCCATTCGATTTTTGCCTTCGCGACTGCGTGAGCCCGTGGCACTGGCTTATTTGCTTGCGCGGACAACCGACACAGTCGCCGACACCGCGCGAATTTCAGGAACTTTCCGAACGAAAACCCTTCAAACGTTATCGAAAGCAATTCAAGGCAAAGCTTCGCAGGGTACGGTTGTCGATCTTGTCGCTTCATTTGCACCTTTGCAGGAGCACGAGGCCGAACGAACACTTGTTGAATCGTTGCCAGATTGTTTGGAATGGCTCGGTCGCTTGGAGACGAGCGACTGTCTTGATGTACGCGCGGTTTTGGAAAAAATCACGCAAGGTCAAATGCTCGATCTACAGCGTTTCAGTGAAACGGCAGAAATTACCGCACTTTCCACTGCAGCCGATCTCGATGAATACACATTTCTCGTCGCAGGTTCTGTCGGCGAATTTTGGACGCGAGTTTGCTTCAGACACATTCGCAACTTTGCCGCACGGCCAGAAAACGAAATGCTCACCCTGGGGAAATCCTACGGCATGGGACTTCAGTTAGTTAATATTCTACGGGATGCCGGAGCTGATCTTCGATCGGGCAGATGTTATTTCCCGGAAGAGGAATTGATTTCCACTCGTCTGACTCCGGCACAAGTTCTCTCGGAACCGGAGCGCTTCCAGCCGGTCTATCAAAATTGGGCGGGGAAGGCTGAGCGCGGTCTGGAATCCGGGATGCAATACTCGTGTGCGATAGGAAATAGGCGTGTCCGCGCGGCGACGGTTTTACCGGCGTTGATTGGGGCACGCACGCTTGCGCTTCTTAGGGACGCAGGCGCAACGGCGTTAGATCAACAAGTGAAAGTCCCGCGCAAAGAAGTGCGCGTGATGATCGTGCGGGCGTTAACAAGGCGCGGCGGTTTTTAACCGCCCGACAAAGAACACGGCGGCCAGGAGGCCGCCTCCCCCTGATCAGCTACAAAAAATAATTGCGCTGCTTTTCAGTGATTGGCTTCTCGAGTCGCTCGAGCACTTGCAGCATGTCTTCCCAAACTTTTCGTTTTTCTGAAGGTGCCTGATTTCGAAGCAAGTAGGCTGGGTGATAGGTGATCATTAATGGTGTTCCGTTGTGGGAGTGCCATCTGCCGCGCAATTCCCGCATCGTCCCTCGCGTGCCGAGCAAGCCTTCGACAGCAACAGCTCCGAGCGCGACCAGAACTTTCGGCTCAATGACGTCGATCTGCTCGAGAAGATACGGCCGGCATGTCTGCATTTCACGCGGTGTTGGCGGGCGATTGCCGAATGAACCCGACGGTGTGTCGGGACGGCATTTCAGAATATTGGCGATGTAGACTTCTTGCCGGGTGAAGCCCATCGTCTCAATAATTCTCGTGAGCAATTGACCTGCGCGCCCAACAAATGGTTCGCCTTGTTTGTCCTCATCAGCGCCGGGAGCTTCGCCGATGAACATTAATTCCGCATCCGGATTTCCTACGCCGAAAACCGTCTGCGTTCGTGAGCAAGCGAGATGTGGGCATTTTGTGCAGACGCGCACGCGTTCTCGAATCGGCGCGAGCAGATCCGCTTTATTCGGTGCAACGAATCGCAATCGCTCAAGCGAGAATCGTGAGGCGCATGGCAAGCGGTCACTCGTCTCGCGAATCTTCTCCAGCGCTGCGATAACCAGATCGAGAGCCGGCTCGTTCATTGAATCGATCATCCAAAGTTTTGCGCGCGCCTGCAAACTCTTTCATGATGACACCGCATGAGTTCTGTGCTGAGCGATTATGAGTACGATCTGCCGCGGCAACTAATTGCCCAGCGGCCGTCAAGACGCCGCCAAGATTCCCGGATGATGGTACTTCGCCGCAACGAGCAGACGATAGAACATCGACGATTCGCCGAGTTGAAAATGTTTCTTCGCCCAAGGGATCTCCTCGTTTTGAATGATACGCGAGTGCTTGCCGCGAAAAGGTTGTCCAGCGATGGCGCGATTGAATTCCTGTTTATCGGAAGGGTTGCCTCAAAGCGCTGGAAATGCCTGGTTAAACCGGGCCGAAAAATGCGTGTCGGCGCGACGACGAAGGTCGACAATGTAACTTTGCGCGTCGAGGAAATCTTACCGGAGGGCGAGCGCGTTGTCTCGCTCGATAAAGATGTCGATCTTTACGCAGGCGGTTTGATGCCGTTGCCGCCCTACATTGGGCGCGAAAGCGATGAGGGGGATAACGTCCGTTACCAAACTATTTTTGCCCATGCGCCGGGCGCGCTTGCCGCGCCCACTGCCGGTCTTCACTTTACCCAGCAAATCCTGAGCGAGATTCCGCACGCCTTTATTACACTCCATGTCGGGATCGGAACATTTCTGCCGGTGCGATCTGAAAATCTGGCCGAGCATCGAATGCATGCGGAACGCTTTTTCGTTTCAACCGAGGCGGCAAACAAGATCAACAATGCCCACCGTGTGGTTGCTGTGGGGACAACCACGGTGCGCGTGCTAGAATCAGCGAAATCGAGAGGCGGCGGGCTTCTTGCGCAAGAAGGATCAACGGATCTTTTTATTTATCCGCCATATCGATTCCGGGCTGTCGATCTTCTTCTGACAAATTTCCATTTGCCGCGATCGACGTTGCTCATGCTCGTCAGTGCGTTTGCCGGTCGCGAGTTTTTGCTTCGGGCTTATCAGGAAGCCATCCGCGAACGCTACCGATTCTACAGCTACGGCGATTGCATGCTGATTTTGTAGGGGGGAGTCGTTGGCTTGCTCAAGGGACGACAACGTCGTCCCTACAGATTTTCCTTGGTTGTGTTATTCTTCGCGCCAAATGGGCGATGTCGATCAACCAAAAGGCGAGTTGGTCATCCAAACAATCGCGATGCCCAAGGACACAAACCCAAATGGCGATATTTTTGGCGGCTGGTTGACGTCGCAGATGGACTTGGGCAGCAGCATCCTCGCGGCAAAAGTAGCGCAAGCGCGAGTTGTCACCGTGGCAATGGAAGGAATGTCCTTTCTTGAACCCGTTCGGGTGGGGGACACGGTTGCCTGTTACGCGTGGGTCGAGCGAATTGGGCTGACTTCGATAGTGATTCCTGTGGAAGTTTGGGTGCGGCGATACATGCATGGAAAACAGATCCGCGTTACGCGTGGCGTGTTCACTCACGTCGCCGTCGATGACTCCGGAAAACCGATCCCGGTAAAACGCGGCGCCACGTGAGGAATTTGCTATCGGCCGCGGATCGATGACGCACTTTGCTTATCTGTTCGAGCGATTCCCGTCATTCGGACAGACATTTTGCTATCGAGAGGTCGCGGAGCTTGCTCGACAAGGCGTGACGCCGCCTATCTTCTCCATCCGCAAGCCGAAGGATGAGCCGCCCCAAGATTGGGACAAACGCGTTGTCGAGCGTGTCCATTACCTTCCGGAAGAAAAAGAATTGCTGGACGAGGTCCGCCGAGCCTCGCAGAAGCAAAAGATAACGCGAGAAGTCATCGCCGCAGTGGATGAGTGGGGGAGGCGCACCGACTTTCTCCGTCTTTATCAGGCTGTTTATATCGGACTGCGCTTGCAACGAATGGGCATTGCTCATATTCATGCACATTTTGCCGGAATGGCGGCACGCACCGCTTTTTGGATCCAGAAGTTTTTTGGAATCAGTTTTAGCTTTACTGCGCACGCCAACGACATTTTTGCGCCGCGAGATTTCGAGATTGGTCTGAACAAGCTTGTCGATGCAGCGCGTGTAGTCGGCACCGAGACCGATTACGCGAAGGAATTTTTGCAGGAGCGTTTCCCAAAGCGCGCGGATCGGATCCATCGGATCTATAACGGCTTGAATCCTGCCGAGTTCAGACGCGCGGATTTTTCGTCGACTTCACCAACGATCATTGCGGTCGGCCGTTTGATCGACAAGAAGGGTTTCGCCGATTTGATCCAGGCCTGTCGATTGCTTGTGGAGCGCGGGAAATCATTCCGTTGTCAGATCTTCGGCGAAGGCCCGCTCGAGGAGAGATTGCGCCGGCAGATTGAGGAACTGAAACTGCAAAACTGCGTGGAGCTGCCTGGCCCCAAGCCGCAACACGAGATCAAAAAGTATTTGTCGGCAGGAACTGTTTTTGTCTTGCCGAGTGTGATTGATCCCGAAGGTGGCAGGGACAATCTGCCCACTGTAGTCATGGAAGCGATGGCCACAGGCTTGCCGGTCGTTTCAACAGGGATCGGGGGAATTCCCGAAATGGTGATCGACAACGAGACGGGATTCCTCGTGTCCGCGGGCGACGCCGGTGGACTCGCGGATGCAATTGACCGAGTGATTATCGATCTTGCGTTGGCGAAAAAACTTGGTCAGGCTGGGCATGAGCGCGCTGAAACGCTTTTCTCGATTCAGAAGAATGTGCGCTCCCTCCTTGCGCTCTTTGACGCGAACCTGGCGTAACGCTGTACCCACCGCCCTGCGGGCGGTCGTCGGAGAAAACGTGAGGTTCAATGGCTCACAGAGCCGTGGCTATAACAACTCGCGAACGCAATTGAGGGCGTGCAGATAAACGTAGTGCGGTCCGCCACGCATGAGTTCTTCGCTCATCAAGGTCACCGGATCGTTGCTGCCTGCCGGCATCAGTTGCGGCATGCGTTTCTCGCCCGGCTTCCCGCGCGAAACCTCAAGGAGATCACCGCACTTGGCACGGGCCACAACAAACTCCACTTCACGCGAGTTCAAAGCGATTTGGCCGATCGGCTCCCCATTCCGCTCGCGCAGTTCGATGTCGATCTTGTGGCCGCTTGAATCGACAAATTGAAGCGCGCCATTACGTGTCGTCTTCTCGGCGTTCCAATGTAATTGCGCGGCGAGCCAACCGACAAAGAGGACAGCGGTCGATCTAAAGCCCGGCGCGAAATCAATGCGCGCATTTTTCATTTTCGCGAAATGATGATGCGATGTCGGATGATCGAAGAATTGAGCGAGTGCGGAGCGGGCCTTGTCCAGCCGCGTCCAGTTCAAATCGCAAAGCACAATCCGCTGTTTCGCTTCCTTTCGTGCGGACTCAACCAGTCGCATTTGTTCGGGAAAATCCTTCCACCTCTGACTGTCGTAAATGACGCGATCGACCCACGCCCACAACTGTGGGTCCATCGGCTCGCGAAATTCGCCCTGCCACCAAAGGTAAAACGGCAGATCCGAATCCAGGTGCGAGAATACGATGCTCGGCAGGAGACTTGTGCATGGTCCCTCGAGCAGAAATGAAATTTGGTCCGAGCAAATTTGTTGGCTCCCCGTGCGACTGACATGGCAGTGTGCACTAATCCAGGCTTCGACGTGATTTGCTTTCGCTTTGCAATCAGCCTCAATGACAATGGCGCGACACGCGTGGTTCTCAGCAATCTTTGCAATAAGCTGCGTATTCTTTTCCAGTGACCCGGGCACTTCGCTATAAACCGCAAGGTTCACCAAAGAGGCGCGAGTCATTGCGCCTTGGCTCTCCGCCCACAGTTTCTTCAGCTCGCTATCAATCTTGTCGAGCTGGACTTGCAGGCCTAACGAATAATTTTCGGTGATCGCAGCCATACGTCACAATCTTCGCCAGGCGTGGCCGTCGCGTGCGAGCAGATCGTCGGCTTCTTCCGGACCCCAGGATCCGGCAGGATAAAAGAACAGACCCGGCGCGCCTTTTTTTGCGGCCCAAGCATGCTCGATAACGTCAATAAAAGCCCACGCTTCCTCGACCTCATCGCGGCGCGCAAAAAGTGTGGCGTCCCCGCTCATCGCATCGAGCAGCAAACGTTCGTATGCCTCCGGACTGGCTTTCCCGAATGACGTCCCATAATGAAAATCCATTTTGACCGGCTCGACGCGAAAACTCGCGCCCGGAACTTTTGCATGAATGCGCAGCGCGATTCCTTCGTCGGGTTGAATCCGAATGACGAGCACGTTTTGATCCCGTAAATCTTTATTAAAGAGAACAGCGGGGGCTTTTTTAAAGTGGATGGAAATCTCAGTGGCCGATTTCGGAAGGCGCTTGCCAACACGCATGTAAATCGGCACATCGGCCCAGCGCCAGTCGTCGATAAACAAGCGTAATGCCACGAAGGTTTCTGTCTCGGAATCCGGCTCCACGTTTGGTTCCTGACGATAGCCTACAACCGGTTTACCATTGATCGCACCCTCGGTGTATTGGCCACGCACAACGTTCGCAGCGACCTCACTCTGCGCGAAACGGCGAAGGGATCGGACGACTTTGACTTTTTCGTCACGGATACTATCGGCGCTCAAGTCCATTGGCGGCTCCATTGCGACAAGACAAAGAAGCTGGAGCAAATGGTTTTGCACCATGTCGCGCAAGGCGCCTGCACGCTCGTAAAAACCGGCGCGACCCTCAACCCCCAGCGTTTCGGCAGCCGTGATTTGCACGTGATCGATGTAATGCGTGTTCCAGAGCGGCGCGAAAATCGCGTTCGCGAATCGCAAGACCAAAATGTTCTGCGCGGTTTCCTTTCCGAGAAAATGATCTATCCGGTAAGTCTGATCCTCGGCGAATGAACTGCGGACGATGCGGTTGAGTTCGCGCGCCGAAGCGAGATCGGTGCCGAACGGCTTTTCAACAATAACGCGGGCCCAGCTTCCTTTGCACGTTTCGTTTAACCCCGCTGCCTTCAGGTGCTTCAAAATCGATTCGAACTGGTCGGGAGCCGCCGCGAAATAAAACAGCCGGTTGCCGCGCGTGCCGCGTTCCTTGTCGATCTTGTCGAGACGTTTGGCTAAGGTTTTGTAGCCGGCTTCGTCGCCGAATTCGCTTTGGTGATAGAAGATCGATTGCGCAAACGTTTTCCAGATGTCGTCGCGCACGGCCTGGCGCGAAAATTTGCGGGTCGCTTCTTCGAGTTCAGCCCTGAACTGCTCGTCATTTTTCTCCCGTCGTGCAAACCCGATGATTGCGACAGCGGGTGGGAGATCGCCATCGGCGGCGAGGTTGTAAAGCGCAGGAATCAATTTGCGATGCGTGAGATCTCCAGTGGCGCCGAAGATCACAATGCTGCATGGCTGCGGCACGGCGCGCGTGGACAGTCCTTCGCGCAAGGGATTTGGCTCAGGTTGATCGGCGGCTCGATTCATGGACTGTCGGCAAACTACGCAGATTTTCGCCGGTTAGGTAGAGCGAAGATGCCTAACCCGGAATCGCAAATCTTCTTGTCAATTCGCGCACTTTTCCGCGCACTCTCTCCAGCGCGTCGGCGTCGTTGCGATTGCTTAATGCTTCGGCAATCAGGTCCGCAATCTCCAGCATTTCTTCTTCTTTCATGCCGCGCGTAGTCACCGCCGGTGTGCCGACGCGAATGCCGCCGGGTTTAAAAATTGGATAGGTATCGAACGGGATCGCATTTTTGTTCACGGTAATGCCGGCGCGATCCAGAACCTCCTGCGCTTCTTTCCCGTTAATTTCCTTCGGACGAAGATCGACAAGCATAAGGTGATTATCGGTGCCGCCGGACACGATGCGGTAACCATGCTTGGCGAGCCCGGCCGCAAGAGCCTTGGCGTTGATGACGACTTGCCGTTGATACTCGCGGAACTGCGGTTGAAGAGCTTCGTGAAAACAAACTGCTTTCGCCGCGATCACGTGCATGAGTGGACCGCCTTGCACTCCGGGAAAAAGCGTCGAATCGATTTGTTTCGCGAATTCTTCCTCACACAGCACGATGCCGCCACGCGGCCCGCGCAAACTTTTGTGCGTTGTGGTCGTGACAAATTGCGCATGCGGAATTGGGCTGGGATGCTGACCGCCCGCGACCAGCCCCGCGATATGCGCCATGTCGATGAAAAGAATCGCGCCAACCGAATCGGCAATTTGCCGCAGCCGCGGAAAATCGATAATGCGCGGGTAGGCGGACGCGCCGGCGGTAATCATGACCGGCCGCACTTGCTCAGCCTGCTTTTGCAACGCGTCGTAATCAATCGTCTCGGTCTTTTCGTCCACGCCGTAATGCGTGACTTGATAAAATTTGCCCGAAAAATTTGCCGGATGCCCGTGGGTGAGATGACCGCCGTGGGCGAGGTTCATTGTGAGAATTTTGTCGCCCGGTTTAATTGCGGCGAAATAGACCGCCATGTTTGCCTGCGCGCCGCTGTGTGGCTGCACGTTCACGTGTTCTGCGCCAAA
>Ga0193750_1000222_pt1 | contig 16091 bp, 19 predicted proteins | sample L1c1metaG_FD_160569 | JGI IMG/M metagenome (GOLD analysis project Ga0193750, IMG submission 160569) | Soil microbial communities from a riparian zone of the East river system, Colorado, United States - L1c1 | ecosystem: Environmental > Terrestrial > Soil > Riparian zone | place: USA: East River... | reverse complement strand
CGGATATGGCGTGTGCAATGAACATCGCGACCTTGCCACCACGAGTCTGGATCGATGAAACCGACGGCCGACTTGGTTTTTATCGGAGGTAAAGCGGGGCGGACAGCGATAAACCTTAACAAGAAACGAAAAACGAAGGAGAAGGACCATGTCCAAGAAACTGGAAGGAAGAGTTGCAGTCATTACGGGAGGCAACAGCGGAATCGGTCTCGCCACGGCGCAACGCTTCGTTGCGGAGGGCGCATACGTCTTCATCACCGGCCGTCGTCAAGGCGAACTCGATGCAGCAGTGAAGCAGATCGGCAAGAGTGTTACTGCAGTACAAGGCGACGTCTCAAATCTCGCCGATCTTGATCGGTTATACGCAACCGTAAAGCAGCAGAAAAGCCACATAGACATTCTCTTCGCCAATGCTGGAACCGGAGAATTCGCCCCGCTCGGCGCAATCACCGAAGAGCACTTCGACAAGATTTTCAACGCCAACGTCAGGGGTCTTCTCTTCACCGTGCAAAAGGCGCTTCCACTCCTAAAGGATGGAAGCTCGATTATTCTGAATGCGTCAATCGTTTCAAGTACTGGGTCGCCCGCGTTCAGCGTCTATAGCGCATCCAAAGCAGCCGTGCGTTCTTTCGCGCGCACATTCACCACGGATCTCAAAGAGCGCAAAATCCGTGTGAACGCTGTTAGTCCTGGCGTGATTCCTTCTCCAGGCTACCGCAATTCTCTGGGCATGACCGAAGAACAAATCAAAGAGTACGCCGACAGCGTTTTGGGCAAAATACCCCTCGGTCGCACGGGAACCTTGGACGAAGTTGCCAATGTGGTCTCCTTCCTCGCTTCTGACGAAAGTAGCTACGTCACTGGCATTGAGCTCTTCGTCGACGGCGGCATGACCCAAATCTGATAAATCAATTCGTAAAAAAAGAGCAACAAGATGAGCAATTCACTGAAAACTATGCAAGCACTACGGGGGCTGTCTCACTCCATCTGCATCATGTTACTGCTGTTGAGCTGCTGTGCGCTCTTAGCGCAGAACGAAGAGCATCGCGTTCGGAATATTGTTCTGGTTCACGGTGCCTGGGCGGATGGTTCGGGCTGGAAAGACGTTTACGACATTCTGGTTAAAGACGGCTACAACGTCAGCATCGTCCAGGAACCGGAGACCTCCTTTAAAGAGGACGTCGCCGCGACGAAGCGCGTGCTCGCTCAACAAGATGGAGCGTGCATTCTGGTCGCTCATAGCTATGGCGGAGCGGTAATTACCGAAGCCGGGACGGATCCATCGGTTGTTGGCTTGGTCTATATCGCGGCGCACATGCCGGATGCGGGCGAAAATGAAGCTGACGACGGAAAACGATTCCCAAGTGATCTCAGCAGGTCTGATGCGATAAAAAAGACGGCTGACGGTTTCACTTATCTCGATCCCACGCAGTTTCATGAGTACTTCGCAGCCGACCTGTCTGCTGAGCAGGCCGCTTTCATGGCGCGATCGCAAGTCCTCAACGCCGCTGACAATTTCAAAGCAGTCATCAGCACAGCTGCATGGAGAACCAAACCGAGCTGGATGCTGGTAGCGACAAAAGACAGAACTATCAACCCCGACCTCGAACGGTGGTATGCCGAGCGAGCGAAGAGTCACACAGTCGAAGTCGCAGGCGCTAGCCACTCGGTCTACGCCTCCAGGCCGAAGGAAGTTGCAGGCCTGATCAAAGAAGCTGCGTCGCACGTTCGGTAGAACAGGGTGTAAAAAAGACTCTGTAAACGAAATGCAGTGGCTGGAAAAGGAGGCCATTTGAGCTTGGGGTTGGGCATCGATCCTTATAAATTGTTTTTGCGAAAAACTGATCCGTCGCTGCTCCCCTCAATGCTTCGGGAGCCTGTCCTGATAAACGCGGAGATTGACGAAAGCGGCTTTCAATAATGGCGTGGCAACTCCGTGAACGCTGCCGCGTTCGATGAAGTCGCCCAGGATGTGATCGGCCTCGACGGGCGCGCCCTTTCGCAAGTCGCGATACATCGAAGACGTCAACGAAGATCCCGGCGCCGTCATGGCGGCCGTGTGACTTGAAAGCACTTTTTCCGAAGGCATGTAGCTGCAGGCAGTGGCAACTGCGACGGACTCGTTCACCACATCGATCGACAGCTCCGCTCCGCCAGGCGTAGCCACAATCTCGCCGATCGTTCCGCGCATCAGGCAGGTAATGGCGCCGAGGCTGGCGAGTTGGACCCATTTTTCCCACATCGCTTGCATGATGTCCGGCGACAGACGGGCGTCGAATCCGGCTCCCTGCAACGCCTCGTCGAGCGTTTTCAGACGGGGAGTGATTTCGCCATTTCTCTCGCCATAAACAAGTTGCTGAAAGTCGGCGAGCTGGACAATGCGACCCTGGTCGTCGATCTCGGCCGCGACGAAACAGACGCCGCCGATGACCGCATCTTCTCCGAAGCGTTTCGCCAGAAGATCGATATGGCGCACGCCATTGAGCACCGGAAAGATCATCGTTTCCGGTCCAAAGGCCGCGGCGAAATCGTTCATCGCAGTCTCGAGCGAGTAGGCTTTCACGCTCAGGAAGACAAGATCGTAAGGCGTGTCGATCTTGTCGGCGCTTATCAGCTTTGGAGTGAGGACCGCGTCACCATGTGAGCTGATGATTCGGAGGCCATTCTGAGTGAGCTGTTTTGCGCGCGACGGGCGCACGAGAAAAGTCACATCGCGCCCGGCCTCGGCCAACCGGCCACCAAAGTAACCGCCCACCGCCCCGGCGCCGACGACAAGAATCCGCATCGCCATATCGAATGTATTGTAACTCGTTAGGCTTGCGCATCGGTGGCGTGAACGGCAAGAGCAATCAGCTTGGCGTCCAGCTTTTTCGCGGCCGCAGCGACCTTCTCATTCTGCAATCCACTCATCAGTGAAGAAGGAAGATCGTAGGTTAATCGAACTGTTCGATTCACTGCGTCCTCATAGATCATTAACCGCACTGGAACATTCAACCCCGCGGCAATGTCGTGTTCGAGCATGGTGCGAGCGATCAGCGGATTGCCGATCGTGTACATTCTGGCTTTGGCGTTCAATCCGACGCGCGCCATCCAGACGCCGTGATCGGCGGTGAAGAAGCGCATGAAACCGCTCGTGCTCTCCCGGGATTTTACCTGGCTCTCGAAGTCCTCTGCGCTTTTCGTTGACGCTGAGAGCGCTTCAAGTCCAATGTCTTCAACGGATCCTACAGCAGATTCAAAGGCACTAACGACCTCCTCGAAAGATCGGCTGCTGATGTGTTCGTTATGATGGACCGTGAACGTGGTTCTCATGGTAATCTTCTTCTTTCGCGGACGCGTTCAATCTTACTGTATCAGAAGTTTCTGGGCGGATACTCTCTCCCGAACGAGGGAGTACGAATTACCTCGATAGTAGTATTGGAAAATCCCACGCACGCGCAATAGCCGACGTCTCATGACCGCTGATGCTTTTAGAGATGAAAATGAACAGTTCTGACGAAATTCGCTCTTACGTTCAACTTCAGCACCAGATTCACGACGCTTTGCGCGAGCAGCATCCCGAATGGATCGAGCAAAATGGGGATTGCCCCACCTGCGAGTCGTACGAGTCGCGCTTCGCAGAACTGCTCACCATTTTTCAATCGAACGAGCACAAGTCGGTTGCCTAAACAAATCAAACTCACAAAAGGAAAAAAATATGCGCAAAAATGGTTCGACAAAAACGGCAGAGCTTCGGCAGAGACGCGATGCTCCACTGGCCACACCGACCGATCTGACACGTTCGGCCACCAAAGATATTGCCGGCGCCATGAACGCCATTCTGGCGGACGTGTTTGCGCTCTACCTGAAAACGAAAAATTTCCACTGGCACATGAGTGGTTCACATTTCCGCGACTACCACTTGCTGCTCGACGAACAGGGCGACCAGCTTTTCGCGATGACCGATCCAATTGCCGAGCGAGTTCGAAAGATTGGCGGACTTACAATCAAATCGATTAGCCATATCTCGCGTCTTCAGCGCGTGCTCGATAACGACGCCGATTATGTCGATCCACCGGACATGATCGCCGAGTTGGCCGACGACAATAAGACGCTGGCCGCGCGTCTGCGCCAAGCGCACAACGTGTGCGACGAACATCGTGATGTTGCCACAACGAGTCTGATCGAAGTTTGGATCGATGAAACCGAGCGCCGCACTTGGTTTTTATCGGAGATAAAGCGCAGCCGGCAGTAATAAACCGCTAACAAGCTTCCATGCGAGTAGGACGAGGAATATCTCAATCTCTCTGCATTATCTTGTTGCTGTTGATGTGCTGCGCGCTCTCAGCGCAGAAGGAAGCGCATCGCGCCCGAAATATTGTTCTGGTTCGCGGTGCCTGGGCAGATGGTCGCGGCATGTCGCTTTTCCATTACCATCTGTTGAAACACGAAGACAAGGGCATGATGGCGAAGATCCTTTTTCGATGAACCTGTTAGGCCGGAGGAAATAAATATAACCATGAAAATATTAACCAGATTATTGGTAACTGTTGTTGCGAGCAGCGTGGTCGCGAGCACAATGATTCAAGCTCAATCGAGCGCTGATCCTGATTGGTCGGAGCTGATGGCAAGCATGGACAAGATGCGCATGGCCATGGGAGCAACCAAGCCATCCGGCAATAACGATGTCGATTTTGTCAGGTTGATGCTTCCGCATCACCAGGCGGCCATCGACATGGCTAAGACCCAACTCTTATATGGCAAGGATCCACAAATGCGCGGATTGGCGCAGAACATCATCACCGCCCAGCAATCGGAAATTGAGTTGATGCAGCGTTGGCTCAAACAGCAGCCCGCTGACGCAGGAATAAATCCCACGCCTACTGCCGGCGCCGCAAAGAGCAACTAACGTGAGACTGGTGCGCTAGTTCCGCCAAGAAAGCTCAATGGAAGGGTTAACCAGCATCCGAAGCAGGTTTGGTCCGAAGGAAACGATGGACCGCCTGGAGACAGAGATTCGCGCGCAGAAAATGGAGATCTTCGCCCGAATCGATCATGCCGCTGGCGCGGCGGCGGCCGGTCTCGAGTTACGACCGACTGAGCTCATCATTTTCGGTAATGCCCGCGGCGGCACGCCGTTGATGCAATCGGTGCAAACAGTTGGAATCGATCTGCCATTGAAGGCGCTCGTCTGGGAAGATGCGTCCGGCACAACTTGGCTCTCGTATAACGAACCGAGTTGGCTCGCGCAGCGACACAACATCCCCAACGCCGAACCGGTCGTGAGCAAAATGAGCGCGACCCTCGGAGCGATGTCGCGAAACACGACGCAGAACCCAGCGTAATCTTTCTATCTCGAAAGAGGGATCCAGCACTACCTCTTCGGTCGTAGCGAAAAATCCGCCGGACGCGCTGTCCCGCGAGATGCCGATCACCAATATCGTCGGATCATGAAAATGAACAGTTCTGCGAGCAGCTCGGGCGAAATTGGCTCTTACGTTCAACTTCAGCACCAGATTCACGACGCGCTCCGCGAGCAGCATCCGGAATGGGTTGAGCAAAATGGGGATTGCCCTACCTGCGAGTCGTATGAGTCGCGCTTCGCGGAATTACTCGGCATTTTTCAATCGAACGAACGCAAGTCGGTTGCCTGATCGAACGCGTTGGACTTAACCCCAATTCGTAATAAGACAAATTATGACCACTTCAACATCATCGACCGCCACCAGACAATCCTCCCGCCTGGCCAGTGCGCGCCCGGCCGAAGCAAGCGGAACATTCCTAATTGGTGATATTCCCGTTCATAGACTCGGCTTCGGCGCAATGCAACTCACCGGCGACGGCATCTGGGGAGAACCAGATGATCATTCCGAGGCGATCGCGGTCCTGCGTCGCGCGGTGGAGTTAGGAATCAATCTTATCGATACCGCCGACTCTTACGGACCCGAAGTTAGCGAGCGTCTTATCGCCGAGGCGCTTCATCCATATCCCGACGATCTTTTGATCGCGACCAAAGCCGGCTTTCAACGGCCCGGGCCGAACCAATGGGTCGAGGATGGTCGCCCCGAGCATCTGCGAGCGGCGGTCGAGGGCAGTCTTCACCGGCTGCATCTTTCGCGGATCGATTTGTTACAATTGCATCGGATCGACCCAAAAGTAGCGATGGAAGATCAAATCGGCGCGCTCGTGGATCTTCAGCGCGAGGGCAAGATTCGCCATATCGGATTGTCTGAAGTCAGCGTAAAGCAGATCGAAGCAGTCCGGCGCATCACGCCGATCGTTTCGGTGCAGAATCGGTACAACCTGGTCGATAGAAATTCCGAAGCCGTGCTGGAATATTGCACTCGGGAGAACCTCGGGTTCATCCCTTGGTTTCCACTGGCCACTGGCGAACTCGCGAAACATGACGGTCCACTGACGCGCGCAGCGAAGCGGCTCAACACAAAGCCGGCCCAGCTCGCGCTCGCGTGGCTGCTCCGAAAATCTCCGGTGATGCTTCCGATTCCCGGAACTTCGAAGGTCAAGCACCTGGAGGAAAACACTGCCGCGGCGCTGATTGAACTCGATGATTCGACAAGTCAAGACTTGGAACGTCTCGGGAAGAGCTAAACGTTCCGGTCCATCCCCTGCTTGACCGTTCTGCTTTTCGGTTTCGATTTGAGCTTAGGTTGCAAATTGAATCGAGCGCTGGCTGACACTTGGAGCGCGCAGGAAAAACAAAGAGCAAAACGATGGCTAAAAAGCGCGTAGCGGACGTATTGGTCGACACGCTGGTCGCGGCGGGCGTGAAGCGAGTCTACGGACTGGTGGGAGATTCGCTCAATGGCGTGACCGATTCGATCCGCCCGCGGAAAGATTTGCAATGGGTACCGGTCCGACACGAAGAAACGGCAGCGTTCGCTGCCGGCGCCGAAGCACAGTTGACCGGGCAATTGACCGTCTGCGCTGGAAGCTGTGGGCCAGGAAATCTCCATTTGATCAACGGCCTCTATGATTGTCACCGCACTCGTGTTCCGGTGCTTGCGATTGCAGCACAGATTCCAACCGAAGAAATCGGGAGCGGATATTTTCAAGAGACGCACCCGGAACATTTGTTTGCGCAGTGCAGTCATTATTGTGAACTAATTTCACAACCCGAGCAGATGCCGCGTGTGCTCGAGATCGCAATGCAAACGGCAATTGCACGGCGCGGAGTTTCAGTGATCGCATTGCCGGGCGATATTGCGCTGCGCAACGCGGTCGAACAAGAACCGCGTCTTCACTTTCCGCCGCCGAAACCTACGGTTTGTCCTGCCGATGATGAGATCGTGGCCTTAGCGAAAATTCTTAACGAATCGGAAAAGATCACGATTCTCGCCGGAGCGGGTTGTGCCGGAGCCCATGCCGAACTGATCGCGCTCGCCGGCAAGTTGAACGCGCCAATTGTCCATGCCTTGCGCGGGAAGGAGTTCATCGAATACGACAATCCCTTTGATGTCGGCATGACCGGCCTGCTCGGATTTTCCTCCGGTTACTTCGCGATGATGAACTGCAACACGTTGCTGATGATCGGCACCGATTTCCCCTATCAACAATTCTTTCCCAAGCACGCGACCGTCATTCAGATCGACCTCCGCGGAGAACAACTCGGCCGGCGCACGAAGCTCGACCATGGATTGGTCGGCGACACCAGGGTCACACTCCAGGCGCTCCTGCCGAAATTGAAACAAAATGCCGACGATCAGCATTTGAAGGTAAGCCTCGAACATTATGGAAAGGCGCGGAAAACCTTGGACGAACTGGCGACCGAAGGAAGCGAGCGCAAAGGTAGTCATCCACAATTTGTAGCTCGCACGATGAGCGAGCTCGCGAACGACGATGCGATTTTCACCTGCGACGTCGGCACACCGACAATCTGGGCGTCGCGTTACCTGAAGATGAATGGCAAACGGCGATTGCTCGGCTCATTTGTGCATGGATCAATGGCCAGCGCTCTCCCGCAAGCGATCGGCGCGCAGCTCGCCATGCCAAATGGACAAGTCATCACGATGTCGGGCGACGGCGGAGTCTCGATGTTGCTGGGCGATTTGCTCACTCTTCATCAACTGGAGCTGCCGGTGAAAGTCGTTGTTTTCAGAAACGATTCGCTTTCGTTCGTCGAACTGGAAATGAAAGCGGGCGGCTTCCTCGATTTCGGTGTCGAGCTGAAAAACCCGGATTTCGCTGCGCTCGCGCAAAGCGCCGGCATGCTCGGCTTGAAAGCGGAAACCGCAAAAGACGTGAGACCGATGCTTCAACAGGCGTTCGAGCACGATGGACCGGCCCTGGTCGAAGTGCTCGTTCATCGCCAGGAGTTGTCGATGCCTCCGACAATTACGTTAGAACAAGCCACCGGCTTCGGGCTCTTCATGCTCAAAGCTGTTCTGAGCGGACGCGGCGACGAGATTGTCGATCTGGCAAAAGTTAATCTTTTTCGTTAGGGCCGAAGAAACCACGGCCACCGGCTTTATTCGGCGGCGGTATCGGACAAAAGCCGTTTATGTTCCGGCCATACGGCGACGACCGCGAGAGCGACGACGATTCCGACTGAGACTTCAATGAATCTGTGCAGGGCGACGCTCCACGGCGGATTCGACCGTGGAATTAAAACCACGATCGCCAGAGTAATGCTGGCGTAGCGGTATGCCGTTTTTTCTAAGCGAAACGCCATCGATAGCAATCCCGTGAGAACGATCGCGAGCGCGAACGCGACCAGATTTGCGGCAAAATAATTTGCCTCGAGTGCTCCGACCGAAGCACCCACTGCGGTCGCGGCGATCCGCTCGATCGAAAGCGTGAGGGTCGCGCCGAGCGTGGATTGCATCACAACCAGAGTTGCGATAGCGGCCCAGTAGGCCTCGGGCATTTGCACCAGTCGCGCGATCAACACTGACGCGGTCGCGGCCACCGCGGTCCGAATCGCGTGCCCGATCGAAGGAAGGTTCTTCTCGTCCCAAGCCCATAGTTTCATAGAAGAATCATCTTCGCTGCAGGTTTGCGTTGGCAAGATCGCAATCTTTATCTCCAAAGAGGTAGCGGCCACCAACTCGTTGGTGGCACCGTAAAATCCCGCGCTTGCGCAATAGCGGCGGGTTCGCTTAGGCGACTACGTTCGAGTCATGAATGAAAGCGATTCTGGATTGAACAGATACCTGCAAGAGATCGGGCGGATTCCTCTTTTGACGCCGCAACAAGAGATCGAGCTCGCAGGAAAAATTAAAAGGGGCGACGCGGCAGCCCGCGAGCAAATGATCAACGCGAATTTACGGCTCGTTGTCACGATCGCGCGGGATTACACCAATCTCGGTCTGCCGCTGCTCGACCTGATTTCCGAGGGAAACATTGGCCTAACGAAAGCGGTCGAACGGTTCAACCCGGCGAAAGGAGCGAAGCTGAGCACTTATGCGATGTGGTGGATCAAACAATCGATCAAGCGGGCCCTGGCCAATCAGAGCAAAACGATCCGACTGCCGGTGCACCTCGTCGATAAGGTCGCGAAGGTGCGTCGCGTCTCGCTCCAGATGAGCGACGAGCTCGGCCGCGAGCCGACCGACGAGGAACTCGGCGAAGAACTGGGCATCGCGGGAGAGAAAGTAGCTCGATTAAGAAGTTTCGGCATTCGCCCCGCTTCGCTGGACGTCCCGATTGGGGATGATGATTCGAATGAGTTTGGCGAAAGCGTTGGAGACGAAAACGCGGCGACCCCGTTTGAATGGTTGCGCGACAAAAATCTGCTCGGGGAAGTGGACGGCCTGATCGGATTGCTCGACAGCCGGGAGAAGAAGATTATTTCTCAGCGTTTTGGTCTCGACGGTGGAACACCGAAGACCTTGGAAGATGTAGGCAGGAATTTCGGCGTTACGCGGGAGCGCATTCGCCAATTACAAAACATTGCCCTGGCCAAGCTCCGCCGCGCCCTGCGCAAAAGAGAGGATCTTTTCGGCACGGCGCAGCCGGTCGCGGCTTAACGAAGGATAAATGACGTATGAACACACATGGCCCTTTGGTCACTAACATCGGTCTTTGGTTTACCATGCTCAGTCCGTTGATCGGCTTGATCGTCGGACTGCTGGGCGCCTGGGCTCTTGAGTGACCTAAGTGGTTAGGCACACGCCGCCACAAAAAACGCCTTTAGGAGACTCAACAACAGCAAAAGGAAATTTGTATGAACACAAAAAAACTATCAGACAAAGTCGCACTCGTGACCGGAGGGACCTCCGGCATCGGTAAAACGACCGCCACCGAATTTGCCCGTGCTGGCGCCAAGGTGGTCCTCTCCGGCCGACGCGAAAAAGAAGGCGCGAACGTCGTCGCAGAAATCCAACAGTTCGGCGGTGCCGCCGCGTTCATTCGCGCGGACGTCGCAAAAGATGCCGACGTTAAAGCAATGGTCGACTTCACCATCGCCACTTATGGCCGCCTCGACATCGCTTTTAACAACGCTGGCGTTGAGTGGATAGGCCCATTGGAGCAGGCCACCGAGGCCGAATACCGCCGCATCTTCGACATCAACGTTTGGGGCGTTCTGAATTCGATGCGTCACGAAATCCCTGCCATGCTGAAAAATGGCGGTGGGGCAATCGTCAATACCTCCAGCGTGGCCGGGCACGTTGGCATGGGTCAGGTCAGCATCTACACCGCGTCCAAGCATGCGGTCGAAGGCTTGACCAAGGCTCTCGCGCTGGAGTTCGCCAAACAAAATATCCGTATTAACGCAGTGGCCCCCGCAGGTGTCGCAACCGACATGGTCGATCGCTTTGCCGGAAAAGAAGGCGAGATGCGCGATTACCTCACGTCTCTTCATCCGGTCGGGCGCATTGGCGCCAGCGAAGAAATCGCCGCGGCGGTTCTCTATCTCTGTTCCGACGACGCGAAATTTACCACCGGCACTTCCCTCGTGGTGGATGGAGGAATGCTGGCTCAATAAAGAACACATGTAGAAATCGAAACATCATGAGTAGAACTATAGAAGCAGACTTTCTCCCGAAGGTTGTGGAACCGATGAAGGAAAAAGCATCCATCTTGATAATCGATAACAATCGAGACTTCACCCACTCGGCCAAAGTCGCGCTGGAGAGGACCGGCCGCTATTTCGTCTGTGAAGAGAACGACGCGAGCAGCGCTCATCAAACAGCCCAGGGCCTTCATCCGGACCTGATCCTGCTCGATATCGTGATGCCGGAAACCGATGGCGGCGAAGTCGCCGCCCGGATTCAAGCCGATCCGGCATTGCACAGAATACCGATTGTCTTTCTGACGGCTCTGGTGACGAAAGCGGAAGGAAGGTCGGGCCTCCGAATCCAGGGACATCCATTTTTAGCCAAGCCAATCAGTCTCCCTGAGTTGATCGAAGGCATCGAAGAAAATCTGCCCGCGCACGCCGCTTAAAGGGAGCGCCTACTTTATTTCGAAAGAGGGATGGGAAAATCCTCCGGTTGCGCAATGGCGACTTGAACGGAGGAGAGCAGTTTTTAACCATGAAAATAATCAATTCCGTTTTGATCGCAGGGATTCTCTTGCTAACGCAATCGCTAAGAGCAGACACGCCGATTCAGGCGCGCTCCGCGGATAACGCCCGCCTGATCGTCAACAGATCAGCCGACTTTGGCGTAGACGAGTCCATTAACCTTGCCGTCGATGGCGTCCAGGTTGCGGTTCTCGGTATCAATCAGAATTACGACGCGACGTTGCCACCCGGAAAGCATGTGTTGTCCATAAGCACGAATCCAAGGATCTATGGGCAGGATTCTCCGAATCAAATTTCAGTGAACGCGGAGCCGGGCAAGACTTACACCTTTACAGCGGTTTGGGACGACTCCGAGAGCGCGTCGCTCGAGGAGCAATAAGTTGATTTGACGTTCCGGAGGAAAATTGCTCGACGTGAAAGAGATGTTATCGAAATATTAGACCGGTACCAGCATGACATCGCTCTCTGCGTTGCTCTTGAAATGGCCGCTTATTCGGCAAATTCGGGAACGGGCCGATGGCACAGGCTTGGAGGCGATGTCGGACAAAACGCGCGCGATGCACGCGCGAATTGATGGCGCGGAAGTGGCGCGCTCGATTTGTCCTTACTGCGGCGTTGGTTGCGGTCAGCTGATTTATCACAAGGACGGCAAACTAATTTCGATCGAAGGCGATCCGGAGAGTCCGATCAGTCAGGGGAATCTTTGCCCGAAGGGCGCGGCTTCTTATCAATTGCTCACCCACGATCGGCGCGAAACGAAAATGAAATATCGCGCGCCGCGCGCGAAAGAATGGACGGAGATTTCACTCGATCGTGCGATGGACATGGTGGCCGATCGCGTCTGGGAATCGCGCAGGCGCACGTTTGTGCACAAACAAAACGGCGCGACCATCAATCACACGACGGCGATCTGTCATCTCGGCGGCGCCACGCTCGACAACGAAGAAAATTATCTCATCCGAAAACTATTCACTCTTGGCCTGGGGATGGTGTGCATATCCAACCAGGCGCGGATATGACATAGCAGCACGGTGCCCGGTCTGGGCACCTCTTTCGGCCGGGGCGGAGCTACGACTGCGCAACAAGATCTCGCCAACGCCGATTGCATTTTAATCGAAGGCTCGTCCATGGCGGAGGCGCACCCGGTCGGCTTCCGCTGGGTCATGAAAGCAAAGGAACGCGGCGCGACCATCATTCATGTCGATCCCAGGTTTTCGCGCACGAGCGCTTTGGCCGATATCTGGGTGCCGATGCGCGCCGGCGGCGACATCGCGTTTCTCGGCGGCCTCGTCAGGCACATTATCGAGAACAATCTTTTCTTCCGCGATTACGTGGTGCACTTCACAAATGCGTCCTGCATTCTCCGCGAAGATTTTCGCGATACTGAAGAAGGAGCCGCCGGATTTTTCTCCGGCTGGAACGAAGAACAACGCACTTACGATAAGGAAACCTGGGCCTACAACGGCGATGGCGGCCTCAGTTTTCCGGAGCGCGATCTGACTCTGCAACATCCACGCTGCGTTTTTCAAACGTTACGCCGCCACTTTGCTCGTTACACGCCGGAAATGGTGGAGAAAATTTGCGGAGTTTCTCCGGCGCTGTTTCAGCAAGTTGCGGATGCGCTCGTCGCTGCGTCAGGTCCGGACAAGAGTGCGGCGATCTGTTATGCGCTCGGTTGGACGCAACATTCCAAAGGCGTTCAGATCATTCGCACCGCGTCGATCCTGCAACTGTTGCTCGGCAACATCGGCCGGCCCGGTGGCGGAATTCTGGCGCTCCGCGGTCACGCCTCCATCCAGGGTTCGACCGACATTCCAACGCTCTACGATATTTTGCCCGGTTATCTGCCGATGCCGCGCGGCGATGGCAGCGAGGAAACGTTACGCGAGTACCTTGCCCATCAAACAAAGCCGACTGGCCTTTGGAATAATTTTCCCGCCTACTTTATCAGTTTGCTCAAGGCGTACTACGGCAAGAACGCGACCGCCGAAAACGACTTCGGCTACAGCTGGGTCCCGAAGATCACGGGGAACCATTCGTTCTTCGAATATCTCTACGACATGGCCGACGGAAAAATGGAAGGCATGTTCATGATGGGCCAGAATCCGGCGGTTGCCGCGGCCAACTCGCGGTTCCAGCGAACATCGCTCTCGAAATTAAAATGGTTGGTCGTCCGTGACATGGTCGAAATCGAAGGCGCTACGTTTTGGTACGACTCGCCCGAGATCGAACGCGGCGAATTGGAGACCGAAGACATCGAGACGGAGGTTTTCTTTTTTCCAGCGGCGGGCCACGCGGAAAAGGCAGGCGCCTTCACGCAAACGCAACGCATGTTGCAATGGCGGCAGAAAGCGGTCAATCCGCCGGGCGACGCGCGCTCGGAAGGATGGTTCATGCATCAACTCGCGTTGCGTCTGATCGCAAAGGCGAAACAATCCAGCGATCCCCTCGATGAACCGTTGCGCGCGCTCGATTGGTGGTATCCAGAAGATGAACACGGTGAGCCACACATGGAATCGGTGCTAGCGGAGATCAACGGTTGGCAGACTCTGGAAATGTGGGAGCACCGCCAGTCCGGCTCGGATCCTCAGCGTCGCGACGAAGGTGCTGATCGGGGCACTAAGGCCCCTCCCACATTGGATGACGGCATCGTGTTCGGTCTCGATCGCGACGGCAACCCGCATCACGGTCCACAGGTGGAAGGATTTGCCAAACTGAAAGCCGACGGTTCGACCGCAAGTGGCGGCTGGATTTATTCCGGCGTTCTTGGTCCCGACAAAATTAACAAGGCGAACGCGCGGAATTCGAAAAATTATCTCGGCCACGGCTGGGGCTTTGTCTGGCCGGCCGATCGCCGCATTATATATAATAGAGCCAGCGCCAAACCGACCGGCGAGCCCTGGAGCGAGCGCAAGAAATTGGTCTGGTGGGACCAGGCGGAACGCAAATGGACCGGCATCGACATTCCTGATTTCGTGCCCGACAAGTCACCTTTATTTCGCCCAACCGGAAATGAAAGCGGACTCGCTGGGATTCCCGGCGACGCGCCTTTCATCCTGCACGAAGACGGTCTCGGCTGGCTTCACGTTCCACAAGGTTTGCAGGATGGGCCCATGCCGACGCATTATGAACCGCTCGAGTCGCCGGTGCATAACGCGCTTTATTCGCGCGACACAAATCCAGTGGTGAATTGGTTCACGCGCCAGGAAAATCGTTTCGCGCCGCCGGGCGATCCGCGATTTCCTTTTGTCCTCACCACCTACCGACTGACCGAGCACCACACCGCCGGCGGCATGTCGCGCTTCCTTAGTCACCTCGCGGAGTTGCAACCGGAATTGTTCGCAGAGATGTCGCCCGAGCTGGCGACCCAGCTCAAGATCGACAACGGCGATTTCATTTCGATCGTGAGCTTACGCGGAGCAATCGAAGCGCGCGCACTCGTGAGTCGCCGTATTCGCCCGATGCATCTCAACGGAAAAACGGTGCATCAAATTGCGATGCCGTTTCATTTCGGTTCAGCCGGACCGGTCAAGGGTAGCGCCACGAATGATCTCGTCCCGATTTCGGGCGAGCCGAACGTCACGATCATGGAAGCGAAGGCGCTCGCTTGCAACATCGTCCCTGGCCGATTGCCGCGCGGACTTGCATTCAAAGAGTGGATCAAAAAATATGTGCCGGAGGGCGGCCCGCCAAATCTACATCCGGAACAACCACCGCCTGGCGCCTCTCCCGGCCCAGAAGCCGGGGGCCACGGCGAACACGGAAAGATCGACAGTCGATGATCGGCGAAGGAATTCAGAGCACGAATCAGCGGAAGCATTCCTACGTGCAGGATCGCGTTGAGGTCGGGTTCTTTACCGACCCAAGCGTTTGCATTGGGTGCAAAGCTTGCGAAGTCGCCTGCAAAGAATGGAACCAGGTGCCGGATGACGGGTTCACGTGGTCGGGAAATTCCTACGACAACACCGGCCACCTCGGCGCATCGACCTGGCGCCACGTGATGTTTCTCGAACAAGATCGACAAAAGGGAAATCAGGTTACTGGCTCGATGGGATTGCCTTTCGATCAGCAATCAACAATCCGAAATCAGCAATCCGAAGATCCGTTCCGCTGGGTTTTTTTGTCCGACGTTTGCAAGCATTGCGAGGAAGCCGGTTGCCTTGAGGCGTGTCCGACTGGATCGATCGTGCGCACGGAAGTCGGATCGGTGTTGGTTCAGAACGATGTCTGCAACGGTTGCGGTTACTGCGTCGTCTCGTGCCCGTTCGGTGTGATCGATCGCCGACCGGAACCGCTTCACGATGCCGGCGGCGCATTTAAGTGCACGTTTTGTTACGATCGACAGAAGAGCGGACTCGTCCCGGCCTGCGCCAAAGTTTGTCCTACCGAATCAATTGTCTTTGGCCGATTAGATGATCTTCGCGCCCGCGGCGCGCAGCGGGTGGAGCAATTACAACAAAGCGGTTACACTGACGCCCAACTTTACGATCCAACCGAAACTTCCGTCCGCGGCATTCACGCATTCTTTTTGATTCTCGGTGAACCGGAAGCCTACGGACTTCCGCCAAAACCGCAGATTCCAACCATTTACTTGAAGTCGGCATGGACGTCCGCGTTCGCGACGGCG
>Ga0193750_1000221_pt1 | contig 16139 bp, 12 predicted proteins | sample L1c1metaG_FD_160569 | JGI IMG/M metagenome (GOLD analysis project Ga0193750, IMG submission 160569) | Soil microbial communities from a riparian zone of the East river system, Colorado, United States - L1c1 | ecosystem: Environmental > Terrestrial > Soil > Riparian zone | place: USA: East River... | reverse complement strand
TCAGTTGCTCAACTTCCGTGGGCAATTCGCCGGGATGCGTTTTGCCGCGATTAAAAACCGTCACCTTATGTCCGCGGCTTAGGGCGTATTTTACCTGAAACGGGCCGGTGAATCCGGTGCCGCCGAGGATCAGAATTCGCAGCGGCTTCACCTTTTCCTCAGCGAACGTATTTTGAATGTTCACAGCGGCGGTTGCGGCGACCGAGAGTTTGATAAATTGGCGACGGGTAGTGGTACTCATTTTTACTAATTATCATGTCGACCGTGATCGCGACATGTCTGATTGCTAATCAGCAAATCTTGTCGCCGCAGTCGATGCCCGCGCCCAGGCCCGGATGCACCAGGTGCAATTGCGTTTCCCCAAAACGTCCTACAATTTCATTTGTGGATCCGCTGCTTGGTGGCCTGACTCGCCGCGAAGCCGCGCGCTTGCTTGGCGGCACAGCGGCGGCGTTATGTTTCTCGCGAACAATGGCAAAGGCGCAGCAACCCTCCGACAACCCGATCATGCGTCCGATTCCTTCCTCCGGAGAAAAACTGCCGGTGATTGGGCTGGGCACATGGCAAACATTCGACGTTGATCCGGCGCAGTCCGCACCCTTGGCTGACGTTCTGCGCACGTTCGTGAAACTCGGCGGCCGCGTTGTTGATTCGTCGCCGATGTATGGCCGCTCCGAGCAAGTCATCGGCGATCTTCTAACGAAACTTAAACTGCGCGATTCCCTTTTTCTTGCCACCAAGGTCTGGACCCGTGGCAAACAGGCCGGGATCGATTCAATGGAGCGTTCGTTCGCGCGTCTGCAAACCAAGACGATCGATTTGATGCAGGTGCACAACCTGGTCGATGCCGAGACACAGCTCCAGACAATGCGGGAATGGAAGGCGCAAGGAAGATTCCGGTATCTCGGCGTCACGCATTACGAAGCAGGCGCTTTTGCCGAGGTGGCGAAAATCCTCGCGCGCGAGAAACTCGATTTCGTTCAGATCAACTACTCGATCATGGAACGCGACGCCGAGGAAAAAATTTTACCGCTGGCGCAGGACCGGGGCGTAGCCGTGATAGTGAATCGTCCGTTTAGCGCCGGCGATCTGTTTCATCGCGTGCGCGGAAAGCCGTTGCCCGATTTCGCGGCGGAATTTAACTGCACTTCCTGGGCGCAATTTCTCCTGAAATGGATCGTCGCCCATCCGGCGGTGACCTGCGCCATTCCGGCGACGAACAATGTTCAACATCTCGAAGACAATATGCGTGGCGGAGTCGGCCGATTGCCCGACGCAAAACTGCGCCAGCGCATGATCGAAGCCCTGGCAAAATTGTAGGACGCCTCTCTACTGGAGATCGCATTTTCCTAGTGCCTGCCACACGCGCTTTGCAGCCTGCTTTGTCATGTCGAGCGAAAGTCGAGACATCTCATACTCTTCCTCTGCTAAGAGTTAGAGATTCCTCGACTGCGCTCGGAATGACAAGAAAGCGTTCACGCTAGACCAAATCTGCGTTGTATTGAGGCTTTGCCGCAATAGGTAAGACGTTGCCGGCTACGTCACAACCAAACCCGCACTTTCGGCCAGAGTTCGCGCAACGGAATCTTCAAGTCGCGACAAACGAAAATGTGCAATCGCCGTTCCCAAGGCATCGCCCAGGGACTGCTTTCGACCATCCCACGATCTTCGACCGAGCGAAATTGCTCGCGTTCGTCGGCTGCGTCGTCGTCCAGGACAATCATTATCTCGCCCGTGTAATTGCCCGGTCCCCAGTAAAAATAATTTTGATGTCCGGAGAGCGCTGGCGGCAATCCATATTTCGGGCCGAAGAAATCAATCGCGCCGGCCTCTCCATAATTCTGGCAAAAAATCGCGGCAACGTTCTGTTCATTCGCAGGCAAGCTGGCGTAGATCCGCGCGACTGAGCGAACCATCTCCTCCCAGCCGAATTGGTCGGCGTAGAGTTGGGGCAATGCCGCAGTATGCGATGTTTCCGTTCGTGGGACCTCAAAATGAATCGCGCGCATATAGGCGGGCAATTTCTCCGGTGACAAGATGGGAAGAACGACCGGTGCGAAGACGACCGCTGACACGAGGACGAGAAACGCGGTCGCCGGTTTGAGCCAACGCAAGCGCAGCGCGAAAAATCTCTCGAAAGCAACGCCACCCGCGACAAATAACATCGGATAAGCCGGGGCAAGGTAATAATTCTTCCCGTGCATGACGACGAATTCGGTGAAAGCGATTAGGTAAGTGAAAGCGATGACGCGGTAGCGCCGGCCTTGGTGGGAGACGAGCAGCCAGATCAACCCGCCGAACCACAGCGGAAAGGTCACCGGATTCATCAAGGTGATCTGTTGGAAGAAAAATTCCCACGGGCTGAGAACGACGTTTTTGTTGCTCTTTGCGATACCGTGCAACAACACCCAGGTGGGCCAGCCGCGTTCTATTTGCCAGAGGATGTTCGGGAGCGCGATGACAAGGGCAATCAAACCGCCGAGCCAAATCCACTTTTGCGCAAATTGACGGCGCTGCGGCGTTAACAAGCACGATTGCCACGCCGAAAAAAACCATGGAGTGCTTGTTTTGAATTCCGAAGCCGACCACGACACCGAACCAGAGCCAGGTGTGAGATGGTGCGCCGTTAACAATCCGGCAGAGCAGGTAAAACGCGCCCGTCCAAAACAAAGGCTCATAAACATTGGGCGAATAAAAGTTGCCGACGGCGAGGAAAAACAGGCTCCCGAGCATGCTCGTGCATGCCAGAACAATCCCCCACGCTCGGCCGCCCAGCTCTCGCGTGAGAATTCCCGTGAAAACGATCGTTAACGCGCTTGCCAGCGCAGGAAAAATCCGCAACGCGAACAATGAGCTCCCGAACAAAATCAGTTCGATCCGCAGCAAGAATGCGCTCAGCGGCGCGAGATCGACGTAACCGAAATCGAGATGGCGTGCGCAGGCAATGTAATAAAGCTCATCGCGAAAGTAGCCATAGCGGTGAATCGTCAGGAGGTGGACGATTAGAGCGACAAGTGCGAGACCAGCAATGATGCTTGTCCTTACCCGACGATCTGTCGCCGCTCCTTTCATGCGGTCGATCTACCGCGTATCGCATTTTGGAAGAAGGCTTTTCTTCCGCGAGGTCCTTCAAAAGTGAAAAAAAATCTCTTGCCGAGAGTGTGGATTCGCGGCATAGCTCGCACTTGTGCGGAGGCTGGTTTGTCTAAACGTAACAGTTACAACGCTTCTGATCATTTCTAATACTGGCCGCGCGCAGACCTTCGCACCTCCCAAGCTCTCTTTAGGGGGACGCGAACAGCCGGCAAAGAAGGATTCCATTCAGGTGATCACCAGGGAAACACCGGAGGTAATCACGAAGGAAACAGCCGCCCAAGTAATCACAAAGGAGAAACCAGCGGTCGCCATGAAACAAACGCCGGAAGTGATTACCAAATCGCCAGTCGCTAAGAAGCAAATCGCGGAAGTGATCACCTCACCGGCCCCGCGAGTGGCTAAGAAGCAAGTGGCGGAAGTGACCGCCAAGCCAACTTCGCCAGTCGCATCCAAGGTAAGGACGTTCGAACCAGTCCGGCCGATTCCTCACTACAATTTCAAGGACCCGGATGGCAGACAGGAATCGGTGCCGATCATCACGCATTATTATCCCGATCAAATCGTCCATCCATTGGGCACCGCAGATAGACATCTCGATCCCAAACTAACGCGCGCAGCCACTATCGCGCAGGAACGCGCCCATGCGCACTCGCGCTCGATGTGCTGGCATGCCGTCAAGGAAGCCTTGCTCGCCTCCGGTGTGATCGATTCGCGACCGAAAAGCGAGTATGCCAGGGATGCCGCGCAGGACCTGGTCAGCAATTACGGCTTTAAAAAATTATCGGTGCGCGATCCCTTTGCCGCGCCGATCGGTTCAGTGCTGGTTTATGGAACCAGCCGCAGTGTCGGTCACGTCGAGATCCGGACAAAGGACGGTTTTGTGAGCGATTTCCGCTCACCCACGCCTTCGCATCGTCCACTGATCGGCGTTTACGCGAAATTGTAGCCGCGGTCGTCGTTATCCGGAGCGTAAGTCGAGGGATCCCGATGAAGGACGTGAAGGTGTCATCCACGGGAATTGCTGTAGCTGCCGCTGTCCTCAGCGGCAGAATCTATTGACTCTGCCGCCAGTGACGGGCGGCAGCTACAATTAGCTCTTCAATCGCGCGTTCAGCTTAATCTCCGTCCCCGCCAGCGCGACCGAGACCGGACAGGTCTTCTTCGTCTGTTCCGCCAGTTCCTTAAATTTTGCATTGTCGATTCCCGGAACGTCGCCTTCGCAATCAAGATCGATGGAGGTGATCTTGGGTCCGCCACCGATCATTTCCAGGTCCACTTTTGCGATGGTGTGGACACTTTTTGGCTGATGACCCGCTTTCGACAAATTAGCCGAAAGGGCCATCGAAAAACAACCGGCTTCCGCCGCCCCCATCAATTCCTCCGGATTCGTTCCTGCGCCATTCTCAAAGCGCGAGGCAAAGGAAAACGGGCCTTCATAGGCGCCGCGCCCTACTTTCATCGTCCCTTTTCCTTCCTTGAGATTGCCTTCCCAGGTAGCTGAACTCGTTCGTGTCGCCATAAATTGATTTCCTCCTCTTGTTTTAAATTTGAATACCGATACTTGGCGTTGGCCAGGCAAACTGTCCAGGCGTAAACAAGCAGATAAATTTATTCCGGCAGCAAATGATATGGCCGAGGCAGATATTCGAATCGCAATGTGGTCGGGGCCGCGCAATATCTCGACGGCGATGATGCGAGCATGGGGAAATCGCGACGACACATTTGTCGTGGATGAACCGTTTTATGCTTTTTATTTGAAGAAAACGGGCGCTGATCACCCGGGCGCGGAGGAAGTAATCGCAGCAGGCGAGACCGACTGGCGGAAAATCGTCGCGAACCTGACCGGACCAATTCCGAATAGCCGCCGCATTTTTTATCAAAAGCAAATGACGCATCATTTCCTCCCGGAAGTCTCGCGCGATTGGCTGCGCCAAGTGACCAATTGCTTCCTCATTCGCGACCCGGGCGAGGTGATCGCTTCTTATATTAAGAAGAACCGGAAGCCCACGGTCGAAGACGTCGGTTTTGTGCAACAGGGAGAGATCTTCGATTTTGTGCGAAGCCAGACCGGCTCGGTGCCGCCGGTGATCGATGCTGGTGACGCATTGCGTGATCCCAGGCGAATGTTGCAACTATTGTGCGATGCGATCGGTGTCGAGTTCTCCAATGCGATGTTGTCATGGGCGCCAGGCCCGCGCCAGACTGACGGAGTCTGGGCAAAATATTGGTATGCCGAAGTAGAACGCTCAACCGCGTTCGCACCGTATCGCGAAAGAAAAATCGAATTGCCGAAAAGCCTAGCGGAGGTCCACGACCGTTGCCGTAAGATTTACGAGGAGCTCTATCAACATCGATTGCATTGAACCGGGGACAACGCGGATTCGCGGAAAGTAATTGTAGGGCAGGCGCGTCGCCTGCCGTCCTAAGGATTGGCAACCGGGAGCGGTTGCCCTACAGAATATTTGAGTCGTCCGCGTAATCCGCGGTTCAAAAATGCTTCAGAAATTCGACGAACGAAACCGCGATCTGATCGTTAACATCAACGGTCAGCTGATTCATCGCGACAAAGCAGGAATCAGCCCGTTTGATTCAGCGGTGCAGGGCGGCGACGCCGTGTGGGAAGGATTGCGGCTTTACCGCGGTCGCATTTTCAAATTGCAAGAGCATCTCGATCGGTTGCACCGATCCGCGACCGCGCTTTCTTTCGCCGAAATTCCGCCTCGCGAAAAAATCATCGAAGAAATCAAGCGCACCCTTGCCGCTAACAAGATGCAGGGTGGTGTTCACATTCGCCTGACTCTTACCCGCGGCGTCAAAATCACTTCCGGGATGGACCCGCGACTGAATCAATCGGGTTCGACCTTGATCATCCTGGCCGAACACAAAGCGCCTGTTTACACGAAGACTGGGCTGACCTTAATCACGAGCAGTTTCCGGCGTCCTTCGCCCGAGATTCTCGATTGCAAGATTCATCACGCCAATTTGCTCAATTCCATTTTAGGCAAGATCGAAGCGAACAATGCCGGCGCCGATGATGCCCTCATGCTCGACACTCGCGGTTTCGTTGCCGAGACGAACGCGACCCATGTCTTCATCGTGCGCAAAGGTGAGCTCTCCACTAGTCGCGTGGTGGCTTGCCCTGAAGGAATCACCCGCGCCACCGTGATCGAGATTTGTGCTGCCGAAAAAATCCGCTGCACCGAAACGGACTTGTCGCCGGTCGATGTTTATGGCGCGGACGAAATCTTCTGCACTGGAACAATGGGCGAACTGGCCGGTGTCATTAAGATCGACAACCGGATCATCGGCGACGGCAAAGTCGGACCGATGACGAAACGGCTGAGCGATCTTTACGCCCAGCGCACCGCGTCTGAAGGCGTTGAGGTGTCATAGCGTTGTAGCTGCCGCTGTCTCAGCGGCAAATTCTGGGTAACGTGCGCGCCGTTCGCCTGCGCTCGCCAGACCGGATGACGCGCGTCGTTACGCGGTGCCGTGAGAAACACTCGAAAACCCCGCGCTAGATTCGTCAGTAATTCCTAACCAATCTTGTGATGGCAACCATGCTGGAAATGATCGGCCAGGCTGCGATCCCGGTGATAAGAATAAAGAGGAAAAGCTCTGCGATATAATCGCGTGGTGTTTCGTTAGCAAAGAATTCAGTGCTCAGTTTGCGGAAGGTTTTCAGCTCGAGCGGAGACGGCGTTTTTTTCGCGACGGCGCGACCGGCTGACAACGCACTCGTTTGATACTGATAATCGGTTAGCGGAAAACTTCGTTGCTTCCGCTGCTTGCTACTGATTAGAGGTGTCGGTTTCATAATTCAAAGTTTTAAAGGTTGTTCCCGAATTCGGCTCGAGGGGGCCAGCGCAAAAGACCCGCGCATGGCGGGTTCGACCACTGGGGTGCCCCGAAAGCATTCGGGGGCTCCAACTTGGCGAAGAACAGGCGCCGTTAATCAGTCTGCCAGACTCCCGGCGGCCTGAAACGGCGTATGCATCGTATTCACTGCGCTTACCTAACGCAGGCCAGCGATATCTCCAAATTGTGGCTAGGCAAATCCTTCATAAGTGCCTCAACCATAGACCAAAGTCGGTTGAATTTATTTCTCGCGAACGCTCCCCTCGAAAGGTGAATCTGTTCGGTAGGCAAGCCGGCACCAGTCCAGCAGCGGTTATTTCAGTTAGTCCGATCCGCTCTTGGCTGGCAGAGGCAGGAACTGGTGATCCTGGTGTCGGCGCTGGCCCAGAGTCTCTTGAACTTTGCGTCCGTTGCGGCGGCTTCGGATAAATTTTTCTTTTGCGCTCGTAGACTGCTCGCCAACCCGTAAAGGGACCAGCCATTTTCCGGTAATCGCCCCAGATCTTCGCGATAAATTTGTTCCGCTTCAGCGTAGCGTCCATTTTGCATAAGAGTCGCACCTAAGGAGTGCCGGACAGGAATTAACCAACCAGGAGGTTCGTCGTAATTCAATGCGTCCTCCAGCTTGATTGCTTCGCGAAGTTCGGCAATACCGGCATCGAGCTTGTCCTCGCGAATTAGAATCTCGCCTTCAACCATTCGTGCGGTCAGCGCAAGAATGGCTTCCTCGGTGTTATTGCCAAAGACTTCGTCTTTCGGCACGAGCTTCGCTTTTTCGAGAAAGATCGCCTGCTCCTGGCGGGCCTTCTCCGTCTCGGCTTTGGTGGCGTAAGCGATTGCCCGCGCGGCGTGATGAAAAGCGCGCGTGCCCGCCATGTATTCCAGGTCATTATCAGGCTCCGCCAGAATCTCATTCCACATCCCGAAACGCACCATCACTTCGAGCGGCATCGCCACGAAACCCTCCGCCTGCGTTGCATTTTCTTTCAAGAAATCCGAGGGCATTTCCGCGACCATGGCGCGGATATGTTTCATCGCGAGCACGCGTTGCCCGGTCATCATCGCCGTATACGCCAGCATGTGACGGTTGTGCGCGACATAAACATTAAGGAACCCGACGGGCGGACCAGTGATTTTGCGATAGCGCTGGTCGGCCGCGATCGCTCTCAGGTTGGCTTCGACCGCTTCGTGCCAACGGCCGCACCGAATGTCGATGTGGGAAGGCATGTGCACGTTGTGCGCCACTCCAGGTTGCAAAGTGCGCAGCCGGTTCGCCGCCTGCATCGCGCGCTCGGGATGCCGCGACGCTTCGTTCGCATGAATGTAAAGGTGATTCGCGAACGGATGTCGCGGATTCAATTTCAGCACCGCGTCGAGTGTGGCGAGAATTTCGTCTGTGCCCGGGTTCGGCTGACCTTCGGGCGTCCATTGATTCCACGGGCGCAAATCCATCATCGCTTCGGCGAAAAACGCGCCGACATCGACGTCCTTAGGATATTTTTGCCAAACCGTGCGCATGGCGTCGGCGTAGGCCTGATCGAGCAGCGCGCGATCCTGCGGTGGCGGATTGGCATAACGGTGACTCAACGCTTCGATCAGATCGCGCTCCACCGGCGAAGCGTGTTTTGCATTTTGGTGTGCGAGCTGGAGTTCGTTCCAAGCCATTTCCGCGGCTGCTGGCGGCATGACCGTAAGATTAATGTGTGGTCCGCATGCTAAGGCGATCCCCCAATGCGCCATCGCACACTTCGGGTCGAGCCGTGCCGCTTCCTGGAACGAAGCAATGGCTGCGCCGTGGTTGAAGCCGTGCAGAAACGCCAGTCCCTGATTGAAATATCGTTGCGCCTCCGCCGAATCCGTCGTGACCTTTCGTGAATACGAACCAAGCCCTTCGAAAAATGGTTCCTTCGCTGACACCGCGATTCCGAATGCCCGCGCTCCCAGGATCACGATGGCGCGGGAGAAAAACGTAGCGGCTTTCATCGGCGAAACTTTATAGCATTGGTTATCCGCCATTGCATTTGGATGCCGGGAAAATTAAGCAACACAACTCGTGGCGCACGGGCGGATTCTGGGTAGCGCACGCGTCTCGCGTGTTGGTTTCGGCGTCTCGCCGAAACGATCTTCCTCGAAAAGTCCGCGAAAGTGGGACACTTTCGCCAACACGCGAGACGCGTGCGCTACCCAATCGGGGATTACTCTGTTCGCAACGCTTCTACTGGATTGACCAGGGTGGCGCGATAAGCGGGAAAGAGACATGCCAATAACGCAGCGACACCGAGAATCGACAGGGTAGCGCTGAGCAGGATCGGGTTGTAGGCCGACGTTTGATAAAGCTGTGATGCAATCAAGCGGCCGAGCGCAAGTGCCGCGCCTACTCCAATGGCCAATCCAAAAACTACCGGCCTCATTCCCTGATTCACCACCAGCCGAAGAATATCCATCGTTTGCGCGCCGAGCGCCATCCTCACTCCGATCTCGCCTGTCCGTTGCTCGACCGTGTATGCGACAGCGCCGTAGATTCCGACCGTGGCGAGCAGCAGAGCCACCGCGGCGAAAATACCGAGCAGCACCATCATCAACTTCGCTTGTCCGAGCGCTTGCGCCATGAGCTCACTGACTGCCTGCGGCAAAATAAGCGCGAGACTGGGATCGACCGTGCGCAAGGCGGACTGCACTAACTTCGTCACACTCCCCGGCGGCAATGGACTGCGCACCGTGATGGTCAGAAAGGGGAAGTTCTCCTGCGCGAACGGCCGGTAAAATTCCATGTCGTTATGTTGGTCGAGCCGTACGGAACGCACATCGCCGACCACGCCGACGATCTCAACCGGCACGCTCCCGCTCGTGACGAGTAATGTTTTGCCGATTGGATTTTCGTTTCCGAAAACTGTTTTCGCTCCGGATGCGCTGATGAGAACGACGTTGGGATGATCCGCGATGTCCCGCTCGTTGAAATCGCGGCCGGCCAGGAGCGGAATGCCGAGAGCGCGGAGCCATCCCGGACTGATATCATTTGACGGCGCGCCTTTACGTTCCGCCACTGGAGGAACATTGCCTTCAGCGCGCGTATAGAGTGTCGCGCCGGCGCCCCCACTCAGCGGAATGCTGGAACTCATCGTTACATCCTGGACGCCTGGCGTGGCGCGCAATGCATTTGTCAATTGTTCTGCCAAACGCCTCCGCGCCGCGGGGGCGGGATATTGTGCCTGCGGCATAACGGTGAAGGCAGTCCAAAGATTGTCGACCTTGAACCCGGGATCCTGATGACTGAGACGCAGAAAGCTCGCGATAAGCAACGACGCGCCCGCGACCAAAGTGACCGAGAGGGCAACCTGCGCGCCGACAAGCAATTTGCGGAAACGTTGCTGCCGGACGCTGCCGGCGGTGCCGCGACCACCTTCCTTTAATGCCTCCACGATATCAGCGCGTGAGCTTTGCAGCGCGGGGTAAAAGCCCATCAACAGACCGGTCAAGAGCGAAAGCGCAATCGCAAAGGCGAGCACGGGAAATGAAAGCGCCGTAGCAGTGCCGGCTTCGACCGGAAGGAAGTTCGCCGCGAGACGCGGCACCAGGGGCACTAACTGCCAGGCGAGGAGCGCGCCGATAATTCCCCCGAACAAGCTGAGCAACACACTTTCAAAAACGAAAAGCCGTAGCACGCTCGCGCGGGTCGCGCCCAGGGCCATGCGCAGTGAAATCTCCCGACGACGTCCGGTGAACCTAACGAGTAGTAGATTCGCGACGTTGCTGCAGGCGATGAGCAAGACAAAGGTAACGGCCGCCAATAGCGTGGCGAAACCGGGCCGCAAATTCTCCGTCACATCTTCCGGCAACGTCTTAACTACCGTGCCTGATCTCGCATCAATCTTCTCCGGATACTGCGCGCGGTAGCTATTCTCGAGCAATTGCAAGGCGGCGCGCGCTTGCTCAAATGTCACGCCCGGTTTCAACCGTCCGACCGCGCGTAGAAATGCGGTGCCACGCATCATTCGTTCATGCGAAAAGCCCGGGATGATGAACGGCTTGGTCGTCCAGATATCGGCGTTCGGTCCGGTCCACGAGACCGGCAGCTTCGGTATCACCCCAACAATCGTGTGTGAGACGCCGTCAAGGATAAGCGCGCGTCCGATCACGTTTGGATCGCCGCCCAGTCGCCCTTTCCAAAAACGATCCGTGACCACAGCGACATCGGCGCCTTCCTCTTCCTGCGGCAAAAATGTGCGGCCCCGAATCGCGCGCAGGGCGAGCACATCGAACCAATTCGATGTCGTCTTGAAGATCGGAATCTGAAACGGATCGCCAAGTCCGGTCACGGTGGCGGCGCTGCCATTCTCACCGGCAAATCCGTCGAAGATGGTTTGCCCATCGCGGAAATGCATGAAACGTGGTGCGGAGAGCGGGAAATCGACCGTCTGCTCCTTGAAACGCGAGAAGACGTGGAGCAAGCGCGCTGGTTGCTGGAAAGGCAGGCCGCGCAGGAAAAGATCGTTGATCAAACTGAAGATGGCGGTGTTCAACCCGATCCCGAGCGCGAGCGTAAGAACCGCGAGAAGAGTGAACCCGGGCGACTTGAACAACTGCCGAAAGGCGAATCGAACATCAGTCATCATGGCGCTTGTAAGTTTGTAACGGTTTTAATTTTTGTAATCAAAAATCTGACGCGGCAATCAGCGCGATTGGATTCAAATATAAGACGTCGCTGAAATTTCTTTTTGTCTGGGGTGCCGCACCGTGGCGACGTCCTCGGCAAAGTTCCTTTGCTATTACAGGTAATCGCGAGGCTCAATAAGCTGAAAGCCGGGTGTGTTTTGAACGAAGTGCCGGAGCCAAAAGGAGTGGCCTGACCCGTAAGCTTGGCGAAGATCTTGGCGTTGCGCTGATACCAGGCTGCATTCAACTCCGCCCCCGGTTATTCCTTCTCGTTCGCCAACGAGAGGAGCGCGTAATAAAAACTCTGGTGATCGGAAAGCACGCGCGTGGAGTCATTCACATTCGACAAGCATGAGCCGCACGGGCTTCGTTTTCTGCGCCGCTTCCATTTGTTTGATCATTTGCTCGACCTTCTCCTGCATTCGGCTCAGCGCAGCACTTTGCTGCTGCGCTTGGAGTAGGCATCGATTTTGTCGAATGGAAAGTAATCAATCGTGTTGCTTTGTTCGTCGATGCCATAGACGGATTTCTGACCGAGCTGATGAGCAAGACGGAACGCGATTTGGGTGCGTTCGTCCGGATCTTTGCTCAGTTTTTCCGGCGCGAACCCGTCGAACTTGTTGCTGACGAAACCAGCCCGATCGGACACCACTTCCACCGCGATCTTGGTCGGATTGAACTTGGCCAGACGCGAGGCGACGTCGGCCAGTTTCGCCTGTTTGGCCGGCGTGAGCACGCTGTCGACCTTCATATTATGCAAATCCTGACCCGGGTTGTCGAAATGGTAGGTGCCAAGCACCATTACCTGGATCCGAGCGGGCGCCGGGGTCGGACTTTGCGCGAGAAGATTGGTGCTAAGGAAAGCCGCGAGGCAGGCGTTGTCTAAAATTCTCATAGGTGGATTGGCTTCGCTCCATAAGACGCCATTTCGCACGCGCTTGGATTCAACGTTTTTAGTTCTTTAAGCACGAATTCTGCATCATCATTTTTCGAAGACGAGAAAGATTGATATCGTGCGTAAAAATGGAAGCGATTGATTGGGCATCGTTGAACGATCAGGAGCTTCTCGAGCGCCGTATCTCAAAGCTCGGTTTGCGGCTCGAGGGGACAGTACTCGAGCCTCTGATCAAACAACTCTATGATGAGCTTTCGGCCAAGGGTCTCGCTTTTCATCCGCGCTGTCACATCGGCGATGAATGGTTCGTGCCGGTCGGTATTCCGGCTATCTTTGTGCCGTTCTTTCTGGTCAACGATCGGCTGCGCGCGCTGGAGCGGACAATGATGCTCGAGGTCGAAGGCGGGACCAAAGAGTGGTTTATGAAATTGATCCGGCACGAGGCCGCGCACGCCTACAACTACGCCTATCACCTTCCGCGTAACAAAAAGTGGGCACAGATTTTTGGGCAAACTTCCGACGATGAAACACCCGATTCCTATAGACCCCGCCCATTCAGCCGCAGTTATGTGGTGAACCTCGACGACTGGTATGCGCAGAGCCACCCGGATGAAGATTTTGCGGAGACCTTTGCCGTCTGGCTCACGCCTGGCCTCGACTGGCGCGCGCGTTATTCTGGTTGGAAGGCGTTGCAAAAACTGGAATACGTCGATGAGCTGATGCGGTCGCTGGTGGAGAAGCCGCCGGTACAGACACCGAAGTATCGTGTCGCCGATTACGATTGTCTGAACCTCAAGCTCAAGACCTATTACGCGCGCAAACGAAAGCTCTACGAAGATACTTATCCAGATTTTTATGACATCGATTTGCGGCAGCTCTTCAGCGCCCCTGCCGGTTTAAAAGCCAGCTCTTATCTGCGTCTGCGGCGTCGCCGGTTGCTCAATGCCGTCTGCCTTTGGACTAACGAGAAGAAGTACCGGGTAAACGAATTTCTCACCCGACTGATCGACCGCTGCGATCATCTTGGGCTTCACGTGCATAACGACGATCCGCAGCAGGATTTTCGCGTTTCCGCCTTCATTACGACTCTGGTGATGAACTATCTTTTCACCGGCAAATTCAAGCGCACCAAATAGCGTGAAAAAGAAACTCAAAGTCCTCGCCCTTTTCGACGCCATCCGGCCGACCACCATCGATCAGGACTTGAGCAAGGAGATGAAAACCGAGGATTGGAAAACTGAGGCAAACGTCCTGGGTGCGCTCGGCACGCTCGGCTACACCGCAGAACACCTCGCCATCTTTGATGATCTCGATCTGTTGCGGCAAAAACTGGAAAACTTCGCGCCGGACGTAATTTTTAATCTGGCCGACCAGTTCAAGAATAATCGCGGGTTCGACCAGAACATCGTTTCCTTTCTCGAAATGCAGGGCGTCCCCTTCACTGGTTGCAGCGCGACCGGCCTGGTTCTTTGCAAACACAAAGGTATCTCGAAAAAAATTCTGCATTACCATCGGATCCGCGTTCCCAATTTCGTCGTCATCCCGCGCGGTCAGCGCATTGTCCGCCCCAAACAGCTCAAGTTTCCGATTCTGGTGAAGCCGGTAAAAGAAGAAGCCTCCTACGGCATTTCGCAGGCCTCTTTTATTGAGACAGACGAGCAGTTCCGGGAACGCGCCGCGTTTATTCATGAGAAGCACGACGCCGACGTCATCGCCGAGGAATACATCGAGGGTCGCGAACTTTATGTGGGCTTAATGGGCAATCTGCGGCTGAAAGTTTTTCCGATTCGCGAGCTGGTTTTCCGGGAGGTTCCACCGGACGAACCAAAGATTGCGACTTATCGCGCGAAGTGGGACGAGGAATATCGCAAACGCTGGGGCTTGCAGAACAAGTTCGCCGTAGGTCTCGAGCCGGCGCTGGTCGCCCGCGTCGAAGAAACGTGTAAACGTATCTATCGCTTGCTCACCATCGATGGCTACGCCCGTATTGACCTGCGGTTGACGGCGAACAACGAAATTTATTTCATTGAAGCGAATCCAAATCCGATTCTGGCCGAGGACGAAGATTTCGCGCAGGCTGCGGGCAAGGCAGGTTTGCCCTATCCGCAACTGATCGATCGGATCATCCGGCAGGGGATGAATACGCTGCGGGATTGAGGCTAATTCGTGAATTTGGAGGGACACGCGCCGTCGTGTCCCAAAAATCAGAGCTGACACGGCGCCTCCCCCTTTACCTGCAATTCGAAACTCGCAATTAGCGGCCGCCGAATTCATCTTGATCGCAATGGCCGACGCGATTACTCCGATGATGCAGCAGTACCAGCGGCTGCGCGGAAGCGTGCCGGCGGATGTGTTGTTGCTCTTCCGACTTGGCGATTTCTATGAGCTGTTTTTCGAGGACGCGAAGGAGGCGGCCGGCCTGCTCAATGTCGCGCTGACGAAGCGGAACGGCGTGCCGATGTGCGGGGTGCCGTATCACGCGGCGCAAAATTATATCGCAAAGTTGATCAAGGCGGGAAGGCGGGTCGCGATTTGCGATCAAACGAGCGAGCCGCAACCGGGACGAATCGTGACGCGCGATATTACGCAAATCATCAGCGCGGGAACGGTGAGCGAACTCGGTTTGTTAGAGGCAAAGCGCGCGAATTATCTCGGCGCGATTTATAAACACGAATCCGCCAGTCCGGCTCGGACCATTTTCGGGTTTGCCTACGCCGATTTAACGACGGGCGAGTTCCGGTTGATGCAATTGAGGACGCAAGGCGGGCTAGCGGATGAGCTGGCGCGGGTCGGGCCGTCGGAAATTTTGGTGAGCGAGGAACAGCGCGAAGTTTTCGCCTCGATCGAGCATGCCCTGGCGCACGATAGCTACGCATTCTTGCCCGAACAGGCGACATTCGCATTATGCGAACATTTCAAAACCAAATCACTTGATGGTTTCGGTTGCGCGGGAATGCCGGCAGCGATCGGCGCCGCGGGCGCGATCATTCATTATCTCAAACATCAATTGCGCCGGAAGATTGATCATCTTTCGTCGTTACGGTGCGAATCGGCGAGCGATCACGTGGTTCTGGACGCAGCCACCCAGATAAATCTCGATCTGGTCGAATCACGCGGTGCCCGCGATACCAGTTTGCTGGCGGTGCTCGATCGCACGGTGACGCCAATGGGCGGGCGGAAATTGCGCAGTTGGATTTTGCAGCCCCTGCGTGATTTGCACGAACTGAACTGCCGGCAGCAGATGATTGCGGATCTGCTGCATGAATCCGATTTGCTGGGGTCGTTACGCAGCGCGCTCAAATCGATTCGCGACGTCGAGCGAGCTGCCGGCCGGCTCTCGCAAGCTTCCGGAAACGCGCGTGATCTCGTTACCCTGAAAAATTCACTGCAACAAATTCCGGAATTGAAAGCGGAACTCGGCAAGCTGATCGAGCGGATCAATTTTGGCAGGGCAAGTTCTCCTGTAGAGGCAGGCGTGTCGCCTGCAACATTTTCTCAGGAGCAGCCGACACGGCTACCAACACAGATACGATCCCACCAATCGTTAGCAAATCGTTTGCAAGCCGAAATTGCGGAGATGCCGGAACTGGCCGCGAAACTGCAAGGTGCAGTGGTGGACGATGCCCCCCTGGCGTTG
>Ga0193750_1000220_pt1 | contig 16191 bp, 12 predicted proteins | sample L1c1metaG_FD_160569 | JGI IMG/M metagenome (GOLD analysis project Ga0193750, IMG submission 160569) | Soil microbial communities from a riparian zone of the East river system, Colorado, United States - L1c1 | ecosystem: Environmental > Terrestrial > Soil > Riparian zone | place: USA: East River... | reverse complement strand
ACGTGATTGCGGCATTACCGAGAACAGTGGAAACCGACGGCACAATTTCCCTTAACAGAAAATCCGGCCGGTCCCGGAAGAATACCTTGTCACCCTCACGCCAACCTTCAGGATCTTCGGCCATGTGCCACTGCCAGTTCTCCGTTCGCGCTACATCAAGCTCCTCGTAGTAGCCGCGTCGCTGCGTCGCAAGATCGCGACCGTTCAACACATCTCCATGTAATCGGGCAATGCTCTTTTGAATATTGGGAACCATCCGAGTAGCCACGGATGGCACTGCCAGGAGGCACAGAGCCCCAAGCGTAACAACGGTAGCCGAGCGCCAGAAGTGAAATGGTTCGCGACTCGCTTGGGTCCCGCGCCCTTCCGAGGTTTCCCGGCTGGACTGGCCCCACAGCATGCCGCAGATGCAGACGACGAGGATGACGCTGGCGACAATGGCAATGTCGCGCAGGGTCGGGCTGGAAGCGGCATCCAACAGAGTCTGGAACTCGGCCCATGATTGGCATGACCAAAATGCCCAGAGAATGCACATCGCGCAGAAGACCCCCCCGGCTTTCAGGCCGAGAATTACCCGCTGGCGCCGAGTGACTCGCGAGGGCGAAAGGGTTCGCTTTCGAACCCGAGTCGTCTCGCCGATGGCGTTTACCAGTACCAGCACAGCAAGGATCATCCAGAAAGCAAAGTCTTTCCCGTTAAGTAAAGGCCTGCCTCGAATCCAGAACCATTGCCAGGAGTGCAGCACCCAGGTGGCGAGGAAAGTTACGATGGTCGCGAGCGACAAAGCACGGATTGGGCCGAACCTGCGCAGCGCGAAATGCGCCGGATAAAAGAAGAGCTTCATGACAAAGTCCTTCCAGTAGATATTAATTCGTCGCCAAAAATCAGTGAAACTCGAGGCTAATAGATAGAGATGATGTGTTTCCGGCAGGTTAAAGCCAAACATGTGCAATAGCCCTACAATCAGGTGGAACGTCCCAGAGACACGCAGGTAAAGCAGGTACATCCCCAGGACGCACCCCGCCACATCCAATGCCGACGAAAGTTTGTAAACATCCAGCGGCGCAAACTGGTAGACTATTCTATATAATAACAACTGAAAGACGCCGCGCACCATCCAACGCAGACCACTTTGATAAATTCGCGGCCAATCCTCGTTATAGTAGGTTGAGCAAAAAGTCTTGTAGTCCACGACTGGAAACAAGGGAAAGCAAACATTCGGCAGCAGAAAGAAGTAGGCGACGGCACGAGCCGCGCTAAATGGCGCCGTGCGATGCTTCAGGTCGTAAAGATAAGCTATCAACCGAAACATGAACATCGAACCGAGGATGGCCCACATCTCGGCAATGTCGGGAAATAATCGACTCTGTGCGCGCAACGCAGTCAGGACGGCGCCGACTAATGCTACTAAAACAATGCGCACCCAAAATCGGACAGGAAGATGACAAAGCCCGATCAGGATCAGTCCGATCGCCACCAAAGTCAGACCTGGAAACAAATGATATAGAGTACTGTTTGTCGTTAACCTCCCGCTCAGCCATCCGGCTAATACGTTAGGACCGAGGTGACCAACGCCAGCCACTACCGCCACAAGCGAAAGTAGTCCGAAAAACGGAAGGCGAAACCGCAGCGGCAGAAGATGATGAATGATAAATCCGGCAAAGGCCAATTTCATCAACCGCACCAACGATAGACTCTCGAGCTGCCAGTAGTCTACGACCAGGACAATCAGAGCGAACTGCATGACAACCGCCAAAAACGGACCGATCCGACTGACGTATTCCATAACAGGGTGTCGCCGAACATCCTGTCGGTCTGTAACTACTTCATTAGTTTCACCGGCCATTTTCGCCGTCTGCGTTTCAGTAAACATCTTCAGTTTATTCCACCAATGTTTTCCCTCGGACCATCAACCAGTCGCTAAACTTATCTTTCGCCGAGCCCTGTTAGTTAGAGAATCTCGTAAGGCGAGCGACTTTACCCCAATGTGGCTTGTTCCTGCGACTTGCCATCTCTCCACCGTCACTCCGATTCGCCCCGTTTGGTTTTTTTGGGCGCGACCGTTTCTTCTACCGGAAAGAAGGATATCGCGTACAAATAACCGATTGCCTCGTCGACAATATCCTCCACACCTTCACTATAAAGCCACCAACGTTTCACATCGAAATCGGGGCTCGGAACGGAAATTACGCCTACGTTAACGTCTGATCCAAGCGCCTTTTTGAAGAGCAACCGGGTACGGCGAGCATGTGCTCCCTCAGTCAAAATGTTGATGGCCCGTACCTTTAAATCGTGTTCGCGAAACCACTCCCGCAATGCGACGGCTGAGCTATAAGTGCGGTCGCGGCCAATGACATGCGAAGGAACCACCTGAATCAACGTCGCAGGTATCCCCTCCTTCTTGAGCAAATCTGCTCCGACGTTGGCCGCCGTTTGATAGTCATTGATATAGCCCCCGTTTCCGACAACAGGTCCACCGGTCGTGAAAATCTGACGATAGGAATGATTTCTGAATTCTTCCACCGCCGCGCGAGCCGCGTAGGGGTGAACCCAACCTTCAACGACCAGCACATCCGTATCGACCCGGTGACTAGCGGCCAGAAAAGGATAGATACCAAAAAAGATCGTTGTCCCGATGGCGAGGACCACCGCCACCAACAACAATTTCGCGGCGCGCGACAGTCCCCAGCGGTACCGACGAACCAGGAGACCTCCGAGCCTTTTCATCGGCCCAGATGATGGCACAGGAGTCGAGCGCGTCCCAAGAGGACTCGCTTTGACTGCGGTCGGTAAATTGGCGGTCATTTATAATACTCGATGAAGGCTTGGGCGCGTCTAGCCTTTGCAGAGGCCTTCTTCGGCCAGTTCACACAGCAAATGCCCCACGGCGATGTGGCATTCCTGGATCCTGGCGGTACTCTTGGACGCTATGGTGATGGCAATATCAACCTCTTCAGCAAGAACGCCGCCATCTTTTCCGCTTAGACCGATCGTCTTCGCTTCGGCTTTTCTGGCCGCCTTCACGCCCTCAAGCACATTCGGTGAATTTCCACTGGTACTAATACCGACGGCAACGTCACCGGGCCTGGCCAAAGCTTGAATTTGCCTGGCGAAAATTTGATCAAATCCATAGTCATTGCCGACAGCCGTGAGAATAGAGGAATCGGTTGTCAGCGCGATGGCGGGTAGCCCGATGCGCTCTCGCACAAATCGGCCTACAAATTCGGCGGCTAAATGTTGTGCATCCGCTGCGCTTCCGCCATTGCCAAAAAACAATAGCTTACCGCCGGATTGAAGGCATTGGATGATTAGGCGTGCGGCTTCGGCAATCATTTGACTGCAATCGCGGGCAACGATAGCCCGGAGTTCAGCGCCTTCGCGTAACGACGCATTAATTAGTTCGAGCGCTTTTTCCTTGTTCATCCGGTTCTGGCGATGCTTCGCATCAATATCGGGCTGGGAGCAAATTCGAATAAACGCTTGTCGTTATACCTGCAACTTTGTTCCAGGAATAGCGATCATTGGCATAGGCTCTTATTTTGGCTCGTCGTTCCGCAAGGTTACGATAAAGGTCGCTCTCAAAATAGCGTCTGATTGCATGCGCCAAGTCCGACGGATCTCGCGGTCTGGCCATAAAACCAGTTTCGCCTTCGACGATCTCTTCCCGTAACGAACCCACGTCCGTTGCAATAGCCGGCAGTCCAAAACTATAACCGAGAAAAAGGACGCCACTCTGAAAAACGTGAGTGTAAGGCAAGATCAGCACGTCAGCCGCCTTGAAATATAGTTCTGTGTCTTCGTCCGGAACATATTCGATCGTCTTTCTGATTAGGTCACGCACTTCACTTCTCGTAATCATCTCGTCTATCCGCCTCCAGTAGCCTTGGTCGTGCTTTGGCCTTCCAACAATCAGTAAGCGATAACCCCCCTCCGCTTTCGCCAGCTGAATAAAGGCTGCAACTAAATCATCGAGGCCTTTGTAAGGCGCGATGTTGCCGAAAAAAAGCGTCGTCCTGTCCGTTTCTTTCACGCCCACTTTTTTCTTTGCCTGTGCCGTCGAAAGATCCGTATTCGGAACAGTATTGTTAATTCCAAATGGAATTACGCTGACCTTATCCGGCGAAACAGCAAAATCTGATACCAGCTCGCGCTTCATTTTGTCGGTGTGAACGAAAAGGTGATCAACCAGCTGGTATTGAGTCCTGAGAGAAAAACGATTTAGCCAATTATCATTCGCGTCCCGATCGCCGGCATTCACGTTATGAACAGTGAAAGTAACTTTCTTGCCCAGCGCCTTGTAGTACAACATCAAAAAGATGCGGTCGAAGAACTGTACCTTGTTGTTCCACAACAGGTGAAAAATTCGGGGTTGCGCTGTCGCTGCATACCTTAGCAGCCTGATATAATACAAAGTAACCCGCAGTAATTTTTGCCCGACACTCGACTCCGGGCGTTGATCACCGCGCAAATTAAGAAATCGTATCTGGGGATCGTTCAGTAACTCCGGGACTTCCAGATCGTCGCTACCAATGAAATCTAAAGATGTTCCGGCAGAACTCAGAGCCATCGCCATCCCCAGGGCATAAGGCTTGTCTCCACCACCTGTTAGGAGAGCGACTCTCTCGCTCACCTTCGATAATGCGCCAGAAAGCCTGGCTCTGTCGCTGCCAAATCGGCGCCTCTCGGCCGGGCGAGCGAGCTACCGTAAATGCTCACATCCGTAGCCATCATCTCCAATCGCTGTCGCAGCTCTCATTTACCACACGGCCACCTGTCACATCCATTTCGTTGTTAAAAGCGAGCCCCTGCGCAGCCTCCAGGCATAACACTGCCGCGCGACCTTGCGTAGATGGTCGGTCACCGTTAATCCCTTTTCCTGGGAAGCAATAATCGTTGCAAATAGCTTCCCTGCAAACCGCGCCATAAGTAGTCGAGAAAGTTTTTCATCGCGTCCGCTAACGCTCCCATGATGGTCAGGCCTCGCCAAAACTTTCTTGAAATCAAGCACGTCGACAACGCAGGCTGCCTTTCGCAATCGAGCGGCAATGTGTTCGATGACTATAAGGTAATGGAATCCGCTGAAGAGTGGCAACGGTGAGAAACACCCGAGGAGCTTCTGTGGCCCTCACGCCAAACTACGCTTCACTCTTTGTTCCTCCTTTTGCCCATAACGCAATTTGAGCTTTTTTTTCACCGAAGCCGGCAACATCCTTCTAAGGGTTCGTCGGGTAAGCCCTGCCGTCCGCGTCGCCAAGCGCCAGCCGAAGGCATGCATGTCTGCTACGCGACAATAAAGCTCTCCCACCAGCGCGGATGCTCCCTCACCCTCCGGAATCAACTGATGATCTGTTCCAGGGATCTTTGTTAGAGAATAACCATGAAGCTCGAGACTGGACTCGTACTTCCGTGCGAGATAACGATAGTATTGTCTAAAAGGAGAATCAGTCACAAGTTTGCGCCAACGATCAAAATACTTTTTGTTGTGCGCGCCAGCCAGTTCCTCCATTTCATCCTCGAAAACTTCCGCGCCAATAAACTCGGCAATTTCACGATGATATCGTGACGGGTCGTTGATGTAATCTTCGTAGCGCAACTCATATAAGCGGCCGATATGCTTTTTGTCTTCCTCGTAAAGCCCGTAGCAGTGCAGCCAATGCTCAAAACCCATGCGCAATGAAGCCATACTCACCTTCCATCTTTGGTTAGCCATGCTTACTGCCACCGGATGTCGCTTAATCACCACGAAATACGAGTTAGGAAACGCGGCTTGGAGGAAACGTGTCATTAGAAGGTTTTTTGGCGTCTTCTCGATCCGGATCGATTTGGCGGGATCCCAGTATCGTTCCCAGCTTGCTTTCAGCCGCACTAGATTTTCCGGCGTCAACAGGTCTGAAGTTTCCGTCAGATGGGCCCGCGGATTGAAACCGAACCGGCCCGTCCCGCCGCAAGCATGGTCAGTCGCGTACACGTCCTGCAAATATTGTCCCTCGTCTTGAAGGACTCCTGTATTGCGAAAAGCTGTGCAATTTCTCAATCGGCCGATATTGCGGGCGAGCACGCTCGTACCGCTTCGCTGCAGGCCGCAGACGAACACGTACTTCCTAATCGGGTTATTGTCGGTTTGCATAATTCTACCTCTAACTTGGTTGCTTCCTCTTCAGTTCTCGCAACATTTCAAAAAGATACACCGGCACGCGGCGGCGTTGTGCGTTAAGTTGGAAATGAACACAGCCCCGATAACGAAGCTTCCTGGCACGCACAGGAGAAGCTGAGTGACGGGCTGATACTTGCGACCGGTATCTGCATCAGTTCGCGTTGCAAAAAAGACTCTCTGAGGCCTTTGCGAATACATTTCGCTGACCCTTCTAATCGGAACCACCTATCATGACACAAAAGATTATCATTCCACCCACGCAATCTCGACGGGAAAAATCAGCAACTTCGATGCCGCTCCCAAATACTCATCTTGGGAGATGCAGGCGCAACTTTGGTTTCAATCGACTCTCGAAAGCCCTTAGGCTGGCTTTGCAGATTTCGCATTCTCCCACAATGCAAGAGCTTTGTCCCAAGAGCGAACGATCTGCCACTTAAACAGTCGCAAAGAGGATCGACTGCGCTTTGCCGCGCGATATCCAAAGACTCGCTGAATCCAAAAATATTTTCGCCCGAGTCGCGGAATCTCAAGGCCCCCTCCGAGATCAGCCGCGAGCTGCTGCAGCTCTTCGACAAGGTCGGGTCTTTCCGGAAAAAAATTGATGAAACGGCTTTGCAGATAGCGAACGCATGCCGCTCGGGTTCGCTTGCTATTCTCGAGCGAAAGAAGGTACTTGACGTGTAGCTGAATGGACAGGAATTGCGATTCCAATTTCTTTTTTGACTGGTCCACGTTGCTCAAGCTGTGGACACCGGAATCGCGATAAAATACTTTGGCCTCGTCAACAAAACGAACGCTGCTGGTTGCTAGAAGGACACGGCAAAAGTATTCGCCATCGTCATCCAGAGATAAGCGCGTGTCCCAGGGTCCTGCTGTCTTTGTAAGCATTCTACTTACAAGCCATGTAGCCGTCTGCATGTGAAGATTCTGTCCCATTTTGCGCATGAGCCACTCAGCTGGTGATAAACTACACCAAAGCGGCGTGGAGATGAATTGCGCTTTAGATGGTCGATGCATGAAGCTTCCCCACGCAGCAGAAAGAAGAACGCCCTCGCTCTGCACTTCCTCGGCCACTTCCATCTGCCTCGCCACTTTGTCCGCTGCCAGAATATCGTCGGCATCCAGCCATTGAATATAATTTCCCTGACAAAGCTCGAACGCCTTATTTCTTGCCGCAGCAGCCCCCTGATTTTCCTGACGGGTCACGCATACGTTGCTGGAAGCAAACCGCCGTGCATTTTCCAGGGTTCGATCGCGAGACCCGTCGTCAACAACAACGATTTCTTTGTTCAACCAAGTTTGCTCGAGCGCCGATCTTATCGTGTCCCCTATCGAACGCTCGGCATTATATGCCGGTATCAGAATGGAAACCAAAGGGGTCATCGAAAATAATGCAATCGTGCGCTAGTTTTGTCCATTCTTGTTGCTGGAGTAACGGTGGCTTCCATGCAACTAATCTACGGCAAAGCATTGTTGCCCAAGCGCGCCCCACTTAGATTTCGCCTCGCGAATGCCGAATTCAGCCAGGTAACTGATAGGTCCGTGACAACACCCGATTGACTTTCTGCGTTCAGGCAATCCGCATAGAAACAGATATCTATGGTTTGGATTGTCTTTATTGTTTACGATCTTGTGCTTATTTGACGCTCGTGCAGAAATTCAAACAGCGATTGCCCGAGGTGGACGGCGACCCGTCGCTGCGGTTTGGCAATGCAGATAAAGACTGCGCCAATCGTCGCACCCACGGGCAGACAGATTAGAAGCTGCACCCAAGGCGGTCGATCGGCAACCAGATGTTGAACCAACCAAGTCGCGCCGAACATAATAATCCAAAGAGGCAAATGCCAAAAAAATCTAGTCCATAAGTCTTTCGTACTTACCGGCCCCTTCCGGCCAACATTGTAGTAGAGGATCGGAAGTCGCAACAGAAGTCCTGAAATGGAAAAGGCCATGGCTACGCCTACGGGACCAAAAGGTAAACCGGCGACAAACGACCCGACCGTAAGGGCCGACGCGATGGCGTTTTGATAGAAGATATCTTTGCCGCGTCCCTGGCTGGTAAGAAGCCAGTTTGCGACGTTGGCAAGCGGAATTTGAATAGCCAAAAAGGTGAAGCCTCCAAAAATAACGGCGGCCCGTTCCCACTTCGGCCCAAGCGTTACCAGTGTAAGTGGATAAGAAAGGGGCAAGAGCAGGCTGGTGAAGAACAGAGTAATCAGTGCTATAGCCTCATAGAGTCGGAGAAAGGTCGATCGATAACGAGCGGGGTGAGATTGCAAACGTGACAAGGTGGGGAGAAAAACAGAGTTGATCGGGAGAAGGAATTGCTCCAGAGGTCGAACCACCAACGCCGCACCCCTACTATAAAGTCCAAGCGCAGCCGCACCGTAAAAGCGGCCGATTAACAGGGCGTCACATCCTCGAGCGATAGAGGATAACAAGCTCGCGGCAGTTTGATGCACTCCAAAGGCGAGAAGTGGACGGACACCGCTTTGCCGGGAAGGCCACGATGGGCGCCACCGTGATAGCGAGCCGGTAAAGACAAAACTGCCAAGCTCAGTGGCAAGAGTCATGCCAACCAGTGACCATGCGCCGAACCGCATCAACGCCATGGCAATTCCAACCGCAACCCCCAGCGCCATCGAGCCTACTTCGATAACAGCGATGGCCTTGAAACGAAGTTGACGCCTGAGTAATGCCAAATGCTGGACTCTGAAACCACCTATGAGGAAAGTCGTCGACAGGCAAAGCGTGATGGCAGTAAGTCTCGAATCACGATAAAACAAGGCGAGAGCCGGAGCCAAAGCCGCCACAATCAGCGTGCATAACCCACTTACGCCGAGATTAACCCAAAAGAGATTTGTGACTTGTGCTTGGGTGATGTGTTCGCGCTGTATCGTCGGCGTGGCAAGCCCAGCGTGTCGGAATACAACCAGGAAACCGGTCACGCTCGTCACCATGGCGATAAGACCAAAATCTCGGGGAGTGAGCAATCGCGCCAAAACCACGGTCGCGACGAGGTTCATGACGAACTTGGCCGCTTGCGCTGACATCGTGATCATCCCGCCGGAAATAGTGTGACGTTTAAGGTCAGGTAAAAGATGCTGAGTAGCGAAAGGCTCAGCAGCCGACCCGATGGGATCACTTCCAACAGAAGGCAGGTTCGGGCTCAGCTCCAAACCATTCCGATCCCCGACTGTTCCCTTAACCGCGTTCATGCTCTTTTCACTCTGGAAGCGCCTCGATCCTCCTCAAGCAAAGCATTCGTAAAGCCAGCAACAAATAAAAGAATCGCCCCAACGCTCCCACTTCCCGTTGGCATATTGTGCCGATATCACAATTAAGACTCATGGCTCCGCACTGACAATTAAGTAATGTTAATGTTTTGCGCCGTTCCGATCACAATACGTCGCTAAATCAGCAAGTCCGTAAGGTATCTTTCTGGACGTAAATAACCGCCGCTCGCTCGCGACGCATAGGTAGTATGCGGCCTGCCTGCCATTGATGTTGATTTAAGTTAAAGCTGCGCTCGGTAGAGTTCGTGCAGGCTTTGCCACTTGCAGTTGCGTCTTAATTGCGTCCTTCACCTCCGCCACAGTTATCGCGGAGGTCGCCCTCTTATCGTACCCGCGTTGATAGAAAAATTCACCCAGGCGAGGGGAAAGAATTTTCTTTTGAATTCCATACTCGTAGATCTCCCATGGACTGGTACAGGTAAAGAGGGTCACACAGTGCGTCTCGGTGCCAAGTGCAAAATGCATTGGCAAACTGTCGCCACCAACTAAACATCGGTGGTTTCGAATGTCGGCCAGGTGTTCAAGGAGAGAAGATCTTGTCGGCAAGATGTTAACTTGTAGCCCCTCACGTTCTAGCTCATCTTTCAACTTGGGGTAGTAACTCCATTTCTTCATCGGCCAAACCGGACCAGCATCTGCGGCTATCGCAACATCGCCCGATAAGCCCGTTTCAGCAGGCTTCGGCAGCAAGTATGTGTCGCCAGCAAAACGCAACCCCAAACCCTCAAAAATCATATCCTGATACGTGCGCCGATTCAGAAACTTCAGCTTGTCTGCTTCCTCTTTTCCATAGCTACTTATAAGACTGAGATCAAACCATTGCTTTGAATTCTGGGTGTATCGCAATAGCCCGCCGGCATCAACGTATGCACCGAAGATCTGCCGGGGCCGCACCGTTTCCACAAACTGCGCAACATCCAGCGTGTCCTCCAGATTTATGGCTAGGTCATAATGTGTATCAAGTGCAGCGCTTCTTTGCTCCCAGGCGAAGCAGCGGAGATTATCAGTCACGCCTTTCAAGAGAATGCTGTTCGTCGCGGCTGTTATCCAGGTAATTTGTCCTTGGAGGCGCCTCAAGAGAGGAGTTGTCCGCACGACATCACCCGTGGCACCAAGTTTCAGAATTAAAGTTTTCATGGCGATATTCGCATCGCGCTTGAGGTTAAAGCGCAAATTCTATTCTGGAACGACGGGCACAAATCCCTGTCTTGGTCGGGGTTCCCTTGCTTCAGTGTAAGCGGAAACGTTGATTCGGAAGAAAGCTCCTTCGCGATCCCGGGTAAGGCCGGTGTCGCGGTTCGCCTCGTTTGATCCTTTTTAAATTGCAGGCACATCGGGAATCATGGATTGAAGAGATTCTATCAAGTAGTCGTGCGAAGCCGTATTGGCCGCGGCGAGCAGAGAGGCATCTTTCTTCCACGTAACGGCTCCTTCAGTTTGATAGAAACGCATGATTTCTTGTCTGCCGACAGACCAATCGGCAGACCTCCGCATCCAGTGTAGTTAAACTTGCACCGTGCTTTGGAGGCGACAACTTAGAATTGATAACCATATGTCTTGAAATCGTCCGAGAATGCTAGCCGCACTGCGGCGATGGTGAGCCGATTATAGCAAGCCCTGTAATCCCGCTCTTTCCTTTCTTCAGTAGGGTTGACAGTAGGAATTTTTGCCTTGGGCGATACGCCCGCCCTTTTGAATACACCCTCCAAATCTTTTTCTATGGTCTCATAACGCATTACCACATCAACTCCGCGCGTGTGGTCACAAAACATTGAAGGTTGAACTCCAAAGAGTCTTTTGAGCAATTGTCTCCGACACTTCTTCAAAACCCATTGATTAAATGAATGCGTCTGCGCGTACCTCATGTTTTTGGCGTAAAGGGGACCAATACGATTTACCCAGGAATTTGGGTCTTCAAGCAGGGGTTGGTATTTGGATCGCTGCTTCCAATAGAGTGAGACAAGCGTATCAAAGGGATTGCGAACAGCGGCGAATTTAAGTAACCCTCTGGCATCATCCTCCGTTAGGAGACCATTCTCAATCAACTCTGGCAGAGTGCTGTGTTTTTTCTGAACATGAATACGCCCCTGGCGGCTCAGTATGTCTTCGGACGGGATAAACTCGCCTCCGTAGTTCGCACACAGCAGATCGCCGATCGCGGTGCAGGCGGTCCGTGGAGTCATTATGAATAGCAAACTGTATTTTCGGCAAATGATTGCCATTTCAGACTTGTGAAGCCGGGTGGTCAATGCGAGCAAACGCGGAGCGAGGCGACTCGATCGTGTCGGTGCCAAAAGGTTGGAAAAGCAACCTCTTAATTGCTTCGAGGGTAAGCACGACGTTGATTTCGCTGCTGTAGTTTACCGTTCCATGGGCATACTCAGCTAATATCTTGCGGAGGTAACGAGCGTTCCATAGTTCTGATCCTCGTATAGCGACGCGAATCTCCTCACTCACAAACTGAGCGAGTTCTCGCTGAAACCACTTATGGTAATATAGAAACTTATGGCGGCCAAAAAACATTCCACCTGTTTTGAATGCATCCAATACCGGGTTAAATCGCTCGAGCGGTCTAGGCAGCCCTTCGCTGTAAAAGTAGTCCAGCTTGAAGGTCGCTCTACCGAACATTCGCCGGATGGCTGATGTGAGTGGCGCCTCGTTGCCCAGACCTCCCATGTCAGTTGGGATCCTGCTCAATTTGTAGCTGTTGTTCTTAATGGCGGCGATTACTGGTTCCGGCGAATCACGAATTGCCCGCGGTATCCGGTAAGCAAGCGCGACGAGTTCATTATCCAGGTAAGGCGTCCGAAAGACAGTTTGTGACCGGCCCGCCGCTATCACGCCGAATCGCCGGTCGGGTATGTCTCCGGTAACCGCGGCAGTAACCGGATGCAACCTGTCACTGATATGATCTGGCTCTGTATCTTGCCCTAAACCTGGCCAATCTAGATGCAGCAGTTCGCGATTGAGACGCACAGGCTTGTAGAAAGATACCTCTCGAAAAATTTCGCCGCCGAACACGCCGGTTAGCCTTACCGGCGCTAAGCGCGCCGCCTGCCTGTTAAAATAAGCTTCATGCGTGCCAAGCAAGCCAAGGCACCCATCGGTAATGTAAACGGTGCGATCGACATGAAGAGGAAAATCACTGAAAAAATCTGGCCCAATCCGAAGGATATGATGTTGGAGACCGCACGCGGCAGCCACCTTTGCCGCTATTTGTGCATCCAAAAGATTTTGTGCCTGACCGGCAAAGGTGTAGCAGACGGGCCCAACCCCCTCCTCCGGCAGACAAGCCATGATCATGCGCCCATCCAAACCAGCAGTCAGCGAAATGCCTATCTCTTCGTTTCCTTGAAGAAAATGGGGTAGGATGCGTTTGAAAGTTTCTTGAAAGTCCGCTTGGAACTCGCACGGCGACTGAGTCGTTTCCACCTCCCATTTTCGAAATTCGAAGTACTTGCTCCGCTTGCACCGCCCGCCCTCGACGCACCAGAGGGAACCCGGTGGCATCGATTTGATTCCCTTAAATAATGTCCGGGAGTGGATAGTGCACCCAAATCTGAGGTATTCGATTACTCCCTCTTTATCGAATTCCCTTAACTCCGGAAGAATTCGAAGTAACGCCTTTGCTTCGCTCGCGAAATAGAAGGCATCGTCATTTTCGTGCCAGTAGACACGTTCCATACCGTATCGGTCATTAAAAAGAAACGCCCTTTGGGATCTGTGATCTATCAACAGACCGCTGAACAGCCCGTTCAGCTGCTCGAAAAAACCATCGCTTTGCTCAAGATAGAGCGGAATTAACCAACTCCCTATGCCCGAGTCAATCGCATGGCCGCGATGACGGAGGAAAGAATATGTTTCCGAATCGAGGAAGCATTCCCCCGAGAAAAGCAGAGCGACTTTCCTTTGTTCGTCCTGGAAGATTTGGTTCGAGGCGAAAGACCCCCCATGCGCGATCCAACCAGCATAAATCCCCATCTCAGGAGAGCTATATCTTCCGGAAACGTAAGTCGGTTCGTATCGCATGACATTGAGCATTTGCTCGACATGCGACTCTGCTTCCCATGGAGCTGCAGGTCTTCTGCTTATGAAGCCGACTATTCCCGGCATGCTACAAAAGGATCATTTGCGCGCTTTTGCGCCAAGTTAGGAACTCGGAGAGGGGAAGGATTCGAACCTCCGATGCGGTTGCCCGCATAGCAGCCTTTGCAAGTTGCTGCCTTAGACAACTCAGCCACTTCTCCATGAAGATACATGCCCAGGCAGTAGTAATTAAGAAAGTACTTCTTGCCCGGCAGCGGGTAAAATCTGCTCTACTTTCCGAAAAATCGGATGGTTTGCTGGATCATATCCAAAGCGTCGCATGCTCGTTTTCGTCAGCGACGTGATTAGCCATTTATCGGCTCGCGATATCCGAGTTTGCCAGCGGACGGCTGCTCTCGGATCAAATGCCTTCTGCTGTTTACCAGTCAAACTCGAAGGTTGGTGCTCGTGGCGCCCGTGCCCAGGGTCAGCCATACTCTCCGTGAACTCGGCGCCGACAAAAGCGCAAAGTTCCTGTAGCGTCGGCTTCGGATCAGCCAAAAGATCTTCATAGCGAAATAACTTATAGTTAGGCAACTCACGGAATCGCTGATGCAGCCGAGAATCACGGCGATACTGTACAATTACGGACAAAGGCACCAACTTCCGAATTAGCCATGCTAAATGTGGATGTGCTAAAACTTTCGGTGCTGTCCCAAAAGGGTCGTTGGTCTTAGACATCGCCATCGCTCTGGGATCTCTTGTGATATGTACAATTCTACCGTCGCGAAACCATCTCAGAAGTTCCGGCATGTGGCTTACGTCGACAGGAAATTTTACACAAGGCCGTTCGCCGCCGCTAAAACGTGTAATTTCTTCGAGAAAAATCCGAGCAATTGCTCCGAGACTCCGATCTGATTTCTTGATTCGGGTAGCTATTGCGCGTTGCAGCTCGGGATCTCCAGCCGCCGTGACGTTTTCGAATCTCCAAAACGTACTGTCCAATCCGGGAATGCTCTTTTTTCCGAAACAGAGCTCCACCATCCGATCCACGCATTCATCCTGTGACAGATCCCCTCCCCGCGTGGCGAGAAAGTATTTGAAATCGCGGTGACGACCATCTCCCAGAAACCGTGGATCCGTGAGCCTCACGACGCCAGGGATCATCGATAGAAGGTTATGCCACAGAGTACTGCCGCTGCGGTGCGCACCGAGGATAAAGATTGGAGGCTTCACAAACGGCATCACCTAGACCGGCACAGAAGCTTTTTCGCATACCAATTCGACCTCAACCACAACAAAACGACCATCGCCTTTTCCGGGATTATGCCCCGAAGGCCACCGTGAAGCCGAAGTCCCAAAACAATTCTACCCTTTATGCTGACTGGAAGGACGTCCTCCGGCACCCTCATCTTTACAAGCCCATTGCTTTCCTGAAACTGACCTCTGCATATCTTCCCAATTACGCCTGATCCGGCGATCCAGGTGGCCATGGCTTGGAGAGGGAAGGATTCGAACCTCCGATAACAGCCAATGCTAGCTGTTGCTTTACCACTCAGCCACCTCCCCATAATTTCAGTCCGAAATATTCGGGCAACCAAAGGCAATCATCCACGATCAACGGGAGAAATTGCTTTTTTTCATAGGATGGCGGGCTCAAGATCAAAGCCGTTTTGTCGCTTGCGTGTCATCGTGCTCGTCTCAAGCAAGCGCTACGCCGAAGACTCGCTAACTGGCGTGCCTTTGGATGTGACCGAGGCGGGCTTCTGGCGGTATCTGAAGATATACCACTTGGATCGCAACTCCAACAAGTAAACGATGATTCGCTCTGGAAGAGCGGCCTTTAGTCCCCTGTGCAGGCCAAATCGTAAAGCAACTTCTCCTAAGAACGTTAGCGGCACGTAGTATTCTGGAACCGCGAACCTCACAAAACCGTTGCGCTTCTGAAAGTCCCCGTGATCTCCTCTTCTCCATACTGTATAAGTAAGGTACGGAATGCTTCGATTTGCACATACTTCGACGGCTTTGGCAATCATGCCATTCATGGGCGATTTATCACGATGCGGCGTCTTATCTAAGATCATGGTGATCATCGCACATCTATCTGCTACCAAAAGCTTGATGAAACCAATTAATTCTTCCCCGTAATAGGCGGCGATGAAGATGGCTTCTTGCGAATCAGCGGACATCCCTTCTTTCACACTGGCAAAGCTTCTACCGTAATGCCAAAAAAACTTACCGCGCCTGACAGGTGAATCGTTAAAGATGTCCACAATTCCTCGGATTAGTCGATCGCTGAGTTCGACATTGTTAATCGACACTCCACATTTTTGGGACTTCCTCACCATGTTTCGAGTTTTCGAGCTAATTTGCTTATCCCACCAATTCTTAAAAGTTGTAACTGGGATCGCCGCTATATCGCGCCACTCCCTGTAGTACTGGTATTTCGGCACGCTCTCTGGAATTCGCTGCCAGAATTTGAAAAGATCTACTCTTGCCATACAGCTTTTCAGTGCCTGAATGATTTCGCCCGGATTCTCAACGTCCTCCTGCCATTCGTCCTTGCCCGTCCTGAGGCTAGCTGTCCTGACAATTTTGCCGGAAAGGAAGAACGTTTGGTTGTTTACCCGCACCGCGTCACACTGTACGGGCTCTCCCTTAAAACGAATCGTCTCCTGGCAAACTATACCTCTTGGTTGCATCTTAAAGATTCGG
>Ga0193750_1000219_pt1 | contig 16255 bp, 41 predicted proteins | sample L1c1metaG_FD_160569 | JGI IMG/M metagenome (GOLD analysis project Ga0193750, IMG submission 160569) | Soil microbial communities from a riparian zone of the East river system, Colorado, United States - L1c1 | ecosystem: Environmental > Terrestrial > Soil > Riparian zone | place: USA: East River... | reverse complement strand
GCAGAACTTCGCCCGCGTCGACTTCGTCTCGAATTCCTTGCTGCAGACCTGGCAGGTGACGAGCATGAGACCTCCCTGGCGTTACGCAACGTTGCAACGCCAGAGCAGGGAGGGATCCGAGTTTGACTGGCGGGTCATGGCGCGTGATAGTTAAAAACTTTCGACGTCAGAGTGCCCATCGTCTGGGTGCTGACCGTGGCGCGTCTTGCTTGGCCCTGCCCCTACGTGCACCATCTACCTGGTTGCAGCACTTGCCGCAGGTAGGGCAGCGGCTGCCGTGGGAGGCAGCACGGGTCGCCGGCCGTGAAGGCTGCGATCAGTCTCTTGCGCGCTGCCCTGTGCTCAGGGGTGCGATAGACCTGTGCTGATCCACTGCGCTTGGTCCATGGCATGCGTCATCACCTACCTATGACGCAGTAGCTACTGGGTTGGTGCCTCGAGCTGAGTCAGCGCCTCGCCGTACTGCGCGGCTAGCTTCTCGTCTGCCTCGATCTCCTCGGTGAAGATAGCTGCCTGCTCGAGGTGGTGCTGTCGCTGGCCGTTGCTGTACTCGATGTGGCGCTCGAGTGTCCCTATGCGGTGCTTCATCTCTTCGATCAGTTCTTGCATGGTCTTGCGCTCCTAGCGTGGTCTTACTGAGATGCGGGTGCCTCGTGGTCGTGGCATGGGGCTACTCGTTAGTCCGCAACGAACCAGGACGTCGGAGGGGGTGCGCCAAGGGCAGTGTGCTGATGGACACGCAGCCTGTTGTCGGCGTCCGCTACGGACTCGGCGTAATAGGCAAGGCCGCAGGAGCAGAACGAGGCAATGCCCGTCATGCCGCTGAGCCGCCCGCGCGATTCATGGCGTTCCATCTCAGCGAGGACCGCGGCTGCCCGGTCGCCCACACTGACGCCACCTTGATCTGACACGCGGACTCCTTCGGCTACTCGGACGCAGTCTCGTGATCGTGGCATACGAGCTCTACCACTGGGTCACCGTGGTCAGTGGGTACGGGACGCTCGGTGTCGGCAGGCTGAGGGCAGCCGGGTTCGATGCACACTGGTCCGCTCATTGGTTCATCCCCTGTAACTGCTGGTCGGTCAGGTGCTCCACATCAGCGAGCAACCTCGGGGCATTGGCGTCCAGGAGTTCGGAGCACAGACGCAGCGACAGGCCGCGGCGGAACAGGCGATGGACCCGAGCATGTAGTTCGTCAGGGTTCACGGCGTGGGCTTCCACTCGTCCAGGTAACCCGGGCGGTCAGCGTACGCGGACGCGAGTAGGCGCAGGGTCTCGTCCGCTAGGTCTTGTGGACGACCGCCGTCATACCAGGCGTTCAACGGTTCGCCACCGATCCAGGTGAGGCAGTTGGCGATGATCGCGCGCTTGGCTTCAATGTCGGCCAAGACGGCAGCCGGGTCGTGGCGGGCGATGAACCGTTTCGTCCCGCCAACCATGAAGTCGTACGCGCCACAGGCAACCGGATATGGGTTCCCGTCGGTGACGGTGTACACGTAATCGGCGACGTCCGGCGACGTCCATTCGGCGCTGCCGTTCACCTTCGCCGCTGTCTCCGCGACAGCCTTGTCCTCGGCGAGGATCTTCGTCAGCCACGCAACCAGGTTGCTAGGCTCCGCCATATCGAACTCCTAAGGTTCGGTCACGCTCCCGGCCTGGTCACACAGGTGCGGGAGCCTCACGTTCATTCTACCGCTTGAGGCGGGGCGGGTTGAACGTGAACGGCTGGCCTTGCTGGTCCACTCCGACGCCGACCAGGACCGGCTTCGGCTGGGAGACAACCACCAGCAGCCAGATGATCAGCCACAGCCCGAACGTCAGCAGCGACAAGACGCCGTGGAGGACGTTGTTGACCGGGACCGGCATGCGCCAGATGTTGGCCTCGAACGGGCCCACCCAGGCGACACGGTTACCTTGGCTGACTTCCATCGTCAGGATGTTGTGCAGGATCTGCCGGCGCTCTGTGCCGCTGATGGTCCGGTGCTGCATGTCCGTCATGGTTCCCCCTGTTGATCGGGGAGTTAGACGCGTACCCTGACCGGCCGGTTCCTCGGCTCCCCTAGCGGGAGTGTGACACCCGGAAGGGTTTAACACAACGCCCCGGATCCAGGAGGTAGCGTTTAACATATGCCGAGACCTGGACCGCGCCGCATCATGCTCGGAGTGAAGGTCAAGCCTGAGTCCATGGCCGTCATTGACGAGCTCGCCGAGAAGGAGGGCGTCAGCCGCAGTGAGATGGCGCGCAGGCTGATGGCCGAGGCGATCGCTGCCAGGCGGCACAAGCGCTAGAGCTTGCCCTTGTCGCCGGGACCGCACTTCTTATTGCCGTCCACGCGACAGTTCCAGCAGCTATCGCCCTCGTGGCACGTGGTGGTCGGCTTGGGTGTCTGCTTCGGGGCTTCGCACTGAGTGGCTGTGAGCGTCACAACCAGGACCACCGCGGTCAGGAGCCTACCCACGCCACCATCCCCGCTGCTCACGAGCGCCAGTACGGCTGGTTTCCCACGTCTGTACGAGCGGTCCAGCATGGCACCCAACATGGCCGGGGAACGGCGCGAGGCACTGGCATGCGGTCGCGTAATCGGCTCGGATGCCACTGCCGTAGCAGCCGTCATTGAGGTAGTGGTCGACCTCGCGATGACCGCACTCTCCGCACGCCGGCTCAGTCTTGGTGGGGCGGTGTCTGCCTCGGTGCAGCCTTGGCCAGCGCGGTGACCACACGATGTGCCACCACCCTCAGCCGAGTGAACAGGTTGGGTCGTGGTCGCACATGGCGGCCGTGCATTGCCACACCCCCAGTGTGGTTACAGATGGTTACGGCGTACCACTTAGGCCGGGGCTCACGCAGGGTAAGCCCCGGCCGTAAGGCACCATCTCAACGCTGCGAGATGGGTGTATGCGACCGAAGGCCCGGCTACTCAGGTGGGGTAGCCGGGCCTTCGGGTGATCAGGTCCCGTTGGGGCACCGGAGTGCTCGCGGGACAGCTCCTGCTGAGCGATGGTTCGCCACCCCGCCGACGGTATGTACGTCTCATTGCGACCGTCACAAGTCGGCTGCGGGAGTCAGGCCAGGAGGCTCACCAATCCCGGAGGATGGTGAGCAGCATTGTGGCGGACATACGTCGTCCGTCTCAGGTGAGCGTTTCATACCGATGTGCGTTACGCCAAGCGACACGCTCAGGCGGCTCCGGTCTTCCGTCTCCGGTCACCCATCGCCATGAGATCACAGGCATCACCGAGGCGGTAGAGCGGACGAAGGTTGCACACCGGACCGACCTCTCCGATCGGGATCACGTACTCCCTGACCTGGATCTGCTTTCGGTGACCCCAGAGCCTGACCTTAGCCGAGGTGAGCGGGTCTTCACCCAGCCACGACACAGCCCGTGCGATCAACGCCGCTGGGACGAGCCTGTCGGCCGCCTCCTTCAGGAGCGTGGTCCTGCGGTCCTGCACCAGTGTGATCGTCGTGCAGTCCTTACAGGCGATCTCGTAGGCACCCACCTTGGCGTACAGCCCAGCGCCACACTCACCGCAAGGCCCGGCGTACCACCTGTCGGCTGGGCGGTCGACCACCCTCCGCAACTGTTCGGCCGCATCGGTGAGCTCGTCGAGGATGGCCACTGCCCAGTGCTGGGTACGGATCCAGTCCGCGTGCCCGAGCAGGAAGCGGCACACGGACGGGATGTTGTCCGCCGGCCAGTGCGATCTGCGCGCGACGGAGCAGGACACGTGCAGGCAGGCTGGGTGGGTCGGCGCGTAGATCTGCGGGCGTTCCTCCATCACCACCCGTGCCCATGCGCTCATGGTGGACCTGACCGCCTCCTCCATCCGGGAACCGTCGTCGCTCCAGTGAGCGAACCTGGCATCGATTGGCAGGGGCTTCTCGCCACCCCTGCCACCTCCTGCGCTCCCGTAGCGGGTCTGCCGTCCCTTGACGGTGTCGAGGTCGCACCAGTACGCCGAGATGTCTCCTAGCGCTACCTGGAGGTCGTGAGCGCACCCAGGGCAGATCGCATCTCCGCCGAGTGGTCGGCCGCACATGCAGACGCTCACGAGACCTCCTCGGCGAGGCCAGCAGCCAGAGCTACGCGGTCAAGGTCATCCGGATCGCCGCCGCCCTTGCCGACCCTCACGAAGGCCAGGATCGTCCGCTGGAGTGCGTAGATCTGCTCGATCGCTCCCGCGTGATCGGACATGTTGCACTGGATAGCGCGGTTGGCCATGTCGCGGGCCTGCTCCCAGCGCTGCAGTCGCTGCTCTGGCTCTAGGCAGTCGTCGAAGTGCTCCAGCGAGACCTCAATCGGCCACTCGACGCCCTCGCCGTACTCCACGAAGTGTGTGCAGTGCGGCGTCCAGCTTGTCGGCTCGCTCATCGTGCCTCCTGGGATGCGCACGGGCAGGTTGGGTGACCACAGGGTTCCTGTGGCAAGCGGTTGCTAACGGCTTGGGATTCCGAACCCACCTCAGAGGACTCGCCAACCCCTGAAGTCGCGTCAGAGGCCGTACTGGGGGCTTGTGGGGGCAGGTCGCGGGCAATCTGAGCAATAGCCCATGCCCCATCAGCCTTGTTCTTGAATGCGAGCGCCGTCTTGAAGTGGCTCTCGCTTCGCTTCACCGAGGCTCGGTGTTCGATGCTGAGGGCGCGATGCTCGTTCGCGGCCGCCTGGTAGCGCTCGGCGATGCGGTCGGCCTCGGCGGCGATGCGGTCGGCGGTCTCCTGTCGCGCTGTCTCGGTGAGTACCTTCACCTCAGCAGCGGTGAGTTCGCCCGCGTACAGCCTCAAGATCTCCAGCAACCGAGCCTTGGGGAGCGCTAGCGTCGGATAGCCGTTCAGGTCGTAGCGCATGCCCTGCAGGCCGCCATCGAGTTCGCGCTCAAGCGCTTCCCGAAGGTTCGCGGGTTTGTCGGTCATGCGGGGTCCCTGCTTCCGATCTCACGAGCGATGCTGGCTGAGTGCTCATAGGCGCGCAGGCTGGCGCTTGCTAGACGGGCATCCGCGTCGTCCTTGATGGCCTCAACCGCTCCTGTGACGTTGGTGACGATGCGGTCCAAGCGGGCCGCGATCTCCTCCGCTACAGCCTTGCGGACTGCTCGTGCCTCTCGGGTCTCATGCCGAGCTTTCAGGCCGTGATCCCTGGCCTCGCGGAAGGCGTCTCGGTCACTCACGAACGGCTCCTCAAGCGTCGGCGGTACTCGTCGCCGTCAATGCGCAGCGAGGAAGGCTGCTTCTGGGCTCGCTCGAACGCCGCGCGAGCCACAGGGTCGGCCAGGACGCGATCAAGGAACCGCTGGAACTCGACCATGCGGCCAGGCGGCGTCATGACGGCTCCAGCTGGGTGAATGTGACAAGGACCCAGCCGTCTGCCTCGCTGGACTCAGACTCGATCGTGTAGCCGTGCTTGAGCGCCAGCAGGTCGGCCTGTGCCACGCAGGTCTCGCGTACGACCTCGGGTCCAGCCTCACCGCCTTCGCTCAGTCGAGCGTCCAGCAACCCCATCGCATAGCCAGCTACGTAGGACTCATCGTCGTGTGGTCCACCCTTGCTGGCGACCGTCACGAACGGCATTACGAGGTCGTATTCGGGTTCTTGTTCGTCAGCCATTGGTTGTCTCCTGTTCGGTGTAGGGGGTGGTGCGGAAGCGCGGGCAAAACGCTTCGTGATGCGGACCCGCCTTGTGGTCCAGCGGCTCGGAGCGCGCGAGATCACAGATGCACACGCCATGCTGCGGGCAGCCAAGGCAGGTGCTGGTCTTGCTCGGAGGCGCGGCCTGAGGCGGCCATGCGCAGCAGCAGCGGGGCGGGTGGTTGTGCTCGGCGCTCATTCGGTCTCCTCGGTGTAGGGGCCTGCGACGTCCTCGCAAAGCTTCGTTTTGGGGCGCAGGTCGTCGCGTGCACCGCACTGGCAGCAACCAATCCCCGCCATCGGGGTAGCGATGTGCCAGAAGTGGCCACCGTCCTTGCGGCACTGACGGCGTGCCACGAAGCCAGTCCAGCCAGTGGGTTCTATCGGGATCGCTGGCTCCCAGAACCCCGGCAGGGTCTCGCGCATAACCGAGTGCTTCATTTCGTCTCCTCGGGATCGGTGTAGGGGCCTGCGTAGTCAGCGGGCATGGTCAAACTCCTTCTGAGTGCGTTGCCAGTCGGCATCGCTTGCCTTCGGGTCGGTCGCCGTCCACGGCCACAACCCGCCCCGCTTGATCCGCTGCGGCCAGTTGCGCTCGTCGCGGTCGCCGCGCCACGCGACCATGTCGACGTCGCCGACCTCGTTCCAGCGGAGGCCGTAGCCGAACTCAGGCCAGCCCATCAGCGCCGCCGAACCACGGGGGCGCATGTTGCGTTCGTCGCCCTTCGTGGTGGCGTGGCCGGCGTGTGCCTCCAGCACCAACGTGATCCCGCGGGCCCGGATCGAGTCCAGGGCACTGATCACCGGGGCGACGTGGTCATCGGTCTGCAAGGCTCTGGGTGCGAGCTTGTACAGCGGCCCGATCACCAGCAGGTCGGGTTGGGTCGCGTCCAGGACTCGGTTGACCCACGACAGGTCCTTGTCCTTGACGATGTCGATCCCGCCCGGACGGCAGTCGATCGAGACACGGTCGGACGGGTCCTTGCCCTGCATCTTGGCCTGGATCCACATCGCGTGGAGCTGGCGCTTCACGTGCCGCTCCGTGTTCTCGAGGTCGATGATGTGCGCCCGGATCGGCTCCATCGGGTCACGGGTGAAGGGGTGGATTCCTGCGGCGCCCATGAGAGCCAGCTGCCGCAGGAACACGCTTTTCCCAGGCCTTCCTCCCCGGTGAGCACCAGTCGGTCCATGCGCTCCAGCAGTTGGGGTATGACCCAGTCGTACGGCTCCTCGGGTTTGCTCATCAGCTCACCGAGGGTCTGGGTCTCGATGTCCGGTGCGCCGAGGTCACGAACCCGGGTCAGGGTGTTCACGGCCTCCGACGCCAGGACCTGAGGGTCTGCCTCGAGGTCCTCGGCTCGCTGCCGCAGCCGGATCGCAGCCGCCACCAGTTCGCGCCGGCGCGCGTAGCCGTGCACCGTCGACGCGTGATGCTCCACCGAATCCGGTACGGCGGGGTTGGTGACGATCGCCAGATGCACCCCCATCAGGTGCCTGTTGCCGTTGAGAGCGATCTGCACGGCCCGTGCGTCCGTGGGCTTGCCTTCGGCCTTCAGGTCCCGCAGAACGGCCCACAGGCGCTGGTGGGTGATGCTGGCGAAGTCGTCCGCGGTGAGGATCGCCGCCGCGCGTTCGAGTGCAAGCGGTGACTGGTAGCAGCAGGACAGGACTGATTGTTCGGCGAGGTCGTCGTTCACTGGAATCTCGCCCGCACGTCGTCCTTGGCGTACCCGTTCCGCGACGCAGGGACAGCCGCGGCAGGGGAATCGTCCTGGGCCTTCAGCAGCCAGTTGCGCCACGTGGCGCGCCAGTCCGTCTTGACACCCTTCTGCCCGGGGGCGGCCTGGTAGTAGTTCACGAACCGTTCGTTCTGGCGTAGCACCCATTGCGGCTGCATGCGCCGCTCGAGCGCCCATTCCTTCATCGCCTCATCGACGGTCCAGGGTTCCGGGATCCGCGTTCCTCGGTTGCTGGCGCGTGGGATTTTTGCCCCCTCGGGGGGTAGGGGGGAAGAAGACTCAGACAAAGACTCAGACAAAGACACAGACAGGCCCCGGAATCCGAGCGGAGTCACGTTGGGTTCCGGTCCGGATTCCGTCTGGACGATTCCCGAAGTGACCTGCGGGTTTGTGTTTTGGTCGGCCATTTGACGGACCCTTCGCTTGCGTTGCCGATCGGACCGTCGCTCGTTCTCTACGCGCTCTTTCGTGAGGTTTCCGCGCTCTTCCCACTGGTGGAACCGATAGCCGCCCTTCGTCCGCTTCCATAGCCCGCGAGCCACTAGCTCCTCTGCTGCCTCTGTGGACGTCCGTGAGAGCAGGACGAGAACGTGCTCGAGGATGAAGCCGTCAGTGAGCTTCGCCGCGGAGTACGAACCGGCCCTGGTCCACAGCGCCACAGCTGCGTCAGACAAACCGATGCTCTTGGGATGGTCGTAGAAGTCCCCGTCGACCTGGAACCGAACTGGCACCTAAGAGACCTCCTGGTCGGGCGGCGATGGCCGCTTGGGGAACTGCAGGACTGTCGCGCACCGCACTGGGACAGCGGTGACACCCCGGCGCAACACTCGGCGCTTCGCGCGCTGGAGGCGGCGTGCCTGCTCGTATAGGCGCCGGCCGGGGTTGGCCATGGGGTCAACGGTCATCCGGTCTCCCCGAGGTAGGGGATCCGAGAGCCGTCGGGCGACAGCAGGACGAGTCCGTAGATGGTGAGCACGGGACGTTCGGCGGGGTTGTCGATGCGGTAGACGATCCAGCCGTCCTCGTTGGCGGGGGTGCGGTTGTGGTGTGCCCAACCGTGACAGCCGGTGGTGCCGGTGCCGCACATCCTGATCATGTTGTCCGCGTCGTCCAAGCCGCCCTGTGAGCGGAGTTTGCGGTGGTGGATGGAAGAGGGGATGTTGGCGATCGACGCCCCGCAACGTTGGCACTGGTGGCCGTCTCGACTGCGTACGAGCGCTTTGCCGTCCGTCATGAGACCTCCCCGAAGTTGAGGGGTGATTGACCGTTGATCTCCTCGGCCTCCCATAGGCGCGCCTTGATGACGCTGCCCATGACGCCAGTGCCGGGGTACAGGTCGTCCAGTTCATCGCCTGGGATCCACCCGAGCAGGTCGAGGACCCAGTCGCAGAAGGCCCGCGGCTTGGCTCCGGTCAATCCCTTCCGCATGGTGATCGACTCCGCGAGGTGGTCGCGGCCGACTGGCGCGCCGTCCTTGCTGGAGTCGCGGCCTGGTACGAACAGCACCGGCTCCCAGGTGTAGGCAATCCGCACGTTGCGTTTGAACGCGGCGAACGGCTTCACCCACGGGGCGATCCGAGGCCGGGTCTCGAACAGCGGCAGTAGGTCGAACAGGCTCGGGGAGGATGCTGACAGGGCATAGCCGTCGTACTCGTTCTCCAGCCGGCCAATCAGGGCGGCGTGGGTGGCGACGTCATCCCAGCACTTGCCGTCGGGGTGGTAGTGGTCATACAGACCGCAGCACCCTAGGTACGGAGGATCTGCGTACGCGAATTTCATTAGACCCCCTCGTGCTGGTTGGTGCCGGACATGTTGTAGGCCACCGACACAGACCGCAGGAGAGCCATTGCAACCATTGCCTGGTCGCGGACGGTCCGGTGGTGGTCGAGCGCAGCTTCCCGGCCTACTACAGCGAGGTCGTAGGAGCGCTGTTCGTCGGCGCACTTGTCGTCGATCCACTGCTTGCGCATGTCGACCGTGGCCCCACCCCGCTCCACACGGGGGCAGTCACGATCGAACCCGGCACGGCGGAACGCGGCTTCCCAGACATGCTTGGCTGCGACCTCGGCGTCACGTGCGCGACGAAGCGCGAGCTCCGCCTGGGTCATCTCGGTGTCGAGGGTGAGAAGGCGGCGCTCTGCAGATGCGGGAGTGAGTGCGTGGCCGTCCATCAGTTCTCCCACCAGCGCTCGACGGCCTTGCCGGTGCACCAGATGCCGCGGGCGTTCTGCGTCATGCCCTTCTCTGTCATCTCGTCGGCAGTGAGGCAGCGACGGCGGCCGGGGCCCTCGTTGATCGCGTGGTCTCCCGTCCGGTGCATGTCGCCCGATGTGGCCCCGGTGAAGGATTGGTGGCAGCTAGGGCAGTGCTCGATGCGCAACCCTGTCCAGGTGGCTTCGCACTTGCGGCAGGTAGGCATCTAGTCCTCCAGTTCATCGGGTCCGAGTACGCGCTCGTACGGTCGCTCCAGCCGGTCCAGTTCGTGCTGGAGGTTGTCTGCAGCTACCCCCTCGACCGGTGGCGGGGTGCAACTGATCACCCGAATGCCGGGAGCGCAGCGATGGTTCGGGCCGAACACGATGTCGTCGCCGTCGTTCGGACAGCCGCAGCGGAGACTCATGCGAGCCCCCAGATGGCCAGCACGCAGCCGAAGGGCGGTCGCTCGTTGGGCTTGATCTCGGTCTGTCCCGCCTTGATGAAGCGGGTACGTCCGCGCCAGAACTCGGTCTGGGGTCCGTACTCGTGGCGTCCATCGCGCCAGGGTTCGATCCAGTCCTGCCACCAACCCTGCTCGGTGCGGTTGGCAGGCAGGAGCATCACGATTAGCTCGGCCTGCCGTGCCTCGTTGTGTGCCTTATGGACCCACTCAGCGAGGTTCGAGTACGGCGGGTTGCACCACACCTTCTCGCCCGCCCACGACTGCGACAGGCCATCGTCCGCTCGAGTCCAGTACCGCTCACAGCGGGCGTTGTGCTGTGCCGCTGCCGCGTCGACCGAGAAGCCACCGAAGCGATCCGCGATCGGGCCGAACACCTCGTCAGGAGTAGTGCGATCATCTACCTCATCGAGTGCGCCTCGTACTGCCACTTGCTGCGGGTGGTTGCGGTTGATGAAGCTCACGAGGGCACCGCCTTGGAGTGCAGATCGGCATCGGATTCAGCGGAGCTGAAGTCCTCGAACCCCATCTGCTCCTGACGGCACGTCGGTTCGAAGCACTGCCAACCCCACTTGCCGTCGTCATCAAAGAAGGTCTCTACGTGGTGGCATTCAGCCATGGCGGCTTACCTCCGTCGACTGGCCGATCACGTAGACGATGTCCGTGTCCATGTCGAGCCACACGAAGATCGTCACCAGTGCGTCAGCGTCCGGACGCTTCCCCTGGCCGATCCGGGTTAACGTCGATGCGCTCACGTCGAGTTCGCGAGCAAGTTCGCGCCACATGAGACCGCGCGCTGCGCGCTGCTTGTCCAAGCGCTCCCACAATGCGGCAACGTCTAGCTGATACAGGCTCATCGGCGGTTCACCTCTGTCTCCATCTCGGCGGTCACAGGACACTCCCTTGCGGGTCGTAGTCGTCGCCCACATCAGCGTTCGCAACCTCATCCAGTACCTGCGCAGCCAGTTCAGCGCCGCCGAGTTCGCTGCGTGCGATCGCTCCCAGGCCTGCGAACATGTGCCAGAAGCGCTTCGGCATGTAGGACTTGTCGTCCAGTACGCGCGCCTTCGCGGTCTCCTTCAGATCTTCGTAGCGTTCCGGGGTGATCGCGCCCGTCGGCGGCTCTTCGATCCACTCAGCCGCGCTACTCACTTGCAGCCTCCGTCGGAAGGGACCACAGGTGCTTGGCGTACTCCTGCAGCCGGGCGGCGTTGGCATTGCCGAGAAGCTCCCCCTGCGACCAGTCGCTGTAGGCGCGGGCAACCCTCTCCCTGTCGAATGCGCCGAACGATGCGTGCCACGCGTCGGCCACAGCCTGCTTCGCGGCGGGGTACGGATCCTCCACGTTGGCGACAGGCGCATCCTGGTCGGCACGGCGGTTCCGCACCTCCTGTGCTGAAGCCACGCCCCGCTTCGTGTCGGCTGCCAGAGATGCGACGATCGCGCGACCCCATGCCGCTGTCTCGGCGTTCTGCAGCTCGCTGTCGCGGGTGAAGTTCGTCTTCCCCGGCACCGGCTCCCATGCGGTCCCGATACCGGGACGCTCGTCGTCAGGGGTGCGGTAGGCGGCGGCGGTGTAGATCACGTACCACTTGCCGGCGACCTCCTTGAAGTCCAGCGAGACCTGCTGGAACGACCCCTCAGGATGTTTGGTGCGGAACTCGACGATGCGTGCGGCAACGTCGATATAGTCCAGGTCCAGTTGGAAGCTCATGCGGCACTCGCCTCTCGTCTTGCGCGGCGGCGTTCCCGCTGGAGCTCGGACTTGCGTCTCCGCTGCTCCGGTCGAAGTTCATGGTTGCGGCGCCACTCTCGATTGCTGATCAGGACGCACTCGCGACACAACCTCCCGCCGGACTTCTTGATGTAGGTGTTTTCGGGGGTCATCTCGTGCCCTCGTTGGCACTTGTTCTCCCGGAGCATCACCGCAACGTGATGCTGCCCACGTAGCCAGTTCTCCCTGTTGGTCACCGGTTCCAGGTGCTGGGGGTTGCAGCATGAGCGGACACGGCAAAGGTGATCGAGGTGCAAGCCCTCAGGAATGGGCCCAACGAGCAGCTCGTACACCACTCGATGGACAAGCAGCACCTTCTTGTCGCGTCCGACGGCGCCGTAGCCGGCTGCGTTGCAGGCTCGGGTCCACAGCCAGCAGCCACCTTCTCCGGTCTTGTCGATGCGCCCCCAAAGGCGCTCTTCGAATGGCCTCATATCTCTCTCCGGGCACTCGTCAGTAGTGGGGTGTTGTCGGCGCGGTGCTTCCTGAACCGCTCGGCTACCTCTGCGGCTTCGTCTTGCATCAGTTGCAGGACCTGTAGCCGGGTGATCTCTGCCTGCCTCGCGGCTTCCTCCCGCTCAGCGACCTCAGCCGACCGGCGCATCCTTTGCGCCTGCGCCGCTGTGCTCGCTTCCGCGTGCGGGTCCTTCACCGATACGGCGCGCTGGATGCCGTGCTTGTCCTTGCGCCACACGATCACTGGCGGGTTCTTCTCCAGTGCGGCGTCCATCTCCTGCTCGTGACGGTTCGCTGCATGCATCCCAGCCACCTCTTCGTGTGTGTACGGCGTACCGTTGCGGTCCAGCAGGGCGGCATGGTTCGGGCAGTACCCGAACTGCCTGGCGTCCCGGTCGCAGTCCGGACGGCCGCAGCGCGGCTTGGGTTGAGGTCCCCACTTCACGGCTGCACCTCCGTGAATCGAAGCTCGAGGAAGCAGGCCACACCAGGGATGCGGTGGGTGTCGTCGGAGATGCTGTAACCGACATGCTTGAGGTAGCGCGACGAGTCATCGGTGAGTAGGCCGGCGGACACACAGCCGTCGATCGCCGCTTTGCTCGTAGGCTCAATGTTGGCGGCGTCACGCTGCCGGAGGTCCCCCCACTTGGCGACCACTTCAAGGGTTGCCGCGGGCAAGTGTGGCCGCTTCGGGTGCTTGCACATCACGTAGGCCATGTCCCGGATCAGCCGGGTGTGCCGTGCACGGGTGGACCAGTGCAGCCTCATGTTCGAGGTCATCAGGATGTCTCTGCTGATCGCGAGGCCCACCACAACCTCAGGCATCGCCAGCAGCCTTCCCGGATCCGCGACACTGGATGCGTGTACCGCTGTTCAGCACCTTGTTGTGGTCGCGGAAGACCTCGGACCCATCTGCAGTCTTGACGACGCCGGTCGGCTTGTTGGCGAGGCAGTACGGGCACTTCACGAAGCGGATGCTTCGTGGGCCTCGCTGCTTCGCGCCGGTCTTGCGCTGTGGGGTGAGTGCGGTCTCGGCTACCTCAAGGGGCAAGGGCTCCTGTGGGATGTTGGCGTGGCGGCGCTTGATGGCGTTGTAGGCAGCATCGATGATCTTCACGGGTTCCTCCCCTGTCGGTTGATGTGAGACCCCGCCATCCCCAGAGGGACGGGGTGAGCGATGAACAGTTAGTTGCCTTCGGCTACCAGTCCCAGCCACGCACCATGAGACTCACCTCCGATCAGGTCGGTGGGTCCGGATCCAGTCCGTCCGGACAGCTGTGGCGTCGGCGGTCGACTGCGGATCCTCATCCACGAACGGAGGAGGACGCAGCGCCTCACCGATAGCGGCACGCAGGCAGTGCCAGAACTCCCTCACGGCTTGCACAACCCGTCGTGACCGTCCGCCATACGGCAGTACTTCGTGACACTGCAGAACTGGAGGTAGCCCTTGGGGATGAGCGCCATCACCTCGTCGGCGGCCTTGTCGGCTTCCTGCTCCAGCGACCAGCCAGGGATGCCGTGGTTGCACAGCGCCTGCTCGTAGCCGCGGATGAACGCGGCGGACACGGCTTCCTTGGTGAGGCTCATGACTTGTCCAGGAGGGCGGCGACCATGGCGAGAGCCTTGTCGTAGGCGCGTCGCTCTCCCACCAAGGGTGTCGAGTCCCTCAGCGCAGAGACGTCACGATGCACGGCGTTGGCGGAGTCCCTACGGCCCCGGTTGTAAGAGCCGTCGCCATCAGATCGCGGGTAGTAGTTCTCGCCCTTGTGGTTGATCACCGCGCCGTCTGACGACTTGACGGTCTCCGGACCCAGCACAACCGCGCCACCGGACACACGCGGATAGGTCTCCCCGATGCCTACACGTAGGACCTCGACGTCAGAGAAGCTGTTGAAGTCGCCCCATCCGTTGCCGTCACCGTCGAGCCACCCGACATCTGTTCGGACCAACTGCTTCGACTCCACCATCCGGCTGCCCGAGACGTTCGCGAAGATGACGGACCACCGTTCGGTGGGCTCCTCAATCGGCGGGTCGTACTTTCGGGCATGGGCTTCCAGTTGATCCGCGATCAGACCGAGCGCCTGCCGCACCTCGGGGCTGCCATACTCAGACCGAGCGGCTACGGCGAGGTCGCGGATCTTGCCCGCTATCGCCTTGTCGAATACAGCCTGTCGTTCGTTGGTCATGTCACGCATCCCAGATGTGGTCGTTGGTGGTGTCGGCCTTGCAGCGCTTCAGAGCCACCTCAGTGGCATCCCGCTCTACGTGCTCGCGGTGGTACCAGTGCTTGAAGAACACCGCAGCAAGGAACAGCCAGGCGATGCCGAACCAGAGCCAGATCGCTGCCTGCGGGATCATGGCTGGTCCTCTTCGTTGCAGTAGTCGTGGAGCTTGCGCGCCTTGAAGGTCTGCAGGCTGTTGTTCCGGATCACGCCGTGGGCAAGGAGATCGCGGTAGATCTCCTTGTCGAGCAGCGCCTTCGGGTTCTGCCCGTTGCCGTCGACAATGATCGAGACCTCCAGCGGCTGGCCCGAGTCACCCCAGCCGCGATCCCAGAAGACGCTGACCCACGTGTGGGTGCTGGCGAGTTCGGCGAGGAGATCCTCAGCCTCCAGTGCCGTCTCGCACACGGTGATCTCGTAGGGATCGGGGTATCCGCTGTAGGTCTGGGTCTTCATGGCTGCCTCACGTAGGTGCCGACGAAACGGAACGGTGCGGGTGGGACCACTAACCGCAGGTGACGCCGGCGGTCCTCGAACGCCTTGCGGATCGCGTCAGCGTCCACCGGTACCTCGGGGTCCTGGACGCGGCACAGTTCCTGCATGCGCGCTACAGCTGCCTGCGGGCGGCCTTCACGGATCAGGTCCGCCACGGTGAGGGATGTCATCGCTGCACCTCGTAGATGTCCAGGACGCGGGTCGCGAACTCTCGGAAGGCCACGAGTAGGCCGGATGAAGATGTGTCCCTGTGTCCGTACTGGGCGGCGAAGTGGCTAGCCGACCGCTCCAGGCGCTCCTTCCGCTCGACGCGCTCTCGTTCTTCGCGCGCATTACTCAGGATCTCGGCGATGAGGCGCGCGCTAGACCCATAGAAGGTGAGCGTGCCCTCGCTGCTGTCGTACATCGGATCTCCGAGGATCTCCGTAGGGATGGCGATCTCGGTCATGACGGCTCCGCTCGGTACAGGTCGACCTTCTCGGCAACGACGCGGAGACGGTGGCCCGGGTTGAACTCGGCGTGCTTCTTTGCCGCATAGCGAGCGGACGGACTCTGTCCGAACGACCACTCCGCTGGGCATGGCGTCTCGTCGTCCACGCCGAGGCACTCAGCCCACGGCTGGAAGCTCACACTCATGACGTTCGTTGCCTTGGTCATCCCCGGTCTTCCCTCTCGAAAGTTGCTAGCGGTTCGTTGTCGTAGGTGGCGTCGCTCGTGTACTCCAGCCAGCAGTTCCCGTCAGGCGTCACCCAGGTGTGCTTGGTCTCATTGCCTTCGGTCACATGGGTTGCGGCATGGGAACTGCCGTCCATCAGCCCCAGCCAGAACCGCCACACCCGCTCATCGCGGAAGGTCAGCAGCAACCTGTCCGGCCAGTCGGGGTGCGGCTTCACCTGCATCGGCCTGTCGTGGTACCGCGCACTCAGTAGCCAGAACACTGTCTGCTCGTACGCCTTCACCAACCTGGCCGGCTCCTGCACCTCCAGCACGGACGCTCCTGAGTGGCCGTGTAGCGCTTCGATGCGGCGGATGTCGGTGTACACGGCAACCGATGGGGTGGGGCTGTCCCAGTGCATGGCGACGAGTCCTGAGGAGAACTCGCAGATCGTGGCCACGGCACCTTCACCCGAGATGCCGGACACGTCGCGGTGGCGGTGGAGTGTGTAGAGCGTCGAGGTCATGACCAGCCGCCTGTACGCCATAGCATCCACAAACCAGCCACAGCTGCGACAGCGATGGCCGTCCAGAACACGGCGGTCATGGCGCGCCTGCGATCAGCGGCATGACCTC
>Ga0193750_1000218_pt1 | contig 16387 bp, 15 predicted proteins | sample L1c1metaG_FD_160569 | JGI IMG/M metagenome (GOLD analysis project Ga0193750, IMG submission 160569) | Soil microbial communities from a riparian zone of the East river system, Colorado, United States - L1c1 | ecosystem: Environmental > Terrestrial > Soil > Riparian zone | place: USA: East River... | reverse complement strand
GTCGCCAAGGGAGATCACGTCGCCGCCGGCGCCGTGATTGCGCTCTCGGGCAGCGCGCCAGGCATCCCCGAACCGCATCTGCACTTCGAGATGCGACGTCACGGCGTCGCGATCGACGCATCATCAGTCATCAAAAAGGGACCGGCTCATGGCGATCTTCAATAAGGAACCCAAGGGGATGGACGACAACAAGAATTCATCCGCCAACAGCAACGCACTCTCGATCATCGCCGCCGGCACCAAGATCGTCGGCGACATCGACACTGATGGTGTCGTGAAGATCGAAGGACGCGTTGAAGGCGGAATTCGCGCTGCACGTCAGGTGCTCGTCGGCCGCCAGGGCGAAGTGCTAGGCGACATCAATACGCGAGAGGCCGTGATCGGCGGTCGCGTGCAGGGCACGGTCAACGCGTCGGACCGCGTGGAGGTGCAGGGGACATCGGTGATCATCGGCGACATCAACACACGCGCGCTTGCCGTAATCGAGGGTGGGCGGATCAACGGCAGCGTAAGAATTGCCGACGCGAAGGAACCCAGTTCCGACGAACAGATCCACCCGTCGCCCGTCGCCGTCCTCCGATAAGCGGGGCGAAAACCGGTCGCGCAAGTCCTCGAAGTGGGCCGGATGGCGCATGCCATCCGGCCCACTTCTGCACAAGCCAGTAATGTGTTGATTTATAATGTGTTAGCCGCGATATTCACATCCGGTTGTGGACGTTCTCCACAGTTATCCACATGCAAGAACTCGGTCCGGGCGTGTACTTCATGACGACATTGACGCACATCGCGACCGAGCTCGACTCGCTGCTGCGTACCGCCGACTTCCCGGACTACCCCCAGGCAATCAACGGCGTGCAGGTCGAGACCCAGGCCGATATCGTCAAGGTTGCTGCAGCAGTCGACTTGCGGGAGCGCACGATCAAGAGCGCGCTGGACGCCGGCGCCAACCTGCTGCTCGTGCACCACGGCCTCTTCTGGGGCGGGCTGCAGCCACTGCGCGGACCCTACTATCGCCGCATTCACGCAATGCTCACATCCGGCATGGGACTCTACTCCTCCCACCTGCCTCTCGACGCGCATCCGGATGTCGGCAACAACGCACTTCTCGCCCGCGAGCTCGGCCTTACACCGACGTTTGGATTCGCGCGCTATCAAACGATTGACATCGGCGTGCGCGGCAATGAGGACATTGCAACGAGCGAGCTCATTGCGCGAGCAGACCGGGTGGCGCGACGATGGGGAGGAACCGTCCGAACTTCGCCGTCGGATCCGTCTCGCGCGACGAAGCGCTGGGCGATTTGCACCGGAGCGGGAGCGTCGGCCGACACGTTGCAGGAAGCGCTCGAGAATGGCATCGACACGCTCATCGTCGGCGAAGGTCCGCACTGGACCGCCGTCGATGCCGAGGAAATGGGGATCGTCATCATCTACGCCGGACACTACGCCACCGAAACCTTTGGCGTGCGCGCGCTCGCGGACCATGTGGCCCGTGTCTTCGATCTTCCAACAGTATTCATCGACGTTCCCACCGGGCTGTGAGGCAATCACCGCGTCACTGCAGGCGTTAGCATCGGCTCGATGATATTCGCCGTCGGCCTCGCCGTACTCGTAGTGTTCGCGGCGCTTGTCCGTGTCGTTGTGTGGACGCCGATCGCGCTTCGGTCCACGCTGATCGATGCGCCGGTGACCGCCTTGGCGCCCGAGTTGGAGGGATACACGATCGCGGTACTGAGCGATCTGCACTACGGCGGAACGTACGCCCCGGGGCGCCTCGTCGCGCGCGCGGTCCAGCTCGCGAACGATGCCACTCCCGACCTCATCGTCATGCTCGGCGATTACGCGCTTTCGCATACGCTGCTTCGCACGATATCCCGATGGTTGTACCTGTGGGCACTCCCGCGGATGACGGAAACGCTGCGTGCCTTGAGAGCGCGCGACGGTGTCATCGCGATTCTCGGGAATCACGACTATGACTACGAGCCGGCGACGGTCATCGCGTGGCTGCAGTCCACGGGGGCGCGCGTGCTCGTGAACGACTGCTTCGTCATTGCGAGAGGCAATGCACGACTGGGCATCGGCGGTGTGGATGATTGGACGCACGGGCGCATCGATCCGGACGGCGGATGCAAGTCTCTCGCGCCCGGGATCCCGCGCGTCGTGTTGTCGCACAATCCCGACGGAGTGCTCGGCCTCGCACCCGGTTTACGCGTCGACCTCGTGCTAGCCGGCCACACGCACGGCGGACAGATCGTGCTGCCGTTCTTCGGAGCGTTCGCGCGCCACTGCACCGTGTGCGATGCATCGTCTGCGAGCGGATGGGTTTCGCGTTCGCCAGTTCCGCTCTACGTCACGACCGGTGTGGGTGTCGTGCTGCCGCCGCGCATTAACTGCCCGCCGGAGGTGCTCATCGTACGGCTCGTGCGCGGCTAGAGACCGAGTCAATTAACAGCCCGTGTGGGCGCTCGTCCAACGCAGGCGCCACTTCCCATCGGAGCGTCGCTCGAGCAGTGCGTATGCGTTGGACTCGTAGCCCTCTCGCGCGAGCACGAGGGCGATGTGCTGCGGCGAGCCGATCGAGACCGCAGCGAGAACATCGGAGCTCTCGAGTGTTTCATCGGAGCCGGCGGTCACCTCGCGATAGGCGAGGCGATACGGTGCCGTGGATCCCGCGGCACGCTCACCGACGACGAGCGTGTGCTCCTCGAGCGGATTTGCCTCCTGATTCAGCGTTCGCACCACGTCGGCAACGACGGCCTCGACGCCAGCTACCGGCGTGAAACGATACGCAGTGCGAACGGAGAACGGGATGCCGCGAAAGGTGCGTGAGGTGTCGTCTGGCACCGTCGAGACGAGACGCGTAATGTCCGCCGCGAGCCGCGCCGAATCCGCGTGAGACATCGATTCGACCGTGTCGAGTGGCAGCGCCTTCGCACGTCCACGCAGAAAAGCGACAGTCCAACCCGTTGTGGGGTCGCTGTTCGCGAGCGTCCGAACCTTCGCTGCCGGCCACTCGATGCACTGATCGGCATTCCATTCGCCACCCCCCATCGGGCCGAGACGTGCAGTCTCCGCACCACCCGTGTGTTGAAAGAGCTCGATCGCCGTATTTCGAGCGAGCGCCGAGTCGAAGTGAACGGCGTCCGCTGGCGTGCTGTCGGTGATCGTGGGGAAGACGACGAAGGCTTCGGATGTCGAGTTGCCGCGCACGAACATTACAGGGCCCGCGCTGGTATCCCACGTCGATGGGCTCGCAGCCGGCGGCGTGGTTACGGGGAGTGCCGGAGGCGGTGATGGCTCCAGCGCTACGGAGTCCGGTCGCTTCGCTGGTGTCTTGCGCTCACATGCAACGAGCAAGGCCAGCACGAGGGCACCTGTGAAAACTCCACGAGCGGACATGGGGATCAATCTTCCGCGAGGTGAGGCATGCGTCAACGTGCGCATGGGTTCAGCGGGATGGAAGCAAATCGCCGACCAAATCCCAATGCCAGGCTTCCTGGCGCGTGCCGGTGCGCGGATCCTTGAGAGGCTTGTACTGGAGGCGAGCAGCGGGGAGGCCAACGGAGCGGCCAAATTGAAGCAGGCGCTCTCGATCGGTGGAGACCAGGTGGGCCATGGGCCGACCTTTCCACGCGTGGCGGTGCAGCCATAGTCCGCCGTCCATCGCGAAGATCATCCCTTCTCGCCTGTGCGCGAACTCCCGGTAAGGACGGTCGTCGAGCGGGCTATCTCGATTGATCGATGCGCTGGTCACGCGCGAGGGACCATTGGCGAATCAGTTGCAGGTGATTCGTCCCTCGAGCGTCGAGGGCGCAAGAGCCGCAGCGGTACCGAAATATACCGTGCACGTCTCGGCGCCGAGCGAAGAGTGCGTCGCTGCAGCCGACCATCCGCCCGCAGTGGCCTCGGGAACGGTGATGGTCACTCCGGCCGACGACTGGAAGTTGAGCTGCGAGAGGCTGCTGTTGTAGCTGCTATTCGAGTAGTAATACCCTTCCTCCGCCGTCACGAGGTTGTGAAGGTCGCTGCGCATGGCGGCGAGGAACGCTTGGCTCTTCGTCGAGGCGAACTTGGGTATCGCGATCGAGGCAAGGATGCCGATGATCACGACGACGATAAGCAGCTCGATGAGGGTAAAGCCCGATTTTCGCGTGTTGGTCATGTGTTGCTCCACCGTGAGGTTGCAGCAGTATGCGGTAGAGTACAAGGCAATCGGAGTGCCCCGTTGAGTCCGCATATACAACTCATTGTGAAGCAACAGCTTACGCACTACTGATGCATCTTATTCGGCACATTTGACCGGTTGATTTGCCAGTGTTCCGGCAATCTGCAAGGAGCCAGACAGCGCTTCTACTTGCTACATCCGATGAAGTTCTTGACGGTAGCGGGTGGGACTGGAGCGGCGGCTCCGTAGTAAATCGCGCAGTGAGAGGTATCACTGTCGTGCGTAGCCGAGGCGGACCAGCCGGTACTGTCAGCCTGGACGAATGTGACCCAGACGCCCGGGGTGACGTTGAAGCGCAGGGCGTTGAAATCCGAGGTGTACGCATCCACCGAGCTCCAGTACCCCTCCTCGGTGGCCGCCAGATTTCGGAGATCGGAAATCATCGTCGTGATGTAGAACTGGTGCTTGAACGCGTGCAGTCGCGGGATGGACAAGCCGACGAGGATGCCGATGATGACCAGCACCACGAAGAGCTCGATCAAGGTGAACCCGGAACGACGACGGGAAGGCATTCGTGCGGTGCGTATCCGAGGAAAAATGAGCATGCAAAGGCGCTCTGTCCGTGCTACGCGAAGCGCAAATGGCGGACGGTGATGAGGCCCGTAACTATTTGACGATTGGCCGTTTCCAACGTCTCGCCAGATGCGTTCCGGGAGGCTGGACTGTCACTTGGTTTCTAGCCAATTGCTACCAATTCCGAGATCGACGACGAGCGGTACAGACAGTTCGGCAGCTTCCTGCATCTCGCGTTGCACCAGGGTCGAGATGTAGTCCACCTCCTGCGGCGGCGACTCGAACACCAGCTCGTCGTGGACCTGGAGCAACATCCGGGACTCCACCTGCTCGCGCGCGAAGAGCGCGTGAATGCGAATCATGGCGATCTTGATGAGATCAGCGGCAGAGCCCTGAATCGGGGAATTCGTTGCGGTACGCTCCCCGAACGCGCGCACGTTGAAGTTGCGGTCGCGCAATTCTGGAATGTATCTGCGCCGGCCGAAGATCGTTTGCACGTATCCATGCTCCCGTGCAAAGGCAACCATCGAGTCGAGATATGCGCGAATCCCTTGAAATCGCTCGAAGTACTCATCGATGAAGCGGCGCGCGTCTGCAGCCTCGATGCGGAGCTGCCTGGACAGTGCGTTCGCACCCTGACCGTAGATCGTCGCGAAGTTGATCGTCTTGGCGCGCCCGCGCATCTCTGACGTCACCTCCTCGAGCGCGACGCCGAAAATGATCGACGCGGTCTGTCGGTGGATGTCTCCGCCGGCGCGGAACGCGCTCACGAAGGCCGGATCGGCCGAGAGATGGGCGAGAAGGCGGAGCTCGATCTGCGAGTAGTCCGCGGCGATCAGCGACCATCCCTCGCGAGGCACGAACCCACGCCGAATGTCTCGACCCAGCTCTCGGCGAATCGGAATGTTTTGCAGATTCGGATCACTGGACGATAAACGCCCCGTAGTCGCCACGGTCTGGTTGAACGAGGTGTGAATGCGCTGCGTGTGCGGATGGACGAGTGCCGGTAAGGCATCGAGATAGGTATTTTCGAGCTTCGACAGCTCCCGATACTCCATGAGCTGTTCCGGAAGCACGTGGCCTAGTTCCGCGAGCTCCTGCAGCACACTCGCATCGGTGGACGGCCCGGTTGCGGTACGCTTGAGCATCGGGAGCTGCAACCGCTCGAAAAGAATCTGGCGCAGCTGGAGATTGGAGTTGATGTTGAACTCCATTCCCGCCGACGCGTAGATCTCTTGCTCGACGCGCTGTCGCTCGCGCGCAAATCGTTCCTTGAGTGATGCGAACCACTCGCGATTGATCGCGATGCCTGCCCACTCCATGTCCGCGAGCACATTGATCAGAGGGATCTCGATGTCATTGAATAGCGGAAGCAAGGCGTACGTCTCGAGCTGGGGCTCGAAGACCGCCCGGAGTTGGAACGTCATGTCGGCATCTTCGCACGAGTAGTCGCGAGCCGCTTCCACTGGACATTCGTCGAACGGGACGGAGTCTTTTCCCTTGCCGCAGAGATCCTCGTAGGAGGTCATGGTGTGCTCGAGGAACTCCATCGCCAGCACATCGAGCCCGTGCGACCTGCGACCGGGATCGAGTACGTAGCTGGCAATCATCGTGTCGAAGTCCAGACCACGAAGCGTGATTCCCGCGCGTCGGAGCGCGAGTAAATCGTACTTGGCGTTCTGCGCCGTCTTTCGCACCGTCGGATCCTCGAGCATCGCGCGCAATGGCGTCATTTCGTCGGACATGAGAGGCGGGAGATTCCGCACCGTGTACGCGTTCTCCGACAGCATCCGCGCGGCGATGCCAGCGCCTTCCTTCGTACCCGGAATTTTTTTCCGCGCCGCTTTCTTTTTTGGTGTCGGAGGATCATCACCACCGAGCGTGAGCCCGCGATCCTCGGGAGCATCGGTGGGAGACCGGTCGCCGGAGACGTCGACGAGAAAATCGCCCTGAGCCTGGCGGCGGTCGCGATGCCGGAGTGGCAGGTAATAGGCTTCACCCGGCGCAACGGCGATGGAAATCGACACGAGTGTCGACCGCAGCGGATCGACGATCTGGGGACTCCCCAGCTCGATGACGGTTTCAGTGTCTACGGCAATGTAGGGTACCGATCGAATACGCAGCATGAGCGCTTCGAGAGCGGGTATGGTGTTTACAATGACATAGCTCGTGTCACGCGCCACTTTCGGAGCAACAACGGCGTGATCTTTTGCGAGTCCGTGAAATTCGAGCTCTACGAACAGATCGCGCAGGCGCGCATGATCGGGCTCCGCGAGCACGAGGGACTCGAGCGCGAGCGGCATGTCGAGATCCTCACGAATCGTGACCAGGCTTTTCGAGAGCCTCGCATCCGACTCGTGCGTCAGAAGCGCTTCCCGCGGGCGCTTTTTCGTGATCTCGCCGACGTGGTCGAGGATATTTTCGAGCGAGCCGTACGTTGCAACGAGCTCGCTCGCAGTCTTGTCACCGATGCCCTTGACTCCCGGAACGTTGTCGGAAGAGTCGCCGACCATTGCGAGATAGTCGGTGACATGATGCGGAGGGACGCCAAGCCGCTCGCTCGCGTTCTCCATGCCGACCCACTGTTCTTCCACGCTTGCGGGACCGCCGCGTCCGGGATTGAGAAGCCAGACGCCGGGTCGTACGAGCTGGTAGAAGTCTTTGTCGCCGGATACGATGACGACATTGACGCCAGCGTCGACTCCCTGTCGCGCCAGCGTCCCAATAACGTCGTCTGCTTCGTAGCCTTCCAGTGCCAGCACGCGAATATTGAACGCGGCAAGCAACTCTTCGATGCGCTCCATCCCGCGATCGAAATCTGCCTGCAATTCCTCACCGAGTTTTTCGCGGGTCGCCTTGTAGGCGGGATATTGCTCGTGCCGGAAGGACAATCCGGAATCATGCACCCACGCGACATACTCCGGACGATGGGTGTCGATGAGGCGCTGAAGAAAATTCACCACTCCCCACGCAGCTGATGTGTTCTCGCCGCGGCTTGTGGTGAGCGGGCGCGAGATCAGTGCGAAGAACGCGCGATAGATCAGCGCGTAGCCATCGACGAGAAAGAGTCGAGGCGATGTTGGAAGGCGGGGCTGCATGAACGAAAGCTCACCCCGCATTCCATTGAATTCCAGCCCGCTAACTACTGCTTACACGCGCTGTACGTTCGTTGCGTGAAGTCCCTTCGCGCCCGTCTGAATCTCGAACTCGACCTCCTGTCCTTCTGCAAGCGTCTTGAATCCATCCATCGTAATTGAAGAGAAATGCACGAAGACATCCTCGCCACCTTCTTGCTCGATGAAGCCGAAACCCTTGGCATCATTGAACCACTTCACCTTTCCTTTGGCCATCGCCGGTCTCCTGCTCGAGGTCGTTCCCCCTCTCATCACAGAGGGGCAAGCCGGAGCCGGCTTGCGGCGCCTATATAGGAGCGAAGTGATTTTTTGTCAAGTTGAGACCCGCTGCTTTACTGCGTCTGCAGACGACGCACGACCTTGTCGAAGTCGGCTTGGCTCGACTGCGTGAGACGGAGGTGCCCGCTACTCCCCTGATTCATGAACGTCAGTCGCAGATTGTACTGAGTGTACACCCAAATCTCTGCGCGTGAGCGAGCCGTCGAGCTCTGCCCAAATTGTTGTCCCGCCTGATCGGGCTCACCGAGAGTGACATATACCTTCCCCCGATCCGTAAGCCATCCCGCAGTGGATCCTTCGCGATAGCGTGTGTTTGCCGTCGCGATGCGCTTGAAATAGTCTCGAAGCGCTTCGTTTTCCGGCGTCGACGGAGTTGGATCCGTCTGTTTCCAGAAGGCTGCCCAGGCGGCTGCGCGTTGCTCCGGCGGAGTGTCGCGAAGCGCCTGCAGCCTTTGCGGCGAGACAAAATACCGCAAATAACTTAGGAGCTCATCGAAGCTCGTAATGCCGAACTCGTCGCCGAAGCTCAGGAAGAGCGGAGCCTGTACACTGTCAGCGGCGCCAGCGAGCGAAACGACTACGGTTACCGGTCCGACACCAATACTCGATACGGGGAAATCGAGAAGAGCGGAGGATAGGTCACCCTGACGCACGAGATTGACCGTATCGCGAAGAATTACAACGTGCGCATCGTTCAACACCTGCACACCTACACGAGCCGCTGCAGGCAAGCCATACCCCTCCACATACAGACCGGCTAGCGTGTCGCGCCCGAGTACGATCGTCGATCGCGGATTTGCGATTAGCGCCGGTACCGTGTCCATTCGAGCCCTGGGCTTTACCTGATAGACGCTGATCGGTGTCGACAGTGTATTGGGCCCCAGTCGGGGAACGGTCACGGTCATCTGTTGCGCGCCCGCGTTACTGCCGCCGTCATCACGAACGCTGATTGAGAGCGAGTACGTTCCGGGCGAGAGCGAAAGGAATTGCTGAAAAATCACGCTTTCGTCCTCCCGCTGTGTCTCGTGGAACGAGGCGACGCGAATCTGCTTGTGAGTATCCACATGCCGCACTGTCGTCGTTCCCTGCGTGATGTCGAGTGCTACCGTGTACGCAGCTCGTTGTCCTCCACCGTCACCGTTGAAGGTCAGCGAGTGATTCGCGAACGAGAGCGCGATGAGCGTCAGTGTGCTGTCGGCCGAGCTGCCGGCGAGGTAGCGAAGCTGTCCGACGAAGGGAAACGAACCGCTTTGAGCGATCATCCCGAGCTGGCGATAGAAACCGCTGGGGTCCGGCGCTCCGCCATTTGCGTTTGACGAGGGCGACCCGTGCCCCTCCCCCCGCGCGCGTCCACCGCTGTGAGTGCGAGGCGAACAACCCGCCGCCGTCAACCCCAAAAGCCCCAGCACCCAGGTACGCCGACGAAGTTGTGCCACCATAAGTCCTCTTGCTCTCATCGATGGATTGTACCGACGGTGTCCACCGTCGAGTATCGGACCGCTCGCTTGCTCCCTTCGAGTGGTGCGATTAGCTTCGGCCCGTGAGCCGCGAAAATCTTACCGGTACGACACTCGCCGGATATCTGCTGCACGATATGGTTGGTGAAGGTGGAACGGCAGTGGTCTACCGCGCCGAACACCCAATCCATGGCATCGCTGCCGTCAAAGTCCTGAAGGAAAAGCTGCGAACGGATAAAACGGCAGTTGCGCGATTTCTTCGTGAAGCGACGTATGGCACGCGTGTCATCCATCCCAACGTTGTCCGAACGATCGAAATAGGTGAAGCCGGACCCGGCGTTCACTTTCTCGCCATCGAATGGGCGCTCGGCGAGCTCCTCGAAAAATATGCGAAGCAGCATGTCCCACTTCCGCCCGAAGAGGTCGGCGACATCATCGGCCAAATTGCAGATGCCGTATATGCCGTACACTCTGCCGGAATCATCCATCGGGATTTGAAGCCGGACAACATCATGTACGATCCGATCTCGAAAAAGGCGAAGCTGCTGGACTTTGGAATCGCTGCACAATCCGATCAGGCACCCGAGGAGCGACTTACCCGTGCTGGCTTTTTTGTCGGCACTCTCATGTATGTGGCTCCGGAAGCGCTATCCGGCCAACTCGTTACATCGGCCGCCGATCAATACAGCTTAGCGACGATCGCGTACTACCTGCTTTCCGGGTGTCTCCCCTATGTCGGAAAGTCGCAACGCGAAATGTTTTCTCAACTTCTTTCACAACCTCCCATCCCGCTAAACAGCGCGCGGAAAGGATGTTCAGTAGCTCCATCGGTCGAAGCGGTGGTCATGAAGGCACTTTCGCGTAACCCTTCCGATCGCTATCCCGACGTCGTGTCATTTGCGACCGCCCTGCGAGCGTGCATCCAGGCGCCTGTCCCCGAAGCGCCTCGAGGATCGTTATTCTCGCGAATGAAGTCACTCATAAAGCGCGGCGACCAAGGCTGATTACAAGCTGGTCGACTGCTCCCTCTCGATCACTTCACTCCTCGGCTTTCCACCCCTCTCGGCGCTCAATACCCCGGATCCCTTCGGTTGTCCCGTAACGGGAAGCCAGACGGTAAAGGTCGAGCCTTTACCGGTCTCACTCACCACGGTGATTTCGCCGCCGAGGAGACGAGCCAGGCGACGAGAAATCGGGAGTCCCAGCCCAGTTCCGCGCTGCATGGAGTCCGTTCGCGGTCCGGCGTTTATCTGCTCAAACTCCTCGAAAATGCGTGCCTGATCGCTCCGAGCGATACCCACACCTGTGTCTGCTACCTCCAGTGAGATCCAGGTGCCTGCGTGAGGAGCCGTCGGAGCCAACGTACTTACTCCCGCCCCATTCATTTCGTTTGCAACGTCAATCACTCGTGCGCGCACTGCGATTCCACCAGTCGAGGTGAATTTCAGAGCATTGCCTAACAGATTCAGAGCGATCTGCCGCAAGTGCATAGGATCGGTGCGGAGTCGAGGGAGCGACGCGCTCACAGAGATCGATAAGGAGAGGCCACGCTCTGTGAGAAGAGCCTCGATCTCGCTAGTCAAATCGAGTACGAATGCCCTGAGCTCGATGACTTCCCACTGCACGTCGAGTCGCCCGGCCGCCATCTTGGCAAGGTCCAGAATCTGGTCGACAAGCTGTCGAAGATGGTTCGCAGACGACGCGATTCGTTCGACGGGCCCGGTTTGACGATTATTGAGCTCACCATACACACCATCCCGCAATAACTCCACGAAGCCGACGATAGCATTGAGTGGAGTTCGCAGCTCGTGCGATACGTTTGCGAGAAATTCGCTCTTTACGCGATTGGCGCGCAGAAGCTCGGTTGATAACCGCTCGAGCTCTGCACTACGGTCTGCCAGTCGCAATCCTTGCCGACGTTCGTGAAGAAGGCCGATCAGCAAAGTCCCCAGCGTAGCAAGCCCTACGCCCCATAGCAGGAAGCGAATCGTTTGATCCGTGCTTTGCTGAACGGCGATGAGGCGCCAGGAACCTCCTCCAGGTATGCGAATATTCGTGAACGCCGAATCGTCGGGAAATAAACGACGCGTAACTGGAGCCAGGGTGCCACGAACCGTGTCCAACCCTGCGATGATAATGACCTGACCACGTAGTTGTGGCTCCTGCTGCTCCACAAAGTCGAGGATACTTGCACCTGTCAGTGTTCCGCCTGCAAAACCGATGAACCGGTTGCCAACAAACAGAGGTTGAATCAGAAGAATTCCACGCTCACCAGTACCAAAACGACCAATCGATGAGATTTCCGTTCTCCTCGAAGCTCTAGCAAGCTGAATTGCATCGTGGAATGGCTGTTTGCTGACCGTATCGACTCGAGTATCGGGAGGGATAGCCAAGCCTCCGGATCCAAGCAAATCCTGGAAGCGAATACGACCAATCGAATCTGTAATCCAAACGCGTTGAAAGGCTGGCGCATATTGCACCAGCGATTGCAGAAGGGATGCGAACTGATCTTGGGTAACTTCGCGATTGGGATCGAGGTACAAACCGCGCACTGATTGAAGTGCTTGCGCGTGTACAGCGAGAAAGCCTTCGATGTGCGCTGCAGACTCCACCGCCTGAATTTGGACCCTCGAGCGATTAGCATCTGCAAGCGCGCGATCAATCGCAAAAATGCCGCCCAATGCGAAGAGCAGAGATACTGCCAGTGCAATCGACGAGGGACGTAGTCTCCCCATTACTGTCGTCCGATTGAATCAAGCAATCGATAACTATTCCGAATCAAGTCAGCTTCCATTCCTTTTAACCTATGCCCGAATGACGGAACACGTACAGCTCGTTCATCTACTCGCATCACGATCTACGCGGCGTGGACAATTCACTCTCGCGTCTGGTAAGCAGTCCACACTGTACATCGATGCGCGATTAACGACAATGAGCCCCGAGGGGCTCATCTTGATCGGATCATTAGGATTACGGGCAATCCGAGACAAATGGGAGGTAGACTCGATTGGCGGCCTTACCCTGGGTGCAGATCCTATCTCATACGCCATTAGCTATACGAGTGGGCTTACAAAACATCCGCTCCGTGCTTTCACCGTTCGAAAAGAAGCAAAGACACACGGAACCGGGAAGCTGATTGAGGGGCCGTTTGAAGCAGGTGATCGCGTCATTGTGATCGAGGATGTAATTACGACCGGAGGTTCTGCACTCAAAGCTATTGCCGCAGTACAAGCAGCTGGCGGTGCGATTGTTGGCGTACTCGCCCTGGTCGATCGTGAGGAGGGGGGACGCGAAATTATCGAGGCCAGTGGTATTCCAGTGGTAGCCCTTGTACGGGCGCAAGACTTATTGCCGCTCGTGAATCCATGATTTTGAGCCGTGAATGTTCGATTTACCCGCAAGCCATCTAAGACCTTCGGTTAATGGGCTAAATGATCGCAGCGTCGGAGCAAATGGCAAGATTAGCTCCTCGCGAAATCGGTGAAGCATCCCTTCACCATCATATCGTTGCCGAAATTCCAGTGCTGTAATCGAGAGTAGAGTTCTTACATGCCGTCCAAAGCTTTGCGGTGATGAGTACTCGAGGTGATTCGCCACATTTGCTACCGATAGGCCAGGATTTTCAAATACTCTTGCTGCGTGTGTCAGACGAGCCATTGCGAGATACTTCTTCGGCGCTGGAAGATGTGCACGAAAAAAACGACTCATCAGGGTACTCGGTACTACATGCAACTCGCTTGAAAGCATCCGAATCGTGCTTGTTCGAAGTCCTGGTTGAAATATGGTTTCAAAGAATTTCCAACAGTCATCAGGAGCACCAGCTAAATCGAGTGAGAGTTGCGCCAAAGCAATTTTCTCAATATCTCTGGTGCGATCCTGCATCAACACCTCGCGCAATTCCCGCCAGCCTCCGGGCTGACGTACATCAACCAGCGCACGAATCCCCGACTGTCCCAACGAGAGTACTGCGCGTGGAGCTCCCACCTCAAACTGCGTAAGGAGAGCCACTGCTGGTATTCTCGGGAACTCACGAACAATTCGTCCAAAGCTCGACGCTTCACCCTGTCCACCACATCGCGTAACGGATACGACTACTGCGCAGACACGTTGGGCACGGAGGTCACCGATGAGGTCATCGATCGAATCCCTGTGTACTGTTCGATAGAACCCTTCACCAGCCGCGTCAACCCGCGGTCTTTCAGCGGGGAGTAGCATTGTTGCAACAGGAGTAAGTAAACGCAGCGACGGAACGGCTGAAGGAAGTCCGGGGGATCGCATATAATGCCACGGCATAGGTGAGCCTGACAGATTGATCAGGTTTTCCACCATACTACCGAGCGTCAGCGTACCGTCAGCGCAACGATTAGCTATACTTCAGTTGCGTGATTAGGAGACGATTAGACGATCGCGACGGCAAGTTATGCTATCGAGGAAAGTCCGGGCTCTAAAGGGCAAATCACCAGGTAACACCTGGGCATCATTACTCACTCGTGAGCAAGTGATGACGGACAGTGCCACAGAAAATAAACCGCCGGCAGCTTTTCGCTGGTAAGGGTGAAAAGGCGAGGTAAAAGCTCACCGCACAAGCAGTAATGCTTGTGGCATGGCAAACCCTGGTTGGAGCAAGGCCAAATAGGCGGCGAGAGATGGCCCATCTCGACAAAGACGCCGTGGGTAGGCTGCTAGAGCGTATGAGCGATCATACGCCGAGAGAAATGATCGTCCGAACAAAATATTGTTCGACAAAACCCGGCTTATAGATCATCTCCATCACGTCTCTTGATCTCCGATAATCATTGCGATTATCGGAGATCAACTGCATCAGCCAGCTATCTGCAAGTACTACATTAAGGTCTAGACCTCCAAATCTTATTTTTTTCTACAACAGGAAAATTGCTTGGTGATTCTCATGCGCTGTTCGATCGCGAGTTATGCATTGCCCTTACTCATTGGCCTCGAGCTTATTCTAGGCTGCGGTACAACGACTTCCACGTCCCGGGCTGTAAAGCCTTCGGTCTTAGCTCCTGAAGCAATAAAGGTCGTAGGAGAAATAGGATGGTCACCGCGGCAATTAAGTGGAAGCAGAAAGTATTTCATTCATGACAGCTCAATTGTGTCAGTCAGTACCGACACTTCACAAACCCGTTCGACTGAGACAAGTACTTTTTATTCCGTTCGTGTTAGTCGTTCCAGCGATTCATTTGTATTAATGGCAAAAGTAGATTCTCTCCTAACGACGTCTCAATCTCCATCTTTAAAAGCGCCAGTAAACATCGATCCAGCACGAGAGTTTCGAACAATACTATCGGCAACGGGACAATTATTTCTTCCGGCTCAAGATTCAACATCTCTCTGCCCGGACGGAGTTACACCCGCAGCGGCACGAATTTATGAATTAGTACTCAGCTACCCAGAGAGAGCGCTCAAAATTGGAGACAGCTGGACAGATACAGTTTCAACAACGGTTTGTCGAAGCAAAATTCCACTTCATCAGCGAGCTATTCGGATCTACCAAATTCTCAGCTTCACAACTTGGAATCAACAGTCAGCAGTAATAATAAGTCGTAATGTTTCTTCCATTCTTAGCACGGATTCTAAGCAAATTCCAAATCACTTAGGGGTCGCTGGTTCTGGAGAAAGCTCGACATTTATCTATGCCAATCAAGCAACTGGTGTTCTTCTTCAAAGCGATACCAGGTCGCAATCAACACTAGCAGTTCGTACAAGCCGTGGGGTCTTTCCATTTAGACAGATCATTAGTACGCATATCGAGCTGCATTGACGGTTCTCTCCCGAATCTGGTTCATGCTAGGCTACCATTGTCCTGATTTGGTCGACACTTCATATCTCTGACGGAAGAGGTGCTTCTGTTTGCAAAATCAGTGTTGCGGTGGCGTCAAACGGTCGCTTTGAAGTGGAACGCGGTGCAAGTGCTCGACCGATAGCTCGCTGCGGCAACAGCTTGGATCGCGTGAGCGAGGACTTAGACGTTAGCGCGAGGTTGCTTCTCCGGTGGGCACAAATGCTGGCGGGAGCGCCGGCAGCTACGAGCGTCGAGCCGATTTTTCCCGGTTCGGGTTATGCCCGGACGTTTCTCAAGGCCCCAATAGCGCACCCAATCGTTCTATCCAAATCGCCGGAAGCTGAGTTACAGCGACTGCGCCGCAAGAATGAGCGCTTGTGCCTGGAGCGGGACTTTCTAAGAAAAGCGGCGGTATTCTTCCAAAAAGAATTGCGTAAACACGCTCTAATCGCCAGGCATTGCGACGACTATCCCGTCACCGTGATCTGTAACACGTTGGGTCACGCTCCGGTGCCTATGCAACGGTGCGGTGACAGTGAGAGCCCTTAGGCGTACGTGCACGTGCCAATTAACATCTACGACTGGAGATCCGCACCATTTATCGAGACAGCAGCCAGCGCTATGGGCACCGAAGATTCAGCCGAGCTTCACACGCAAAGCATCACGTGCAAGCATTGTCGGGTCGCCCGGTTAATGTGGGTTGACCAGCTGCGCGGCTGACGCCTATGCCTATTTCCTGCAATGACCAAGTCAACACATGCGTATTTAGTCGCGCCGAATTTTCTCGAGCGCCCCTTTAGCCCAGCAGAGTATCACGAACACAACAGCTATTGAGTCGCTGATCTGACCTGCTTTTCACCTCGTGTGCCGACACTGGGTTATCAAATCACTGATAACCGATGACGACACCCTGACTACAGTCTTAACTGCGAAACCAACTTTCGCACAAAATCACAGTAAGTTGATCATTAATCACTTC
>Ga0193750_1000217_pt1 | contig 16434 bp, 10 predicted proteins | sample L1c1metaG_FD_160569 | JGI IMG/M metagenome (GOLD analysis project Ga0193750, IMG submission 160569) | Soil microbial communities from a riparian zone of the East river system, Colorado, United States - L1c1 | ecosystem: Environmental > Terrestrial > Soil > Riparian zone | place: USA: East River... | reverse complement strand
CAAAGACTGGCGAAATCGTTCCCGGCGACGTTAATGCACAAACGAGGCGGGTAATGGAAAACATCGCAGCCGTGCTCCGGGCAGAGGGACTGAATTTCGGAAACATCATCAAGACGACCATTTTCCTGACCAACCTCGCCGATTTCCAAACCGTAAACGAGCTTTACGGCTCCTATTTCAAATCCGATCCGCCGGCTCGCTCAACCGTTCAGGTCGCGGCGCTGCCCAAGGGCGCAAACGTCGAAATTGAAGTGATCGCCGCCGCCCCACCTTCCGGCGACAAAGCGATCGATACTTGGGAATGATTGGCTTGCGTAACAAAGCATTGCACGTTGTCATTGCGAATCGCGCAGGCGACGATGAGGGACTTGCCCACGGACCAGGAAATACCGAACCATCCAGCTCACGGCGAGAAGATGCATTGAGGACAGGATCATTTCCTTGTTAATCTCCCTCAGAAAGACAGTTTAATGAACCTTGCAAGGGGGTTTTGAGCACCGAACTTGTTTTACTAGCATGCAAGACCAGGCTGTAAACGAACTTCCCTGGACCGGCGAGCGGCTTGTTCCGACATGTCGCGGTCAGGTACTTTACGAGCATCTGCACCGCTATGCCGTCGCCGTCACCCTCGCCCACGGGAAACGCGTCTTGGACATTGCCTGCGGCGAAGGCTATGGATCCAATCTCCTTGCAGCAGCAGGCGCAGAGGTTATCGGAATCGATATTGCGCCCGATGTCATAGCTCACGCCAAACGCGCCTACCCAAGGCAAAATCTAATCTTTCGAGAAGGTTCGTGCCTGAACATTCCAGTGGACGATAAATCCATCGACTTGGTTGTCAGCTTCGAAACCATCGAGCATCTCGATGACCACGAGCAGTTTCTTCGAGAAATCAAACGTGTGCTAAGTGACAGCGGCGCACTAATCATCTCGAGCCCGGATAAGCGTGAGTACACCGACCGAATCGGCAATAAAAACCGATTTCACAAGCTGGAACTAAATCACGAAGATTTCTATAGCTTGCTGAAAAAACACTTCAAGAACTGCCGAATCGCAAAGCAAAGATTAGTGGTTGGATCATGGATTGCCCCTGATAAAACTTCCGCCGGAGATGTTCCCGGTACTTTTGGCGGAGATATCGGTTCGGTCGATTTCCAAGGGGGCGTACCGCAAGGAATCTACTCGATAGCGCTCTGCTCCGATGCCTCCCTTCCGAAATTGAAATTCGGCATCTTCGAAGACAGCCGCGAAAGCAAGAATACTTGGGCTTTACTCGAACGATCAAATTCAACTCCTACTCTACAGGTTTTTGCGGACTGTGGCGAAGGATTTGTTGAAGCCTGCTCAATGGTCGCAAATCTGCAGCCGGACGGCTGGCAAACTATCCACTTCGAAAATTTCGAGCGCATTTCAGCGATCGGCTCATCGAACGTTCAGCGCCTCCGCGTTGACCCTGTTGATCGTCCGGCTTGTGTAATAATTTCGAGAATTCTGATCACCGGGTATTCCGATGGAGCTACCATTTATTCCGCTGCATCCCCAGCTGAGTTTGATGCTATTCGATGCTCAGCTGGTCTTTTGAAACATTCTGGCGAAGAAGGATTGTTTTTAATTGCAACAGACGCGGACCCACAATTGTATTTACCTCACTTTGACTTGGTAACTTCCAACCCATGTCGTTTTGAATTAACTTTAAAGATAAGCCTTAATCCGACTGAAGCGGTCATTCGCTATCACCGAGCGCTGCGGGATAACTCCCTTTTGCGTGAAACATTGCGCGTCTCAGAAGACTCCAAGAAACAAATCAACGAGCTCCGAACTAAAAACGATCAACAACGCGAAGAGCTTCGGGCTCTCACCAGCAAGCGTGAACAGTTAAAGAGAGAGGCCGCACAAGCACAACGCCAAATTCAGGCGACAGAATCTGAAAATACCCTTCTATCTAATCGGCTCGTAGCTCTTGAACAAAATGTTAGAGATTTCGCGAATACTTTCGGTCTCAACCGCCAGGGCCTAGGGCGAGCTGACTCGCCTACGGCAGCTCTGATTCGTTCTCTCTCGCGAAGCATCCGCCAACTTCGCTGGAAGGCTTTGTTCTGGAAAGTCGCGAAATTGCTTGGACTTAAAGCGATCGCCGGTATCAACCCAAGATCTGCAGCATCGCAGTTGAAGCGAGAGTTAGAGGGAGTCAAACGCATCCTGAAGTCGAAAAAGACCTCTCCCGGCGAAGCTCTTGCCGCGTTGACGGCGCTCATCTTTCTGCGCCGCCGTGCGACCACACATTTCACGCGCTCGCGTACGATGAGCTCACGAGATAGTGCTTCGATGCAGGCTCTATTCGACGAATTCTGGTACACCAAAACACATCCCGCCGCGGCAACTACGCCGATGCCACCACTCCAGTATTATCTCACCCTTGGAGTCAAAGAAGGCCACAACCCCCACCCATTGTTTGACGTAAACTGGTATCTTAGTCGACCTCCACGACTCGAGAATCTGGAAATAAGTCCCCTTGAGCATTACGCCGGGCACGGGCCTAGTGACGAACGATCACCGCATCCTCAGTTCGACTCGGCGTTTTATATCGCTCAATGTCCCGACTGCCTAAGTAGCGACTTGCCCCCGCTCGCCCATTACCTGACTACTGGCTGGAAGCTTGGTTGCCGACCCAACCCTAATTTTGACCCGAAGTTTTACCTGCAAACCTATCCCCAGGTTGCGGCTGCTAAAATCGAGCCGCTTACTCACTACGTTTTATGGGGACAATCGGAAGGTCGCTATTCTTGCCAGGAGAATGTTCCCTTTCGCTTTTCCACACCCGATTTTGAAATCCCACGCACTCCCCTTTCTTCAGATTCTGTCATCGTGCCTCGAGTGAAGGCGATCGCCTTCTACTTGCCTCAGTTTCATCCCATTCCCGAAAACGATCGCTGGTGGGGCGAAGGATTCACAGAATGGGACAATGTCCGCTCCGGGAGCCCGAATTACCCGGATCATTACCAGCCGCATGTTCCGATCGGTCTCGGATACTATGACTTGCGCGACCCGGAGGTCTTGCGAAAACAAACTGAACTGGCAAGGACTTACGGCATCTCCGGCTTCTGTTTTTACTATTATTGGTTCGGGGGCAAGGTTCTTCTCGATCTCCCGATCCGCACCATGCTCGAGTCCGGGCGACCGGATTTCCCATTTTGTATCTGCTGGGCCAATGAAAACTGGACGAGACGCTGGGATGGCCGCGAAGAAGATGTGCTAATCGCACAGAACCACTCCAGCGAGGACGATGATAATTTCATTGAGCACATCGAGCAGGCTCTTTTGCAAAAGAGCTACATCCGAGTAAACGGAAAGCCGCTCCTCTTGGTTTACCGCCCCTATCTACTGCCGAGTGCTCTGGAAACTACCGCGAGGTGGCGCACCTATTTTCGGCGCCGTGGACATGGTGATCTTCATCTTACCATGGTTCGAAGCTTCTATGACCAAACGGAGCCGAAAAGCTACGGCTTTGATGCGGCGGTTCAATTTCCGCCTCATTTTCCGGCGGCCTCGGTGAAGCAGTGGATTCCACATAAGAACGAAGATTTCGCCGGTGACGTCTGCGATTACCTCGAACTTCGCAGACTCGCTCTACAGCAATTAACCAGTTTTACTCAGCGAAATCGGACTTACCCCGGTGTCGCCCCTTCCTGGGATAACACCGCGCGCCGCAGCAGCAGGGCCATAGTCTGGGCCAATTCATCGCCCGAAGCCTATTATGAATGGCTGACCGCAGCCGCAGATGAACTCCAAAAAATGCAAACTGGTGATGAACGCCTGCTTTTTATCAATGCCTGGAATGAGTGGGGCGAAGGATGCCATCTCGAGCCAGACGAAAAGTACGGTCACGCCTGGTTAAATGCCACCGCTCTTGCGCTTAATACTTCCGCTGCGCCCATCTTCAAACCTTCGGCGGAGACTTACCCGGAACCTCCAATCCTGGAAGAAATCGAAATTCCCGCTATCGCGCAACCGGCGAAACTGGCGATTTCCGTTTTGTTTTATCATCGCGAAGACTTGATAGCTCCTTTTCTTGAATCGCTCCTGCCGCAAATTATTACGGCAGAATCTAACGGCTGTATTAACTGTTCGCTCAACCTGGCGTTCAACTACCCTCCTTCAGAAGCAGCAAAGCAAAGGATCGAGGAGATAGCAGCGCAGATACTCGGTGAGCGGCGCGATTCTGTTCGTACCTCGGAACATGGTTTTAACCTTGGATTCGGCGCTGGCCATAACACGGCTTTCGATAAGAGCGACTGCGACATCTTTTTAATGCTCAATAGTGATGTCCTCCTTGCAACTAACGAGTGGCTTGTGACCCTGGTCGATTGTTTCCGAACGTCGGACGACGCCATTGTAGGCTTGACCCAGACAGCCTCTCGTTTGCGAGAAGATGGCTGTGGCATCCCAATAAACGACCCCAATGACCAATTTGATTTTGTAGATGGTTCGGTTATGGCCATTCGGGCCGGACTCGCTCGCCGTTTCGGTTTGTTCTCTCCTGCTTTCGACTACTTTTACTTCGAAGACGCAGACCTTTGCCTCCGTTATCGGCAGATTGGTTTCAAGATTGGACTGCTTGACATACCATACGATCACCAACGCAGTTCCAGTTCTCGAGTTCTCCCCCAATTCGCCGTTGAAGAAGTTCTTAATCGCAATCGAGCCCGCTTTTTTAATCGGTGGGAGAACTATTTACGAACTCGAATTTTACCCAATCGTATCGGGACCGCATTTCTCGACACTGATCGGCAGCTACAATGCGCGAGCCTGCCCGCAATCTTTTCCCTCTTATCGGAACATAAAACCGCAGTCATCGATATCCGCGGAGTTCATGCCCAACTACTCTCACTTTTTCAACACAAACGCATTCGTTTGATACCGAGTTGGCAACAGCTTTGCCAAAACGATTATCTCCGATTTTACCAGATCGATCTTAACCGATCGGAGACACCGCTCGTTTACGATATCGCCCATCGGATGGGTTGCGATCCCGATTCTGAAGCAGCCAAACAACACTTGCAGTCTCTGGTGAGGCCCGCTTCGCCCAACGGTTCAAAAACAGCCTTGCTTTATCTGGATCGCAAATCACCGGTTTTTGATGGGCGACAGCCGCATGTCGAAAGCTTTGCTGCCACCGCACAAACAATTCGCACGAGAGGCTTCAATCTCCAGCTTCTTACTGACTACGGAAGCTTCGAAATTCAAAACGAGATAATGCCGGGCTTGCCTAACTGGAAGCATATGGCCTTGGCTCCTGCGAGTGACGTGCTGTCTGAAATTGCCTCCGCCGATTTGCTTGTCACCTCCGACAATTGGGTCGCAGAGTTAAGCCAACTCCTTGGCAAGCGTACCTTTATCTGCCTCGGAGCAATTGCCGCTCACGCGGCAATTTGGAATTTCGAAAACACCGCATCTTTCACCGACGAATCACTCGATTGTCTTGGTTGTTATCATCGATTTGGTCGCAAGCGGCGCAACGTATGTCTGCGGGGGGATATCGCTTGCATGCGCGCATGCCTAACTGCCAACTTCACCGCCTCACTGGATAGTTTTGTTGACGGTCGTTCAGGCTCACCTGATCGAAGTCGGTCAGGCCGCCCCGCCCTCCTCCCTGAGCGCGTTGTCCAATCGAGCCAATTGTCACTCGAAGCTTGGCCTAGTAGCAACGCGAGTTCGGTTCTGGTATTAACGCCAGTAAGCCCACGCCTCAATCGAGATATGGTCGCGCGCGCTCGGGAGCTTGCAAGTCAAGCGGTCAGCGGATTGCGCGAGCACCGAATTATCTACGATGAACTGGACGAAGCTCCGCCGCGGGGAGTCCCTCATCCGTTGCGGCAGGCCACCATGGCGTGCTTGAGACAGCGAATGATTGAGCAACATCTTAGGCATGAACAATGGGTCTTCTGGGTAGATGCCGATATCGTTGACTACCCAACCTTTCTTATCGAAGAGCTAATTCAACGCGCGGAAGGTGGAATCGCGGCCCCGCTGGTTTTGATGCAAGGTGACATCAGCGAACCTTCTCGGTCCGATGGATTCGGTCCTGGCCGCTTCTATGATATAGGTGGATTTTCGGAAAAGGGGCATTGGGCGCGTTTTATGCCTCCCTATTTTGACCAGCCCGGCCCAGTCTATCAGCTCGATTCGGTAGGCAGTTGCTATATCGTCAACGCAGATCTTTACCGAAACGGCGCAAAACATATGGTCGATCCCGTCTCGCAACAATTTTTAAACTGCGATAAAGCCTGGCCAAGCGATGCCATCGCGCAAAACCAGCGCGGCCCCGCCGATGCCTACACAGAGCACTATAGTGTTTGTAAGTTCGCCATAGCCCACCACCTTCCCGTGCAAGCGTTCGCCGATCTAGTGGCTTACCACGCCCGAGTCTAGGTCGCGACTTTGATCTCCCATCCATTCATCGGCGGATAAAACACTGCCACATATGGCCATCGACGCTCCTCCGCAGTATGCCCCTCCGGGCCATTTCTATTCGCCAGTGCCCAGCAACACAGACATTGAACGCGCTGTTTCAGCTGACGGGAGCTCAGAAGAAATTACGGGAATTAATTTCAGAGAACTCCAGCAGCTGCGGCTTTTGGACCGTCTTGCCAAGTATTACGGGGAAATCCCGTTTCCCGCTGACAAGATACCTCGCTTCAGGTTTGCCTTCAATAATCCCTCTTATTCCTGGAGCGATGCCATCATTCTTTTCTGTATGATTCGAGAGATCAAACCACGCCGCATCGTGGAAATCGGCTCCGGTTATACATCGGCGCTGATCTTAGACACTAACGAGTTGTTTTTTAATAACGCCATTAATTGCACGTTAATCGAGCCTTATGCGGATCTATTACACTCTCTCCTGCGTCCGGCGGATCTCAACAACATTCAGCTAATTAGCCACCCGCTCCAAGAAGTCGAGCATTCCTTTTTCGACGATCTCAGAGCCAACGACATTTTATTTATCGATTCCAGCCATGTCGTCAAGGCCGGTAGCGATTGTCAGATGATTTTCTCATCTATTCTACCGGCTCTAGCTCAGGGTACGCTCGTACATTTCCACGATGTATTCGCTAATTTCGAATATCCCGCCGACTGGTTACGTGAAGGACGGGGATGGAATGAGCAATATATCCTTCGCGCGTTTTTGCAGTTCAACTCTGAGTTTCGGGTTAAGCTTTTTACTCCGTTACTTATTTCAAAATATCCTCACTGGTTTCATGAACACATGCCCAACTGTTTTCTAAATACCGGAGGACACATTTGGATCGAGCGGATGGAATCGACCTTCCAGGCCGACACACCTAATTCTCCTCGCGCATGAACAATTCCGTCCAGCGTTCAAAGCAAGTTCCGCGTTCGTGCAACTCTGGTGCGGGCTCGATGCCAAAGCCGGTTTTCTTCATTCATATACCCAAGACAGCCGGTGGATCGCTTATCACCATTTTCCAAAATTTGTTCAGCGACGCACGCGCCATTCGGCTCCGCGATTACGATGATTTGCAACCCCACTCAGTTCAGAAATTCATATCGGATAATATAGGAAGATTTGATTGTCTGATTGGACACCTGCCGATTCACGTCCTTGGAGATCATCGTAATTCGTTTCGTATATTCACGATACTTCGCGATCCGGTGGAACGCGTGCTTTCACTGTTCAGATTTCTCAAAAGCATGCCCGCCAACGCTATTGCACATCTGAGACTGGACCCGAATTTCGGTCTGGAAGAACTTCTCCAAAGTCGGGTGCCGGAAAATTACGCCCAGACCCATAATTTGATGTGTCGTATGTTGTGCGGTGATCCAGCGCTGATGGATGATTCCGCTTCGGTCTTTTGGACACCCGAAACTGCACCCGAATCGATACAATGCTCCTTAATCAATCTGGATAATATGGATTTCGGCCTTGTCGAACATATGTCGTCGACCCTGGCTTTGTTAGAAGACGCCTACGGTTTGGATTTTCGCCTCCAGGAACATCTCATAAATACCACCGTCAAATCCAGAGGCGAAGTGAATCTTGATATCGTTCACAAAATTGTGCAGCAAAATGCCGCCGACATTGTCCTCTACCGCGAAGCAAGTCGAATTTTCCACGCTCGAGTAAAGGGCCTCGCTACTCTTGACGCAAAGATTGAACCCTCCCTCGCACGAGTACCTCGCTTACAAGTCCAGGGGCGATTAGAAGTAGGCGCCGACGAAATTGCGTCGCGACAGGGTTTCTATGAATACGAAGCCGGTGGCCTGACGTGGCTGGCTGCTAACCAGACTGGAACAATCGCGTTTGAAACATCACTCACGTGCCTGCGTTTGCGACTCGAACTCTACCGGGTAAGCGAACGATTTCCAGTCGAGGAAATTACACTATGTATTAATGGAATCCCCCTTAAGTGTAAAGTGACGCGCATTCAGGGACCCTTCGTCTTTCTGGAAACAGAATCTTTTCATGCAAAAAAAGGGCTCAATCTTCTTACTCTGGATGCTCCATATGCTATCCCAGTGCGCTTTATTAACCCATCGTCCGAAGACCATCGCAGTCTCTCCGTTGCCCTAGTGAAATTGATCTTCGACCCTCACTAGAATAGATAGTGATTGTCGCGAGCGCAAACCCTAAGTGATTCAAGATGTTCCAAAACCGGGGATACTGTCATTGCTGCGTATCTAACGTCGTCAGAAAAAACGAGCCGACTCGATTTTGTGCATCTTTGGCGCCTGACGGCACTATCGTTTATTTGGTGGAGCGGCCTGAATATCACGGCAAATCCAATATCGTCAGAGGGATCGTTGGTCACGGTGAACCGAGGCTACGACATCACGACCTTTATCTTCGAAAGTAGCGGGCTTTTCACAGAAATTGTTTTCCTTGATATTCTCGAATGTGGCATACGCGCCGAGTAGATCGAGGTTCTTATAGCCCGAAAGTTTCCGAGGAAGAACTCGCAAGAGTCGCCCCGCCTTTCGCTCCGGCAGTAACAGATCTTTTGATCTTAAGTATAACCTCAGGATGAATTGCCAGGCAGCGCCGAGTATGATCCGACGAATTCATCCACGGAAATCAAGACGGTCCGGCAAGTGCATACACGCAACTATTACAGTGTCTGTCAACTTGACCGCTAAGCAGGCCTGTCCCACAGACATTTCGAGGATTTAGTCGCCTACTATGAGAGAAGAACTGTGAGGAAGCGGTTAGAGTGCCAAGCGGTAATGACTGCGGAGGGGTGTGGCTCACCATACTATCTCCTATGGCGGACTGTTTACTTCCAGAAGTTCATAGGGCCCAGCCGCAAGTCGCGTTGCAGAAATTGGAACGCCGAGTGTTTTCTGAATATAGTCATGCTCGTTTGGTATCCCGAAGTGCTTATTTAAAAGCACAAATTTTCGTCCCGGCTCCTGCGTAACCTGATCCGTTCGTCGAATTATTATGTTCTCCAGATTGAATTCCACATCCACAAACTCAGCCCACCATGTGCCTGCAAAGATGGCGCTTGGAGTCTCCGCATGGAGATTACGGATCTTCTTCACAACCTTCATGCGCGCGCGGCGAACATCATTTGGCGCAAATAATCCATGATCCAGCCGATGGAAGATGTAGGGAAGCCGCGAGCGACCGGGTGCGACGAGCAAGATAGCTGCAGCAAGGAATAACAGCGCATCATTCATGGAACGAGCGCCGAAAATTGGAATCGTCAGCGCAAAGCACCCCATCAGTGCGGCGACTTCAAAGTAGCGAGGCTTACCGACCGAGACACATACCCAGTACGCACTCCAGACGAAAACCGACGCATACACACTGCCCGCTAAAATGATCCAGTCACGGGAAAAACGCCTAGCCATACTTCCCAGCGACAGCGCAACGATGATTAGATACGCGAGCGGATCAATTGAAAATGCGTCATGGATTACTCCGACTCGCTGCCCGACGAAATGGAGGAATGGGCCCCCATTAGCTCCAACCCCATTCTCTTTTGCCACTGCGAGGAATGCTCCCCAGTTCGCCAGGTAACCGTGAATACCGAGGTCAATGACTTTCCAAGACTCGAAAAGCAGCGTAGGAAGGATGCATCCCGCAAATAAGATCGTCGGGTATGCCAGCACCTCTGGCAACCTTTGCCTGCCCTTTAGGCGAATGGCCAAAGCAATCAGAACACCGATTCCACCTAATAAGGCGAGGTTCTTGGCCTGGATCGCCAGACCTACACACAGGCCACCAAGAAACACCCACTTCGGCGACAACGTTTCCATCGCCAATATCCAATGTGCGAGAATCAAGAGGGCCGCTGCCGTGACCTCTCCAAGAAATGCATGCCAGTTTTCAAAGAAGTAGACGAATACGCTGATAATGGATAGACAGAATACGGCAACACCCGCGAAGAGGGATCCATTCGTCACTCGCCGACTGATACGCCCAAAGAGAAATGTGAACGTAGTTGCCCACGCCATGATGGCGACCAAGCCCGGGATAACTTCATGATCGCCAAAGAGCCTCAGCATTAACGCACAAGGAAGGACTAGCGTCGGACCTGTTGTAATAGCCGGATTAAATTGTGGCGGATATCCATAAAATTGTGGCGGATATCCATCTGCAAGGAAATGTGCCGAATATCCGTAACCATGCGCGAGGGATTTTGCGGCCAGCGCAATCGAACCATCATCCGCGCAACAGAGGCCGAAACTGATTGCACTCGCAATGCAAAACAAAATGAAAGTTATCCATGTTAAAGCCGCCGCGCCGCGCAGGATTACTTGTAACCAATGGGACTCGCTGATCAAAGTAAATGGATTGGCTGGATATTTATGGGCCTTCATCGCGAACGAACTGCTCTTGCTGGATAAGGCGCGAACCATAAATCTTTGCAATTTCCACAGATGCGGGAAGCTAATGGTGCCGACAGGCGGGCTTGCATAATTAAGCGAGAGCTTCCAGTGCAGGACGGGGAAAATAGCGCCCGTCCTCTCTCGGAGCAATGTCTTTGTTGAGGATCACCGGTTTGCGAACCACATCCAGCAGTTCGCCCGCAAGAATCGGAATCTGGGTACCAAACTGATGAAGGGCAATCGCAGGCTATCTCGAGAAAACCCGTGCGACAAACAGGCTGAGCAAGACCGCATTTGATGACCTTGCGAGCGTAAGCAGGGTTTCCCTCTTCCCAGTGTAGGCGACGGCCATAGCGCGCGATCAGGCGAATGGTCGCTATCGCTGGAAACAGCAGTGTGTTAAAGTACGTCATTCGCTCGCTGGCAAAATCAGCGACTTGCAACTTTTCTTTAAGCTGGCGGAAAGTGTAGTGTGTCGATAGTTGCCGATTAACGACGTCCTGCTGCCGCCACGGCCACGTGCAGGCCCCCGCCATAACACAATTCGACCGGCCGATCTTAACTTTCGGTGACCATCTGGAGCGCGCATGCGTCATCTTTAATATGTTCGAGCACGTCAAACACTGTAACGCCGTCATAAGATCCATCCCGAATTTCCGAAGGAAGCCGATCGATCAATCCGCGCTGGAATCGCATTTTGGAAGCCGGCGGGATGGAGTTGGTGCTTCCAGGTCGCGTAGAGCCAGAGAATCAAAAATAAAAGGAAAAGCCGATTCCGCATGCGTCTCCACAATCCTTCATCGCAGATGCCATGTCCGCGACGCGAATAAGTTCACATACCAGTCCGCGCTCTCGATCGCAGAGTCGGACTGGAACGGAATGAGCCCCTCGCTCGATATCTGCCGGATAATCATGCCTTTCTCTTTTGGAGCTGAAATCAGATCAATCCAGTTCGTTCCCGCCTGCTTTAATCCGTGAGGCCAAAATTCAAGGAGAAGCTTTATCTCCGGGTTGTCCGTCCAAACACGCTGGCTCCGTGCCTCAAGCGTTTTACCAGCAGCGCGCGGTGCGCAGACCGTTCGGACTCGCTGCCTGATGCCCGGAATCAATTACTCATGCTCGATATCCCTATCTCAAGCTCGGGTGGCTGGCTCTCTCTCGGCAAAGAGATTGAAGTACTTTGCAGGCTCCAAGGTGCCTGCGTGTGACCGATCGAATTTCACTAGCCCATTTGCTCCAGGACGGAATAGCGAAAAAGAGTGGTCTTCTAAGAAAGACAGGAGTTCGTCCGCGGATGCACCGGCCTGCTTCAGGCCAAACGGCCAGAACTCCAGCTGCAGCTTTACATCACGGTTCTCTTGCAGCACGCGTTTGGCGCCACGCAACGCATGTAATTCGAATCCTTGGACATCCATCTTAATGAGATCCACGCGACTTCCCGCCGCAAAATAATCGTCCAAGGTGGTGGATTTAATCGGAATGGCCTTTCGCGCTTCTCCCTCCGTCGGGTAGGTGTGATGATCGACGTTGAGCTTATCGGAAACGTAAAGCAACGATCTTCCCGTTTTGTCACTGACCGCGAGTTCATTGGTGCGGACATTCGGCAAACCCGCTACCGCGGCGCTCAAGTGCCTGAAGTTCTCTGGAGAAGGCTCGAAACTGTGCACTGCGCCTGCCGGTCCGACGCATCTCGAAAGAAATTGCGAATAAATCCCGATGTTTGCACCGGCATCGACAGCCACGCAACCAGCGGAGAGTTGCCCAGTGAGAATCTGGCGCTCGGCACGGTCTGCGTAAATCTTGAACACGCTGTAAAGAGGCCGATAAATTGGGAACCCGACTTTATAGAGTTCGTTCCCGAAACGGCGGAAGATGTCGGCGGTGTGAGACATTAGAAAACGCGCCGTCAGGGGCCCAGCGCTAGCTTCTCATTTCACCGCACGAATATAGAGCGAGCCTGCAATTTCCGAGATCAACGGTACATGCTCGAGGAGATTGGCAAACGCCTGAAAGCGGGGAATCCAAGCCGGGCTGAGGCGTGGATGAAGAAAATCGAACGGCTGAATCTGGACGTGGCGAAAACCAGCACGCTCGAGACGGCGTTGCAGTAACCAGCGGAAGAAGGCCGTTTCGTTTGGCGAATCACCGAGGCGTTTTTTGATGGCGGGTACATTTTTCTGCACGGCGATCTGGGGATTCATCATGTTGGGTTCGGTGAAGTAGATCGAACCACCCGGCTTAAGTACGCGGTGAACTTCATTTAGGGCGGCGTCGATCTCCAGATGATGCAGCACCGAACTGCCGACGACGGAGTCGAAACTCTTATCGGCGTATGTCATCGCGTATGCGTTCTGGACCTCGAACGAGACGTTTTCTGCGGGGCAGTCCCGTCGGGCGACCTCCAGCAAGTCCGGTGAGATGTCGATCGCGGTGATCTCCGCACCGGAGCTCGCGAGGGAGCGGGTGAAGTACCCGATTCCGCACCCGATTTCCAAGACCTTCTGACCCGGTTGCAGGTGGCTGGCGAGCATCTTGACCCGTCGGGCCCAACGCAATTTCCCCGCCGGAGTCTCCCAATTCCAAATTTTCCCGGCCCCGTGCGCCAAGAGATATTTCCCGTGCTCAATCTCGCTTTTCAGGCGGTCCTTCATCTCACGTTGAGTTTTCAGATAAACTTAATTCTGCGAGCGGCAAATCCAAGCATCCGTAGCAGGATCAGACCGTGCTTCCAGCGTTCGATGTTGGTCGAACCGTAGGTGCGTTCGCGGTAGTGCACCGGGACCTCCACGATGCGCAAGGCCATACGCGCGGCACCGAAAATAAGGTCGAAATCGCCAAAGGGATCAAACTCGCCAAAGTATTCCCGGTGCGACGCCAGCTTACGATAGTTCTCCCGGGTCAGAACCTTCGTCCCGCATAGTGTGTCTTTGAACCGTTGACCGAGGATAAACGAAAACATCACCGCGAAAAATTTGTTCCCGAGCAGGTTAAAAAATCGCATGGCCTGCTTTTCCAAAGGATAAATAAGCCGACTGCCATTGATGAATTCCCCTTTGTTGCTCACAATCGCATTATAGAAACGCGGTAATTCTTCCGGAGGCACGGTCAGGTCGGCATCCAGGATCATTAGAATATCGTTCTGCGCGAGAGCAAAGCCTTTCCGGACCGCATCCCCTTTTCCTTTGCCCTCCTGCCGATCAATCCGAATCGTGCGGGTGCCCTGATATTTTTGCTGCATTTGACAAATGATTTCCCAAGTATTGTCGGTCGAATTGCCTTCAATAAAAATCAGTTCGTCATCCGGCCCCATGGCCGGGGTCCGCAAGATTGCGGCCTCGATGTTTCCTGCTTCATTTCGAGCAGGCACGACGACAGAAACAGAAGGGGCGGCGCCCGGGTTTGAGTTGGACTGGCTGACGGGGCGAGCCACCACGATGTTGAGCAGGTTGAAAAGACGAAATCCCGGCAATGGTGCCAGGAAACGGTTAGCGAAGTAACTGACCACTGGAATATACGCCGGGATGAGTAGTTTACTATCCTCGCGCACCAGTTCATAGCCCGCGAGCAGAAGAAGATTTCGCGCGTCCTCCGGAGCGATCCAGTTCTCTTCGGGAGTTTTGCTCCGCAGTCCCAGCGCAGTAGCGACACGGAGGAGTGGTCTCCAAAGATTGCTGTAAAAGGTGATGATAAGCCGCACCGACGGCCACAACATCTTCCGAAGAGCTTCCAAAAAGGTCTGGATATCCGCCTCGTAATGGATATTGCCGTTAAGCAAAACGTAGTCCGGACGAAATTCTCTTACCGCTTCGAAATTCCTTGCTTCCCCTGATCGAGCCGTCGAAGTCAGAACGAGGTGATTCTGAAATCTCAATAGCTCTGAGCTCCCCTTAGCATCAATCTCGACGATTCGGTCGTTCGGTCGGAGATAGAGGTCGAGATATTGACGTAGCTTCTTGTAGAAATATCTTCGCATCAGTCCGCGTCCGAAGCGACCTCAGGTAAAATTAAACGTCTCTCGCTGCGCCCGTTCTGTGCACGAGGCGCCGTTAGTAATTGACGACATCTTTGCCTTTATCCGAACTCGATGAAAATTTCAATCACTAAGAAACCGACGGTTGCGCATCGCCCATTACGGCGCACCGGCGATGCAAACGGCGGTGTTGACGGTCGATGAATCCTTCAAGTGTTCTCGCTTCAAGAAACAGGCCAATACTTAAGTCGAGTATCAATGCCTATCACAGATGCCGCGCACGGTACACTCCATTCTGAATAAACAATTCCTTTTGCAGGGCACGATGGTTTCCTAACCGTGGTGTCCCCTCGGCTCCGAAAAGCGTTCGCGCGAGTGGCGCTTTGGTATCAGCCCACTAATCACCCAGCCTTCGCACGGCTGCGGCGAGAAAGTTTTCTCCCGGAGCGTCATTTATTTTTACATCGGACAAATAAAGTTTACGGCGACACGCCGAATCGGCTGCCGCTGCGCGGAATTGTCGAAGCGGTGGGAAATCGAACCAGGGCATGAGTATGAACCGGGGAATCTCCGAAACCATGAGCATAGACTATAGCAAACATTCGCTCTTCGGGGCATCTAAAGCAGCGGCCGATCTTCTGGTGCAGGAATACGGACGTTATTTTGGATTGCCCACCGTTTCTTTTCGTGGCGTTTGCCTCACAGGGCCAGCTCACGCCGGCACAGAGCTGCACGGTTTTCTTTCTTACTTGATGATCTGCACAGTAAAAAATCGGCCGTATCGGGTCTTTGGATACAAAGGGAAACAAGTGCGGATAACATCCACAGCTTCGATCTTGTCGAAGCATTCGTTGAATTCATTCGCGCGCCGCGGGTTGGAGAAGTTTATAACATTGGCGGCAGCCGGCATAGTAACTGTTCGATGCTCGAAGCAATCGATTTGTGTGAAAAAATTAGCGGATGCAGATTAACGTGGAACTATGAGGAGACGAACCGGATCGGCGACCACATCTGGTGGATCAGCGATGTTAGGAAATTTCAGCAACACTATCCTGGCTGGAAATTTCGGCATAGTTTGCGAGAAATTGTCGAAGAAATCCACCGCGCAGTCGCTGACCGCCCGGAACAACTGTAGCCCTAATCCCCCGGGGTGGCGACGGTCAGCCACAAAATCGTCGGAAAGGGATAGGTCGTGTACTGCGGAAAGCGCACAACTTGAAACTCTCGTCCAAAAACCCTCGGGCGAACATTATATTTTTATATAAGGCTCCTTGCGCCTCAACCGTCGTGGTAGTCGGCGATCCTCATGAGCGGCATCATGTTCCTGGTTCGATCACCATCTAAGTCATGCCTCGCAGAGAAGAGGGAACGAGGTCCGGAAGCCGGGAGATACCTCGGGCTGGACCGCTGCATTTGCCATCGTTGTCCTTGCAGTAAAATGAGTTAGTCGATAGATTCCATCCCCGCCGGGCTTCCGGAAATCACAGATGATATTGAATGACTTTCCTGTCGACCCCGACAGGCTGAAAATCGTAATTCTGTCGGCCCCGAAAACCGGGAATATCTGGCTGCGCTGGCTACTGCATTACACCTATGAAATTCCGATTGTC
>Ga0193750_1000216_pt1 | contig 16529 bp, 12 predicted proteins | sample L1c1metaG_FD_160569 | JGI IMG/M metagenome (GOLD analysis project Ga0193750, IMG submission 160569) | Soil microbial communities from a riparian zone of the East river system, Colorado, United States - L1c1 | ecosystem: Environmental > Terrestrial > Soil > Riparian zone | place: USA: East River... | reverse complement strand
ATCGTTCCGCTGATGTTGGTTCCGGAATGAGTGACGTTGCCTCCGTTTGTCGTTACATTTCCGTAGATCGGTCCCCCTTCGCTAAAGCTCGCACTCCCAACTGACACATCGCCATTGCGGGAATCGGCGTAATATGGCGACAAGGGATTGGTATCATCACTGCGATTGTAGGTGTAGCCAGGGTGGATGTTAAAATTCTTTGAATCGTAGCTGTCTACTACGCCGGCGGAACCGGGTCCGTTGAAGGCGCCGCTAACCCTGAGCGCGCCGGAGAAAGATAGCATCTGGGGAGCCGCGATCAATTCGATCCGACGCGTGATTTGCGGGTACTGTACTGTTTGAAGCGTCGGACTGTTCATGTCGCCATCGCCGTAGGTGGCCTTAAAATGATCGTAGTTGAAATCAATCTTTCGGAGGAGCGTGTCTCCGTTTCCGCGCGTCGCGCTGTTTGCCGCGAAATGAGTTCCGTTCGCGGTAAGAGCGGAGTCCAGACCGGTCCGTGGCAAGCCGATTAGCTTTGCAGTTCCTGTGGCGCGAATCCGGTAGTAAGTGATGCTCTTCGAAGGGTCGGAGAAGCTGTCGACTGTGACGCTAGTCGAGAGCCCGTTTGACTGTCCAAAAGTGTAAGGCGTGGGCGTTTTTGTGCTGTAGGAAGGTCCCGCAACGTACGAGGGTCCTGGAGTCGGAGCTGGTGAAGCCGCGGGTGATGTCCATCCACTGAAGGCGGCCGCTGGATTACTCACGGTCTTCCGAACTTCGGCAAAGGCGATGTCCCCACCGCCTTCCGCCGCGTAAAGGGCTTCTTTCCAACCCTTGACCTGTTTGGTGGCCACGTTGTAGCGGGCGGCACAATTCAACAGCACCGTAGCCCCAATGAGTGAAAGGATAAAGATCGTGCAAAGGACGCAAATTAATGCGCTGCCGGCATTTGTTCTTCGAAGTTGCATTGTTTCGGTAAATTAATTTTTCAGTTGGTCAACCTCGGCGCTTGTTGCGGAGATAGACCGTGGAGTAGAGCGTTGTTCCAGATCGTTCAGCCGTCGCCCCGCTAGAGGTGAAGATTGGAAGAAAGGTTATGCTAGTTTGGAGGTACTCCGTGTTGGCCAGCTCGGTGTCCAACGAACTGGGAAGCAGATTGTCTGTACTCGACGCGATGGTCGTCAGAACGCCATTTTCGGTGCGCAGAATCGACTGACCGTTGATCGAGTAGAGGACGGTATTTCCGATCGTCACTGTCTCGCTTGCCGAACTAGCGGTTGCGTTGGCAGACATCACTACTGTGGTAGGGCCGGCGTAACTTTGAATCGTCGTTCCCGCAGGGATATCGTTGGCGATTAGTGTTTTACCAACATCGGCTGAAGTGAACCCAGCCGTCGGGGACGTCAATGTGGAAGAGCCACTAACAAGAACACCATCCGAGACGCCTCGGTAATTCACGGTTACACCATTGGCACTGAGCGTTATCTTCGGCGTTCGGCGCGCGCCGGTGCTATCGAGATACTCCGGAGTCGTACAAGTCACCGTTTGCGGACTGCCTGTGCTCGTCACGATGTACGACCGTCTCACATCCCGGCCGAGGTAATCGACAATGCGGATTTGCTGGGTGTGCGCGGTAAAGTAGTTGTCCACCGCATTCAGGCTTTTTTGGAGCCCGACCGACGCCGCCATTGTGGCAGCAAGGGCTACACCGCCGATCGCCACTGCCACCAACATCTCGCTAAGTGTAAATCCATTTTGTGAACGGCAGTTGTTAAGCTTCATTTTTTGGTTCCGGCTGAGATGATAGTTTCGGTTTGTTCGCTCCGGGATTGACCCCCGAAGGTAGTGGTCCACGTGTAGGTGACATTTACTTTCACAAGCGTGGCACTGGAGAGGCTGGAGTCGGTTGAGTTGATCGTCGGAGTGACAGAAGTGCCAGGCCCACGTGTGATCTGTGTGGTTCCATTCGGTGTCGGATAAGCGCTCAACGTGATCACCTCCGTTGCATTCTGTACGAGGGCTGACCCATTGGATGGCGTGGTCATCAAAGTCTGAAGGGTGGTGGCGTTGGTTAGATCGGTGAACAACAGACTACGCAGCTGCTCAACGCGATCTTGCACTCCTTGAAGTGCTCCAACTGTTTCCTTGCTGGCGTCGATGAAACGCAGGCACCTGGCATTTAGCTCAAATATGGTGACAAAAATTGCCCCCAAGAGTGCAACGGCGACGAGGACCTCGACCAGCGTGAAGCCCCTTTGGCGAATGTTTATCACTCTCATGACCGCTCAAAGAGAGCAGCCGCAATGCCCCGCGCACGCCACGACGTCATGAAGGTTTTGTGGCAAAAAACGCTACTTTCCTCACGGGCCGCCGCGCCTCGCTAGACTGGCGCTTTTTGCCCGGCGCTCACCCAGCGAATGGCCTCATGTGCAAGCTGGCTCGCGTTCTCCAGATTCAACTTTGTTTTGATACGTGCGCGATAGGTGTCCACCGTGCTCATCCCGAGGTGAAGCCGGCTACTGATTTCCCGGGTCGTGCGCCCGTGTCCGATTAATTCAAAGATCTCCAGTTCGCGATCGGTCAGATGCGAGACTCCATTCTGCGCTCTCGGCCGAGCGGAGAAGCTTTCCAAAGCACGCGTAGCCATGCGTGCTCCCAGATAGATTTCACCGCTCAGTACCTTTCGAATCGCGACCATCACTTCGTTCGATGTCTCGTGCTTGGTGATGTAACCACGCGCGCCTGCGCGGAGAACGCGTTCGGCGTAGAGCAATTCGTCGTGCATCGAGAGTACGAGCACTGGGACGCTGACCCGTCGGGCCTTGAGATCTTTGATTAGTTCAAGCCCATTCGAACCCTTCAACGTCAGATCGACAATCACGATGTCGGCTGAAGCGGATTGAACCAGTTCAAACGCGTCGCGGATGTTGTCGGCCTCGCCACACACGCACATGTCCGGTTCTTTATTAATAAGCTGGGCCAATTGCTCGCGAAACATCGGGTGATCTTCTACGAGAACGACCCGAAATTTTTCTGAAGTTTGTCGTGAATCATTCATAGGTACTAACCGGAAGCGCCGGCTGGCACGGTGCACGACACGATGGTTCCCCCTTTTGCCCGCGCTTCGATCTCAAATTCGCCGCCGACTACATTCGCGCGATAGCGCATAATGCTAATGCCGAGTCCATTCAGGTCCTTTTCGGTCTTGGAAAAGCCTGCTCCATCGTCCGCAATGCTCAAGCTCACCGCAGTGGAATTTGCGCTAAGCCGCAATTCGATATTCTGCGCTTTGCCATGCTTAGTCGCATTATTGATCGCTTCCTGGGCAATGCGGTAGAGATGGGTCGCTTTGTCGTTATGAGCGATTCGGTAGTCGCCGGCAAATTCAAAGGTGCAATCCATAGCCAGCAATCGACTTGTGGAAGCTGCCAGTTCTTCCAGTGCCGCCGGCAGGCCGGCTTCATCCAATTGAACTGGCACCAGGCCATGCGCCAGATTACGTGCTTGCTTAACTGATTCGCTCAGCAGCTTCTCGATTTCGGCCGCGCTCGCCGCCGGCTCGCTTAGGTTTTGTGCTTCCAAATCGATTTTGAGCGAGGTGGCCACACAACCGACCGCCGCCAGGAATTGGCAGAGTCCATCATGAAGATCGCGCCCGATTCGCTGCTGTTCATATTCGCTGACCTCAATAATTTGTTTTTCGAGTCTCTGGGCATGCTCGAGCAGAGCAATGCGCGCCTTGGCTGCTTGGTGTTGTTCTTTCGTTGCAATTCCTGCCACGGCGACCAGGAAGAAAAAGGCAAAACGGATCGCAATCTCCGAGGCCTGAACAGCAGCACTCAAATACACGTGCCCCAGTGCGATGTCGGCCCACGACCAGAGCGCCCCTGCTAGAGCGGCGATGATGAAAACGCTTTTGTTATCACAAAGCCAAACCGCAAAAACGATCGGAGCGGTGTAGAAAAGAACGAGCGAAACCTGATGCCCTGTCACCAAGTCCAGCCAACTGATGGCGAACAGCAGCGCCAGAGCCTCGATGAAGACAAGTGTTAGTGACTGCCGAATAAGAGAGCGAAACATACGAACTGGGTCGGACGACGCTCTGTTTGGGAGCAGCTTTCCCGCCAAAGATCGACAGCCAGGCAACCTCTACTCTATGGGCTGACGCTCGCGATCAGCGGTGGCCCTTCCGGCGCATCCGACGCGGTTAGGGCCACTGCCGATGGATCTGAAACCTCGGTGCTAAACGCACTGACTTCCGCAACGACTAGCGGACGAAGATCGCTCTTCGCTGTCCACCGCAACGTGACATAACGCGCTTGCTGTGGCGCGAAGTCGACTGCCGGAGGTCGCAGTCGATCGCGTGGAAGGCAGCCGGTCGCTGTCCGGAGCTGACGAAGACGATCTTTCCGCCGGATTGAACTTTCGCCAGATCGACGTCGGCAGCGTCAACAACCACTCGATTCGACGTTTCAGTTGCCCGCAACGGCAAACAATTGAGACAGAGCTCAATCACGCTGATCGCGAGCAAGTGCGGATTCCATTTTGGATGGAGAAATCTCATAGGCAATCTCCGCTTCCGTTGCAAGCAGCCGCGCGCTAACGGGTTCGGTTGGGCGGATTCAAACTTGCGTAGGCCTTGTCGATTAAGGCTTTTTCTTCCGGGAGAAGATTTGCCTGTTTGCCAAAGTCTAAATAAGTCCGCGCTTTTTGATCCCCGTTGACGGCAAGACAGATCCCGTAATAGGCGCCGATTGTCGGATCGCTCAATTGCTCTTTGCTCAGAGAGCTCATAATTCGCAGCGCCTCCTTCGCGTTGCCCTGAGTCAAAAGCGAGTAGGCATAAGTTGTCATATAGGCGGGGTTCGTCGGCGACTTGTGATAAACATCTGCCGCTGAACGCCGCGCCTTTTCCGGATTAGCATTTAAGAGCAATGAAACCTGTGCGAGATTGTTTTGGATATTGAGGTTCGTCGAATCCAGTTCCGACAAACGAACAAGCACGCGGTAAAGTCCCTGCGTGTCCATGGTTTTTGCATAATGCTGATAAAGAGCCACGAATGCGTCCTTCTGTTTCTCGGGGCGCTTGGAAAGTGCCCAGAGCAGGTCGGTCGTTTCGTTTTCCCAGCCCCATTCCGAAACCGGTTGAATCAATAAAACCAGTGATTCGCTACTGGTTGCATCCTTAACTGCAGCACTCCATTCGTGTTCGGCCGCAGCCGGCTTGTCCTGTTCGCGTAAGGCGCGGACTAGGTAGGCATGCCGCAGAAACTCGAACCGTCCCCAATTCGCCTTGGCCGTGCCTGCTTCCAGATTCTGCCAGTCTCGCAATCGCACGTAAGCATCGGCAAGTGCGAGCGGCACCGGCCAGTTCCGGAGCGATTCGGCCGGTAAACTCTTGGAATAATCCAGAGCGAGCAAACTCAAATTGTTCATAGCCATCCACGAGAGCAGAGCCGCCAGCGACGAAGCTTTATTCGGCGCGGTTTTTTCCAGTTCGGTCAGGTAAGCGCTGAATTGAGGATCTTGTAGCCCATGGAGAAAATCGAGATAAACAAATCGGTCGTTCCATGTCGCTTCGGGATACGCCTGCAATTCGCGCGCGAGCTCCATCAACTTGCGTGGATCTTCTTTTCGCCTGACGCCGGTGTTGATCAATGCGCGGGTTGCGGCGCTTCGCTCGGCGAGGTCGGAACGCAAAGCTGTTAACGTTGCCTCGCCGGCAGCCCGCCGTTTCGGTTCGTTCGCTCGCAGCCGAAGCATTCCGAGTTGCAGCTGGAAGGACTTGTCGTCCGGACGCAAACGCAGCGCCTCGTTCCATTCGGCTTCCGCTTTTTCATCCTGATGTTTGATCTGCGCCACCAGAGCAGAAGCTTCGTGATAAGACGCGGTATTTCGCGAATTCTCATCTACCGCGCCCAAAGTCAGCTCGGCGGTGGGGATGTCGCTGAATTGGACGGCGCACCGAACTAGTGCCAGCGCGTCGTCGACTGAATGTGGATCCAACTGCACCACTTTCCGCCTCCAGTCCAACGCAGAACGTTCGCCCCCACGCTCGGCCAATTGCGCCATAATTCGGGCTGCGCGCGCGCTCGATGGTTTCATTTCCAAAATGCTGCGCGCGGCCAGACTGGCGTCGCGTTCATTGCCGTGTTCGATGTCGAACATGGCCCGGCGCACCAACCGCTTTTCCTGCCAGCGGACGTAAAGATCGTGGCCGCCCCAGATCGCAGCGATCAAAAAAATCAGACCTAGAAGAATGCCGAACAAAAGTCTGATGACTGTTCGTTGTGTTCTTTCGACTGACTTTTCCAAGAGAGTTAGAAATTAGACGGAGGATTTGTGAAAGGCGAATCGGGACGCAACTCGGCCCAGTCTGGCCACGAGCAGCGGGCAACCCACTCTGTCCCGTGTCGCTCAGAGGCTCGCAAGTTGCTGGCGCTCGGCTACCCTATGCCGCAAATGGATGAGGCCATTGCGCAAGTAGCGCCTGTTTCAGCGACGAACTCCAAAAAAACGGGTTGGCTGATCGCGATCATTGTTTTCGCTCTCCTTTGGTTTGAGCTGATCAACCAAATTCGAGCCGAGTGGTGGCTTAATCCCCAGTACAATTACGGTCTGATCGTTCCACTCCTCGCGCTCTATCTGTTCTGGAGACGCTGGCGCAATCGACCCACTCCCGCACCGCCGGCGGCAACTGTGTTTGCAATCGCTGTCATATTTTTTTCTGCCGCTCTTTTTCTTCCGGTCCGGTTTATCGCCGAAGCGAATCCTGATTGGCGATTATTAAGCTGGGTCCTTGCCCTCGCTGTCGTTACCCTCTCGCTTTCGTTTCTCTACTTGATCGGCGGGCGCGCTTGGTTGCGGCATTTTTCCTTTCCGGTCCTGTTTTTTCTGGTAGCGGTGCCATGGCCGGTCCGGATCGAGCAGGTCGTTATTCAGGATCTGATGCGGGCGGTGACGGCTCTGAACGTCATATTTTTGCAGCTCGCGGGAGTCCCGGCGCTTCAACATGGTAACGTCATTGAAGTTGGCTCCGGCTTCGTCGGAATCGAAGAAGCGTGCAGCGGCGTTCGGTCGCTGCAGGCCACGCTGATGATCTCTCTCTTTCTTGGCGAGCTTTATTTTTTCACCGCAATCCGCCGGATCGCTCTGGTCATTATCGGCGCAGGGCTGGCGTTTGTTTGCAACGTGGTCCGCACGGCCATTCTCGTTTGGGTTGGAACAAAGCGGGGCGCCACCGGCATCGAAGCGTGGCATGACCCGGCCGGCCTGACCATTTTGATCGTTTGCTTGTTTGGTCTTTGGCTGGTGGGCCTTGTCATGGTGCGGCGTGGAAACAGACCACAAATTGCGTCGCCGCCGCCCTCTCAGAATGCGCCGACTCATTTCAGTTCGGGTCTGTTAATCGGCTTGGCGATCTGGCTGCTTCTTGTGGAGGTGTCGGTGCAGATTTGGTATCGGGCCCACCAAATCGCAGCCAGTTCGCGTTGGGCCGTGCACTGGCCGGAATCGGAAAACAACTACAAGCCCGTGCCGATCACGCCCGAAGCCGAATCGTTGCTTCGCTTCAATGAAGGAGGCGGCGCCGCCTGGGAAGGCGAGGATGGCCACCAATGGGCGATGTATTTTTTCCGATGGCTTCCCGGCCGAACGGCGGCGCGCTTCGTTAAAGTGCATCGGCCCGATATTTGTCTTCCCGCAAGCGGCAGAACGATCGAACGTGACAGCGGTTTACGCATGGTCACGGTCAATGGCGTGACTATGCCGATCCGCTCGTATCGCTTCGACGATCGCGGTTCGCCGCTCCACGTTTTCTATTGTTATTGGGATGCGCGCTCGTCTTACGAGAGTGTTGCCGCGGCCGAGTCCGAGGATTGGTCGCCACGCGGGCGTCTTCGGGCGGCGCTGCAAGGACATCGCGAGATCGGCGCCCAAATCCTGGAAGTTATTGTTTGGGGTTATCAGGATGACGGTGAAGCGAACGAGGCGATGGCGCGCGAACTCGGCCGGCTTGTCCGGGCAGGTTGACCATCTCGCAGGTCCGGAAATATTTGTAAATCGCAGCAAGAAGCGGGTGGGCACCCAGTCTTGGCGATGACAAACTGACGGCATGAATGATTACGAACGAGTCGCAAACGTGATCCGGTTCTTGGATCGACATCATACTGAGCAGCCCGATCTCAACCAACTCGCGTCCGCTGCCGGTCTGAGTCCGTTTCATTTTCACCGGCTCTTTTCAGCTTGGGCCGGCGTCACTCCGAAGGATTTTTTGCAATGCCTGACTCTCGAGCATGTGAAATACCTTTTGCGAAATGGCGACAATGTTTTCGACGTCGCGCTCGACGCCGGTTTGTCCGGACCAGGACGATTACACGATCTTTGCGTGACACTTGAGGCCGCGTCGCCCGGTGAAATGAAAAACGGCGGCGCCGGAATGCAGATCGAGTACGGTTTTGGCGAGACCCCATTCGGCCAAGCGCTCATCGCCGAAACGAAGCGCGGAATTTGCCATCTCTCTTTTGTCGACGGCCACGGCCGCAATAGCGCGCGAGATCTTCTAACGTCGCAATGGCCGAACGCAAAATTGAATCGCGCCGATCAACGTGCGGAAGAATTATCGGGCAAAATTTTTGCACAACCGCGGGAAAATCAATCCCGTCGGCCCTTGCGGGCATTCGTCCGCGGGACGCCGTTCCAGCTGCGAGTTTGGCGTGCGCTCTTGAGGGTGCCAACCGGGTCGCTTACGACCTACGGGCGTCTTTCCGCCGCGATCGGTCAGCCCCGGGCTGCCCGCGCCGTCGGCAGTGCGGTCGGTGCCAATCCGATCTCCTTCGTCATCCCGTGCCACCGCGTCATTCGTGAGACTGGAGCGCTCGGAAATTACGGCGGCGGTCGGGTTCGGAAACGCGCCATCGTCGGATGGGAACTTTCATCACAAGACTCGATCGGCGGGGAAGAAGCCGATCGAATCAGGGCCACGGCGGCTTAACAACCAACCTAAGATCGACATCGTCGCCGCCCCGAAATATCGTAAGCGATCGCTGCTTGCGTATGGACAAAATTTCTCTCGATTACGCCGGTTTTCGCCACGAATACATCGGAGGCGGATTGCGGCGGGCCGATCTCGATCCCGACCCGATCAAACAGTTTCAGAGCTGGTTCGCCGCAGCCATCAAAGCCGGGATTCACGATGCCAACGCGATGACTCTGGCTACTTGCGTGGACAATAAACCGTCCGCCCGCGTGGTGTTACTCAAGGATTTTGATGAGCGCGGTTTTGTTTTCTTCACGAATTATTCCAGCGACAAAGGCCGGCAGCTTGAGAAAAATCCAAATGCCGCGCTGGTGATGTATTGGATGGAAGTGGAGCGTCAGATCCGAATCGAGGGGAAAGTGGAAAAAACTTCGCGCGAAGAATCCGAGGAATATTTTCACACCCGGCCTTTCGGCGCACAACTTGGAGCCTGGACTTCGCACCAAAGCGCGGTGATTGATGCGCGGCGAGTTCTCGATGCGCGTCTCGAAGAAATGAAACAACGTTTCGCCGAAGGACAGATTCCACTTCCGCCGCACTGGGGTGGATTTCGTCTCAAACCCGACCAGATGGAGTTTTGGCAGGGACGCCCGGACCGTTTGCACGATCGATTTCGTTACACGTTGCAATCGAGTGGTTCTTGGTCGATAGACCGGCTCGCGCCGTGATATCCGACCAGCGCGGTCGTCGTGGCAGTTGCGAATCAATTGATGATGGATCCGATCGAAGACGATTTTGTGAATGACGAGCCTCTCGGCGCCGAGCAAAAGGCGACGGCGCGAAAACGCCGCCGCCGCCCACCCAGCGTCCTGGAGCCGCCGCCTCGTCGCCGGGAACAAATTGGCGGGAGAACGAGTCGGGAACGGACCGAGCTGTTCCTTCGCGAAAATCCGGTGCCGATGATTCTTGGCGCCCTCGTTGCCGGACTCGCCATCGGTCTGGCGATTCATTACACATCGCGCTCCGAAAAAGAAGTGGAAGTGAAAACGCCGCTCGGGCGCATCAACTGGAGCGTGCTTTCGCTGCCGTTTCTCTGGCCGCTCTTCCGCGGAATGAAAGAGAGTCTCGAAGGCTCCACTGATTCAATCAAAGAAAGCGTGAAGAATATCGATCTCGATCGATACACCAAGCCGATCCGCAAACGCTGGAAATCCTGGACCGATTGAGTTTTGTCATTTCGAGCGAAAACCGCCAGTCCGGCTCGGACCGAGAAATCTCTTACTGTTTCTGAAATCAGAGTGCTAATCTCGCGGCGTGCTGCGCTTCATTGCGTTTTTAGCAATCGCGATCGTTAGTGTTTCGGCTAAAGAACCATCCCAAACTCCCGAAGCCGGCGCCAAATTCGTCGGTACGGTTGGATGCCGATCTTCCAGTTGTCACGGCGGCGCCGGCGAAAAACGGAGCCAATACATTACTTGGTCGCAAAAAGATTTTCACACACGCGCTTATGCCATTCTCCTGGATGCGCGGTCGGCTCGCATCGGTGAAGCGGTCGGCGTCTCGCAGCCGCAATCGAACGCGCGCTGCACCGTTTGTCATTCTCCTTTTCAATCTGTTGCTCAGACTCGCCTGACATCCACTGCACGCCCCGATGAAGGCGTGTCGTGTGAAAGTTGCCACGGCGCGGCCGAACCGTGGCTGCGCGGCCATACCCGCACCGATTGGACTTACGCGACGCGCGTGGCCGCCGGCATGCATGACTTGCGAAATCTCTATGTGCGCGCGAACGCGTGCGTCGCCTGCCACCAAAATGTCGACGCTGACATTTTGAAAGCGGGTCACCCCGAACTCGTTTTTGAGCTCGATAGTCAATCGGTCAACGAACCAAAGCACTGGCGCGACGAAGATCCGGCGAGTGGGCCGCGCAGTTGGCTGACGGGCCAGGCGATCGCGCTCCGCGAAATAACCTGGGCCCTCATCAAGTCTCCCCCGGATGACCGATCTCAACTGCTCGGTCAAGAAAATGCGTTGGTTTGGCTGCTCGACAAAACCGGTTTCGGAAATGACTTGAGTAAATTCAGCGCGTTCCCAGGGATCCAACAGAGCGCTGACAAAATCGCGGAACGCGCGGCAAAATGGAGTCCAACCAGCGATTCGCTAATGGCAATCTTGCAAACGCTTGCGGCCAGCGATTCGGAATTCCGATCGAGTAACACATCGCGCCAAAATGCTTTTTATCGCGCTCTCCGGTTGACACTCGCGCTCGAGCGCCTTGCGGTCGCGCTCAATCTCTCACCAAAAGTCGAGAAAGAGTTGAATGCCTTACGCTCAGACGTCCAGCGACATTACGATTTCGATGTCGCCGCGTTCGCCGAGCATCTCCGGGCGTTGCGCGCAAAGCTGTAGGGTGGATCGAGCAGTCCCTTGCTCGATGTTAAATCGCGGCGGAGCCGCACTCATATCATCGCCCGCGGAGCGGCCGATCCACCTTCCCGTTTGAATGCTGGTTCCTCCTCGCGGAAGATGTCGATCTTCGCATGGCCAAACTGAATCGACCCGACCAGCCCGCGTGGCAGAAGAACACGATCTTCGAGTTTTTCTCATCGCTCAAGCTCGCCGTTGTGCTTTTGGCCGTGCTCATCGCCGGCGCAATCGTCGGTACGCTCTACGAATCGAGTTTCGACGCCAAAGTCGCGCGCACTTATGTTTACGGTGCGCCGTGGTTCAACGCCTGGCTCGTTTTACTCGGCGCGAATTTGACCGCGTCCGCGTTCTCGCGTTGGCCCTGGAAAAAATATCACAGCGCCTTTCTTATTACTCATCTCGGCATCATCACGCTTCTGATTGGGTCGCTCGTTGGCCGGATCTTTGGCGTCGAAGGCACAATCACGCTCTTCAAGGGCGAAGCGCCGACGAACCGATTGCTGGTCGATCAGCATCAGCTTCGCGTCCATGATCTCGACGGGATCATCAAAGGTTATCCCGCGGAATTTCTGCATCATCCGCCCGATCCGGAGCATCCAAGAAATCTCGGCCAGCTCGCAAGCGGCGCGCGTTTGCAAATCGTCGATTACGCTCCGGCAATCGAAGGCAAACTCAATCCGAGGCCACTCAAAGACGGCGGCGCGCTGGCGGTGCATTTCAAAATCGAAACGGCAATGATGAACCAGCAGCTCGAAAACTGGTTACTGGCGGACGATCCGCAGCATGGAAGTTTTTCGATGGGACTGGCGAACATCGAACTCAAACGCGGGGCCGCGCCGACTTTAGGTAGGGGCGATTCACCGAATCGCCCGCCGAGCACGAGTAAGAATGAAGAAATAGATCTCGAGGAATCGATTTTCGCTTTCAGCAAAGCGCCGGACGAACAGATCGGTCACGTCAACAAAGGCGGGAGCGCCGGCGCAAAGGTCCGGCTCGAACCGCCAGAGAATGGAAACAAAGGCCGTGTCCTGATTTCGTTAAGCGGAAAAGAAACGAGTCTTGATGTCGCGGAGAATGTTGGCCGCGAAACGAAAATCGAGAAAACGCCCTTCACACTTAAGATCGACAATTACTGGGCCGACTTTCGGATCGAGAATGGCAAACCGAATTCGATCAGCGATCAACCGAACAATCCGGCGGTCCTGATTACGATTCGCGGCAAAGGCATTCCCCAAGCGGCATCGGAAACGAAAAATCCGCATGGCACCGGCGAAATGCCGACGACTGGCGGTCCGCCCACAATGCCATCCGCTGGCGAAGCAGCGCCGAATCATCTGACCCTGTTCGTTGCAAACGACGGCGCTCTCTCCTACGAATTGCTTTCGCGCAAGAACGGTAAATCATCCGGCAAGATCGACCTGGACAAGCCGCTCATTACCGGCTGGGCGGATTGGCAACTCGTGGTGGACAAGACTTTGCCGCACGCCGAGCAATGGATGGATTTCAGGCCGGCGAAGTCGGAGACCGCAACATCGGCATCGGGGGCGGCCGAACTGCCCGACGGCGTGCGTGTTCGGGTGGAACAAAATGGCGAGACATTGGAGCAATGGGTGCCGGCCGGCTGGCAGGTCACGGTGCCCACTTCGCCGAACGAAACGATGATTGCCTACGGTTGGAAAACGCTTCCGCTGCCGATTGGGCTGGAGCTGCTCGACTTCGAAGTGAAACGGAACGAAGGCAGCGACAGCCCTGCTGGATTCAAGAGCACGTTGCGTGTGACTAATTCAGAGGGCCAAAGCGCAGCCGGCTCGTGTTGGATGAATCATCCATTCAGCTATCCGAGCGGCTGGTTGCGAACTTGGACCGGATTGACCTACAAAATTTCGCAGGCATCCTGGAACCCGGAAAATCTCCAACAAAGCAGCGTCCAAATTTTGCGCGACCCCGGTTGGCTCTTGAAATGGATCGGTTCGCTCCTTGTTGTCGTCGGCGTGTTCATGATGTTTTATCTTCAGCCCTATCGGAAACAAACTGAAGGCGAACCAATCACGCCGATGGGTCCGAAACCGGCGAAGGGAGTGCAAGAAGTGCATCCGGTCGCGCGTTGAGTCAGATTTATGATCGTGAATTCAAAATTCGTCAGGTGGATTGGATCTTCCGTCATGATCGCGGCCCTGATTGGCTGCGCTTCAGACAAAAAACCCGCCTGGGTTCGCTTCGCCGAAAAACAGCCGAACAAATGGGGACATTACAGCGGCTATGTCGAAGCGCGGTGGGAAAACGACGGGCGCACCATGACTTTGCTAAGCGAACTTCGCTATTCTGATCCGGAGGGCGTCGTTTGGATTGCGCCAGCTGGATCAGTTGTAGACGGCGCATCGATTCCTCGATCGCTCTGGTCGCTCATGGGCGGGCCGTTTGAAGGCAAATATCGGAACGCTTCGGTGTTGCATGACGTCGCCTACGACCAGAAGAACCGCCCTCACGAAGTCTGCGACCGGATGTTTTACCACGCGATGCGATGCAGCGGAGTGAGCGCGGTGGAAGCAGGAACAATGTATTACGCGCTCCGCAAGTTCGGCCGCCATTGGAAGGCGCCAAAAGCCGAGCCGGTAAAAATGGGGGACGAGATTGTCGCTCGGCCCGAGGAAGTGCGTCGAGCGATGCCGGTGAACCGCGGCGATATCAATGCCACTCGCGATTGGATTCGCAATTCAGAGCCGAGCCTGCAGCAAATCGAACAGCGCGCCGACGCCGAAGGACGCTGAATTAGTCTTTCCCTTTTCCGTCTGCCCCATCCGCGCTCGCTGGTTTTGCGGCGCCATCCTTTTCCAAAGCGACGGCAAGGACTTCATCGACATTCTCGACCGGGACGAATTTCAGTTTTTGTTTCGCTTCTTCCGGAACATCGGCCAGATCTTTCTCGTTCAGCTTCGGAATGATCACGGTCGAAATGCCGGCGCGCATCGCGGCCAGACTTTTCTCTTTGAGTCCGCCGATTGGTAAAACCAACCCCCGCAAAGTGATTTCGCCGGTCATGGCGACGTCCGGTCGCACCGGGGTATTGGTGAAGAGCGAAGCAAGCGCGGTGAACATAGCGATGCCGGCGGACGGTCCATCTTTCGGCACTGCGCCGGCGGGAACGTGCACGTGAATGTCCATATCACGGAAGTCTTCCGCTTTTACGCCGATCTCGCCGTCACGGCTGCGGACGAGACTGAGTGCGGCCTGGACTGATTCTTTCATCACTTCGCCGATGTGGCCGGTAAGGGTGACGTTTCCCTTGCCCGGATAACGCGTTGCTTCAATGTGCAACACTTCGCCGCCGGCTGGCGTGTAAGCGAGGCCGGTGACGACACCCGGTTTGCTCGTTTTCAATTTCGTTTCGCGGACGTACTTGGCGGGTCCCAGCATTTGGGCGACTAATTGCGGCGTGACCGTCACGTGCTCGGTCTTGCCGCGGGCAACGCGCGAGGCGATTCCACGGCAAATCGCTCCGATCTGGCGCTCGAGTTCCCGCACGCCGGCCTCGTGGGTGTAATCGTTGATGATTTGCCGAAGCGCGTCGTCCTGCCACTCGCACTGTTCCGGCTTCAATCCATTTTCTTCCATCTGCCTCCGGACCAAATAGCGTTTCGCGATCTCAAGTTTTTCGCGCTCGGTGTAACCCGGCAGCGAAATCACTTCCATCCGGTCGCGCATCGGTTCGGGCACGCCCTCGATGTAATTCGCCGTCGCGATGAAGATGATTTGCGACAAATCGAATGGCACATCGAGGTAGCGATCGACAAAAGTGTTGTTTTGTCGCGGATCGAGAACTTCGAGCAGGGCGCTCGCCGGATCGCCGCGAAAATCGGCGCCGATTTTGTCGATCTCGTCGAGCATGAAAACCGGATTGCGTGTTCCAGCGCGGCGCAGCTCCTGAATGATGCGTCCCGGCATTGACCCGATATAGGTTCGCCGATGTCCGCGAATTTCCGCTTCGTCCCGCATTCCACCGAGACTGATCCGGACAAATTTGCGTCCAAGCGCGTCGGCGATCGATTGCCCGAGACTTGTTTTGCCCACGCCGGGCGGCCCGAGGAAACACAAGATCGGGCCGTGTCCGGTTGGATTCAGTTTGCGCACCGCCAGATATTCGATCAGCCGCTTTTTCACTTTCTCCAGATCGTAATGGTCGCGATCGAGAATTTGCTGGGCTTGATCGAGATCGAGATTGTCCTGGCTTAATTTGTTCCAGGGAAGGTCGGCGACGATCTCGATGTAACTGACGATGACGGAAAATTCGGGACTGGCCGGCGGAATGAAATCGAGCCGCTTCAATTCGCGCTCCGCTTGCTTCATCACTTCGGGCGGCGGCTTGGCCTCCCCGAGTCGCTGCCGCAATTGTTCCATTTGCTCTTCGCTACCGGTTTCGGTTTCACCGAGCTCGTGCTGGATCGCCTTGATCTGCGAACGCAAATAGGCGCGACGTTGCGCATCGGAAAATTGAGACGCCACGTCCTTCTGCAATTTTTCCTGGATCTGCGCGATCTCGAGTTGCGCCGAGATGTGCTTCTGGACTGCGTGCACTCGTTTCTCGACGTCGGCCTCTTCGAGCAATGCCTGCTTTTGCGCGACATCGACATTCAAATTCGGCGCAAGAAAATCCGCGAGTTGTTCCGGAGTGGCGATGTTCAGAATCATCAAGCGCGCCTGCTCTGGCGCCTCCGGCGTCAGCTCAAACAATCTCGCGGCCGAATCGCGCAGATTGCGAAACGTCGCTTTCCATTCCTTGCTCTCGGGTGGCGAAATGGATTTCACCAGGTCGACTTCCGCGCGAATAAACGGCGAAGTCGCGACGATTTTTCGCAATGTAAATCGGCTGAGGCCCTGGGCGATGATGAGCAAATGATCGTCGGCCTGGCGAATCATTTTGAGCACCAGCGCCGCAGTGCCGACGTGGTAAAGGTCCTGAGGTTCCGGGTCTTCCTTTGCCTCGTCGCGCTGCGTCAAAACACCGATCACTTTTGTGCGCGGCAACGTTTCGTCGAGCAATTGAATCGACGCTGGTCGCCGGACATTGAGCGGCACGATCGTTCCCGGAAAAATAACGAACCCCCGCACCGGTAAGACCGATAATTCCTCCGGAATCTGTGGGACACGGCTT
>Ga0193750_1000215_pt1 | contig 16551 bp, 13 predicted proteins | sample L1c1metaG_FD_160569 | JGI IMG/M metagenome (GOLD analysis project Ga0193750, IMG submission 160569) | Soil microbial communities from a riparian zone of the East river system, Colorado, United States - L1c1 | ecosystem: Environmental > Terrestrial > Soil > Riparian zone | place: USA: East River... | reverse complement strand
TTACTCAGTGGATCGTGATCGGCGTGCTGCCTGATCCGGCCAAGAGCGTGCGCCCCTTGGCGGATGTAGCCCGACTGATTCTAGGGAGTAAGGGAGCCGCCCTGGTTGCAATCGGCGCACTGGTTTCTTGCTACGGATATTTGAGTGCGAAGATTCTGGCAGTTCCTCGCGTCACTTTTGCGCTGGCTGAAGCGGGTGACTTTCCGGCCTGGTTCGCGGCTATACATCCGCGATTTCGTACACCCTATTTCTCCATTCTGTTATTTGCATTCTTGATCTGGATGTTGTCGCTGTTCGGGAATTTTTCCTGGAATCTGACCCTGTCGGCGGTTGCCCGTCTTTTCTATTACGCGGTGGGATGCGCGGCTCTGCCGGTTTTGAGAAAGAAGCAAGCTGAGGCTAAACGCTTTCGGTTACCGGGCGGAACGTTCTTCGCTGTGCTGGGTGTGCTTATTTGTCTGCTATTAATCACCCGCGTCGACTTGAGCGGATCAATCATTCTGGTGGCTACGATCCTGGCAGCGCTTATCAACTGGATATGGGTTCGCAATCGGCCAACACCAGCACGAACGTAACACTCTTTCTGGGGAGGATCTCTTTGTTCACGAGACGTTTAATCCTTCTGTCGTTGGCCATCGGATGTCTTCCCGCACTGTGCCAACGGGAACCGGTCCTGAAGCAAATCGATTTGCCACATTCCTATTATTACCGCGAGATGTATTTGCCTCAGCTCACCACCGGTCCGAGTTCTGTAGCGTGGTCGCCGGATCCGCGTTCCGTTGTGTACTCCATGGCCGGTTCCCTGTGGCGTCAGAAGCTGGATTCAACAGTTGCGGAACAGTTGACCGCTGGAGCTGGCTACGATTATCAACCCGATTGTTCGCCCGACGAGCATTGGGTTGTGTATGCCTCTTATGCAAAGGACGCGATCGAACTGTGGGCGTTGAATCTTGATAGCCAAAAAACACAGCAGCTCACGGTGACGGGCGCAGTTAACGTTGAACCGCGCTTCTCCCCCGATGGAAAGCGTATCGCTTTCGTCTCGACATCTTACAAGGGACACTTTCACATCTTCCTTGGGCAATTCAGCAATGGCGAATTAAGAAATGTGGAGCGGCTTACCGGCGAAAATCGAAGCAATCTGCCTCGCTACTACTACAGTCAATTCGATCACGAGATCAGCCCGGCTTGGTCGCCGGACGGATCGGAATTGATTTTCGTTTCCAACCGCGGACACATTTATGGGACTGGCGGTTTCTGGCGCATGAAGGCTGAATTATGAAGAAACCACCTGGAAGGCGCGGCCGGAATTCTCGCCGGACGGCAAGCGAATTGTGTACGCCTCGTATCTTGGGCAGGCGTGGCATCAGCTCTGGGTGATGCCTTCCCAGGGAGGCGATCCCTTCCCACTTTCCTACGGAGAATTTGATAACACCAATCCTCGCTGGTCACCCGACGGAAAGCGTATCGCTTTCATCTCTAATCGTGGCGGGAATACTTCTGTGTGGACTCAGGAGGTCCTGGCGGGGGCGCAAAGTCAGCTCATCGCCAAAGAGAGGCATTATCTGAAGCCCATGGGGAGGCTCAGTATCGACGTACTGAATTCGACAGGGGTCCCCACACCGGCGCGTATTTCTGTGACCGGTGAGGACGGCCTCGCGTACGCACCGGATGACGCATGGATGCACGCTGACGACAACTTTGTACGAGCGGAGCGGCATTTCGAATCACATTATTTCCATACCTCAGGCAAATCTGAGCTCACCGTTCCGGCTGGTCGTGTAGACGTTGAGGTCATGAAGGGTTTTGAGTATCGCTTCGAAAAGAGGAGCGTACAGGTGGCTGCAGGTAAGCAGACAAGCCTGACTATCCGCCTGGAGCCGCTGAATCTGCCGCAGAGCAAAGATTCTCGGTGGGTAAGCGGGGACGTGCATGTGCACATGAATTACGGAGGCGCATACCGCAACACCCCGCAAAATTTGATTGCCCAGGCCGCGGCAGAGAATCTTCCAGTGGTCGAGAGCCTGATAGTTAATAAGGAGCAACGCATACCTGACATAGCCTACTTCAGCACTAAGCCCGATCCAGCTTCGACGGCGAACAATTTGCTGATGTTTGGGCAGGAGTTTCACACCAGCTACTGGGGGCATCTTGGGCTTTTAAATCTCACGCGCAATTTCCTGATCCCTGACTACGTAGGCTATCCCAACACTGCGGCTGCCAGTCTTTTTCCGGCCAACGCGACCGTGGCCGATATGGCGCATCAACAGCAGGCGCTGGTTGGATATGTTCATCCCTACGAATCGATTCCGGATCCGGCGAAGGACGCGTCGATTACGGATTCAGCGATCACAAATCAACAGCCGCGGTGTGGTATCGCCTGCTGAACTGCGGATTTCATTTGCCCGCGGCGGCAGGCACGGATGCCATGGCCAACTTCGCGTCTCTTCACGGGCCAGTGGGGTTAAATCGCGTCTATGCCAGCGTTCCCTCAGGGCCTCTTAACATTACGTCCTGGTTGGGTTCTCTGAAGCAAGGGCGAACCTTCGCAACCAATGGTCCGCTCCTGGGGTTCACACTTGGCGATCGCAAAATCGGAGATGAACTAAGACTGCCCGCTGGCGAGCATCAGGTGAAGTTCACAGGCTGGCTACGTTCATTTGTACCTGTGGATCATCTCGAAATCATTTGCAATGGGCAGATGGTCCGTGATCTGAAACTCAGTGGGAACCGCATGAGCGCTGACATCGAAGATAAGATCTCGATTTCCCGTAGCGGGTGGTGCCTGCTGCGGGCATGGAGCGAGAAGGCCGAACATCCGGTGTTGGACCTGTATCCCTACGCTACAACCAGCCCGATTTATTTAACCGTGGCAGGTTCCCAGCCGAAGCCGGCCGAAGATGCCGCATATTTCATTTCCTGGATTGATCGTCTGATTGATGGAGCGAAGTCAAATAAAGACTGGAACACTCCAGCGGAGAAGGACGCCGTATTGAACCTGTTGGATTATGCGCGGAAAATTTATGTGCAGCTAGAAGATAGATAACGGTATTATTCGGTCATGATGACGCCTCGATTCAAGCGAATATTGGAAGCGACGTTGTGGTTTGCCGTCGGGTTCATCGTCCACGGCGTGCTCATCTTCTTTCATCATCACGGGTAGCCGGAGACTGCCTGAGCCCAATCAACCTAAACATGCGATTCCGCTTGCTCGTGCTCCATCTCCAGTAAAGCCTTCTTTCGTTCGGCACCCCAGCGATAGCCTCCCATATCTCCGTTGTCTCGGACTATGCGGTGGCAGGGAATCGCGACCGCCACCGGATTTGTGGCGCAGGCGCGAGCAACAGCGCGGCACGCTTCGGGCTGCCCAATCGCCTTCGCTACCTGGCTGTAGGAACGGGTTGCGCCGGACGGGATGGATTGAAGATACGTCCAGACGCGGCGCTGGAAAGCTGTGGCTTGAATGTCAAGAGGAAGCTTCGAGTTGCGTTTTTGCCCGCGCATTTGTCCGAGTAGGTCGTTTCTCCACGTCTGCATTGCCTGGTCGTCACGGCGGCGTGAAGCGAAAGGAAATTCGTGTTTCAGGCCGTGTACCAGTTCGTCATCTGAATCAGCGAATTGAATGGCGCAGATGCCTTTGTCGGTAGCGGCGATCAGCATGCGTCCCAGGGGAGAATCACTAAGGGTGTAGCGAATAGGAGCAGCGATTGCGCCTCGCCTGTACTTGTCGGGCGTCATGCCGAGTTGCGAAGCGGTACGCTCGTACAACCGGCTGCTGGAGCTGTAACCGGCGTCGTACATGGCGCGAGTGACGGAGTGACCGGCTCGCAAATTACTCTTAAGCTGGTTGAGGCGGCAGGAGTCGGCATAGGCGCGCGGGGTGATGCCCAGCACGGCTTTGAAAGTCCGCTGCAGGTGAAAGGGACTTTGGCGAAAGGCAGTCCCAAGCAGAGCCAGGGTGATGGGTTCGTCCAGATGCTGCTCGACATAACGGCAAACCGACTTCACCATTTCGATTTGAGGATTTCCGGCAATGGCGCGAGGGCGGCAGCGAAGGCAGGCGCGGTAGCCGGCTTTTTCGGCCTCGTCAGGTTGACGGTAGAAAGTTACGTTTTGGCGACGCGGACGCCGCGCCGGACAGGATGGCCGGCAATATATGCCCGTGGAAGAAACTGCGAAGACGAACATTCCGTCATATCCCGCATCTCGCGCTTCTACGGCGTGCCACCAGCGAAGTTCGGGAGAGTTGGCCATCTCGGTAAGTTTCGTCCAGTTGAGTATCGCATTGGTCGTCATAGTGTCAAAGGTTAAGGCTAGGCGGCGGGGTGGGCTATCCGGATCTTGCGGTCAAAACAATTTTGTGCGGACAGGAGTTGATGGGACTCGAGAGTTTGCCACTGAGAAGTGTCTCGAGGATATCAACCAGTTTTCAGTTCCTGGTTCTCGGTTCTCATGGAATCGTGGAACGTCTTTCGACTACCATAAATGCTTTCATTCATGCTTATGAGCCAAGAAATCGTTGCCACTTACATGGCTTACGAGGTTGACCTCAACGCCTCGCAGGCGGGGGAACACTGGGAAAACGCCGCAGCGGTGGTTTTCTGTTCAGACTGGCAAGGTAAGAAACCTGATCCAGGACGAGAAACTACGGTCCGTGTTCTCTGGACCCGGCGAACGTTGTATTTGCGATTCGAATGCCGCTATCGTGAACTTCATGTGTTTGCAGATGCCGAGCCAAGCGGGCGCCGTGACCATTTATGGGACCGTGATGTTGCGGAAGCGTTTCTGCAGCCCGATCCTTCCAGGGAGCGTTTCTACAAAGAGTTCGAAGTCAGCCCTAACGGAATGTGGATCGATCTGGATATATCCCCCAAGGGTCTCGCCGATCTCAAGAGCGGTTTGCAACGCTCAGTTTTTCTGGATGTGAAATTACACGTTTGGGCTGCTGAACTTGCAATCCCACTGAAGGCTTTGACATCGAACTTCGATTCGAATGCGGTGTGGCGGGCAAATTTCTATCGCATTGAAGGGACCAAGGAGCCTCGGGCGTATTTGGCCTGGCAACCCACGGGAACACCCGAGCCCAATTTCCACGTGCCAAGGGCTTTCGGCAAATTGCGATTCGCTCCGCCAGCCGAATTGTCTCGGGAGGTCTAGTGCGGTCGAGGCTTGAGCGGACCGAGTACGGCTCCGATGCCGGCGCGTTTACGCAATTCGCTAAGAATCGCGTGGGCGGCATTTAGATAGGTCTTGCTGGGGTCAGAGGGATCCGACCAGACGGCGTCGTAAATTACCTGCGCCGCTTCCTTCAAATCGATGTGCAAGGCCGCTTCCATCAGGTCCGTCCGCTCCTGAAGACGGTTGTGGCAGGGCTGGCAAACAGCTGCCGGCTCATAACCACCCTGGTGGTTCTCATCCTTATTGCAGCGAAAGCTGGCCGCCGCGTTGATCTGCGTATGCGAGGCGTAGACCTGGGCTTTGAACTCACGCAGAAACCGCTCACGCTCTTCTTCCAGAGCGATCGCATCAGGATCAGTGGAAGAAGGAGCCAGCGGTGCCGAGACGGTCTTTGCAGTGATGCGCTCCGGGTTCTTGCATATAGGGCACGCTTTAAGATCTGCAGCGTAATAGGTCTTACATTTCGAGCATGGCAGACCATAGCCCACGCGTTTAGGTCCGATCTGCGGTGTGGAGGCAGAATTTTGAGGGACGGCGGATGTAGCACGCTGCACATCACTCTGGGGCTGGACCACGCCCTGAGTGATTGGCTTCCCCGAAGGTGTCGAAAATATTGAGTTCATAATGCCTGCTCCCAGATGGGCTCGACGTATGCAGGAATCGCGCTATCTAGAGCCCATTGTAGGCGGATTTTTTGCTTTCGCGCCCGCACCACAGTTCATAGTTAGCTACCGTCCAAAAGTACATTGCAGTTCGGAAACCAAAGCTTGTGTCCGGAAAACAAAGGACTTACTCAAATCACCTGTCTACTTTCGTGACGCCTTGCATTGCCACTTTTCAAAGTGAGATGAGACCGGCCACTTATCGGGGACTGCTCACTCTCATCAGTTGCAGCAGTTCCTGCTTGCGAGCCCGGTACAAGTTCTGTTGTGGTTCCAGTTTGGAGGCGATTTCCAGCTCCCCCAGCGCCTCATCGTAGTTATTCAAGCCAATCAAGCAAGCGGCCAGAAAATAGTGATTACTGGCATTAGGTTCCAACTGCAAGCTCCGGCGGAATTCAGTGGCGGCGGCAGCATAATCTTCCGCGTTGTAAAGCGCTGTCCCAAGATAGTGATGGGCGAGGGAAGAGTTTGGGTCCAGAGCTACCGCAATGCGCAATTCGCGGAGTGCTTCTGGCTGCCTTTGCACAATAAGCAGCGCCTGTCCCAAAAACCGGTGCTCGACCGGTGCGGTCGGATTCTGCAGGATCGCAAGCTGTAGCTCCGAGATTGCATTCTCGTAATCCCGCTTAGCCATGAAGGCTTTTCCCAGGCTGCTGTGGCCTTTCTGCCAGCCGGGATTCATCTTGAAGAGTTCGCGGAACTCGGCAATGGCAGCATCGAAATCGCCCTTGTCACAGTAAGTATTCCCGAGATTGTGGCGAATCACAGCTTCTTGCGGCGCCAGACGCTTGGCCCGGAGATAGTGGGTGATGGCCTCGTCAAGTCTGCCCAAATCGTGCAGCAACATTCCGAGGTTATTTTGGGCTTGCCAAAGTCCGGGGTTCAGCGCAAGAGCCTGGCGATAAGCCGCAGCGGCCCCAGCCCGGTCTCCCTTGTCACGTAGCGTGATCCCCATGTCGTAGTAAACATCTGCATTGTGGGGCTCGCGGGTGAGCGATTGTTGGAAGGCATGGAGTGCGGCCTGGTATTGGTCATTGGCGTAGTGGCCAAGCCCCAGATAGCGGTAGGCTTCCGCATTCTGAGGATCGATGCTGAGAGCGGTGCGCGCCTCCGCAATCGCATTGTCGCCATCGTCATAACGATAGAAGATGTAAGCCAACCGGCTGTGAGTCTCGGAGGAACCGGGCAGCAAATCGCGCGAATCCGAGTACTCGTCAAAAGCTCCGTCCCAGTCTTCCTGCTGTTGGTGCAGGTAGCCGTAGGCGAAATGCAGAGCTGCATTGCGTGGGTCTTCTGTGACCAATTTTCGTAGAATACGTTCCGCTTCGTCGTAGTGCTTGCTGCGAATCAGGGCACCTGCTTGAGCCAGAGCCACAGGACAAACCGCCGTGCCCGTCTCCGGTTGGGAGATAGGCAGGGCGCGGAGGCTCTGGATGAGCGCCTGATCAGCCCCTGCCATTAACAGGGCATTGGCGACGGCGTCGTCTATCTTGAAGGCAATATTTCGCCCGTGAACCAGTTGGCTCAGGCGATGGCTGGACACTCCGCCAGTCAACCACGCGATCAGTTGAGTGCAATCCAGGCTTTTTTCGGTATTTTCAGCCGCCGAAGGAATAGTGAAGAGAACCAGGAATAAGAAGACCAGGCTGATTGAGAATCGCAGGACTTTTGCCCGTTGAACACAGGTTTGCCAACTCATCTCCGAAACATAGACTGGAGCAGTTACGAGGGGTAGGTCACCGAAGTAATGTGTAATCAATCCTGCAACTTACATGCGAAAGGCGGGGATTTGCAGTCAGCGAGAGAGGGAACTTGGTAGTGGTGCAGTTTGAATCCTCTCACCTTACTATCGCAATGGAGGCACGGAAACCTGCTTCGCTGAAAGCCATGCCGCCGCAGTCAAACATAATGTAATCACGATTGAGAAAGCGATGGGTATGATAAAGAGGTATCTCCAGCTTACAACCGTGATGGCGGCAAAACAAAGGGCGAAGGCCCACGCCGTGCCGCGCATGAGCGCCAAAGTCGCTGCCGGAAGGCCACCTAGCTGCCATGCCAATATCGCCGCGAATAGATAAAACACGCCGACAGAGAATCCGGCCGCCACAAAGAGGTCCCAATACGTGCGGTTGAACCCCTGCACGTCAAAGTGAATTGACCGCATTGAGCCAAGAAGGGCATCAACTCCCCATTTGGGATCAGACTGGCGAAAGCCGAGTGTATGTCCTACCGCGAAAAGCAACAGAAGAACAGCAGCGATTCGATAAAACATGGACGCCTTCATTCTTGCCTCCAGAGAGCACGGCAGCGGGCACCACTATCCTGCCGCGGAAGGTTCAAACTCTACCACTACCGGGAATTTCGATATTTGACGACAGAGCAGGCGTCCAGTTAAGCTCAAAGAAGTTTCCGGGGCGTAGTGGGAGGATTTGATGTTGGAAGGCCTGTTTCAACCGATGCACCTGCTGGTGATCTTCTTCATTGCTCTGCTTGTGTTCGGGCCTAAGAAGTTACCGGACCTGGGCAAGGGCATCGGCGAAGGCATTCGCGCCCTGAAAGATGGAATGAAGGATAAGCCGGCCGAGCCAGCCGAGGCGCCGAAGTCGGAAGTCAAAAGCTAGTATCGCCGCGCCGGGTTCCTTTCCTGGCCCGTCAGAAGCCGTTACTCTCAATCCAACTCACTGCAGCCTCGCCGCCATCCAAGGCATCGCGGCGGTATGAACCCGCAAAGGCCTGATTGGACGCGGAAAGTGCGGGCTTGTCTTCTGATTGCAGTTCACGCGGTGCACGACGTTGTGCGATAGCAAAGATTCCTTTCCTCGCTTTTCTACCCAACCTGGACTTCTCGATTTCCCAAGGAGGCTGTTGTGCCCAAGCTGCGCGTCTTCTACATAGCAACATTCTTCGTCTTCGTCTTTACGGTTACATCGCCGCTGTTCGCAGATCAGATTGTTCTGACCAATGGCGATCGTATCACTGGACAGATCCTGAAGTCTGACGATAAAGAGCTGGTGATTAAGAGTGAATATGCCGGAGAAATCACGGTGCAGTGGTCGGCGATTCAGGCCATCACTTCCACGCAGGCCCTGCATGTCAGCTTGAACAATGGCCAGACAGTGGTGGGCTCAGTCAAAACAGCAGATGATAATTTCCAAGTTGCCACGACAACGCAAGGTGCGGTGACAGCCCCGAAAAACTCGGTGGTGCGGATCAGAGGTGAAGCGGAAGAAACAGCTTACGAGAAGTCTTTGCATCCCAGTCTACTGGAAGGATGGCAAGGCGGGGCCAATGTCGGTTTCGCCTTGACACGCGGCAACAGCCAAACCAAGAATCTCGCTTTGGCCTTCACCGCCCAGCGCAAGACTGTCGACGACAAACTTGGCCTGTATGCCAACACGGTGTATGCCAGCAACGACGCGCCTGGAGCGATACCCAGCACGACGGCCAATGCCATTCAGGGCGGCATTCGCTACGATCACGATTTGAGCTCACGAGTCTTTGCCTTCATCAACGGCGATTTCCAGACGGACGACTTGCAGAACCTGGATCTGCGGTCGGTTCTCGGTGGCGGACTGGGTTATCACGCTATTAAGTCTGAAGCCACCACTCTGGATTTCCTCGGGGGCATCAACTACACACGGGAGAAATATTCTCTCTTCACCCGCAACTTTGCGGCAGCCACGATCGGCGAGGAGCTTTCGCATAAGGTTGGAGCCGGCACACTCATTACACAGCAGCTGTATTTTTATCCCGACTTAAGCGACCCCGGCGAGTATCGCGGAACCTTCAATTTCGGGACCGTGACCAAGATCAGTAAATGGCTGGGCTGGCAGAACGCTTTCGGTGACATTTACGTAACCAATCCGCCTACGGGGAAGAAACAGAATGACATCATATTCACCACAGGGTTGAATGTGTCGTTCACCCATTGAGCTCCCGAATCAGGCGTAAAAAGTTTCATGTCAGAGATTTATGTGGGTCGAGGCGTATTCTGGGGACATCGAACATAGGGAGTGGTTGGGGTCATGGAAGGCGCGCGGAGGATTCATGGAGAGACGGTTCGAAGAAAGTGAGCGCCGCGACCCAGAAGATCGGCTGATCGATGAGAACGACCGCCGGGAACGGAAGGACAAAATGATGGACAAAACTATCGCCGACACCTTCCCTGCCAGCGATCCTCCTTCGTCACTACCCGACCCGGACGAAGATTCCTTCGCCGCAACGGCGGTAGCCTGACTCTGTATCGGTATCTCATTAGAAAATAAGATACTAGGGGAAGCTGTCATGTATCTCGAAACCTTCATCCAAGTATGAATGGCGTCGGGGTGGACATCCGTCCCGACGGGTTCTGGAGGCTTTATGCGCAAAGTTGGAATCGTGTTTGGAATCTTGGTAGTTGTCGTCATTATCGGGGTAGCGATTTTTGCGGCAACCTTTGACGTGAATCGTTATCGTGGACGCATTCAGTCTGAGCTCGAACAGCGTCTGGGTCGAAAGGTGACCCTCGGTCAAATGCATTTGAGCGTGCTGCCGCCGCGCTTTCAGGTCCAGAACATCGCCATTGCGGAAGACCCCAAGTTTCCCAATCCCAAACCGTTTGTCCAGGCGGATCAGTTGGACGTCTCTGTAAAACTGATGCCGTTGTTCAGCAAGTCGATTGAGATCGATTCGCTGAAACTGCAGCGACCCACGGTAGAACTGGTGAAGAACCAGCTCGGGGTGTGGAACTTTGCCTCAGTGGGGGCTAATGCTCCCCAGTCATCGGGTTCGAAATCCGAATTCTCGCTTAGCGAGCTGGCGATCCAGGATGGTCTAGTCGCAATCACCGACTTACAAAAACAACAGCCCCGAACCGTGTACGACCATATTGACGGGACGCTGAATGATTTTGCGCCGGGCCAGCCGTTTGCGGTCCAAGTGGCCGCACGTATGCCTGGAGCGGGAAATCAGGAAATACGCTTACAGGGAAAGGGTGGTCCCTTAGCACAGGGCGATCCGGCATCGACTCCTTTTAACGGGACACTGGACTTAAAGGGAGTGGGGATCGCAGGGCTTCAGCATTTTCTCAACAATCCCGCATTGACAGATTCCGACGGAACACTGTCGGGACAGACGAAGATCCAAAGTGACTCAGGGAAGTTGTCCGCCTCCGGCCAGATGAACATTCAAAATGCACGGGTTCATGGAGTAAACGTGGGCTACCCGATTACCGCCGATTATGATCTCAGCGATGACTTGAAAAATGACTTGCTCACGATAACCAAGGGAACCATCAAGCTGGGACAAACGCCGCTTGCCGTTCATGGAACTGTAAACACCAGGCCGACGCCGGCGCAGATGGATTTGAATGTGAAGGCGAGCGACGTTTCCATTGCAGAAGCGGCACGCTTGGCATCCGCGTTTGGCGTGGCATTTGGACCGGGCACAACGGTCAACGGACGTGTTAATGCTGATATCCAGGCGCGTGGCGCGGCGGATAAGCCCGCCTTGAATGGCACAATTTCAGGGCGGGATATACAGGTTACGGGGAAAGATATCGCGCAGCCAGTCCAGGTTAAAGCGGTAAATCTGGCGCTCACTCCGAACGAGATTCGTTCCGATCAGTTCAATGTGACGTCGGGTAACACAACGATGTCGACTCTGCTCTCGTTGAAACAATACACATCGAATTCTCCCATCATCGATGCCACGGTAAAGGCTCCAAACGCAACCCTGCCGGAAGTGCTGTCGATCGCGAGGGCTTATGGAGTAAGCGGGTTAGACAAAATCAGCGGGTTGGGGACGATTAATCTGAACGGCCGAATTACCGGGCCGGTGAAATCGATCACATCCGACGACATTCTGCGAGTGCTGAACGGAGCTGCGAATTTAAACTTCAACAATGTCCGCCTGAATGGGACCGATATCGCTCATCAATTGGCCACGATTGCCGGATTTGCCAAGACAGATCAAGGCTTCACGAACATCTCGCGCATGACCGGTAACATCGCCGTGACCAATGGAGTGGCGCGGACCAATGATCTCCAGGCATTGCTCGACATTGGCAATATTGGTGCGACTGGAACAGCGAATCTCGTGACTCAGGCTCTCAATCTCAGCGTTTCCGCGGTGCTCTCGAAAGCCATGAGCCAGCAAGTGGGTGGAACAGGTATCGGCGGATACATGAATACCGCGTTGGCTAACAATCAAGGCGAGATTGTCATTCCAGTGCTGGTTACGGGCACGTTCAAGAATCCAAGGTTTGCACCCGATCTCCAAAAACTAGCGCAGATGAAACTCAAAGGATTAGTACCAAACTTTAATAATCCCGGAGGTGCGGCATCGGGCATTCTGGGAAACCTGCTGGGGCAGAAGGGAAATCAAACCCAGCAACCGCAACAACAGCAGCAGCAACAGCAAAACGGGGTGCAACAGATTCTTGGGCTTTTCGGCAAGAAGCCGCAGCCGAAGAATCCGCCACCACCGCCCCCCAAATAATGGGGCCCGTTGTAGGCCCGAATTCGTGCTAAGGGGCATACAGGTTTTCCTGTATGTTGGGGAAGCACGCAATATGACTAGAATACGCAGGGCCGATTTCGCGGGGGACGTCTTCGGTCACGCGCTTTTGAGTGACCCACGCACAGTAGGAACCCCTGTATCAGAAATCAGGAATCCAGGCAGTGGTTGGGACCGAGTTCAGTCGGACGGGTTTGAGCTACGGGAGTGAAAAGTATCCTCTGGCCGGAGGGGTTGAGATTATGGGAACGCGTATCTTGCTGGTGGATGATCATCCCGTGGTCAGACGCGGACTGAAGCATTTATTGGGTGTCCAACCAGGATGGGAAATCGTTGACGAAGCGGCCGACGGCGTTGAGGCGGTAGAGAAGGCACAGCGCCTGGACCCGGATGTGGTTTTGCTCGACATCAGTATGCCGAAAATGGGCGGTCTGGAAGCGTGTCGTCTTATCCGGGAAACGGCGCCAAGATGCGAGATCTTGATTCTCACTCAGCACAACTCCACGCAGATGCTGCAAGAGGCGCTCAATGCAGGGGCCCGAGGCTACGTGGTCAAGTCAAAAGCAGATAGCGACTTGCTGCAGGCGGTGCAAGCAGCGAAGGAGCATCGATCTTTCGTGGCCTTGGACTGCTAACGTGACCTCTTAGTAGTTATCTCTGCGCATCACCGCTATCCTTTTCGGCGCCGACACGCCAATGTTTCACCGGCGCTTGATAATAAAAACAGTCTTGTCGTCGATGCGGTCCACTTCACCAATCTGCTGCAGGTACTCGTCTTGCTTTACCGCATGCTTCAGGATGGCATTACATATCTCCCGCGCTGGCTCATTTTTATGCTCACGGATTACTTGCTCGATTTGTCGGCGATCCTGTTCATCGCTGCCGTCGTAAACCCCGTCTGAATGAAGGAAGAGGATATCTCCTGGGCTCATCAGGGTGATTTCCGCCACGTCCGAGGAGTTCACCTGCCTTTTCCTGAGCTTCATGGAAAAATACTTGTTCCGATCCGGATGATCTTCGGGGATTTCCAGGCCCAGGGCAAGGAACTGCACCATGCGATCCTTGTCAATCTCCATGAATTTTTCGTACTCCGCGGAAAACACCAGGGGCGGCGGATGGCCGAAATTTACGAAGCGAAAATGTCCTGTGGGTCGTAGCTCGCCGTATAGCATCGTCGCGATTTCGCGCGAACTGTCATTTGGATCCCGTCCCAGAGCGTTGCGCGCGGTGACAGACTGCGCCAGCCTGAGATTGATCTTCTCGAAAAACTGTGGCGTTGTTTTTCCGCTCCGATCAAGTTCGGAAAGCATGAAGGCGTGAAATGTATCGTGTACCGTCGACGCAATCTTCGCCGAAATGATTCCGTGTCCCTGCGCGTCCACTAAGAGCACTCCCGCGGTCGTGTAGAGCTCTTGCAGGTCTTCGGCGATTCTCAGCTGCTCTGAGCTTTTTGCCTTTCTGTATTCGACCTCCATAGCCGCGTTGTAACCCGGTCTGGATTCCAGCCACTGCACATGATCATCCACGGAATTTCGAATGTTCTGGCCTTTGGTGAGGGGCTCGAGATACTCCGCGGCCAGTTTGCGAGCGCCTGCGATGCGCGCGTCAATGTTGTAACGTTGCTGAAAATTGATGTACTCGAAGAGATCGCCGCCCACGGTTCCGGCGGGGATGGAGTTGCCGTACATATCGATCCCGGCCAGGTGCGGGATCGCTCCTTCCACCGGCATCAGCCTCTTGCGAAGGTAATCGTCAATACTGGGATCGAGCTGCGGCGTCAACATAAGCGCTTCTGTGCTGCCATCACCTTCGTGCTCATTTTTGGGAATTCACGACGAACACAATTAAATTATACGGACTTGAAAGCCAGTTAGGGATTTACTCGCACGGTATCGAGATGTTGACAGACGCTGGACGATACGCTCGGCTTGAACTCGATAGCGGGCAAGAGCATGAGATTTTCTTGCAAGGACTGAAAGAGAGGCTGCGAGTGCAATGCGATGAATTCCGGATCCGACGCAAGCCACCGCGCGTCTCTCCAGCCACACCCGACCGCCTTCCCTAAGTAATCCAGCCCAACCTCCTGCTCATTAAGTCGCGCGTAGGCAGCGCCGAGGCCGTAATACAATTGTCCAAGCGACGCTTCCCAAATCCATGACTGCGGACTGTGGGCAATTTCTGTCACGAGCTGCGTCGCTTCGTCCAGCGATTCGCGTGCGCGGGAACTCTCGCCCTTCGTTGCCTGGACTGCGCTCATCCCCGCCAGGGTGCGAGTGAGAACGCGTTGACGGCCCAACATCCGGGGGTATTCTTTCACCAGACGGGACGCTCGGCGGAACTCAGTCAATGCGGCGTCAGTATGGCCTTGACGCAAGAGGACATCTCCAAGCCCGCAGGCGGTCAGGGCCAGGAATGCCTCACGGTAAACGTGATCACAGGATTCCAGGGAGGCGGTGGAAGCAGCGTACATTTCGCGCGCACCAACCATGTCCCCGCGACGTTGTTTTACGGTCGCCAGGACCGTCTGTGATCCAATAAAGTATCCGAAACCGGGTCCACGGCGCTCGATCTCCAAACAGTTCAGAAGTAACTGTTCCGCGCGATCATATTCTCCGCATATTAATGCGATGTTACCGAGACACAGCCAAGCCGGTCCCCATCGAGGGTCCGTCAAGGTTGCATCCAAGAAATTGTTCACCGCGGGTTGGTAGGAGGCTAGGTCATGCTCGCTTGCGGCCAGATAGGCTGCCCCGAGAAAATAATGGGCCAGAACTAGGTCCGGCTGCTGGTCCACTCCCTTGTGCCCGGTACGAATGGCTTGCTCGATTTTTCCCTGGCGCATGTAGGCATAACTCAGCCAGGGATAAGGTTCGCCGAGTTCGGGATCAAGTTCGAGCGCGCGTTCCGAATAGCGTGCCGAGCGGTCGAGGTCTGCCGGATCGGTGCGGTGGATGTAGCGCATAGCGTGTGTGGCCCCCAGGGCAGCGTATGCCAGCGCATAGTTTGGATCGAGCGCGACGGCACGCTCCAGGTGTTGGCGCGCACGCTCCAGTGATTCTTTTCCAAACTGATGAAACTGGTGGCGACCTTGCGCGTATTGTTCGTAGGCTTCGAGATGAAGTGTTTCCGGTGGCGCGATCCGCTCCATGGCGCTGCTGTCGATTTTCACCTCGAGTCCGGCCATCACGTCAGCGACCACGCGATCCTGTAACGCAAATACATCTTCCCAGTTGCCATCGATCTTCGCCGTTGCCGCCTCCTCACCAGTCGCCACGTCTACCACACGCGGCAAGATACGGAGCCGCCCCCCCGCACGCTGATAGCTGCCGAGCACCAGCCAGTGCGCGTCTAGTTCCTTGCCCAACTCGATCAGTTCGGAATGCCCCGCACTCGGAAGACGATGGCGTCGCGCCGCCTCCTGCACTCGCTCGCGACTGATCACCTTCACCAGTTTGAGTCGTTTCAGATCTGCGGTCAGGGTTTCCGCCAGGCCAGTGCCGAGCCAGTCGACACCGTGATCGTCAGTGATGTTTTGGAAGTCAAGCACAGCCAGCACCGGCGCCGCGTGCACTGCCTCCAGCGGAGCCGTACCGCCGCCATTCTCGCGCAGAGCCTTCGAAAATAGAGCTGCGCTTTGCGGGCGCTCATCAGGGTTAACGGCTATGGCGCGCATGACGAAGCGCTCCAGAGTTGTGTCGATCAGGGGATTGTTGCTTTTTGCGGATCGTGGCTGTCCTCGCAGAATAGCGCCGACGAGAGCATGTCCGTCGAGGCCCTCAAACGGCAAATGCCCACACGACATCTGGTAAACCACGATACCGAGGCTGTAGAGGTCGCTACGACGATCCGCTTCACGGCCACGCAGTACTTCCGGCGCACAGTACTGCAGGGTACCCATCCACGTCCCGGGAGCCGTCAAGGCTGAGCGGGTCTCTTGCTCGCCTTTCAGAAGTTTGGCGAGCCCGAAGTCGAGTAGCTTCACTCGTCCTTCCGGCGTCACCATAACGTTTGCGGGCTTGATGTCACGATGGAGAATGCCCCGACGGTGTGCGTGCTCGAGTGCGTCCGCAATCTGAATGGTGTAATCGATCAAACAGTTCTTGGACAACGGGCCCGCTGCCAGTTGTTCCTGCAGAGGCCTGCCTTCCACGTACTCCATGGCCAAGTAACGAGTACCGTCGGCCTCGCCGATTTCGTACAGGACTGCAATTCCGGG
>Ga0193750_1000214_pt1 | contig 16567 bp, 14 predicted proteins | sample L1c1metaG_FD_160569 | JGI IMG/M metagenome (GOLD analysis project Ga0193750, IMG submission 160569) | Soil microbial communities from a riparian zone of the East river system, Colorado, United States - L1c1 | ecosystem: Environmental > Terrestrial > Soil > Riparian zone | place: USA: East River... | reverse complement strand
TGCAACGGTCGGGAATTCAGCGCTGCCCGTGTCGGGCGCCTGTGTCGGACAATCGCTTGCGAGAACGCGTGGGTCGGCCAGGGTGGTGGCAGGCAGCGAGGGGACCGAAGGGTCGGCCTGAGCCGCGAAGTTGAACGCCTGGGTCATGTCGCCGGTGTGGTTGCGTCGCCACCGACTCAAGTTCGGCACCTCTGGACCGAAGCGCCTTTCCAAAAAGCGCAGCAGAGAGGTGTGGTCGAAGTGCGTGCCGCAAGCGAAGCCGCCGCGCGAGAAGGGCGAGATCACGAGCATCGGCACACGGAAGCCCAGACCGATCGGCCCGCGAATCCCGCCGGCGATGCTGGGCAGCGGATCGACCGTCAGGTACTCGCCGGGAGTCCCGGGAGGTGGGACGGGGGGAGGCACGTGATCGAAGAATCCGCCGTTCTCGTCGTAGGTCGCGAACAGCGCCGTCTTCTCCCAGACTTCGGGGTTCGCGACGAGCGCCTGGAGGACCTGAGACAGCGCCACCTCGCCGTAGGAGACGGGTGCGGGCGGATGCTCGCTCTGCACCAGAGAGGCCAGGATCCACGAGACCTTGGGCAGCGTCCCGGCGGCGCAGTCGATCAAGAAATCGGTTGGAAACTGAGGCGAGAAGGCGTTCAGGGCGAGCGCCGGGTCTTCCTGGTAGGCCTTGAAGTAAGGCAGCACGTTGTCGCCGTAGTCGCCGTCTGGCGTGGAGTAGATCTTCCAGCTGACGCCAGCGTCCTGCAGCTGCTCGGGATAGGTGCGCCAGGTGAACTTGCCGAACTGTTCCTCGCGGTTGGTCACCAGCGTCTGCAGCGACGGGCCACCGTGCAAACCGTCCGGGTCGATAGTCGCGCTCATCGTGTACATCCGGTTGGGATCGGTCGGGCCGATCACCGAGCAGTGGTAGTGGTCGCAAATGGTGAAGGCGTCGGCGAGCGCGTGGAAGAACGGCAGGTCTTCGCGGGTGTAGTAGCCCATCGTGTTGGGCCCGTCGCGCAAGCCGTTGGCTTGGAGGTGGGTCGAGACGAACTGGTCCATCGCGCCGCCGTTCCAGCATTCGTGCAGCGCGGCCCACTCGTGTGAGATGTCGTTGACGCACTCGCCGCCATTGTTCGTGTCGAAGCGAAACGGCAGCAGATGGCCGCCGTAGGGTTCGCCGCCGGCGCCCGGGAACGGCTGGTTGAAGATCGATTTTCCGCTTCCGTCGGAGAGCGTCAGCGCTTTTCGATCACCGAAACCGCGAACGCCCTTGTAGGTGCCGAAGTAGCTGTCGAACGAGCGGTTCTCGTTGATGAAGATGACGACATGCTCGATGTCCGAAAGCGCACCGCACGCAGCCGGCGCGGCGAGCGCCCGCTCGAGCACCTTGGCGGGAGCAGCAAGTGACTCGATGCTCGCCAAGGCGCCCGCAGCGGCCCCGGCGCGGAGCAGATCCCGACGGGTTAGTCCAGACGATTGCACGCATGCGCGAAGCTATCAGTCAAGCCCATCCTCGGCAACAGCTCGTGAGAGGATTGGGCAACCCGCATAACCGCGGCTGCCGCCTGTCTCAGGGCGTCAAATTGCTGTGCGGGGGCGCGGCTGTCCCCGGACTGACGGCTCCGAGGGCGGTGTGAGTGGCTAGCTGTCCCGGGGTGGCTGTGTCGAGCTCGTGTGGCCGTTGTTTTTCGCCGGCCGGCCGGCCGGCCGGGGTCTGACCTTGGGTGGGTTCGCCACCGGACGCGGGCGCCGGTTCGTGCGCGGGCTCCGGTTCGTGCGCGGGCGGTCGTTCGTGCCCGTCGGACGTCGCCGGCGCATGCGAATCGCCTTGGGCTGGCCTGGCTTCGGCGCGTTCGTCGCTCTGGCCGCCGTGGCTCGTCGGCGTGACCGAGCCGGTGTTCTGGCGATGCGCGGCGGCGACTGGACTTCCGCCTGACCCGCGCATGTGCTCCGCTGCGTTTGACGCTCCATGCGGGTGGTAGCCGTGCTCGGCGCCGGCGGGCGATCTGCGATCGTGAGTCGACGGGCTTCTGACTTCCTTGGATCGTTCGCTGCCGCCTTGTGAGCCTTTGCCCCCCGGGGCGCCCCTGCCGGCGTCTTCGTTGACGCTCGCGGCGGCCGCGGTTGCAGGTGTGCCCGAGGATTGCGAGTAGCGCGGTTCCCCGCCGACGGAAGACGTTGCGACGGGGGTCGTGTCGCTTTCAGATGCTGCGCCATGCGGCTGCGTCGCAGCCGCCGCACGAACCCCTTTCAAGCGTCCACTCGTCCGGCTGCGATGCAGCGACGCGCGGCGTGCGTGAGTCGCCGCGACGGCTCGCCGGGTTGGCTGCGCGTGGGCTCCGTTCACACGGCTCACGGCGCCGGCTACGCCCGCCCCGGCGCTGGCGAGGATCGCGATGCCCACCAGCGCCTTGGCGGCGAAGGCTGCGCTCATCGTCTGGCTGGCCACGCCCGCGGCCAAGCCGCCGCCGGCGCCGGGAGCCGAAGCTGCTCCCCCGAGTCCGGCGAGCAGTCCGGTGGCGAGGATCGGCGCCAGCGGCGCCGCCAGCAGCTGCAGATCGGCGCGGCGAGCCGGAATGGCTGCGGCGAACGCGGCGCAGTGAGCGCAGTCTCGCAGGTGCGCGCGCGCGCGAGGCGGCAGACGCCCCTCGTTGTACGAGATGGACCGGCGAACGTCGTCGCAGACCATCGCCCGACCCTCCTCGAATTCTCCAAGCGAGCGCCGGGCCGCGAAGAGCGCGTGCTTCACCGTATGCGCGGAGATGCCCTGGGCGATGGCGATGTCTCGATAGGAGAGGCCGCTCAGCTCGCGCATCAGCAGGGCACTGCGTTGGCGCTCGGGGAGCTCGTGCAGGTCCTTCACGAGCAGCGCGAGTCGCGCTCGCTCTCCCGCACGATCCTCGGCAGAGGGCACGCACGATTCGGCGACGTCCGTCGTGGTCAAGTCGCGTCCGCGCAGGCGAATGACGGTGATCGCCTCGTTGTGCGCGATGCGAAACAGCCATGGGCGAAGCGGCGCGTCGCGCCGTCCAGCCTGCAGCGCCGCGAAGGCGTTCGCAAGCGTTGACTGGAGCGCGTCGTATGCGTCCTCGCGATCGCGCAGCAGCGAGTAGCAGTAGCGGTAGAGCCGCTGGTGGTAGCGGTCGTAGATCGTCGCGAAGGCACCCTCGTCTCCGCGCGCGACAGAGCGCGCGAGCCGCTCGTCGCCGAGCAGGCCGGGGCGGACCGCCAACTCCTCTGCGTAGATCCTGAGGGAATGTGCGCGAGTGCCCATCGCTATGGCCCCGTGCCGTGCCCGGGCAGCTGTGGGCTTGGGCGGCCAGCGGTCAGCGGGCCGCCGCAAAGGACCGACATGCGCTGGGCTGGAAGCTGCATAGCAGCCAATGCTCCTGCCTGGCGTCGCTCGCCGCCACCTACCAACGTCTAGTTCTGCCCGATTGGGCTGTCAGCCGGCAGGGCAGGCGATCGCCCTGATGCCGGGCGTATCCAGGCACGAATCGCTGCGTGTCGGCAGCTTGTGCCGGCGCACGGCAAAGCGTGTGAACGCGCCGATCTCTCCCTTGCCCGACACGCGAACCTCCAGAACTGCGCCGGCCGGGAAGCTGCGCTCGAACCGTCGAACCCTGACCCATTCCAAGCGACCCGTCCTTGAGGGCGAAGCCAGGCTCGCCAACTTGACCGGACAGCGACCGCGACAGCGGACCTTGATTCGCACGCCCGCCGGTGCCCTGACTGCGAGCTGCCTGATCCTGACTCGCCTGGCGTAGGTCCGACCCGTGATGCGAATGATCGGAAATGGATTCATGATGTGCACTGACGGCGGTGGTGGAGTCATCTGGATGGTCTCAGCGGCGATGTTGGAGAGGCCGTCCCGATCGGTCACCCGCAGCCTGACCACGTGGGGCGCGGGGGTCGCGAATGATGCGCCCGCGACCGGACCGCCTTCTTCGAAGGCTCCAAAGGGCCCGTTGTCGTGGAAGTCCCAGGCATAGCTCGTGATTTGGCCGCCCGGCTCGCTCGAGGTGGACTTCAAGCTGATGGGCTCTCCGATGCGCGGCAGCTGCGGCGTCCACACGAATGCCGCCTGAGGGGCGGCCCGAAGGTTGTACAGGGCCGCATCAGCCGGATCAGCCGCGGCCGACAGGGCGCAGACGGCAAAGACGCCGACCAGTCCCGCGCCGCAAGGACGCCCGTTCATGCGTTTCGGCTACCCCTGGGGGGGCGGCGACAAACCTGCGCGCCCGGGGCAAGCACGCCGCTCAGGCCCGGCGAACCGCGTGCGCCACGAGATCGGCGGGCGCGCCGCGCGCATGAAACTGCCGTCTTGTGGCGCTCACGACCCCTGGATCGAGCGCCTGCAGCGTGCGCTCTGAAACGAGGATCTCGTCAGGCTGCGCCGACTCCGCCAGGCGCGCGGCGATGTTCACGTCGACACCGAGGTAGTCGCTGCCAACCTTGCGAGGGCGCCCGAGGTGGATGCCGGTGCGCAATCGCGGCCGGTGGCCACCGACGTTCACCAATGCCACACGACTGCAGGCGTCGAACGCCGCTTCGGTCGCGCTGGATGCATCGGCGAAGACCGCCATGAGCCCGTCGCCGAGCCGCTTCACGACCTGACCTCGACGCGTCAGGATCGGAGGCTCGATCGCCTGGCCCACTTCGCGGAGCAGTTCGACGGCGAGCTCGTCTCCCGCTTGCAGCGCCCACTCGGAGAAGCTCACGAGATCCGTGAAGAGGACCGCCACATCCACCTCGCCTCGCCCTCGGCCCTGAGCCTCGGCGAGTCTCTGCCAGCTCTGAAGGACCGCGGCCCCGAGCTCTCCCGCGACGCCGGGCTGCTCCGTTCTGAGCGCCGCCAGATGACGGAACGCCACGTCGACCGGGCGGCCGCGAACGCTCGGCAGCCCGTGGTCGATCTGCTGTTCGCCAAGCGCCCACTCACGCGCCCGTCGCGCCGCGTTCAGCAGCTTTGGGCTCCGGTTCAGCCGACGCGCGCTCCCGGCGATCGCCGTCGGTCTCGCGCGACGGGGGCTGGACCTCTCGCTCACGGCGGCAGCCTAGATCAGTTCGCCCGACGAACACCGACGGATGAGACAACTCGGCCCTTGCATCTTTGGCCGGGCGGCCATATGCCCACGCGATTCCCGCCGCGACGATGCTCGTCATGGCTCTGAGGCCCCTTTCGGCGACGGAACTTGCGCAGACGCCAACCCTGTTCGCAAGCTTCATGGGCCATGTCGACACGAGCTACAAGACGCTCGGCCAGCTGCGAGCGATATATCGAGAACGAAGCACAGCGCTCCATTCGGCCGAGGTCGAGGCGCAAGAGCTGCGAGTGGAGCGTTTCATCGACGATATGGAAAGCGGCAGGTGGACCGCCGACGTGGTGATGCGGGTCGGCGTGTTCGATGCTGCAGTGCTCATCGTCGACGGAATACATCGCGGCATCGCATACCTGGCGTGCATAGAGAAAGGAATCAGCCCCGACAGGCCTCCCGCGCTGCACGTCGACTGCTGAGCGGGACGCTGGGGTCGTGGCCGCTTCGGGCGGAGATGTGGGAGAGTCAGAAGCTTCTGGTGGCGAGGAGAGGATGGTCGGTGATGGCTGACGGCGTATACCGCGTGACCGAAGTGATCGGCGTGAGCAGCGACTCGTGGGAGGCGGCGGCGCGAAGTGCCGTTGAGACTGCCGGGAAAACGGTGCGCGATCTGCGCATCGCCGAGGTGCTCAGGCAGGACGTGGTGGTCGAGAACGGCCAGATCAAGAACTACCGCGTGCGCCTCGCTATCTCGTTCAAGTACGAGACCGGAGACTGAGCCCAGCCCGAGCACGAGGGGCAGCCGGGGGCCTTGACCAACCTCGAGTTGCCCCGAGCTCGGGGCAGCGGCCGGGCGCGTGCACCGCCTTCGCCGCTTGCAGCGCCAAAGCTGAGCGTCACGGTTTAGAACGCGCCTGCGTGGGTAAGACGTGTGCATCCCAGCTGGTGCCGGGCCAAGGGGACCGGGCTGGAGCGAGGGATTGAGCTTCTGCGCGTGCGCGGGGATGGGGAGAGATGCTGCAGCCTGATCGAATTAGCGGTGATCGCCGGGTCGTGAGCGAGACGGGAGAGGGCCGTCGGAGTTCGGCGGCGGGGAACGCGCTTCGGCGTCGTGCGCGGATTGCTGCCATCTCTACGCTCGTGGCGTGCGCCGTATGGCTGGTAACGGCCGCTGGCGCGTCCGCCTTCACCGCACAGGGCAGCGTGAAACAGGTGGACGTGACCGGCGTGGCCGCCAATGCTCAGATGTCGCTGCTCAGCACGCAGAACGCGGACGCCGAGGGGGGGCTGCTGTTCAGGAACGTGAAACCGGGCCCCGGCTATCGGGTTCGCCTGATCTCCTCGGGTGAAGAAGTCGGCGGCCTCACCGTCCACACCGAAGCCGCGGCGCCGTGGAACCCCGGCACCTACAACCAGACGATCGCCGACAACGGCTACCAGTACCTCACGACGCGTGATGGCACGCAGCTCGCGCTCACGGTCCACCCGCCGACCAGCCCTGCGGGGCAGCCCGGCGTACCCTCACAGTTCCATCTTCCGGAATTCCCGGCGGCGACGGGCTACGCGCCGCCGTACCCGACGCTGATCGAGTACTCGGGCTACGGATACGCGAACCCGGCCGGCCCGGAGAGCGGCATCGCGGTCCTCGCGAACCTCATGGGCTTCGCCGTCGTCGACGTGAACATGCGCGGGACCGGCTGCTCGGGCGGCGCCTACGACTTCTTCGAACCGCTGCAGAACCTCGACGGCTATGACGTGATCGAGACGATCGCCAAACAGTCTTGGGTGGCCAACCACAAGGTGGGCATGCTCGGCATCTCTTACGGCGGGATCAGCCAGCTGTTCACGGCGCAGCTTCAACCGCCCGACCTCGCGGCGATCGCGCCGTTGTCGGTGATCGACGCGACCGCGACGACGCTCTACCCCGGCGGCATCGTGAACAACGGCTTCGCGGTGGCCTGGGCGGAAGAGCGCCAGCAGAACGCCGAACCGGCGGGTCCTGGCCATGGCCAGGCCTGGGCATACAAACGCGTCCAGGAAGGCGATCAGACGTGCGCGGCCAACCAGGCGCTGCATGGCGAGGCGGCCAACCTGCTGCAGAAGATCAAAGAAAACTCGCTCTATCACCCGGCGGTGGCCGATCCGCTCGACCCGATCACGTTCGTCAACAAGATCAACGTGCCGGTGTTCATGGCCTGCCAGTTCGAGGACGAGCAGACCGGGGGCCACTGCCCGATGCTGGCCCAGCACTTCACGGGCACGAGCAAGAAGTGGTTCACGTACACCAACGGCGCCCACATCGACTCGCTCGATCCGTACACCTACGACCGGATGTACGACTTCCTCGAGCTCTACGTGGCGCACAAAGCGCCGATCGAAAACGCGGCGCCCGTGCAGGCCGCGGCGCCGGTCATCTACAAGGAAGCCATGGGGCTGCCCGAAAATGACGTGGTCACGCTTCCACCGGACCCGATCCAGCTGCAGCCGACGTACGAATCGGCGCTCGCCGCCTTCGAAGCGCTGCCGCCGGTCCGCGTGCTGTTCGACAACGGCGCGGGTACGGCGCCACCCGGCGGCACGACCGCGGCCGGCAACCCCTACCCCGGGTTCGAACAGACGTTCCCAGCCCTTCCCGTTCCGGGGACGGTGGCGCGGTCCTGGTACCTCGGGCCGAACGGCACGCTCGCAGATCAGCCGGCGACCGCCAAAGGAATCGACTCCTACACCTCGGACGCCAAAGCCCTTCCGCTGACCGACTACTCCGGTGGCACCGGAGGCGGCGGCCTCTGGGGCAACGCGTCTCAATGGAGCTGGAACTGGGTGCAGTCTCCGGCGGGGTCTGCCGCTTCCTACCTGTCGGCTCCGCTCACCGAAAACGCCGTCGCCGTCGGCGCGGGCGCGGTCCAGCTCTGGGTCAAGTCCTCCACGCCCGACGTCGATCTCACGGCGACCGTCAGCGAAGTGGACCCGGAAGGCAACGAGACGTTCGTGCAGAACGGCTGGATGCGGGCGAGCGAGCGGGCCCTCGCGAGGACGGGGACGAACAACATCTTCAAGCAGGAGCCGACGCAGCTTGAACCGATACCGACGTTCAAGAAGAACACGCCGATTCCGGCCGGGAAGTTCGTCAAGGTCACGATCCCTCTCTACTTCGAGGGGCATGCGTATCGTGCCGGCTCTCGTGTCAGGCTCACGATCGCCGGACCCAACGGCACACAGCCGATCTGGTCGACCTACTCGCCGCAGCCGGAAAGCGGCACCGCGCAGGTCTCGCTCGAGTTCTCCTCGAGCAAACAGGCGAATCTCGCCCTCCCGATCGTGCCGGACGTCAGCGTGCCCACGGCGCAGCCGGCGTGCCCGAGCCTGCGCAACGAGCCCTGCCGCACCTACCAGGCGTTCGTGAACAACGGCGCCTGAGGGGGCTCATGCCGCCGCGCCGGCGGCCGTCTGAGCGGCGTCGTGCTCGCTTGCGCCGCTCAGCGTCAGGCCGCCGGGTCCCATCGTCCCCATGGCGTGCATCGAGCCGGACAAGCCGGGGACGACGAACCCCGGCACCTCGTGGGGCAGGGCGAGAATCGCGACCGCGAGGACAACGAGGACACCCGCTGTCGACCGCCTGGCCATGCGTCCCCAGGGTCCGAGCTTCTCGAGCGCCACGAGAGCCGCGATCAGCGCCATCCAGGCGAGGCTCATGACGCCGAGCGCGAAGAGCGCGGCCATCAGTCCCCACGAGCACCCCAGGCACCATCCGCCACAGCGCAGGCCCATCGCCAATGCCCCTGACCGGCTATCGCGCCAGGTCGTGCAGAGGAATCGCAAGGGGCCTCGGCACCTCAGCAGGCAAGCTCGCTTGTACGGCGTCAACTGATACAGCGCGGCGATCACGAGCACACCCGCCGCGAGCCAACGCCCGCCGCTGTGCCAGGCGAGGGCGTTGGCGAACAAACTCTTGCCGAGCTCGAACAGGCCGTAGGCGACCACTCCCGCAACGCTCCACACGAGCAAATAGCCGCCGGCGAACAAGAGCACCCGGCCGGGCCTACGTCGTACCAACGCAGCGTAGAGCGCAGCCGTCGGCGCGAGCGACGGCAGCATCATCGCTGCCATCATCACCGTCCACACACTCGTGAACCAGCCGAGCGTGCCCAGATCGGCACCGGGGCCGGCGTCCATACCGGCCATCCGTTTGACCGTCCACCACCACGCCAGCCCGGCAGCGACCAGTAGCCCCATGAGCACCTCGGGGTGCTCGCGCGCGGCTTGACGCGGCGTCATGAGCGGGCGGAGTCGGAGGTCTTCTCGTACTCGCCGTGGCGGCGGATCCACAACGGCGTCGAGGCGCTCTCGTCACGACCCTTCGGCGTCCGGTCCAGGAGGCCGTAGTAGGCCATTGCGGGCTCGAGACCGCGGGCTGTCGTCACGTATGTCCGATACACGGTGCTGTCGGTCAGCGCATACGCGCTCAACCCCGGCCCCTCGGAGACGTAACCCCCGGCGTCTGTCCCGCACATGCGCGCGTTCTGCTCGACAGTGGGCGGGATCTCGCCCTCCAGGAACGGCTTCAGCTCCTCCTCTGTACGCAGGAAACCGAGGTCGCGATTGAATGTGCTGCCGCCGCTTGAGACCCAATCGATGCCCCAGCCCATCCGCTCCCTGAAAGCGAGGAGCCTGTCGAGCGGAGCGCGGGACGCGAGCAGCAGAGTGGTGTCCCTGGCCTTCAGGTGGACGACCTGAGGATCGAGGGTGTCCGCGATCGAGGAGCAGACGGGACAGCCCGCCTCGTAGGGCGGTCCGAACATGAAGTGGTAGACGAGCAGCTGGGAGCGCCCATCGAAGAGCTCGGCGAGGGTCTTCGTGCCGGCCTCGGTGTCGAACACGTAGTCACTCCCGACCGGGACCCAGGGCAGCTCGCGCCTCTTCCTGGCCAGCTCGTCGCCGCGACGGGTCAGCTCCTTCTCCTCCTTCAGCAGCCTGTCGCGCTCCGCCTGCCACTGCTCTTGCGTGCCGATCCGGTGCTCTGGCATCAAGGTGCCACCTCCTGTCTGGGTCCGCTGAATGAGGCGTATATAGTTAGCATAATGGCTAACGATGTGTTCAAGGCGCTCGCCCATCCGGTCCGGCGCGAGATCGTGGAGCGGCTCAGCGGCGGCGCGGCGACCGTCGGAGAGGTGACGCGTGACTTCGCCGTCTCCAAGCCAACCATCACACGGCACCTGAAGATGTTGGAGCAGGCAGGCGTTGTGAGCCGCGTGATCGACGGCAGGACACACCGCCTCGCGCTGCGGCCGGAGGCGCTTGCCGAGACCTCGAACTGGATAGAAGCGAAGCGGGAGCGCTGGGAGCGACTCTTCGATGTCGTGGGCGAGTACCTCGACGAACGGAAGGAGTGACGGTGACCGAGCAGTCAAGCCGTGTGGTGCGTATCGAGCGTACGTTTGCGGCTACGCCGGAGGAGGTCTTCGATGCTTGGACCAGTCCCGAGGTGATGCGGCGCTGGTTCCACCCCGCCCCCGACTGGGGCACGCCCGAGGCCGAGGTCGACCTCCGGGTGGGCGGAAAGGTCCGGGTAGTGATGCGCAGGCCCGACGGCACCAAAGCCGAAGCGCAGGGCGAGTACACGCTGATCGAGCGGCCGCACCGGCTGGTGATGGCGTGGACCTTCTACGACGATCCCTCCAACGAGCAGGTGATCATGCTCTCCTTCACGGAGTCCGAGGGCTCGACCACGGTGCAGATGCTCAACAGCGGCATCTCGACCGACGAGCGCCGCGCCGGTCAGGACGAGGGGTGGCGCGGGTGCTTCGACGAGCTCGAGCGGGTATTGGCCGGCTGATTCCGACCACGCGCGGAGACATGAGCAGTGGACACAGATCGCGCTGTATGGCGACTCGCACTTCGGCGGTTCAGGCGCCGCCGCCCGCCAAGCCAGGGATCAGCGCAAGCTCGTCGTCCGCTCCCAGCTCGGGCGGCGTTGACCCCTGCGGAACGACCTCGCTGTTGACCACGAGGATGAATCCGGGAGCCACCGAACCGGAGCTCGTGAAGACGCGATCGGCGAGCTCGAGACCGCCGACGCGATCGAGCAGGCGCTCGACGAGCCGCCGGCCGAGCGGCGTCGGCGAGCCCTTGCGCTGCGCGCTGCCGTGGCCACACGCACGCCGGAGGACTGGGTGCGCGAGCGGGTCGCGGGCGCCACTTAAGCGCTAGCGTCGCCACGAGCATCCCGTTCGGCTACGCGACGAGCAAAAACAACTGATCCTCGATGAGCGCACGGTGCCGGTCATCCGGCGCGTAATCCAACAAGACGTCCGCACCGGACTACTACAGCTCCACTTCCACTCCCACAAGACCAACACGCAAAACTGCTCTTACGAGTACGGACCAAAGACCCCTGCCGGCGCCCTTCTGGACAGATACGCGAACAGGCATTCAGGAGATCCCCACGGCACGCGTTACGACGGGCTGAACACACGCCATCAACACGGCCAAGGCTCTCGAGGCATCCACCGCTGTGTCCAAAATCGACCGGTTGATATGCAGTTAGCGCGAGAGGCGGCTCGACAGTTAACCGCAGACATGCGGACCGCGAACGTGTAGCCCGCTGTTTCCCACTGAGCGCCTGAGCCATGCCTCCAGTTGAGACATGCCGCGCTATTGGATCAAGCGTGTGGCCGTTGTGGAAGTTCGGTTCCTCGCAAAATTCTGTTTAGCACAACTGTTCTTGGGTATTTGACGGAGTCGTGGGTGCTTATCGACCGGGGAGCGGGCCGCGCGGCGCGTCGCCGAGGGATTTCAGGAGGAGAGGATGAGGCGCATAGCGCATCGTGCAGGCGGCCGTCGCTGGCCGGTTCTAATTCTGACGACCATGATCGCCATGTTGAGCGTGGCGATCAGCTCGCCAGCTCAGGCAGCGCCCAACGTTGCGGAGGCGTGGGGTCTGAACAAAAGCGGGCAGCTCGGCAACAGCAGCAACACAGGTCCAGAGAAATGCGGCCCCGAACAGGTTGCCTGCAGCACGACTCCGGTTGCGGTGAGCGAACTGAGCGGAATCACCGCCGTCTCAGCCGGCGGCAGCCACAGCCTGGCTCTGCTCGAAAACGGCACCGCCGTGGCGTGGGGCGAAAACAGCGGCGGACAGCTCGGCGACGGCACTCAAGAAGACAGCAACGTGCCCGTGGCGGTGAGCGGCTTGAGCGAAGTGGTCGCAGTTGCAGCCGGCAGCGATCACAGCCTGGCCCTGCTCAGCAACGGCACCGTCATGGCGTGGGGCAACAACGGCACTGGCCAGCTCGGCAACGGTACCGAAACGAAAAGCGCCGTGCCGGTGGCGGTCAGCGGCCTCAGTGGCGTCAAAGCGATTGCTGCGGGTGAACGCTTCAGCCTGGCGCTGCTCAGCAACGGCACCGTCATGGCGTGGGGCAACAACGGCAACGGCCAGCTCGGCAACGGTACCGAAACGAAAAGCAACGTACCCGTCGCCGTGAACGGACTGAGCGGCGCAAGCGCCATCTCGGCTGGAAGCGTTCACGGCCTCGCCCTGCTGAGCGACGGGACCGCTGTGGCGTGGGGCGATAACTCCAAAGGACAGTTGGGCAACGGCACCACCACCGGAAGTGATGTGCCCGTGGCGGTGAGCGGGCTCAGCGGCGCCAGCGCCATCTCCGCCGGCGGCCGCCAGAACCTCGCCCTGCTCAACAACGGCACCGTGATGGCCTGGGGAGACAACGGCGACGGACAGGTCGGCGACGGTTCGAGCAACGGTCCGGAAATGTGTGGCGAACCGGCCACGCTCCCTTGCGCAAAGACTCCCGTCGCGGTGAGCAAATTGAGCGGTGTCAGCGCCGTGGATGCCGGTGCGCAACATAGCCTGGCGCTGCTTTCCAGCGGCGCGGTGATGGCTTGGGGACGCAATGTGAGGGGGCAGTTGGGCGACGGAACGAGCACCGGCCCGGAAGCATGCGGCCCAGATCCCTGCAGCACGACCCCGGTCGTCGCGAGCACGCATGGCGCGAAGGTTGGACTCTCCGCCGGTCGTGAACACAGCCTCGCCTTCGGCCCATCGTCCGCGCCGCCCTCGCCTCTCCCGGAATTCGGGCGATGCGTGCCGGTCAAAAGGGGCACGGGCCAATACAAAGGCGCCCAGTGTCTCGCGCCGGCCGGCGGCAAAGGCACCTACAACTGGCTCCCCGGGCCCGGTGGAAAAAGGAAATTCGCAGGTAGCGTCGGGCCGGTCACGCTGGAAACGGTCGGTGGGTTCAAGGTCAAGTGCTCGAGCGGCGACTTCACGGGCGAATACACCGGCACGAAGACGGCCTCGGTGACCCTTGCGCTCGTGGGATGCCTGAATGGTGCGACCCTGCAGAAGTGCCAGACCACGCCCATCAAAGAAGGGGAAATCGAAACGCCACCGATCGAAGCCGAACTGGGCTTCATCAAAGGTGGCGAAAGACCTAAGGTCGGCCTGGACCTGAAGCCGGCGCCGCCGATCGCCTTCGACTGTGGCACCGTCGCTGAAGAAACGCACACCCTGGTGTCGGTGGAAGGCTCGGTCATCGGTGCGATCCAACCCCCCAATCGCATGCGCTCGACGTTCAAGGTCCTCTACACGGCGAGCAAAGGCAAACAGATCCCAGAAAGGTTCGAAGGAAGCGTCAAAGACACGCTGACGCTCCAGAGGACCGTGGGCGCCACCACCATGACCGAACAGGCGGGGCTGACGATCATCGGCATCGAAGAAAAACCAAAGGCGCTGATCGTCGAAAACGAAGAACCGATAGAGATCAAAGCGAAATAGCGCCGCAGGGGTTCCCTCGAGCAGCACTGGAGTGGCGCGTGGGCCAGCAGCCGGTCGTGGTCTACGCGCACGGCTTCTGTTGCGAGGGCCCGTGACGCTGACGTCAGCTTGATCTCCGGCCGACAAAGGACCAGCCGCACAGCCGGGCTGGGAACGACAGGTTGAGCAAAAGCAAAGAAGCTTTGAGATCAACGCCAAGTGTATGGGGACAGGAGCGAAGTCAGGACGGCAGGGAGGCCCGCCAAGGATGGTCGTAGATCACCATTACACCAATCACTAGGAGAGAACACATGAAGCGACTCATCCTAATCGCAGGCCTCTGCGTCCTCGGAATCGTGATGGCGCCGATCGCATCCGCCAGCGCGGTCCCGTTTGTAGGCTCATGCGAAATCAACGGCAACGCGACGTTTGAAAAACCGCTCTCCAACACCACGCCGAAAAACAACAAATACGAATTCAAAAGTGGCGCGGGCACGACCTGCACGCAGGCAGGCACTACCCTAAAAGCCAAAGCCAAAGCAGAAGTGTCGGGCAAAGGGCATCTAGCGTGCGCCGTGGCCGAAGGCGGCCTCGGAGTGGAACTCGAAGGGGAAACCACCGCCCCGGGGACTGGTAAAGTAGTGATCGAAGAAGGAGCAGCGAAAGGAACCTACGAATTCAAACTGTCGTTCGTGGCAGCGGCGGCTCAGGTCTTGCTCAAAATCGAAAACAACAAAAAAGAAACGACCGCTACCGGAGACGCTACGTTTGCCACCAGCAGCGAAGGCGTCACGAAATGCGCCAAAGGTGAAGCTACGGAACTGGAATTCAAAGCCGAGGCCGCCGGTACAATCGGTGAATAGCCGCGATTGACTGACGTTACGTCCGCTCCCCTGGTCCATCGCGTGCGCGATGGACCAGGGGACACGGCGCCTGTGATCAGACGCATCTTCAAGTTGTACGCGCTCAAGGCAACGGGCGATGGCGGCGGCACCGAGCCTTCCGGCCGCGTCGCGCCGAAGCGATCCGATTACTTCGCGCGCGTGACCGTGGACGCCGATGCTGGCACCGTCACCTGGCCAAACGGCGCTGACATGGCCCCCGAGCCGCTCTATGCAGAGGCTCGCCAGAACTCGTCTCGCTCAGCCGCCGCCAGGCACTGCTCGGCGCGCAAACCATGCGCTGTTGGTGGCGCCGGCCGTCGGGCTCGGTTTCTAGGCGTCGGCTCGTCGGCGGACGCGTTGACCGACACTACGTTCGTGCGTGGTTGATCTAGCCGGCTGCACTGTATAGAGTGGAAATCCATGGAGCCGAATCCTGTAGAAGTCCGTGTTCCTGAGCCTTGGGATGGGGTGGTTCAGTGTCAAGCAAACGCTAGCTACTACCAGCGGGTAACACTGACGATCAACGGCAAACGGGTTGGCTTCGGAGGAACCGGCGAGGGACAGCCGATGAGTCTGCCAGACGGTAGAACCACCTATCCGTTGGGTAGCACCCGCGGAGACCAGCATATTCCCTGTCTCTTCGAGTTCTCGCCGTCGGGGCCTGGCGGTCCGTTCTCAGACGCCGCAGTCTTGGCGCCCACATACGTGGAAACCTCCAGCGGCATATTCATTCAGGTTCGGTCAGAGGACGGCGGAGACAGCGACTACAACGACTCGGTCCTCACGTTCGTGCCGAACGCGCACCAAGCTTGATCGACGCCATCCCGCATCTTTGGCTTGGGTATTTGCAGCCCGTGCGGGCCGGAAGCGAGATCGTCTTAGTCGCGACAGGTACCGGGTACCGCCGACAATTGTCGGAATGGAGCTAGCCGGACTCGAACCGGCGACCTCCTGGGTGCGATCCAGGCGCTCTCCCATCTGAGCTATAGCCCCCTGCGCGCAGTCGCGCCACGCGGGTCCACCAAGTCTAGCCTGCAGCCCCCGTCCCGATACGCCACCGCCTCGGCTAGGTATCGTTTGCCTGCGCATGGGATTGCTCGACGACGCCATCCGCGAGCACCTGGAGCTCAAGCGCCGCCGAGGCGCCGATCCGGGAGAGGTCGCACGCGAGCAGCGAGAGGTGCTCGACTCGCCGACCGAGACAGGCGCTGCGCCCGCTGCGCCCGGAGCACCGGCGGCCGCCGATCTTGCGCTGGACGCCACCGCAGTTGACTCTGACACGCAATCGCCACATCGCGATCCGTCGGCTCGCGCTGCGGTCGAGGGAGAGACCGCTGAGCTGGACATGAGCAGTGTGCTCGGCGGGGAGCAATCGACAGCTCGAGGCGCAGCGCCCGCTGAGATCATCGGCGATGAGCGAGCTGACGCTGGCGCGTCCGCTTCTTCTGGAGCTTCCGGCGACGAGGACTCGCTCGAATGGGAGGTGCCGGGAGAGGCTGTCGAGGACGGGGCCGATGAGCCGGGCGAGGACGTCCTCGAGGAGACGCCCGACTTCCTACGCGATACGCCGGAGCAGGAGCGGCTCTGGTTCGAGCAGCGCCCGCCGCGCGATTTCGACTTCGACAAGTAGCCCGATCCGATCCGCGGCGTTTCCGGGCGAGCAGTCGAGTCCCTACCGGGTGTCTCAACATCGGACCCCAAGTCGCCTAGGCTAGCTGGAGGAGTCGGCGGCCTTAGGCCGGGATTGCCACGGCCATCTTCCGGAGAGCTCCACGTCCAGCGTAAAGCTCAAAAACGTACGTACAGCGACGAGGATGGCAAGGACTCCGACTCCGGCGAACGTGGGCGCGACGGCCACCGTGCGGATGATGTCCCCAGCAACG
>Ga0193750_1000213_pt1 | contig 16692 bp, 15 predicted proteins | sample L1c1metaG_FD_160569 | JGI IMG/M metagenome (GOLD analysis project Ga0193750, IMG submission 160569) | Soil microbial communities from a riparian zone of the East river system, Colorado, United States - L1c1 | ecosystem: Environmental > Terrestrial > Soil > Riparian zone | place: USA: East River... | reverse complement strand
CGCAGCCCAATGATGTATCCAACTCCCAGATAAGCGGGACTCACGCTGGGCGCCGCGAACATGCTGGTTCCGCCCGCTGCCACCAGGTTCGTGCTTCCTGCCGTGCCCAAACGCACCTGACTGTGACCGAGACTGCCGACAACCGGATGGAAATCTTTATCGGCGGCAAACAAACCGAAGCGTCCGAGCATGTACACGACACCGCCGATGCCAATATTCCAGAACAGGTATTTGGCAGCTTGTGCACCTCGTTGTCCGGCTTTATGAATCTCTGCCGCAGCCACGGATTCCGGGAAGGGAAGCTCTGGATCCTCCACCATCACCCGTCGCACTAAGGAAATGAAGAGCACCCCGAGGATGCTGCCGACCATGATCAATGCCGTAGATTTCCAGTAGGCGTCGGCGGGACGAAAGGAAGTCCAGGCTCGGGAAAGCAAGAAAGCAGGAATGGTGAAAATTGCTCCCGCCGCAACCGACTCTCCGATGGAGCCGGCGGTACGGGCAATGTTCTCTTCCAGCAGCGACCCCTTCCACGCCCGCAGTACGGCCATGGCGATTACCGCCGCCGGATAAGTTGCCGCAATGGTGATTCCCGCACGCAAACCCAGATAGGCATTGGCTGCGCCCAGAACAACCGTCATGACCAGCCCCAGCAGAACGGCCCGGAGCGTAAACTCCTTCATTTCCATGGTTTCAGGCACAAATGGCTGGTGCTTTTTCGGGCCGTTCACGGCTGTCGGCGTGCTCATGGGTGAGATCCTCGCAAGTATTTAAGTCTGCTCCACATACGGCAAGACGGCGCACGTTAGCATGCGTGCTAGGTCAATTACAAGTGGCTGCGGCAAATGCCGGCGATCTCCTAGACTGCGGGAGCATCTTTGTGAGATGCGCAACTTCTAATCAAGTGCTCGGCTTTGGTATGATTGTGGAACTGAATTGTCTTCTGTTCGCGTTTTGAGGTGGACCAGCCATGCTGTCAAAGCGGTTCCATTGTTCTGACTGTGGCGGTCTTGACGGGTTCCGCTCGCGTCCCCGAACCTTTACCGAGAAATACATCTTGCCCATACTGCTCATGCGTCCAGTGCGTTGTGCGGACTGTTTTCGTCGCAAATACCAGACAATCTTTGTAAATGCACGAGAGCGCAATGAACCCGAAGTAACCCATAAGGCTGCCGCGTGACTTCGGTGCGTTGCGTGGGTGATGTGTGCCCGTTATACTGAAGAATATCCGTCCCCTTAAAGCATCGGCGGGACAGGAGGTTCGTCTTCAGCAGTAGCGGTGACCCAATTCGCACCGGGACTCACGTTGTAGCGAAGGAACATTCGCTGGTTTCCCTCCTGGTCTCGTCGGCGAGTGGTATCGCCGAAAGCGTGTTCGCTACTCTTTTTCCCTCTGATTGCCGCCTCTGTGGCACCCCGCTGGTCAATATTTCAAGATTACCTGTATGTGAAGAATGCCTTTCCGCCATGCGGCCGATTGCGGGCGGGACCTGCTCGATTTGCGGTGAGCGCTTGCTGAGCCCGTACGCGCTCCTGACAGAGCAGGCGGAGGCTCGGTGCGGACTATGCCGCAGGCTCGAACCACCGTTCGTCAAGGCAATAGCCTACGGCAGTTATGAAGGCGGATTACGCGACCTCATCCACATTCTGAAATATGGCCAGGTACGGCCTGCGGCGAATGTGCTGGGACGTATGCTGGCGGAAGTGATTGCGGGGCTCGAGCCCGCTTTTGGACTCAGCACAGTCGTGGTCGTCCCCGTGCCCTTGCATGCCCGCAGATTACGTCAACGAGGCTTTAATCACTCAGAACTAATTGCCCAAGCGGCGCTTAAGCCGAGGTCAACCGGCACCCGGCTGGCTCTCAACGCCAAATTATTGGAACGCCGCCGCGATACCCAATCCCAGACCGGCCTGACCCGGCATCAACGGCGGGAAAACATTCGCGGGGCTTTTTTTGTGGCCAAGCCTGAAGGGTTAAGTGGGCAAGAAATTCTGTTGGTGGACGACGTATTCACTACTGGCACTACTGTCTCGGAATGCGCCCGAGTACTGCTCCGAGCCGGAGCATCGAAAGTCTGGGTTGCGACGGTGGCACGTACACTGAAAGCCGATGCCCAGCATGCAGAAATGGAAATGGATGAGGCCGGCATGACGATGGCGGCCCACGGATAACAAGAACTCATATGTCAGGGAAGTGGAACAATTCGATGAGTGGGTTGGGGAGGCCTCATACTCCTTCGCCCGCAGTTGTCGGAATGCAACAGGAGAGCAATGGCCACGCGCTGCATGCTCCAGTGCTGGTTTTGAACGCGTCATACGAGCCGATTAACGTGTGCGCGGCGCGACGGGCCATCGTGCTGGTGCTGAAGGGCGTTGCCATGACCGAAGAAGAGAACGGACACTTTCTGCATGCCGCTCGTCTGGCGCTTCGCGTACCTTCAGTTATCCGATTGCTGGAATACCGGCGAATCCCGCACCAGAGCCGGGCATTGTCTCGCAAGAACATTCTGCTGCGTGACCGCAATACCTGCCAATACTGCAGCGAAGTCCTCCCCTCGAGCGAGTTGACGCTCGATCACGTGGTGCCGCGCTCGCGCGGGGGAGCTTCCACCTGGGAAAATCTGGTGGCCTGCTGCCATCTTTGTAACCGCCAGAAGGGTAACCAACTTCCCCCCGAAGCCGGCATGAGGCTCATGCGGGAGCCGCGCGCGTTCAACCTGCACACCAGCCGTCACATCATGCGCCTGATGGGCCGCTCGGACGACAAGTGGCGGAAGTATCTTTTCTATTGAGCTCTACGGCTTTACCGATTTTTCCTGCGCCTGGGTTGTCGATGACACTCGCTGGTAATTCGTAAACTTCAAGGTTTGCTTGATTCGCACATCACTTCGATTGAAGTGTAAGGTGTCGTCGGCCGAAGAAAAAGTTGGGAACCAATATTTTCCATCGATCTGCTCGCGCCAGGTGGTAAAGCGAGGGAACAGATTTTCCTCTAGCCGCTTTTTCTTCATGATTTTGATATCGGGCACCGATTTTCCCGTGTTCTTCACGATCTGAAAGTCTTGGTCGTCCACCCAGATGCGTCCCTGAAAATAGCGTTTGTCCTTTTCGATCTTTTTGGGTGCGACGTCAAACACGTAGCAATGCAATTCATCCATCTTCTGCTGGCCGAGGTAGCTCAGATCGTATTCAGGTAATTCATCCTTGCTTACGGTGAAGGATGAACGGGTCTCCAGATCGTCCAGGTCCTCTTTCGACATCTGGATGCCGGCTTGCGGTGAAAACACTACTTGCTTGATGCGCTTTCCGTTCTGGTAACGGATGTCTGCGACTTGCCGATATTCGCCGAGTTCGCTCTCAGCATCCAGAGCCTGTTGTTTTACGGTTTGTCGGAAGGTGTACTGCTCACGCACATTTTTCCATTCTTTTTCTTTGGCGGTGAAACGCTGGATAACCTGCTCCGGCGTCATGTTTTTGGGCGGAGATTTATCCAGCTCTCCCTCCTGTGCTCGCAGTCCGGCATGCAGCCCAAGGAGTGTGATCAGGAGGGCAACGCTGGCTCGCCGCACTTCGGAAGGCAAGCTGCTCATGAGGGCGTAGTCTAATCGAACCGCGCCTCTATGTCAGCGGAAAGCCAATTTCGGTTCTGAAGAAAAGCCTGCCGGGAAGTGCGGCGGGCGTTGGATTCTCGAGACGCTAGCTACTTCTGAGGTTTGGTTTCCTTGGGAATCTCCTTACCCTCATAGGTGATTTTCACCTTGGATCCGAAGCGCTGATAGTTCTCATACTTCACAATTTCGCGAATATGCACGTCGCCGGTCTGGAAATGTAGGATGTCATCAGCCTTGGTGTAAGTCGGAAACCAATACTTGCCGTCAATCTGCTCCCGCCAAGTGGTGAATTTGGGGAAGAGATTTTCATTGTTCTTGCTATGGATATCGGGTACAGGTTTGCCAAAGGTCTTAACAATTTGGAAGTCGCGGTCATCGACCCATATGCGTCCCTGGAAATATCGTTTACCCTTTTCGATTTGTTTGGGAGCAATATCGAAGACATAGGTATGTAGTTCGTCTTCCTGTTGCTGGCCAACATAAAGGATTTGATACTCAGGAATCTCGTCACTACTCAGCACGAAGGGCAACCGGTGCCGGATATCGCTGATGTCTTCCGGCGAGACAGAGATCTTTTCCAGTGTGGACTGCGGAGCAAAAGTGACGTTCTCCAGACGTTTTCCCTTGTCGTCAAAAACTACGTTGAAAACCTCCTGGTACTCCCCAGTTACGGTATCGCCATCGACGGTTTGCACCTTTACCGTCTGTTTGTAGGTGTACTGGTCACGAGCTTCTCTAAATTCCGTTTCCTTGGCGGCGAATCGCTCGATGATGGCTTCTGGTGTGGTCCCTTTCGGCGGCGTGGGATCGAGTTGACCTTCCTGCGCCGCCACGTTAAGTGCCAGTGGTCCGAACAAGCAAACTGTGACTACCGGAAGAAAGAGAATACGTTTGATTAAACTTATAAACATCAAATGAAAACCTTGGAGAAAGATTTTGTCGAACCGCCGCTTCATCCGCTGCCCGCCGGGCGCTTTCCGCTCAACTGGCGTGACGCAAAAGACAATCGTACCCTATCTATTAGAGTGCGCAGCCCGACGTAAAGTTGCCGGAAAAACGCTGTGACCTGAGACTTGGGCCCCACGACCCGAGAGCTGAGCCGTTTTGGTTTAAACTACCCGTTCCATGGGAGGCAGATCATGCGTCGTCTTGCCGTCGTCGTTGCGGTACTGGTGTGGGTTGCCCCGGCTTTCGGGCAGACTAAACATCCATTCACCTTTCAAGACCTGATGTCGCTCAAGCGCGTGGCCGAGCCCGTAGTGTCGCCTGACGCGAAGTGGATCTTATTCAGCGCCGTGGACGTGAACCTGGAAGCGAACACCAAGACACCGCATGTGTGGGTGGTGGCGACGGCGGGTGGAGGGGAGCGCGAAATCATTACAGCTCAGGATGCCGATCGTCCTCGCTGGGCGCCGGATGGCAAACGCTTTCTATTCCTCTCAACCAAGGAAGGTGGTTCGCAGGTCTGGATCGCGGACTTTGATAATTCTTCTGGCTCGGTGACGGGAACTCACAAGTTGACATCGATTGCTACTGAAGTGGACGGACCCCTCTGGTCTCCGGATGGAAAGAATATTCTCTTTGCTTCAAATGTGTATCCGGAGTGTAAGGACGAGGCCTGCAATCAGAAGAAGCTCCAGGAATCCGCACAGACAAAGATCAAGGCTCTGATCTTTACCCATTTGCTGTACCGCCATTGGAACGGCTACAAAGAGAGCAAACGCAGTCATCTGCTGATAATTCCGGCCGAGGGAGGCGCGAGTCGCGATCTCACTCCGGGCGACCACGACGTTCCGCCGTTTAGTTTGGGCGGACAAGACGATTACGCCTTTTCCCCCGACGGCCAGGAAGTTTGTTATACCTCGAATCACGATGAGGAAGAAGCTATCAGTACCAATAATGATCTGTTTATTGTTTCGGTGAACGGCGGCCCGGCAAAGAAGATCACTGATAATCCCGCCAGTGATTCGACGCCGCTTTATTCTCCGGATGGGAAGTACATCGCGTACCGCGGGCAAGTGCGACCCGGGTATGAGAGTGATCGCTTCCGGCTGATGTTGTATGACCGCAAGACTGGCGAGAAGAAGGATCTAACTGAGAACTTTGACCGCTGGGTCGGAAGCTTTATCTGGGCGCCGGATTCAAGGATGATCTACTTCAGCGCGGAGCATAAAGGCCACAACCTGATTTACGCGGTCGAAACGAGGCCGGCCACCGGGTCCGACACGCGACACAACGACTTCTCCAAACGTGTCCTTGTGGCCGGCTATAACGATGACCTTGCGGTGACTCCAGACGGGAAGAGCTTAGTCTTCAGCCGCATGTCGATCAGCGCACCGAACGAAATCTATCTGAGTGATATGGCCGGGAGCGGGTGTCCCGCCAAGACTGGCGATGTAGATCCCGGAAAGGAGGATTGTTCCTTGAACAAGGACCGAGCCATCACTCGGGTCAACGATCCGCTGCTTTCTAAAATCAGCATGCAGAAGATCGAGTCTTTCTGGTTCACCGGTGCGGAGAACGCCAAAGTCGAAGGCTTCGTGGTCAGGCCGCCCGACTTCGATCCCAACAAAAAATATCCAGTCAAATTCCTCATCCATGGCGGGCCGCAGGGGGCCTGGGGTGATGACTGGAGCTATCGCTGGAATCCGGAACTTTTCGCTGCCAACGGATATGTCATCGTGATGATTAATCCCCGCGGGTCAACCGGATATGGTCAGAAGTTCATTGACGACATCAATGGTGACTGGGGTGGGCGCGCCTTTGAAGATCTGATGAAAGGGCTGGATTACGCGGAACGTACGTACCCATTTATCGACAAAGAGCGTGAGTGCGCGATGGGCGCGAGCTACGGCGGATACATGGCGAATTGGATTCTGGGCCATACCAACCGTTTCAAGTGCATCGTGTCGCACGATGGGATGTTCAATTCGGAATCAGCCTGGGGAACGACCGAGGAGTTGTGGTTCAACGAATGGGAGTTCAAGGGAACTCCGTACAATAATCGCGAACTCTATCGCAAGTGGTCTCCACATCTCTTCGCGACGAGCTTCAAGACGCCCACCCTTGTCATTCACAGCCAGCTCGATTACCGGCTCGATGTTTCGGAAGGCTTTCAGCTCTTTACCACTCTGCAACGGCTGAAGATTCCATCGAAAATGCTCTACTTCCCGGATGAGGGCCACTGGATACTTAAGCCGCAAAACAGCCAGCTCTGGTACAAGACGGTGAATGATTGGGTAGACCAGTGGATTGGGCACAGCCACTGACAACCTCATGCTTGGCGGCAGAGCGGATGTTGTCATTTCAGTTCCGATCGGATGGCAAGCTTCGTCCTCCCATGAGCGGCACCTCTGTGCGCACGACCAGTCCCAGGATTGATCGGCGACAGCGATTCCAGCGTGAATTGCAGAGTGCTCGTTCCGCTAGTTGTTGTCCCCACAATCAGGGTGGATCCCTGAAGCCCCCCATTCGAGGGCTGTGTCGTAGCCAAACCATTGGCATCGGAAGGCACCGATGCCTGCGAGGACGAAAGAATAATCGGCATCGCATTATGAGTGATGATGGTGTCCCCCGTCGTCAGTATCGGCGCGCTGCGGGTGGGCCGGGTGACGATGGATTCAAAGATCACATTGGCCGCTCGCACTGGGTTGGGGGGCGTCGACGAATCCGTTACTCGGACGATCACAGGCTGAAAATTCTGGCCGATGCTTACCACCTGCACGCTTCCCGCAACCGGTTCCAGCCGAAGTGACGAAGCCGGAACGGCAGTCGCGTAGAAACTCTGGCAAGGTTTGTCTCCTGGTTCCACACAAGCGCTGACCTGCACGTCTCCGGCCAGCGCGGAGAGTGTAAGCGTAGTCACGGAGAATCCGTTGTTGTCAGTCGTGGTGGTGCTGGCGCTAAGCGTGCCTGACCCTTTGATGAGCTGATAATTGACCACCTTTCCACCCAGGGGAGCGCCGTTGGACAGTACGCGCGCTGTGAGAATGACATTGACACTGGCGCCTTGGGCAATCCACGCGGATGGTGAAGCTAGGACTAGATCGAGAGCCGAAGAAACTCCCAGAAGCGTGGTTTGCACTTGTTTGGGAGCTGTATACGATGCCGGAGCCAGAACCGCAGATATTGTCATCACTGCCGCCGTAAGGACTGTTACGCGGGTGGAAACTTGACCACTTTCGTCCGAAAGCAAGGTACAACTGCTTCCCCCTCCACAAGCCGCGAAAGATACCGCAGGCGTGGCGGTGAAAAATACGCTAGCCCGTGCCACTGGAGTCAGGCCGTCTGCTGTGAGCACTTGCACTCGGATCGGATTTGGAGCCTCTCCACCGACCGGCGTTGCTGGATTTGAGCCCGCTACCAGGCGAATGATGTCGTCCGAGGCGGCACCATACGTAACAGCATTTGTCATCAGGGAAGCGGAGCCAGTTGCCGGATCACTGAGCGCGACGCTCTGAGTCCCATCCGCCATGGCGGGCGCAGTTGCGGTGACCTGGTTCGCGGATACGGCCAGTAGCGCTGCGTTCGCGGTTGCGATACTAATGACGGTATTGGAGCGGAAGCCCAACCCTTGAATCGCAAGCGCCGTTCCGCCCGCGACACTGGCTCGCGCCGGGAGCACTCTGTCGCCGTAGAAAACGCGCGCGCGGTAGCGAAAATCCGGACGTCCATCGCTACGATAGTCAGCGATCCCCAGACGGAAATCCGTCGTAGCCAATAGGACAGCATCCAGCCGGGTCATACCGAAATTCAAGGTGTTGAAGGCTAGCGGCGTGGATGCGGGAGCACCGTTTCCCCCCGGATCAGAAAGTGCCCAGATGCCGATCACAGGAAGAGATTTGTTTTGGGATGCAGTCCCTGATTCGTCAAGCGCTGTCACCTCGACGGAGAGCGTTCGATTGCTCTGTCCAGAAAACCAGAAGTAGTCGACGTTGCCATACCCACTTAGCCCCGCCAGCCATTCACCAACACTAGGCAAGGGCGCGGGCGACGCGTAATCCACCGGTTCGAACCAGTCCGGAGGGTGCACCGCACTGCTCTGCATCAGGATGTCTTGCAGTGCGTCGCCGCCTTTGCTCACCGTAACCACGATTGGCACGGTCGTTCCCGAAGGTTGTACCTGCCACGGCCCATACGGTCCCACGGCTTGCGACCATAGCGGATCAATTGCCTCCACAGTAAGTTCGTATCGTGCGCTGCCGCTGCTATCGGGAATCTCCAGCCCCGCCACATCAAACGCTCCCTCGACAGCGGCATCATCGGAGCCAAACCGGTCAAAAGGTTGTCCCGTACCATCATTGGGGCCGTTCACGGGATTTCCAGCATAGCCGCGAAACAGGAATCCAGAAACCGACGCTGCTGCATACGTCCGCGAAGGCAGACCAGTAATTGGATCGATCCATCGCGCCATGACATTGACGCCCTGCATGGGTTGTGCCGGCTGGCCGGTTGCATCCACGAAGTGAACCGTGCCATGAATGCGAATTGTGTTTTCGAAGAAAAGCAGTTTGCCGGGAAAGTTGGACTGATTTTGCGGAGTGACCGGATACAGCCTGGAAAGCGATGCTCGGTCGTCCATTTTTGGCAGATCAGGATTTGTGTAGCAGATGGAAATCGGAGCGCAACTCACGCCGTCCGCTGCATGCATGATCGTGAACCCAGCGTAATCGGCTGCGGTAGGCGGGGGAGTCCCCGTGATGACATTTACGTTGACCTGCGACCAGTCGAGTCCGAGCACGCGGCCGAGCATCCGAACCAGACGATACTTCACGTCAGGTAATTGAGAAGAAGTCTGAGCACAGTTGCCATTGATAATCACCAGCGCATGCAACAAATGAGCGTCCGTACTGAGGTTGTCAGTCCCGCCGAACACCGCGTTGGTAAAACAGTAAAAAGTGTCGCCCGCTCCGGAGCCAAGCAACGCGCTGGTTACCGCTCCGTCGCTGTCGTACACGATAGCCACGGGCTTGTTCACCGCAGTGGGGAGGATATCCGAGGGCATGGTGAACGTTCCGTCGCCGTTTGCGATCACGTTTGTCCCGTTCACATCCTCGGCAAGCTGTCCCGCAAGCGTGCTGGCAACGGCCGCTGTGGTGATGGAAGTCCAGCGGCTGAAAGCATCCGCGACAAAGGCGTCCGCACCCGCGTGTAGCAGCAGCGGGCTGAGGTCGCCCTGGTCGGTGTAATAGGTGATTGCGCCTTGCGCCCAGGTTAGAGGAATACCCTTTGTGCCGGCATCGAAGTAGCTGACTCCGGCGACGTAGTGCGGCCCCCCGGCGCTCCCCATTTGGGGGAGAAACAGGATTAGAAATACCGCTAGCAGAATGTAGCCAAATAACCATAGAAGCCGGACAAGTTTCGAGCGCTTTGGCTTCCGGCTGACGCGGTTGGCGAGAGGGTGAAAGTCCAGTCGATCTGCGGCTCGAGGACGAGAAAGAAAATGAGCTCCCATCGCTACTCCTCGACCATTCGCCGGATAGCGCGCGCAAAATCACCGCTAGTCACTCGGGACTTTCGTCGCAGGCGGACCGCAACAGGGTCCGAATCCAAGGATGCGATGCGATCCTGCAAATTAATTTGTCCGGCCTTATCAACGGCAAAGCGACCCAATACGCCAGCGACCGGGCTGGTCAATCCCAATTTGCTGGGACGATAAAGAAACAACAAGACCCGTTCGCCAGTACGATAGCGTTCGCCTTGCTCCCACAGGCCGCCCCATTCGCGAATCACCAACGTCTGCCCGCGGTGGACGCCTCGAATGCCCTGCTCTACCTGGAATGTGATTTTTACTGTGGCTACATCCGGAGTTGCCCTAGCGGCTACGCGCTCAATCGCGCTGACTTTGCCGGCAAAAATGTAGCCGGAGCTCCGTGTCAGTTGGCGCAAGCTGGGCGCAGAGCTAAAACTTTGCGCGGTCACCTGTAAAGAAAACACATACAGAAAAACGAGGATGATTCCAGGTTTGTAGATTTTGGAAATCGATGAAGACATAGCAAGCCTCGGGTAAGAAATTGAGGCCAGTCTCCGACGTGGGTAATGTCCATTCTAGACAGCGGTTGCGTATCCGAATGTGCCGATAGTCACTGCCTGGTGTGACAGCAGGCAACCAGCAAGGATTCTGAAGAAAATTTCATGAATAACTTTTCTCCCGTTATTTTCAGAGACTTGCAGCGGCAACCGCTTGCGTTGAGGGTCCAGACCATGATGGTCGAAGGCAACGGTTGTCGGGAATTTGCTAAAACGTTTCACTTGGTGCTTTTCTTCTCTTGCCAGATCGAGAGTTCCTGAATATTATCTCTTGCTCGCTGAGGCAGTTCGAGCAGCGAGCGCAAACTTCAGGTTGATGTTTCGTGATTTGGCAATCGAACCTAGCGCCACGTCGAAAGGCTCCGGAGTTCTACGCCGCATTCTTTGCCGGCAGGCGTAGAACTCCGGAGCCTTTCTCGTAGACACCGGGTCGGCGGTGCACGGAATTTCCACCTGTCATGCTTGCCCGCCTCCTTTGAGGGGATGGTTAGTTGCTTGGGCTTCGCAAAGGCTGCGGAGAATTTAAATCATTGTAAAGGTGCGAAAGGAGTTCTTTGTGAGAGAGAAGGGTACAGTAAAGTGGTTCAATGGGGCGAAGGGGTACGGCTTTATCCAGCGCTCCACGGGGGAGGATGTCTTCGTCCATTTCTCCGCAATCCAGGAGAACGGTTACCGCACCCTCAACGAGGGCGAAACCGTGGAATTCGATCTGCTGAAAGGCCCCAAAGGCTTCCAGGCGGGTAACGTAGTCCGCGTGTAAAAAATCCTACTCCGATTCCTTACCCTCTTGGCTTCGGCTGAGAGGGTTTATTATTTATGGAGCATCGAATGTTCTACTGAATCTCGAGTGAGACTAAATCTCCGTCGACTTTGCCGCCCGCCTTGTAATTCGCCGACACCGGACGATTTTTCCATTCGCATGAAAACTCATCGGCGCCGATGACCAGCATCGATTTGTAATTCTCGGTGCGCAACTTCATCGTTTTTGTTCCCGCTGAAACCGTTAGGACTGCAACGGGTGCCGAGGCGCAATCCACACTCACCAGCTTGCCCTTCAAGAATTTGATTGGACGCTTGTCTTGCCGAGCTGGTTGGGCGGGAACGGTTTGCTTTTCGGTGGCGGTTTCATCGTCTTCCTCTTGTGTGTCTTGTTTGGCCGGGGCGGATTTCGAGGGTGCGCGTGGCTTCGCCATAGCGGATGTTGAGTTCTCCGCTTTGGCCGCCGTTACAGTTTGCTGTGGCATCAGGCCATATTTCTTCAGGGTAGGAAGATCTTCCAGGTTCTTCCGGGCACCGCGGGCAATTTGCGGATCTTGACTGGCTTTGAGGCGCTCAAGCAATGCCGTAGCAGCATCCCACTTTTTACCGGCCATGTAAATCTGCGCCATATTCAGTAAATAACCTTGGTTGCGAGGACTGAGTTGGATCGCCGCCCGCATAGCCTCCATTGCGGAGTTCACGCCGCCGCCTTCCACACGGGCCATGGCCAACATGCTGTAGGCCTCAGCCATTTCCGGATTCCAGTCGAGCACAGCCCGTAGATCTTGCATCATGTTCGAGAGACCTTGAAATGGATGTCCGCTGGATTCGGCCGCGTGATACTTCACCAATGCCAGGTAGTAGCGCACCCAGGGATCCTGGCCATCGAGTTCAAACGCGGTGGAAAGTTCTTCCGTCGCCGCATCGTATTCTTTGCTTTGCAAATGCATCCAGGCCAGGGCGCGATGTGCGATCGCATTTTCCGTTTTCGGCTGATTAATCAGGGCATTCAATTCCAGCACGGCTTGCTGTCGATGTTCGGGTAGGCGCACCATGATTTCTGCAATCAAAGCTCGAGCATCTGTATCCGGCACTTGTCGAGTGCTGGTCCCGATGTTGTCCACCGGAAGCGGGAATTGCGACACGGCTGAAGATGATTTGGGTGCGTTCGACGATGGCGGGCCGGTCTGAGTTTGAAGCGAAGATCCGAGAGAATGAAAGTAGTCTTTCAACGCCTGGCCAAACTGTGCTGACGTCATGCCGTAAGCTTGCTGAATCGCTTGTTCCACTGAGAGCTTTTGGTTTTCCACCAGATCAAAATAGGTTCCCGTTTCGGAGAGCTTGTTTTTATTGAGCAGGTAGTGCATCGCAATCCACGATTGCGCGTAAAACATCGTGTGGTAAGAGCCTTCTGGTTGGTTCGATGTCTGATGCCGCGCGGTAAAGAGGTCAGAGATCGCAATCCAGCCCTGCGTGCTCAGGAGTTCGCTCAGCGACTTCGGAGGATTGCGAACTTCCGCCGGATGTGCCTGCACATCCTGCTTGCGTGGGACTGTTATTTCAGGATCGCTGCCGATCTGGGCTTGCTTGTTGTCCAGCTTAAGACTGGAGAAGTATTCCGCAAAACCCTCGTCGAACCAATCCTGAGTTGGCGGGTAGTTGTGGTTCAGTAACAGATGAGCGAATTCATGAGTGACACCGCGCCAGGGATCCTCCTCGGACAGATTGAGAACGATATAGTTGCGGTCCTCGCCGGCTAGGAAGAATGCGGGTAAGGAGATGAGCTGCCCGTCGCGGATGGGCGCGTTCTGCGCGTACTCTTTGTCGGTCTTGAAGGCAATCACATCCAGCGGTTCCGGCATGTTGACGCGGGTCTTCATTAACAGTTGAGCAAACACGGTGCGCATCTGTTCCAAGCGCACGGCGATTTCGCGCCCTTTGTTATCGCCCCCATCGGTGAGAACGGAAAAATGTGAAGAGCTTACCCGGATCCAGTGCGGCTCAGCGTCATTAGAGAATGCCAGGGATGACAAAGCGGATCCGAATAAGAGAAGAGGAAGACCCACTCGCAGGAGCCAAAATATTCGAGTAATGGAAAATGAGATTTTCAAGCCCTCAAATGCTACCACGCAACTTTCGGGGAGGTGCAGGCAGGAAGCCGCATGTGCCTGGAGAAAAAAAGGCCTCCAGGCTCGACTCCTGGAGGCCACTTCGCCCTCTACCGCCACTGAACTATGGCGAGGCAAACACAGATTGCACCCCACGCAGAATTTCTAATTCGTGACTCCTATTCAAGTTAGAACTGAAGCAAAGCCAGTTGGTTGCCTGGCCTAGGCCAATGAAAGTTTTCGCTGCGCCCAGCGGGCATGCTCTGCGACGACCGGATCCTCGTCTTTAATTAACTGATCGAGCACCGGTTTGAAACTCGAAGCTCCGCTATTTCCCATTGCGATCGCGGCATTACGCCGCAGCCCCGTTCTTTTGGTCCGGCGCACCGCCGCGCCGCGAAATGTGCGTTGAAATTCCTCGCCGCTCATCTCCGCTAACCACGCGAGCGCAGGATTCACCAGTCCTTCTCGCGGTTGGAATTCCGTTGCAGTGGTGGCTGGCGCCTTGCGATTCCAGGGACACACATCCTGACAGATGTCGCAGCCAAAGACATGGTGGCCCATTGCGCCCCTTATCTCTTCAGGAATCGCGCCGCGCTTTTCAATCGTCAAGTAAGAGATGCACTTGTTGGAATCGAGTTGATACGGTGCAATCAGAGCATCCGTGGGACAAGCATCAATGCAGCGTGTGCAGCTTCCGCAGCGATCCGGAGCAGGCAGATCAGCTTCCAGCTCCAGCGAAGTCAGAATGACTCCCAGGAACAACCACGACCCGATCTTCTGATTCAGAATGCATGTGTTCTTACCGATCCAGCCAACTCCCGCGTATTTGGCATACACACGTTCCACGAGAGGCCCGGTGTCCACATAGCAACGAGTTTGAAGTTGATCGGCAGGGATTGGATTTCCGCTCGCAGAATGATTCGTTGCAGCCGTCAGCGAAGCCTCGACACCACGCAGCTTCTTCATCACCGTCTGGTGATAATCCTCCTGTGCCCAGGCGTATCTTGAAATCCATCCTCGCTTGGGCTCGCTTACTTGGGTAGATAGTGGTTGTGCGGTGTTGTAGTTGATGGCGCAAACAATCACGCTGCGAGCCCAGGGAATCGTGGATCGTAGAGAGGCGCGTTTCAGTTGCCCAGCTTCGTCTCGCGTTTCCATGTATTTCATCTCACCCGCGTGGCCGGCGCCGATCCAATCCGCAAACCGCTGCAGTTCGGGAAAGTCTCGCACCGGAGCGATGCCCGCAAGCTCAAATCCAGCGTCGCGAGCAGCCTGTTTGACGAATGCAGTGATGTCGGAAAGAAGAGGCATGGCTGAAAAACGGCAGGAAGGCTTCAGATGTTAGGTTACGGCCAGAAACCACTAACTAGAAACTCGAAACTTGATATTAAACTACACACCCAGTTTCTTTACTTCCTCGTTGTAATACTTTCGGTACAGGATGTCCCATTCCTGGCTGCCTTCTAGAATTGTACGCTTCTGGTTTTCGATCTTATGCCGTGCTGCCTGGTCGATTTTTTCTTCCTGATTCAGCAGGTCTTCCAAGATCTTTCGCACTTCCAGCCGGAGTGTGTTTCGGTCTTCGAGAAACTCAACCTCGCTCATCTCCGCGAGAGCGTCGGTGACCACGTGCGCCACCTTATTTACTTTGTCGCGGCTAACTCTCACAGCACGGCCTTGTATTTGCGGACCAATTCGTTCTTCACTTTGCGAAACATCTCCTGATAATTTGCGCCGCTTTTGCGCATTTCGTCCGAATAGGCTTCCAGGATCACTCGCACTTCGTCGTTGATCCGGTCCTCAAGAGTTAATTCCTCGAGCATGGAAGCATGCACCTTTTGCGTTAATGCAGAAACGTCCTTGGTCTCAATGAACTCGCCGGCAAGCAATTTTTTGGTGAGTTCGCGGGCCAGATAGCCCACATATTCTTTCGAAAGAAGCATGATGCGGATCGAGGGTGTGTTGTGAAACAGGTAGTGTAGCACAGGGAGCAGTCAGCACTCATGGGCAGCACTCAGCACTCAGCACTCAGCATTCAGCCCTGAGGGCCTAACTGAGGTGCATACAAGAGCCCAAGCTAGGTGGGGTTTTTCTCTATCTCCTATCACCGTAAAGGGCTGAATGCTGAGTGCTGAGTGCTCGTAGCTGCCGTCTGCAGAGGAACTCCCTCCCCTAGTATCCCATCCACTAAAAGTCATACAATGCTGACTTACCCAGAATCCTCTTATTATGTCTCCCGCGCCTGACGATCTGTCCAGCCTCAAAGACGATATGATCGCCTTCATCGAAGGACATGGCATGCGCCGATTCCACGGCTACGTGGACTATGAAGAAGTGCCCAGCGTGATGTGGAAATCGGAGGACAATCCCGATAGCTGGAAAGATTTCGTGGAACTCGCCAAGGCGGCCAGCGCGCCTTTCCTTATTACTGACTCTTGGACATTGAAGCGCGAAGAGCTGGAACAGCTTCTTCAGCGTCTGGCAAACACCGAATTTACAAATGATGAAGACATGGAAGATGCACGCTGGCTGCGTACTTATGTAGGCAAGACCGGATTTGTGCAGCTCGCCTTTGCCCACGAAGGAATCATGCTGGTTTATGAGTCTTCGACTCCCTGGTATGACCACTATCAGCGCTTGCTCGAGGTCGCCGAAGACTTTGGCGGCATTCCCATCGACGAACCCGATCAGGATGACGAAAGCTAGCCGTGCGCTGGATTCTGCGAACCGCCGAGCTGGCTCGGGTCCAGGATCTTGGTGAAAATCTGCGCTCAGATTCCGCGCTTGGCCTGAACAATCCCCACCTGGCATTAACCCTGGCTCGGCTGCTGGTGCTGCGTGGCATCACAGATATTGAATCCGCCCGTCACTATCTCGCACCTTCGCTTACACATTTGCACTCTCCTTATCTGATGACCGGCATGAAGGCGGCTATCGATCGATTGGAAGCAGCCATCGAGGGCAAAGAAGGCATTTTGATTTACGGCGACTACGACGTGGACGGCACCACCGCAATTGTCATTCTCAAGACCGCCATCGAACTCTGCGGCGGTGCTGCCGACTTCCATGTTCCGCACCGTATTCGCGAAGGGTACGGCATGAAGGATGATGTCATCGAGCGCGCCGCTGCGGCTGCTATTCGCCTCATCATCAGCGTCGATACCGGAATCCGCGCTCTTGAT
>Ga0193750_1000212_pt1 | contig 16693 bp, 18 predicted proteins | sample L1c1metaG_FD_160569 | JGI IMG/M metagenome (GOLD analysis project Ga0193750, IMG submission 160569) | Soil microbial communities from a riparian zone of the East river system, Colorado, United States - L1c1 | ecosystem: Environmental > Terrestrial > Soil > Riparian zone | place: USA: East River... | reverse complement strand
AATGCCTTAGGCCATAAAGGCGATGTGGGAGGCGACGATCTCCGCACTATCAGGGGTTCGTAACTTGCTGCTGTCCAACGGGCACTGGATGCATTTCCGGCTCTTCGGGCATGACAATCCAGGCAATGAGATAGGACACCAATCCGATGCACGGAGGCCAGAACAAGAGGATGAGCCACAACACGCGCACCAGCGTGACATCGAGATCAAAATATTCGGCAAAACCGGCGCACACGCCGGCGATTTTGCGATTCGTACGTGAACGGAGCAGCCGCTTGCGCCCGATCACTCCACCCACACGAGTGCCGCAGTAGGCGCAAAGGTGGGCATCGTCCTGAATTACCTTCCCACAATAATTGCAATACATCGGTTTCCTCCCGCGATGTAGGATACGCTCGGCTGGACCAAAAAGTTCCGGATTTGTTATTCCTGTCGGTACGCCTCTTTCATGCGTTTACGAGCGGTCTCGGCTGGAGCAGTATTCACATTGGTCGCAACCACCGCCTGATATTTCTGAAGGGCAAGTTCGCGTTTTTTCAGCACATCGTACATTTCGCCCGCCCCCAGGTTGGCTTTCTGCAACACCTCTGGGTCGGGTTTCTGAATCTGGTTTACCTGCTCATAGGCCGATGCCGCGCCGGCATAGTCTTTCTGGGCGCGCAGCAAATCGCCCAGGCTCAGTGCCGCTAACTCATAATGCAAATCAGGATAAAGTCCGTCGCGCCCAGACTGCAAGATCCTCTGGTAGGCGCTGGCAGCCTCTGAATTGCGTCCCGATGCGCGCAACAGGTTTCCTTGCTCCAGAGCGATCAACAGATTTTGCGGATACTGGGGCACCAGAGCGTCCGCAATTTCCAGGGCTTCGGGATATTTGTGCTCCCGGCGCAGGAACAGGAGCAAAACAATTTTTGCGTCTGTGCTGGTTTCTCCGCTGCCAGCGGCGGCTTCCCGGAGATAACGGATCCCTTTGTCTTTGTTGCCGCCCTGCCCTATCACCTTAACTAGGATTTTGACTCCCCAGGGCAAACTACCCAGCACGTAATTATGCGCACCTACAATCAATTTCGCATCGGTGTAGTCGGGGGAAAGTTCTAACACCTGCTCGTGATCATTGCGCGCGCCCACCGCACTCTTCAGCGCCGCGTACCAGGAGCGCTCGACCAGCGCAGTGTAAGTGGACAATTGTCCACGCGTGACACCACGAGCGTACAGAGCGTCAACATCTTTGGCATTCGCAGCCAGACGCTTTTCCTCGAGACTGCGCGCTTGCTCCACTAACTCTTTGATACGTGCTTGCACCTTGGGGTCCGCAGGTCGATGCGCCGTGGCTACAAAGCTGTCATTGGCATACTCGCCGCTGTTCAATACTCCCATGCGATAGAGTTCCTGGAAGAGCACTGCGGTCAAAAGATGGTTCACGGCAAAGGGATCATCGGGATGTTTCTGCAACACCTGCTCGAATTCCGAAATCGATCGCGCGTAATCCATGTTGTAGAAGTGGTCGAAGGCAGAATTGTTAAGAGGATCAGCGGGACGGAAGGAGAGCTGCGCGCGTGCCTGTGCGGCGGTGATGGCCGTCACGACCATCAACAAGCAAAGGAACAGGAAGCACCGGGGAAACAACATCGGAGCCTCCGAGGTGAGTTGCTGCCCAGTTTACCCGAAGCGAACCTGCCGGGTCGCGTACCAAGAACGTCACGGGCGTTTCCGGGCGGGAACCAGAATAGCTCCTATAATCGGGCAGCTAATCTTTCTAAGTGACGGGGTAATTCTTGCTCGGCTTTCTCTCCCAAGGAATCCGCAAGGATGGCAAGTTCCTCGGTCAAAAGGGGTTACGCGACCATGGTTTTGGCCACTGGCTTGCGATGATAGTAGTGAGGAATTCCGCATGGCTGAACTAGTACACGACGCGCAGCACGAGTTTTGGCGCCCTCCCGTAGCTTCCCAAGTTGCCGCCGCTCCCGCCATGCTTGAGGCCTGCGATGGCTGTGGCACGGAATTCATGGTAGCGGCGCGATTCTGCCATGTTTGCGGCACGTCTCGTCAAGCCCAACAGGCTGGCGCTGCGGTTGGGCCTGGTTGGACACGTCATCTGGAGTTTCAGAACATCAAGCGAACGCTGGGTTTGTCCACCGCTTCCCTGATCGCTTTCTCTATTGGCTTGTTATGCCTTCTGGCAGTGATGGGTGTCGGTATTGTTTATACGGTGCAGAGCTTCGCTGATTTTCAAGCCATTCAGTACTATCGCGTGCAGTGGCTACTGGCGGCAGTTGCCGCATTCCTGGCTGGGATCCTGCTGAATCGAACCACGAATTCCAAGACCTAGTTCAGAATCGCTGCCATCACGTTCCCATCTAGTTCACACCAAGACTTTCATTGCGGTTCCTATTTCCACTCTCAATTCACCGGCTCCGGATCCGCGATGATAGTTCGCCGCTGCTGGTGCATACGATAGAGATGATGCACCGGGCCAATGCCTCTGCCCATGGGATGAGCATGGACGATGGCCGCTGACACGTACGCCTTGGCGAGTAACACCGCTTCCGGCAGTCCTCTCCCTTGAGCCAGGTGACAAGTCACGGCGGTGGCGAAAGCACATCCGGTGCCGTGTGTGGAAGTTGACCTCTGGCGGTCAGACTTGAAAATTTCCTGCTCGATGCCACGCTTAGTAGTGAAGCTCAATAGATCGATTGCCTTCTCCAGATGGCCACCGGTAATCACCACTGCGGCCGCTCCCATGCTGTGAAGCTTGGCAGCCGCCGTCCGCATCTGCTCCACATTGGTAACCGGCAATGCGGTCAGGCTGGAAGCTTCGTCGATGTTGGGTGTCACGACCGTCGCCAAGGGCAACAGCTTCTCCTTCATGAACTGGATACCGCTCGCGTCCAGCAGGCTAGCGCCTGAGGATGACTTCAAAATCGGATCCAGGACAATGTTCCCCAGATCTCGATGCGCTAGAAAGTCTGCTACTGCGTGGACGACTTTCTCCGAACTCAACATTCCAATGTGTACAGCTGCGATTTCCAGATCCGCCGCCAGTTCTTCAAGAGTCTCGGTCACCAGCGCGGTTTCGACTGGTTGAACCCGGCGCACGCCCGCGGTGGATTGCACCGTCAGCGCGGTAATACACGACACGCCGTAACAACCGTGGGCAGCGATAGTCTTGATATCAGCGGTAACGCCGGCGCCGGAGCTAGGATCGAAACCGGCAATGGATAAGACGACGGGAGGCTGGGCCATATGGGGAATCTATCGAAAGCAGTGGCTAGTGGCTAGTGGTCAGTGGGCAGTGATCGGTGGTCAGCGGTCAGTGAATCGAGTTCTCAAGTCGTATCAGGGCATCGCTTCAGCGATGCCGGAACGTCTCAATAGTCGATGCGCCTTCAGGCGCTGCGACACCCTCAGCGCCTGAAGGCGTGCCCTGATACGTTTCCCTCTTCCCAACGGTTTTTTCTGACCACTGGCCACTGACCACTAGCCACTTCCTTTCGTAACGGCGATCGCCATTTCCAAGTTGCTGAAACTAGGGGTAACCTGTTACTTTATCTCCAACCCATTGAATTCATTGTAGTTGTAATAATTTCATTCGCCTCGAGCGGTGGTTATTTACTCATTAGTTAATATGTAAGACGTTTAGATACAGCGACATCTTCGATGTTACTCAGTATTTACGTGAGGTTACGTGAGCGATCTAGTACTAAGTAGTAATTTTTATACAGTGATTTACTGATTGACAGGGGGAACCAAGACCGTTAGCATCGCCGAATCCTAGGGGAAGCGGTGGGGAGGACAAATCGAGTGCGAGGTGACTGAATGGGAAGAAGCATAGCTCATGGACTGGCGATAGTTTTATCGGTCGTTAGCCTGGGAGCCGCCCAGAGGCCAAACAACTCAGAGTCCGCTACCCGCCCCACCGTAGCCAGACCAGCAGTTCGTAAAAAAGCAGAGAGTTCCAAGCCTTATCAGGTAGGCACGGCTTCCTGGTATGGAAGCTATTTTCATGGCAGGGCGACCGCCAGCGGCGAGCCCTATAACATGTATGACCTGACCGCAGCCCATCGCAAGCTGCCGCTCGGCACCTGGGTTCGTGTCACCAATTTAGGCAACGGACGGGCTGTGATTGTACGGATCAATGACCGCGGTCCCTACGTAGCCCCTCGCATCATCGACGTCTCTTACAGCGTGGCACGCATTCTCGAGTTCAAGTCTCAAGGCCTGCAACGAGTGCGCCTGGACGTGATCAAACCGGGGCCAACCATGGCCATGCTGCGCCAGTAGCGTATTCGCTTCAAACCTTCTACACTCCCCCAAGCATGCGCGATCCGCGGCAACGCTTGATTGTCGCTTTGGATGTGCCGTCGGCGGCCGCAGCCCAGAAGATTGTTGCTGCGGTGGGCGACTCTGTCTTGACTTACAAGGTGGGGATGCAGCTTTATACCGCCGAAGGCCCACGAGTGGTTCGCGATTTGGTGGCCTCGGGGCGGCAGGTGTTTCTCGACCTCAAATATCACGACATTCCCAACACTGTAGCGGCGGCGGTCCGCGAGGCCACTCAACTTGGGGTCAGCATGTTGACAGTCCATGCTTCTGGCGGCGGCAAGATGCTGCGGGCCGCGACTGAGGCGGCTCGTGTCAATCCTTCCCTGATGGTGCTGGCGGTTACGGTGCTCACCAGTCTTGGCGACAGCGATTTAGACAAACTGGGAGTGCGTGGGCAGGTAGCCGATCAGGTCTTGCGACTCGCCGCGCTGGCCCTTGCTGACGGCTGCCATGGAGTGGTTGCCTCAGCCCAGGAAGCTGCCGAGTTGCGCAGCCAACTAGGCAGCGAGTTTGCAATTGTGACACCGGGAGTGCGGCCGACTGGAGCAGGTCACGGAGATCAGTTACGCGTTGTAACTCCCGCGGAAGCCATCGCCGCGGGAGCTACGCACATTGTCGTGGGACGGCCCATCACCGAAGCTGCGGACCCCGCCAGCGAGGCCCGAGCAATTCTGGGACAGATTAGTTTTTAGCTTGGGTTGGCTTGTGGAAAGTCTTGTCCGAGGTGGAACAGCGATTGGTTATAGCTTCTCGTAGAATTCGCACGCCGAGCACGATATAAACACTCCGCCGGGAATTCCACGTTCACGATCTTTCACCCGTTTCACAATGCGAGTTGGTTTGCCACACTTGGGGCAATCGGTGCTCTTAGAGGTGTCCATCACTTTTTTTCGGTCTGCGGTTTTCGCGATCTTGGCCATTTTTTCTCCTGATTCTCTGACGACCGGCACAATTCAGCCAAGTCGATTTCTGCGTTCTCTGTCAGTGGAGGCGGTGCCAGTCTGAAACGTTTAGGAAATAGCTTTGAAGATTACTTATCTCGACTTTCGCCCGCCTGAATGATTTTACAGCAAGGTTGCGGGCGCTGTCTTGCTCAACGTCGACGTAGTGAGAGACGATTTACGACTGACAATTTCCGGTCTCCGATTTCAAATTCCAGCGTTTTCGAATCTCAGATCTCAGATCTTAGTTCTCTGTTCTCAGATTCTGGCCGCGCCCGCCACTCCGGGCTTTGCCGTCATTTTCAACTGTTCCCCTTCGCCGCCCCAGCCGCTGCGAATGATATTTGTATAGAGCGCGAAGGCACAGGCCGCTGCCAAGACTAGAAGCAGTAATCCTTGCCACATCGGGCCGAGAAGCACGTGGCCTAATCCGAACAGCGCCAGATACACCATGGCGCAGCCTAGCACCCAGGACAAAAGATTGCGTCCCAGATCTCTCGTTGGTGGAACCTCCGGGGCGAGGCGCGCTACGGGCTTCCATCCGCTGACGTGAGGGCGCACGTCACGATAGAACTTCAACAGAACCTGCTCGGGTTCGGGCTTGGTGGCATAGGTGACGATCAACCAAACTAATGTCGTGAAGGCGCTCGTGGTTAAAGCAGTCTTGGCGAATACAACTGCATTGGAGCCGGAGAATGGCGCAACGCCTCTAAGCACAATGGTCATGAACAGAGCTGTGGCCATCGCCGAGATTTCGCTCCAGGCATTAATCCGCCACCAGTACCAGCGCAGCAGATAAACGCCGCCCGTGCCCGCGCCGACTTCGAGAACAGCCTGCCATCCCGAGCGGATGTCGGCCAAGAGGACGGAAACGAGGGCGGAAGCGATGACCAGCAGCACCGTCGAGACGCGGGACATCATTACGTAATGCTTGTCGTCGGCGTCACGCTTGATGAACCGGCGATAGAAATCCGAAACCAAGTAGGATGCTCCCCAGTTGAGCTGGGTAGCGATCGTCGACATGAATGCCGCCATAAATCCCGCGACTACAATGCCGCGCAACGCTGGCGGCACATGCTGGCTGACAACCAGCATGTATCCAGTTTCGGGATGCTCCAGATTCGGGTAGAGGACGATCGCGGCTAGTGCGGTCAGGATCCACGGCCAAGGGCGCAAGGCATAATGCGCGATGTTGAACCACAAAACAGAAAGCAGTCCGTTGCGTTCATCCTTGGCACTGAAAATCCGCTGTGCAATATAGCCGCCTCCTCCAGGCTCTGCTCCGGGATACCAAAACGCCCACCACTGCACTCCGATGTAAACCACAAAGGTCAGAACAGGAAGCAACCACAGTCCCTCCTGGGACCAGGGTCGCGAAAAGTCAGGAAAAAATGCAGTAGCATCACCGGCCCCCGGCCCGGCGGCGGCGCGCATCTCCGCCAGGCGATGAAGTAGAGAACTCATCCCTCCTGCGGCGGACACCGCATACCATGCGACTCCAATCACGATGGACATTTTCAGTGCGAATTGGAACAGATCTGTCCAAAGCACGCCCCACAGGCCGCCCAAAGCCACGTACAGGCCGGTAAACGGAATCAGAAAGAGAACACAAATCGCCAGCGCGCGCTGATCGCTGACGCCCAAGGTAACGGCCACAATGCTGGTCATTGCTTTCGTAACCCAGCCGAGGATCAGGCAATTCATCAGGAGACCGAGATAGACAGCGCGGAAACCGCGCAAGAATGCGGCGGGTTTGCCGGAATAGCGCATCTCCGCGAATTGCACATCGGTGAGTAAACCGGAACGCCGCCACAGGCGCGCGAAAAGGAAGACTGTCATCATTCCGGACAGCAGGAAGGCCCACCATAGCCAGTTTCCCGCGATGCCTTGGGTGTAGACCAGTCCGGTCACGACCAGCGGCGTGTCCGCAGCGAAAGTAGTGGCGACCATGGACGTGCCCGCCAGCCACCACGAGACATTGCGTCCGGAAACAAAGTAATCGTCCACGCTCTTGCTGGAGCGTCCGCGAAAATACAAGCCCAGAACGAGTGTGATCGCAAGATAGGCGATAACCGCCGTCCAGTCGAATAGGGTGAAGTTCATGGCTGCAAAGGATACACCGGATGAGAATACGGCCCACGCAAAAATGCAGGGTCTTCCGGTGGTTCAGCTTGTTACGGATCGCCACTCGCCCTGTTCAATTGTTTCCCGGCTGCTGGATCCGTGGTGCCCCCGTCAGCCTTCTCGCAATGGACAATCTCTGAAATGTTGGCGAAGATGTGAGGGCGTTTGTCCGATCTTTCATATTTGTCTGGCCGATTTGACTCAATCAAATCGAAAACTATGGCAACTTCATCTTCCAACACAAAATCTAGATCAGCTACCAACACTTCGCCGTCACGAAAAGCTAGTTTTACCCTTGACTTCAAGCATCTCTTGAGCTTCTCCACGAGCTCCTCACCAGACATTCACCACCTCACGTTGAACAGGTCAGAAGAGTACCAGCGTTGCGATGTTCGTGCTGTGATGGTGCCCACGTAACGGAAGTGATGAAAACCACGGAGGCAATCGCCGCGGAAAGGCCCCACTTCTCGAAAACCGCGAGAAGCGGGGCACCCGGATCAAACGCTACTTCTTATATTTTTTCTCGCCCTTGGTTCTGTGCGTGTTGTCGTACTGAATGCCGGCTTGAACGTGAGTGATTGCTTGTTGAGTCAGATTCAACGCTTGGACGCGATGTCCGCCCTTATCTCGATCGGCTTTTTGCAATTCCTCCGCGGCTTGCCGCAGATGTTGAAGAGCGGCCTGCATGTGAGGTTGGTTCTCTGGAGCATACTGATTCTGAGCGTAGAGGCTTGGTGAAGCTAACGACATCAGCACAATGGTGAGCACGATTCCGAAATGGGTTAGGCTTCTCATGTTCCCTCCTGATGGGACGCTGGTCGGAAATTAGTAGAAGTTGCGCCTCGGTGTCAATCACGTACGGTACGCAAGGTACCCAAGATGAAACGAGGATGTTTCTATCCGGTATAGAGCAGTTCCACTACCGTGCAGTCATCGTTGAGCGGAGTGCCGCCGCAGAAATTTGCGACAGCAGAAAAGATATCGTCAAGGGTTCCACTTTTCGCAGCGACAGCCTCCAAACGCTCATTATCGAAAAAGTCTCCACGCGCATTTTCTGCTTCGGTGACGCCATCAGTAACCAGCACCAGCCGATCCCCCGGATGCATGTTGTAGCGATCGCTTTCGTAGGTCGCATCCGCCAACAGGCCGACCGGCAAGTTGCCGTGTGAGGGACGAATGACCTCGCGATTGCACACCAACAAGGGCGGCACATGACCGCAATTCACGTATTCCAATTCTCCGTCGCGGCGGATACGAGCGATGATCACTGTCGCGTATTTTTCTCCGATATGCTTATGGGTAAAGAATCGGTTGACGGCGGCCACGATCTCGGTCAGCGGCATGCGGGCAGTGAGCTGCGAATAGATCATGCCTTGCAGAGTTGAAGCCAGCAGGGCTGCAGACACTCCCTTCCCGCTGACGTCAGCCAGTACCACGGTGAGCCCGTCTTCGGTATTGACCGCATCGAAGAAGTCGCCTCCGATCTCCTTACAGGAAAGATTCCTGCCACTCAGCCGCGCGAACGGAACTTCAGGAATGGTCACTGCCATCAAACGCTGCTGGATGGATGCCGCGATAGCGAGCTCCTGCTGGTAGCGGCGAGCGGCCTCTTCGGCTTGTACAAGGCGCGCGTTCTCCACCAATGATGCGGCTTCGTGGGCGATGGCGCGAAGAATGTCATTGCTCACGCTGGAAATATCCCGCGAAGCGAAACGGGAATCCACATACAGCGCGCCCATTACTTCCGCAGACAGTTCAGATGGCGAGGGCGCTTGCGCATCGCGGGTGGTCTGCACTTGCGGCTTGCGCAGCGGAATACAAATGACAGTACGTAAATCGTAGGCAACAATGCTGTGACGTCCGGCGAGATCGAGTGATTGACTGGTGTCCGTAATAACGAACTCTGAATTCGATTTCAGGGCATCTTCCAGAATGGAATGTGAGATGGTTTTGTCGTCCAGCAGGGGTTCGTCTTTGGAGTTGCGGCCCGCCGCTAGCCGAAGATTGCCGTCCTCCGCTTTCAGAAAGACATAGCCTCGTTCGGCACGGGTCAGCTTCAGAGTCGCATCGAGCAACGTCACCAGGATTTCGTCCAGGACTCCGATGGTGTTCAACTTACGCGCGGCTTCCAGGAACAGCGTCAGCTTTTCCAGGTCGGTGGTTTCGGTGGAAATGTGAATCCCGGAAATCTGGCTGAGAAAATCACGGGCACTGTTCGAGGTTGCGTGATGGGGATGGAAGATGACGTAGGCGACATCGCGAACGCCGAATTCAAGACGATCATTCCGCTCCAGAGTTTTGCGCTGAATGCGTTCGCCGTTAACGAAAGTTCCGTGCTTGCTGCTCTGATCGACTACGCAGAACTGCCCGTTTTCTGAGACGATGAGGGCATGGTCGCGAGATACGCGGGGATCTGCGATAACCAGATCTTTATCGATCTTTCTTCCCACACTGAAGGGACTATGGTCGAGATTGATGGTGCGCTGCTCATTCCCCTGCACGAAGACCAGGAGGGGAAATATTCCAGAACCCGCGTCCGATATTGGACCAGTGATAGTTGGGAATGCCATGGCTACTGCAGAGGCTCTCTCGTACTAACACAATAATGACAGCACTCGAGGTTGGCGGGAAGGGGTCGCGAATAGTTCTTCGCGCCTGGCTGACAGTTTTGCACTCGAGGTCAGCCAGTTCAGGCAGCCCCCCGACGGAAGGCGGCAATTGCCTGCTGCTCGGTGTCGTAGACTTCAAAAACTGTGACCAGCTTAGTGACCTGCAGCACGTCGCGCAGACGCTGGCCCAGTCCGGTCAATTTGACATCGGCACCGCCCGAACGCGCGGACGAATAGACCCCAACCAGGGTGCCGAGACCGCCGCTATCAATATAAGTGACGCCTGACAGATTCAGCACGATCTGCCGGGTTGAGGTCAACAGACGCTTGAGAGTCTCGCGCAACTCCGTCGCTTCTTCTCCGAACATGATGCGGCCATGGCAAGAGACAATGGTGACTCCATCAGCCACGCGCGTCTCGATTTTGAGGTTCATCTCATCCTCCAACATCAAACCCGCAAGGGTTGGAGAAGCCTAACGCGTGGTGTTAGACAATGCAAGTTTTGGAGATCGCACTGTACGCAAAGTGGGTAGCTTATTACGCATATTGCGTAAATTGAAAAACGCAGGCATCCGACGAATGGTTAACAAAATGCGAGAAGCAGGACCGAGGTGCAAGGTTGATCAAGGATTTTGCGGAACCCTCTACGGCACGGTCCTTCGGCGGATGGAGCGGAAAGAAACAAAATCGCTGAGCATAAGAGCTACTGCACCCAATACAGCCAGCGGAATGCCGAGGCTCGTATACAGCGGCAACGCCCACGCCTGCTGAACGAACTTCGCCGGTAAGATGAACGCCGCTATGCTAAGGCACAAGGTAGCCAACCACGGCCACAACATAAGCACACCGAAGACTACGTAAGCCAATCGCGTGAGACGACTCCGTTTCCAATTCGTGCTGGCGTGTTGAATCAGGAGGAAGATGGAAGGCAGCAGAAGCAGCTGGTTATAAGGTGCAACCATTGGCACGATAACCACAGTCGCGGCTAGAACCACGGCGGTGGCCAGGGAAAAAGCCGCACTGCCGACCGGCTCGCGACGCAGCCGCCAGCAAACCGCCGCCAGCGCCAGCAAGATCAAACCGCTGATCACTCTTCCCCATCCTGGTGTTACCAGCACATCCAACAGCGATCCAGCGCCTCCAGTGTATTGCCGGTAGGCGGCAATCGCCTGGCGAAATTTTGTCAGCCATCCGGGAAGAAGGTACTCGGCTCCGCCGAGGAGACCAGCCATGGCCAGGACGAATCCCAATAGAAAACGCTGCCGCCGACGCCAGTCGCTGATGGTCCACAGGATTAACCACGCCGCCAATGGCCACACTAGTTGGGGTTTTATAGTGGCCAATGCCAGCACAACACCTGCCAGTAGAAAATAGCCGGAAGTCAGCAGCACGGCGCACAGCGCGATCAATCCGCTTACCACCACGCTCAACTGCTGGAGTTTAATTCCCTGCACTGCGGGAAAGCTGCCAATCGCCAGAACAATGAGGATTGCGGTTGTGATCTTGGAAGGACGCCAGCGTAATGCACGCAACCAGAGCGGAACCGTGGCGATCGTCATGATCAGCAATAGCCAGCGGAAACCTGATTGCACCGCGGAAAACGGTAGCGTAATGATCGGGGCGAGCGGAAAAACGACGTATACAGGATAAGCAAATCCTTGTTGATCTTTTGGATCTTCAGGACGAGCGGGGTCAAGAGGACGTCCGTAATAGCCAGCCTGGATCTCGCGAGTGACATCTCCGCTGTAGGGATCACGATGATTAAGCAATAACTCGCGCGCGCCCAGCCAGCGCGGATAGAGGTCCGAAAGATTGCCTCGCGGCCGGCCGTGCGCCGCCGCATCCGCGCGCTGATAAGGGACCAGCACATACTGCACGTAAAACCACATGCTCGCCGCCAGCAGCAGTGCGATCACCAAACCTGCTTTGGGATTCTTTAACAATAGTGTGGCCGAAATAAAAACGCCCCATGTTACAACTTATTGCGCGCGATCTTTTTGAGAACCGTCTTTCCCGTGAAACTGCGAATTCTGGTTTCGACTGCTATCGGAATTGCCAGCGGCATGTTTTGTTGGTTCCTGCTGACTCACTTTCACCAGGGCGCGGCAGACTTCAGTTGGGCGATTCGGGCGGCGAAGTATCTGCTGGCAGGGAAAAATCCGTACGACACGCCGCTCGAACAATATCCGATGACTGCAGCTTTATTTGGATTGCCCTTCGTATGGATGCGTCCCGAAGTCGCCGCTGGCGCCTTCTATGGCGTCAGCTCGGCGCTGCTGGCTTTCGGTCTCACACGCTATGGCTACCACCGGTTGCTGATCTTTCTTGCGTATCCTTATTGGGCAGGCATTCTGACCGCACAGTGGTCGCCGCTGATCGTGGCCAGCGCTTTCTTTCCCCTACTTCTCCCTGTAAGTATGGTCAAGCCGCAGATTGGTTTACCAGTTGCGCTGACCCATTTGACCCGGCGCGGAGTAATTGCATGTGCAGTGGTCGTAGTGCTGAGCCTGCTGGTGATGCCTCGATGGCTATTCTTGTGGGCGGGGCAACTTGGATATTACGAGCACTTCATACCGTTGCTGGTATTGCCCGGCCCTTTGCTGCTACTTGCGCTGTGGCGTTACCGCGATCGGGACGCAATTTTCTTATTGCTGGCGGCGATCATGCCGCAGAGATGGTTCTTTGACGCTTTCATTTTGTGGCTGATCCCAAAGTCTCGACGGGAGATTCTGGCCACGGTGTTTTTTAGTTATGGAGCGGGCATCTGGCGCTGGTATCACACTCCTCACAGCTTCACTGAGGTTGGGCGATGGACAGTGCTGTTCATCTACCTGCCTATGCTGGGAGTGGTGCTTTGCCGAGGAGTTGCAAAAACAGACAAGCCTGCGATCCTAGCGTCCGCAGCGAAGTCAGACAGCTTGAGTGATGGGGATCTTGCGGGAACTTCCAATCCTTGAGATTTCGCTGGCCAATCCCCAAGCCCACAACAGCAATACCGGCGAAAGCAAACTCAACTTCCCATATTTTTGCAGAAGAAGCATCTGGAGCGGACTCACGAACAACAGCAACATTGGTCCCACGAGTGTTATCCGATTCCATCTCTGTTTCAAGTCGGCATCCGCGAGATGATTCGTCAGCAGCATGACCGGCAAAAACAACAGAGCCAGGTCGTAGGTATTGGCGTGATAACTCACCAGAATCGTGCTGACCACCACCAAAGAGAATCCCAGATCGAAGGCTGTTCCCTCTTTCGCAGATTGCCACTTCGCGGATGCGAAGAACAACAAAGCAACCGACAAGACTCCCACAATGAGTTGAATAACCAGTTTCGAACCGCGGGCGGCGAGAAAAGTGTGGAACAGACCGCGCAGATTCGGCATGTCTATCGGAACGATCGCTCCGTGTCCCATCACGGTCTCGATGTGCCACACGAATCCTGGATAGCTCAACGCCCCGTTCCAGCCCACTATCGCAATCGAAACCAGCACCAGAACGAAGGCAACTAATACAAATCCGAGCAGAGCTTTCAGTCTTTTGTGCAGCAACAGGATGAACACCACAGGCAACACCAAGTGAAAGCGGAATAGCCCAAGCCCCAGCCAGCAACCCGCAGTCAAGTCATTGTTCTGCTTTAGAGATACGAAAGCGAGAGTAAAAAACAATAGGAGCGGAAGAATATCCTGCCCCTGCAATAAATCAAAAAAAATAGGGTAAAAAGCCAAGGAGACGAATGGCCAAAACAGGAAAGAGATTTGCTTGAGTCGGGGCAACAGATTCCGAAGTAGAAACGGAAGTGATAGGAGAATCAGCACATTCACAGCATCCCACAGCAGCAAGGCCACTGGGTACGAAAACCATGTGAAGGGCACAAGGACAAGGGCTTCCCAAGGCGGATGAATGTAAGGCAGAGGGCCCTGCCGAATGCTGACTCCGGCGGCAAATTCCTGCTGGATACGAAATTGTGTCTGAGTGTCATATAACTGCTTGCCCAGACCTTCCCGCACAATTTTTCCTGCCGAGTAGAGAGCTGTGAAATCCGGGTAACCTTTGCGAACCAAGTCCCGCGAACGCCAAGCCACGGCGATATGCAGGGAAAACATTCCCGCCAAGAGAAGCAGCAGAAGCTTTTTGTATTTCTCTGGCTTCATGAATCCAATCTTTGGGCCAGCCGATTCTACCTTGTGTTCAGGCTGCGGTATCATCCAGCACGGTGAATTCAGTGCTCGAAGCGCGCCGAATTTTTGTCGTCATTCTCGCTCTCGGCTTGTTCGCGATGGCGGCACGCGGCGTGGCCGATCCCGATGTGTGGTGGCACCTGCGCACCGGTCAATTGATCACCCACAATCACCAAGTGTTTCACTCAGATCCCTACTCTTTTACTCGTGCCGGACAGCCATGGATCAACCACGAGTGGCTCTCCCAGGTTGCGATGTATGGTGTGTATCGGCTGGCAGGATGGGGAGGATTGATTATCGGATTCGCAGCAATCATTGCCGTGAGTTCCTTGCTCGTTTATCTGCGAAGTTCGGGACGTCCTTATGTTGCCGGGATATTTGTAGTATGGGGTGCCGCGGCTTCGGCTCCTATTTTGGGAGTACGTCCACAAATGTTCTCGCTGCTATTGGCAAGTCTCTTTCTGCTGATACTGGAGCGTTCTGACAAACATCCGGGCATGCTGTGGTCGACGGCGCCGCTCACGCTGCTTTGGGTAAATCTACACGGAGGATACTTTGTTGGAATTGGTCTGATCGTCGCGTTTCTAATTGGTGACGCCTTAGAAGTGGCGTTTGGTTCCGAGGACTGGACTCGGACGGCTTCCAGTCTGCGAAGGTTGGCATTGACTTTGGTCGCATGCCTGGCGGTGGTACCTCTGAATCCGAATGGGATGCGTATGTACTGGTATCCCCTGGAAACCCTCCGATCCAGGGCCATGCAAACTTATATCGACGAATGGTTCTCGCCGAATTTTCATCAAGCCAAAGAATTGTCTTTTCTCTGCATGATCCTGGCGACTTTGGTCGCACTGGGAATCTCCTCGCGCCGGCTGCGCGCGAGAGAACTTCTTTTGCTTTCAGCGACGATGTGGCTGGCATTGCGTTCGGCGCGTCATATACCGATCTATGTCCTCGTCGCCGTGCCCATCCTCAGCGGATCAACACAATCCTGGCTGGAAGAACATAGCGCAGCCTCATGGTTCGGCTCGCGAACAAGTCCTCTCGGGTCGCGCCGAATGCTGGTGAACGCGATTATATTGGCGGCCCTTGTGGTCTTCACGTTCGCAAGGGTTCGAACCGTCATAAGGCAGCAGGCAGAAACCGAAACCCAGCACTTTCCGGCGGCAGCGGTCTCCTTTATGGCAAGGGAGCGACCACCGGGTCCGATATTTAACGACTACAACTGGGGTGGCTATCTCATCTGGAAACTGTATCCCCAATATCGCGTTTTTATTGATGGGCGCGCCGACGTTTACGGTGATTCCTTTGTGGATGATTTCTATGCCACTTACCATCTTACCGGGGGTTGGAAGGGTCCGATACAGCGATGGCAAATCCGTACGGTAATCCTGCCTCCCGATGCACCTCTGATAAGTGCGCTGCGGTCCCAGGCCGGCTGGAAGCAGATTTATGCCGATTCGCAGGCCGTCCTCTTGGCCAGGGAACCGGACACGGGCCTCCGCTAAGCTCTTGGTAGCGCTAGGCTTGCAGAATATATCTCGCTTCGCTCGAGCCCCTGAGGTATCATAAGCGGCATGTCTAAGGTCGGCTAGAACGATCAAGTTGGATATTGGCCGAACCGTTGTGCAATTCTCCCCTAAGTAATCTCTTTGCTATTACGAGGATGAAAACAATGGGAGTAGTGCACAAATTGTGGCGGGCGGAATCGGGGCAAGACATCGCGGAGTATGCCATCATGTTAGCGGTGATCCTGGCCATTGCTGTGGGAACGATTAGGCTTATCGGCTCCAACGCAGGCAACGTATTTTCTTCCGTAGCCAGTGCCGTTCAGTAAGTAGCTTTTTTCGAAAGCCAATGCGTTGCCGCATTTCCCGGGCATGAAGTGGCGGATCTTCCCTTGCCGAGGCGTTCTGAAATCGGCAGCATCCTTCTGCACCGAAGCTCTCACCCCTTTCCTAAAAGTATCAGGGCGGTATCCGGGAAAGAATGTGCAAGAATTTGTCCCTCGACCGGGGACGTGTCGGGTATTATTGGCGGGGGATTTGAGAATGTCTCCTTTCCCTTTCGCAAGTCATTGATTCAGAAAACAGAAGAAAATCGTGTTGCCGGTTCGCAAGTGCGCACAAAATTGCACAAGATCGGGCAGGACTACTATGCCCGATTTCTGGGAGAAGGATTTAGGGTGAAAAAGATTCTTTACCGACTGTGGTGGGAAGACGAAGGACAGGATATTGCGGAATACGCTGTCATGCTGGCAGTGATCCTGGTGATCGTCGTAGGCACGATCCGGCTTATCGGATCCAGCGCCAACAATGTATTCTCTTCCGTCGCCAGTGCGATTCAGTAGCGAGGCCGGGGCGTTTTGGAGAAGGGCAATTTTTGTTGTCCGAAACCAGCACGCGCCGCTGGCAGCTTCGCCCTAATCTGAAATCGAGGGCTCGCGCACCGGTCACCATTTGCAGGTCTCGCTGTCCCTTTTCGCGCCCCCGGGGGCGCTGATCTAGATTCCGAGGAGTAGCAATGA